>ENA-ORTH01003052-ORTH01003052.1-human-gut-metagenome-genome-assembly--contig:-NODE-3052-length-11821-cov-3.223950_pt1 | contig 11821 bp, 7 predicted proteins | sample MGYA00241914_ERZ509192 | MGnify/ENA primary metagenome ERZ509192 (study PRJEB26280, sample SAMEA2338826) | human gut metagenome | biome: human gut; feature: human-associated habitat; material: faeces... | reverse complement strand
GCTCGGCACTCGACCCGGGCAACAGATTCGCAATGCCGAGCAGCGCCTGCTGGCTCATCACCACATAGGCCGGCACGCCCGCCTCGGCGGCTTGTTCGCGTCTCCATAGCCTCAGCCGCTCGAACAACTCGGGATGCAGCACGTCTTCTCCGGCCGTAGCCTTCGTCTCTTTCTTCGTCCGTGCCGCCGCGCCTTCGGCCGCCACCCGAGCCCGCGCTTCCAAATACCGGAACACGTCGAAACCGCCGGAGGCCGCCTCCAACGTGGCCGTCTTGACACGCAACCGCTCGCCGGAAAGATCGAGCAGGCCGGCGAGCGCCTTGCGCGTCTCCTTGCTGTCGGTTTCGACATAGCTGGCCTCGATCAGCGGGGCGACGACTCGCCCGCATTGTTCGGCGAAATAGGCCGCGCCCTTCACGACGCGCTCGCGCAGCCGTTCTCTTTCGTCGCTGCGAAGCAGGCTCTCGAGCTGCAAACGGAATCGCCGGGCGACATCCGTCACGGACGCGCCGAACTCGGCGGTCCCCTGCTGCCACTGGAGGGCCAGCTTCGGATAGAGCTTGCCGAAATGCTCGGCGACGAAATCCCCGAGCCGGCGGAGCGACGCGCCGAGCGAGTCGAAGTCGAACAGTTCGAGCAGCAAGTCGCGGTAATAAGCCCTGCTCCGCCGCTCAAGTTCCGTCCCGTCGGGTCGTTCGGACGACACCCGCTCGCAGAACCCTTGCACGGTCGGATCGCCGACGATGCAGCGCTCGTCGAGCGGCGAACTGAGCACGAGCCCGTCCAGACTGCGACACCGGCTCAGCGCGACATAGACCTGCCCGTGCGAAAACGACGCGGCGGCATCGATCACGGCCCGGTCGAAAGTAAGACCCTGACTTTTGTGGATCGTAATCGCCCAGGCCGTCCGCAGCGGATACTGCACGAACCGTCCTTCGATCCGTTCGGAAATCTCTTTCGAGTCGGGGTCGATCACGTATTTCGCATTCGTCCACTCGGCCGGTTCGACGGCGATCGGGACGCTCTCGCCCCGGGGAAGCACCTCGACCCGATTTTCGTCCAAAGCCGTGACCGTGCCGATCCGCCCGTTGTAATAGCGCTTCTCGGGCGACGGATCGTTCTTGACGAACATGACCTGAGCCCCTTTCTTCAGCGTGAGGGACGGATGCGTCGGATAAAGATATTCGGGAAAGGCCCCCTCGATTTCGGCCTCGAACGTGTGCGAAGGAGCGTCGAGCTCGGCAAGCCGCCGCTCGTTGATCGCGTCGGCCGTATGGTTGTGCGACGTGAGCGTGATGTAGCCCTCGTCGTCCCCGGGACGGAAGCCGGGGACATAGCGGCGGTTCAGCTCGTCGAGCACGTTGCGGTCGACCCGGCCGTCGCGCACGCGGTTCAGCAGCTCGACGAAGCGGCCGTCGCTCTGGCGGTAGACGCGCTGCAGCTCGATACCGACGTAATCGGTTTGCTTCAGCGCCTTCGAGTCGAAGAAAAAAGGAGAGTCGTAAAATGTCCGCAGCAGCGCCCCCTCCTCGTCGCGCACGACCGGAGCCAGCTGCTGCACGTCGCCGATCAGCAGCAGCTGCACTCCGCCGAACGGTTTGCGGCGGTCGCGGAAGCGGCGCAGCACGTCGCTCACGGCGTCGAGCACGTCGGCGCGCACCATGCTGATCTCGTCGATCACAAGCAGGTCGATGCTCTTGATAATAGCGATCTTCTGCCGGCTGAAGCGCACCGCTTCCCGCGGCCGGTCCGGCGCGATCCCCCGCTCCGACTCCGGAACGTAGGGGGCGAACGCGAGCTGGAAGAACGAATGGATCGTCACGCCGCCGGCATTGATCGCGGCTACGCCGGTCGGCGCCAGAACGATCATCCGCTTCGGACTGCGCGCGCGCAGCTCGCGCAGGAAAGTCGTCTTGCCCGTGCCGGCCTTGCCGGTCAGAAATACGCTGGTTGCCGTCCGTTCGACGAAGCGGCGGGCCAGTTCCAGTTCGGGATTCTCCATTTTCCTTTCGGGATTATGCGGGCGACCGACGTCCGGACGGAATGCGCCCGGGCGGCCAAAGCGGCGAACCGCGCCGAACGCTTACATTTTGTCGCCGTAGGCCAGATCGCCCGCGTCGCCCAGCCCGGGTACGATGTACGACTTGACCGTCAGCTCCGAGTCGACCGTGCCGCACCAGATCGACGTATCCTGAGCCGAAAAGTGCTTTTTCGCATACTCGAGACCCTCCTCGCTGGCGATCGCGGCGGCGAGAATCGTCCGGCGCGGACGGCCCGCCTTCTCGACAAGCGCCTGAAAGGTCAGCGCCAACGACGCGCCGGTGGCCAGCATCGGATCGACCAGCAGCAGCGTCTTGCCCGACAGCTCGCACGTCGAGATATACTCGACATGAATACGGAAGCTGCCGTCTTTGCTGTACTTTCGATAGGCCGAAACGAACGCGTTCTGCGCGTCGTCGAAATAGTTCAGGAAGCCCTGATGAAAGGGCAGACCGGCGCGCAGGATCGTCGCGATGACGATCTGATCGTCCGGCAGCGCGACTTCCGCCTCGCCCAGCGGCGTCTCGACCGTACGCATCGAATAGTGCAGCGTCTTGCTGATCTCGTAGGCCATTACCTCGCCCGTGCGTTCCAGATTGCGGCGGAACCGCATGCTGTCGCCCTGCACGCCGACATCGCGCATTTGGGCGATAAACTTGTTCAGCAGGGTATCATTTTCCCGGTCCAGTATTCTTATCATCATAGTCTGCTTCTGTAAGTTTCGGTTCGGTCAATACAAGAAATTGTTGAACGGATAGCGCCCGGCGTGTATCTCGCGCACCATGCCGTACAAATCGCGCCGGAACTTGTCGATATTCGTCCGCTTGCGGGCCGACAGGAAAATGCAGGGCGTGTTGGCCCGGGCGATCCAGCTTTTCTTCAGATCGTCGAGCGAGAGATTCTCGCGCGTGGACGGCGTCAGGTCGTCCTCGTCCTTGCGGACGTAGGTATAGGCGTCGATCTTGTTGAATATCAGAAATACGGGCTTGTCGCCGGCGCCTATCTCCTGCAGCGTCTGTTTCACGACGGCGATCTGCTCCTCGAAGCTCGGATGCGAAATGTCGACCACATGCAGCAGCAAGTCGGCCTCGCGCACCTCGTCGAGCGTCGACTTGAACGACTCGACGAGCTGATGGGGCAGCTTGCGGATGAAGCCGACGGTGTCCGACAGCAGAAAGGGCAGATTCTCCAAAACGACCTTGCGGACCGTCGTGTCGAGCGTCGCGAAGAGCTTGTTCTCGGCGAAAACCTCGCTTTTCGCTATGAGATTCATCAGCGTCGACTTGCCGACATTCGTATAGCCTACCAGCGCGACGCGCACGAGCGAGCCGCGGTTGCCGCGCTGAACGGCCATCTGGCGGTCGATCTTCGACAACTGCTCCTTGAGACGGCTGATGCGGTTGCGGATCACGCGGCGGTCGGTCTCGATCTCGCGCTCGCCGGCCCCGCCGCGCGTTCCCGTGCCGCCCCGCTGCCGCTCGAGGTGCGTCCACATGCCCGCAAGCCGGGGCAGCAGATACTGGCACTGCGCGAGCTCGACCTGCGCTTTCGCATAGGCCGTCGTCGCCCGCTGGACGAATGTGTCCAGAATCAGGCTCGTGCGGTCGTAGATCTTGTTCTTGAACACCTTGTCCAGATTGCGAAGCTGCGAAGGCGAAAGCTCGTCGTCGAAAATCACGTAGCGTATCTCGTTCTCCTCGACGAAGGCCGCGATCTCGGCGAGCTTGCCCTCGCCTATGAAAGTCTTGGCCGAAGGGGCGGCCAACCGCTGCGTGAACCGCTTGACGCTACGTATGCCGGCCGTCTCGGCCAGAAATTCCAGTTCGTCGAGGTATTCGTTCGCCTGGCGCTCGTCCTGCCGCTCGCGGACGACGGCCACCAGAACGGCCCGACGCTGCTCCGGCGCCGTATCGATCGTTTCTCCCATGAATCTTTCCAAAAATAAAGCCCGAAAGCGTGCTTCCGCCGCATCGTCCCGTCGCGGCCACGCGTCTCGCAAGGGCGCATACAGCACACAATATACCACAAATCTACGAAGAAATACCGAGGAATGAAACAAAAGGCCCGGATTTGCCCCGGAATCGCCGCGCGGTCGCTCCGCGGCGCGGTGATTTTCCGGCATTTTTTTGGAATTTGCCGAAAACTTTTTACTTTTGCCTGCGCATGAAGGGGGGATTAGCTCAGCTGGCTAGAGCGCTTGCATGGCATGCAAGAGGTCACGAGTTCGAATCTCGTATTCTCCACAAGGAAACCCTGCAAACACCGAGGTTTGCAGGGCTTTTCGTTGTCTGTCCTGAATCTTTTGCATTCGTCGCCTCCCTTGCCGCGGGGCGTCTGCCGCCCTTCCTCCCGGCCGGTTCGTTTCCCGCAGCCGTCCGCCGCACCGAAGGTTATGCCGCATGCCGATTCCGGACCGTCCCGAGCGGCGGACGGCCCGGGATATGTCCCGGCGTCCGGTGCGATGTCTCCGAAAAATCGTTATCTTTGCTGAAAAAGAGGAGGATTTGCAAATGGACCGTCGCACGAAGAGAATCATCCGGATAAGCGCCGTTTCGGCGGGAAGCGTGCTGCTGTTGCTGCTCGTCGGCACGGCTGTCGTGCTGAATTTCGTTTTCACGCCCTCGAAGCTGACGCCCGTCGTGGAGCGGATCGCCGACCGGAGTCTGAACGCCCGGCTGCGGATGGGCGGCGTGGAGCTGACCTTTTTCTCCACCTTTCCGCGGTTCGGCGTGAAACTGACGGACGGCACGCTGGTTTCGACGGCACTCCGCGATACGCTCTGGCAGCGGACCGACACGCTGCTTTCGTTCCGCAAGGCCGTGTTGGTCTTCAATCCGGTCAGCTACCTGAGACACCGGAAAATCGACATACTGAAACTCTCGTTGGACAGTGCCGACGTCTATGCCTTCCGGGACGGGACGGGGCGTGCGAACTGGGACATCCTCCCCTCCGCCGACACGCTTGCGTCCGGCACGGCGGCGGATACAACGGCGGATACCGTGCGGACCGTCAGTGAAATCTCCGTCCGGCACGTCGCGCTGCGTCATGGTTCGGTGACGTTCGACGACCGCGAAACGAAGGTTTTCGCCAACATCCGGGATGCCGGGTTGAGGCTGAGGGCCCGGCTCGGGGAGGGACACTCCATGCTGGCGCTCGATTTCCGGAACCGGAACATCCTTTTCTGGCAGGACGGCGAACTGCTGGTCAATCGCGTGGCCACCCGTCTGCGCGCCTCCGTCGAACTGGACCGGGCGCAGCGCACGCTCACGCTGCACGACGCCCTGCTCGGTATCAACGGCACGGAGCTGGACCTGACGGGAACCGTGCGGCGCGACACGGCGGCGGCCGGGGCGCTGCTTCTCGACCTGCGCTACGGGCTGCACGCTCCCTCGCTGGAGACCGTGCTGCACATGATTCCGGAGAGCGTGCTGAAACGCGGGGAGGTCGCCGCCGACGGCGAGGTGCGCATCAGCGGTGCGGTGAAGGGCCCCTATGGAAGGCAGGCGCTTCCGCTCGCCACGCTCGACGCCGAGATAAAGGACGCTTCGGCGCGCTATGCCGGAATGCCCTACGGGGTGGATGCGCTGGATGCCCGTCTCGTGGGACAGGTCGATCCCATGCGCCGCGAGCCGTCGTTCTGCAATCTGGAGATTTTCCGCTTCAAGGGTGCGCACACCGATATTCTGGCCGATGCCGAGGTGAAGAACCTGCTGGACGATCCGCTCGTCTCGTTCCATACGAAGTCCGCGGTGGACTTGACGGCCCTGGCGCAGACCTTCCCGTTGCAGGAAGGGGTCGCCCTTTCCGGAAAGCTGGAGGCCGAACTGCGGATGAGCTGCCGTCTTTCGGCGCTCAGGAACCGTGACCTCGGGCGTATCCGGGCCCGGGGACGGGTGGTCATGGACAGCCTGGCGCTCCGGGATACGGCCCGGAAGTTCGAATTCACGGGCAGCGCTTCGCTCTCGTTCGCCGGGGACGACCGCCTGGACGCCGAAGCCGAGATACGGCACGCCTCTCTCCGCTCGCCGCGGCTCTCCTCCTCGATGGAGCGGCTGGCGGCGACGGTCCGGACGACGAACCCCCAGGACACGACCCGTATCGCCCGCATGGAGTGCACGATGACGCTCAACCGGCTGAAGGCCGCCGCGGGCGACTCCCTGAGTCTTTTCTGCGGTCGGGGCACGGCGACCGTCCGTCTGCAACCCGGGAAGCGCGATCCCGCGAAACCGAAGGTGGGGCTCGCGCTCGAAGCCGACACGCTGTTCTGCCGCGTCGGGGATTCCCGGATGGGAATGGACCGGGCCGGAATCGGCGTGACGGCCGAGAAGCTGCGCGATTCGGTGTGGATTCCCGAAGGGATCGTCGGATTCAGCCGTCTGGTGGTCTCCACGCCGCAGTGCGCCCTGCCGATCCGTATGGAGAAGACCTCCGTGACGGTGGGGAACCGCGCCGTCACGCTGCGGAACGCCACCATGCGCATCGGGCGCTCCGATCTGACGGCCAGCGGCGTCGTGCACGACCTCTACGGCGCCATGCGCCGCCGCAGGCCCCTGCGCGCCGAGCTTTCGCTTTCGTCGCGGAATCTGAACTGCAACCAGCTGATCCGCGCCGTCTCGTTCCCGGCCGACACCCTGCGCATCGAGGCGGACACCGCGGCCACCGATCTGAAACTCTTCGTCGTTCCGAAAAACATCGACTTCGCGCTGCACACCGACTTCCGCCGCGTGCGCTACGGCAAATTCGTTTTCGAGGACGTGCGCGGCGCCGTGGACGTCCGCGACGGGGCCGTGCACCTGAAGGGTCTGGCCATGAAGGGGCTGGATGCGGTCATGCACACGACGCTGCTCTACCAGGCCGTGCGGCCCGAGCGGGGATACGTCGGATTCGATTTCCGCCTGCGGCGCATCAATGTCGGAAAACTGGTCGAATTCACCCCGTCGCTCGACAGCATCGTGCCCATGCTGCGGTCGTTCCGGGGAACGGTCGATTTCGATGTCTCGGCGGAGGCCGATCTGGACTCGGCGCTCAACATCCGGATTCCGACCCTTCGTTCGGCCATCCGCCTCCGGGGCGACAGCCTCGTGCTGATGGACGGCGAGACCTTCGCCGAAATCTCCAAGAAATTCTTCTTCAAGAACAAGGAGCGGAACCTGATCGACAGCATTGCCGTGAATATCAGCGTCAAGGACGGATACGTCACCGTTTATCCCTTCGCCGTCGCCATGGACCGCTACCGGGCGGCCGTGGGAGGCACGCAGGACCTGGACATGAATTTCGACTACCACATTTCCATCCTCAAGTCGCCGATTCCCTTCAAGCTGGGGCTGAACATCACGGGCAATCTGGACGACATGAAGTTCCGGCTGGGAAGGGCCAAATACAAGAATCTGGTGACACCCGTCGAGATTCACAAGGTGGACAGCACGGTGTCCGGACTGGGCCGGCAGATCGTGCGGGACTTCAAACGCCGTATCGGAAGGATTCCGGAGGAGCGGCGGCCTCCTGCCCGGGACACCACCCATTCCTCCGGCCGGAATCCCCGCCCTCTTTCCGGCCTTTGAGGACCTCTCCCCACCGGAATATCCGCAGGCAGTCCCGGCGTCCCGGCCGGGACTGCCGCCGCATCCGCTACTCGGCATGCACGACCGGCTGTCCGTCGGGAGTCAGCCCCTCGATGTCGATCCGGAAGTCGGCCGGGGCGTCGGAGGTCCGGAATCCGAAAGCCGCCCGGCCGTCGGCATCGGTGCGGATGCAGGGATTCCAGTAGAGCGTCGTGCGGAAATCGGGCGTGTGGCTGTCGCGGCTCTCCGGCGTCTCGTAAGCCGGGGAGTAGAACTCCGCAGGCGTCTGATAGCCCAACGGCGAGACGATTCCCACGTCGATACTCTCGCCCGTATCGAGAGCCGAAATCTCTTCGTAGGATTTCAGCGTGACGGCGATGATGCCGTTATCGCGTCCGGACAGGAATCGGCCGGAGAATCGGTCCAGTATGTCGATCCGATCGACCCATTCCAGCGGCAGATTCACAAAGGGAGGCAGATCGGAATATTGCCCGATGGGCGCCGCAACGGCCTGCGCGAGATGGGTATCAGAGGCATTGGTATCCGAACCAGGCTCCGAGCCAAGATCCGAATCAGTGTCCGGAACGCCAGGCCCCGCCATATTTATTCTTTTGACGGTGCGATTACGGTCGATCGCCGGCGGAGCGGAGAATGTCGGGAGCGATTCTTCGAGGTCATCGTAAAGCACTCCGTCGCACATGAAGAAAACGGCCCGTCCCTGATAGAGAAACACGTTCTCCCGCCTGCGTATTCCCGGCATCCGTTCGATGCAGTCGAGGATCGTGTGGACTCCCGTATCGGCGATCCGCTCCGCATCCCAGGAGTAAACCGCCTTGCGCTCCTCCAGCGTCCGGGGAATTTCCCGCTTCGCCCGCACCTCCACGGGGTCTATGAGCACGTTCCGCAGGTCGGCCGAGCCCATGTATCCGACGTAGGCCAGCGCCGTGCGGAACAGCGCCTCCGCATCGCCGGCTCCGGCGGCCGGATAGGGCGCCGGAATCCCGTTCTCGGGGAAAGTCTCGGGATCGATCTTCACGAAGGCATTGCGCATCCGCCCTGTCGTCGTCTGCGGCCGCAGCACGAATGCCGTGCTGTCGGGGAAATCGAAACCGTCGAGATCGAAGCATCCGTCCGCCCGGACCGGAGCTTCGGCCAGGTAGCCGTAACGGGGCACGATCATCGCCATCCGGTACTTCCCGAGCCGCTTGCGGGTGTTCACCAGCCCGGCCCGGACGATCCGTCCGGAGATCTGCTGTCCCGCTTCGAGCGCGTACTCCGGCTCGGCGTACTCTCCGCGCAGGAGGGCCGGCACGTCGTAGCGTCTCCACCCCTGCGTCAGCATCAGTTCGTCGAGCGCCGCACGGGCTTCGGGATCGTCGCTCCGGAAATAACTCCCGGGGCATTCGACATATCCCCGCAGGTCGGAGGTGAGCAGCAGCGTCGTGCGGATGTCGCCCGAGACGGGGTCGGGCACGGCGTTGCGGTCCGTCACCGAAACCGAGAACTCCCCGCGCAGGGGATTTCCCGCGCTGTCGGTCAGGCGGACCGAGAAATCCGCACGCTCCCGGCGTCGCGGAGAGGGATTCTCCGCCCGCAGCGAGACATGCACTCCGTCTGCGCCCTCATTGAACAGCAGCCGTTCGGAAAGGGCGTTGCCCGCCGCATCCAGCAACAGCCATTGCACTACGCCCGCCGGCAGATCGGAACTGCGGAAAAGCAATCCCGGTTCCCAGCCTCCGTCGTAGCAGCGGTTGCCCCGGCAGTGCACCACCAGTCGCAGCCGTGCGGGCAAGGATCCTGCCGTCAGCACGTTCACCGCGATGAATCCGTCCCGTTCCGCGAGTTGCAGCACGCACGCCGCGGCATTCGGCACGGGGAAGTCGAAGCGCTTCTCGGCGCCCGAAGGGGTGCGGCACACCGCATGGTAGGTGCGGCCCGCCTCGGGAACCATCCGGAAACTGCCCATTCCCGCACGGCGCGTCCGCACGGTGTCGAGCGTCGTGCCCCGATCGTCGCGGAGCACGGCTTCGACAGCCGTCGAACGGCCTGCATCCGTCAGGGCCTTGAAGGCCACGCGGCACGAACGGCCCGGCACGAGGTAACCGCCTTCGGGGTGGAACGTCACGGCGAAATCGCCCGTCGCGGGGCGGGGCCGCGGCTTCGGAACCTCGCCCGCAGCGCCGCGGTAGGCGGCGACCCGAAGGGGCTTGCGGAAGAAGTAGTCCGCACCCTGGTTCCGCATGAAGCGCGTGTATGCCGAGAAGGTGTAGTCGCCGTCCGGAGCGTCCGTCGGAACGGGAAGATAGCCCGCGTAGAGCGAATCGCGGCGGAGTATTTTGATCCGCCGCACGAGCGCGCCCGATTCGTCGCGGAGTTCGGCATAGACGTAGCGGCTCGCCGCCACCGGACGGTGCGAGGCGGCATCGACGCACCGCGCACGCAGCCAGATCGTGTCTCCTGCCACATAGGTGTCCTTGTCGGTGTGGACGTGGAGCTTCTCCTGCGGGTAACGCAGAACCTGTTCCGCGAAGGGATTGGATGACTGGGAGGCGGCCGGAAGGACGGACAGCAGAACGGCGGCCGGAAGAAGCGTGTGCACGAGCGGGTTCATGGGCGGGCGATTTTTGGATGCGGCCCTTAAATATACGGATTTTTCCGGAAATTCCCGCCGTTTGTGTCGAAGGACGATTGTCTGTCGGGCCGGATTCCGGCGTATGTGCGCTTCCGGGAGGTGCGGCCGCGGCCGTCGCCGGAGCCGCGGAAAAAGATTCGCCCCGCGCGGGCCGGGCTCGCTGCGGGGTGAATCGGGAAAGGCAGGTCAAACGACCTCTGATGCGGAAGCGGATGACTGTTACCTGTCCAGTTTCTTGAATTTGCCCTCCTTGTCGAAGTAGAGCGTCAGGCCGTTCGTGAGCCCGACCTTGTAACCCTCCTTCATGGTCGAGAGCCGATTGACCATGCTCTGGGAATAGTTGTCGGCGACGTAGGTCTTGATTCTGACGGGAATGACGGTCGCGGGAACCGCGCCGTTCTTCATCACGATCTCCGACCAGTCTCCCTTGCCGCCTTCGAACGATACGCGGGAGCCGCTGTTGAAATAGACGGTGTACTTGTCCCACGACGCCTCGCGGTCCATTTCGGTGTCTTTCACCACCTCGCGCGGGAAGTTTTTCTGGATGAACTCCTGCGACGATTTCGGCAGTTTGTCGAACCCGATCTTCTCGGGTGCGGCGCAGACGCCGAGCGCGGCCGCTGCGCAAACGAACGTAAGCAATAATTTTTTCATGATAGAAAAGCATTAAGTGAAACACTCCGGTTTCGGCTTTTGCAAAGAGAGTACCAGAATCGCCCGGGAAAATGAAAAAACGCCCGCTTCGGAAGCGTTCCGCGGTCTTGCGGCGGCGGTTTCGTAGCCGGACTGGACCGTGTGCCAGGCGGAGTTGGCCGGGGCGCCGCCGGTGTTGCGTCCTCCGGGCGCTATGTCCCGGACGACTTCGCCCGGTCCGGCGGTGTATGCGTGTCGCATGATTCCGAACGATTGCGGGGCATTCGAAAAACAGCCGGATCTCCGCGATGGAGACCCGGCCGTCCTTCTTGCCGAGAGGCGCGTCATTTCACCTCCCATGTGGCTCCCGAGCGCAGGAGATCGTCCACGCAGCGGATTTTGCTCGCGGCCTTCACCTCCTCGACCTGCCGTTCGACGGCCGCATCGTACACGGCGTCGTCCTCCACGGCGCGGATCACGCCCAGCGCCACCGGGTAGTCGGGATACTTCATCGCGGCGAGCATCACGTGCAGCGTCGTGTCGCGCTCGTGGGCGTCGTGCGTCAGGATGTCGTCCAGCGTGTAGCCGCCCTCTCCGACGGTCACCACCTTCAGCCGCATGTTCTCGAAGACGAGGCCCTTCTCCCGGTTGGCGCCGAAGAGCATCTTTTCGCCGTGGCGCAGCGTGATGGTCCGCTCGGCGCGCGTGGCCTTGTCGGCGGCGAACGCCGCATGGGTCTTGTCGTTGAAGATCACGCAGTTCTGGAGCATCTCGACGACCGACATGCCTTTGTGCCCGGCTGCCGCGACGATGCACTCCTTCGAGAGCTGCACCTCCATGTCGATCGAACGCGCGAAGAACGTGCCCTTGGCGCCGATCACCAGCTCGCCGGGGTTGAACGGCTTCTCGACCGTGCCGTAGGGCGAGGTCTTGGTGATCTTGCCCAGCTTCGAGG
>ENA-ORTH01003050-ORTH01003050.1-human-gut-metagenome-genome-assembly--contig:-NODE-3050-length-11833-cov-4.428001_pt1 | contig 11833 bp, 10 predicted proteins | sample MGYA00241914_ERZ509192 | MGnify/ENA primary metagenome ERZ509192 (study PRJEB26280, sample SAMEA2338826) | human gut metagenome | biome: human gut; feature: human-associated habitat; material: faeces... | reverse complement strand
TCTAGGGCTATGCCCGCATATGAAAAAACCCCGGCTTTGCCGGGGGATATTTATTATTTCACGCGGAAGGATTTGGGCGACCGGATATATACCAGCGTCAGAACCACTGCAATGTAAACAATGGTGAACGCCAGAGCAGCCAGTGTGAAGGCAAGGCCGCCCACATCTATTTTCAGGCACAAGAGGCACAGAAGATACATGCCCCAGTTCACAACATGGAACATGGGGTTCTTTACCTGCATGCTTTCGGAATAAGGCTGAAAGATATAGTAAAGGCACAGGTGATGCGCTGTGAACAAAAGCGAAAGCAGCAGAATGGCCGCACAGAACAGCCAGAAATCGGCAGTAAAAATACCCGTGCCGCATGCAAAGCAGAACACGGCCGCCGCAAGGCAAAGCGCCGCAGCCACAATGCCGTTGTACAGCGCCACGCGGCGCAGACGGATGGCGAAGCAGCGCAGGATGACGCCCGGCGTGCGGTACCACGCATAGCGCAGAAGATCTTTGTCACAGTTGTAGAACATGGCGCGGCAGGCCTTTTCCGCCACAGTCATGCCATACATGATGAATACGAAGGACGGCAGCATCGCCGTAAGGCTGCGGCTCAGGCTGCGGGCCGCAGCCGGCTGCCAAAGGGCAAATGCCAGCGCACTGCACAGCGCCGCCCCTGCAATGGCCAGCCTGTACCACACAGGGCGCACCAGCTGGCGGCGGTGTCTTGCAAAAAACATGGCGTTCAGATAATCGTATCCCTTCAGCCTTTGCAGGTGGGCATACTGCCCTGCCTCCAGCACTGCATCGCTCTCTTTCACCTCTACATCCCTGGCCGGTGCCACAGCAGATGCTTTCAGAAGGGTGGACAGAAGAAAATTGAGGTCCAGCGAACGGGGCAGCTTGCGCTCATAGCCGCGGTAGCCCCACACCACATAATACGCACAGCCCGCGCCTACCAGCACACATACCGTCACAAAGGCGGGGTGCAGCAGAGCACCGGCCAGCACCGCAGGCCACTGCAGGCCCAGTGCCGCAGGCAGATACGCACCCACCAGCCCCAGCGCAATGAGCGCAAGCCCATATGCCGTGCTGCGGCTGAGCACCTTGCCCGTTTTATCGTACAGATACACCTGAACGGCCTCGCCCAGCATGCGGAAGGCCGTAAACACCAGCCACAGCGCGGCCCCTGCCGCCGGGCCGGCCCCAAGCAGGCAGGCCGCCGCAATAAACCAGAAGAGATAATAGGCCAGGAACGGCACATAGCGCAGCAGCAAGGCCGCCTGGATGTAGCGCCGCGCATTGACGCGCATGTATTTCAAAAAGGTGACCTTTTCACGCGTGACGGAAAATACGGTACTGTCCCCAAACGAGCCCAGAATGCAGTTCAGGAAAAATATGATGGAGACAAACAGCGCAAACGGCTGCCCGGCGGCCTGCGGGGGCCCGGCCCGCAGCCACAGCACCGGCAGCCCTGCAAACAGCAGCAGGTACAGCGGTTTGCCAAAAAAGCCGGAGATCTGCTGCACCGCCACCGCCACATAGGAAAGCACCCTTTTCAAGGCCGTGCCGGCATAGACGCTCTCTGGCAGCAGGCGGCCCACCAGCCACAGGCGGCGGAAATAATAAAAGAAGCTGTTCAGCCACAGCGCGGCCTTCATTTCAACTATTTTAACCAGCATGTCAGCCATTGGCGCCCTCCTCTTTCCTTTCCGCCGGGGCGTCTTCCTCTGTCAGCAGCTCGATAATCTGCTCTTCAAAATCTTTGCTCTGCAAAAGCGCATGGTCTACCTGGCTGAGCCGGCCGTCGTGCAAAATGACAATCTCGTCGCACAGGTCTGTGGCAAGCTGCAAAATGTGAGTGGAGAACACGATAACATGGTCGTGCTTGATCTCCCTCAGAAGGTTTTTGATTTCCAGCGCCACCACCACGTCAAAAGAGGTGAGCGGTTCATCCAGTAAAATAACCGGCGGCCGCGCAATCAGAAACAGCAGCATCTGCACCTTGTTTTTCATGCCATGCGAATAGCCTTTAATCAGCTTATGCCGGTCTTCACGGTCTATCTGCACCATGTCGAAATAATCGTCTATTGTTTTGCCGGGCGCGCAGCGCGCGGCATTGATATCCATATAGAATTTGACGAATTCATAACCGGTGAGAAAGTCCGGCAGAATTGGGGTGGAAAACACATACCCCACCTCGCTTGGCACAAGCGGGCGCCGCGCGCCGTCTGCCTGCATAAGCTCGGCCGTGCCGGAGTCTGCAGGCAGCTCGTCTGTAAGGCAGTTGAACAGTGTTGTCTTGCCTGCGCCGTTGCGGCCCAGCAGGCCGTATATCTTCCCCTTTTCAAAGGTGAAGGAGCAGCCCTTCAGCACTTCTTTGCCGCCATACGCCTTTTTTATTTCGTTTAACTGCAAATTCAAGGTTTTTCTTCCTTTCTGTGTGTCATGTCATTCAAAGCGGTTTCCGGCGGCGGGCCGGAGGCCCCCGGCCCGCTGCCGTGGCGGCCGGACGGCCCGCCATGCCGTCAGAAGTAAAAAAGGCAATGCCGCCGCCCTTGTACACAAGGGCGCAGCAATGCCTTTGTTCTGCTTCATCTTATTCAAAAACATGTCACGCGGGGCAGCGTCACTGTCGTCGGCGTCCTGCATGGCTCCTCCTTGTTCAATGCATCCAGTCAGTTTATGAAATGGATTATAACAGAACTCCCCTGCGCTGTGCAAAGGCGAAAAAAAGGCATAATCTTCCGTTTTGGGGCAAAAAACGCGGTCCTGCCTGCGCAGGGCAGCCCGCAGGCCGTCTTTCCCCTTCGGGCCGGCCTTTCTCTCTCTTTGCTGCACATATGGCTTTTACAGGGGCACTTTATTAAGTAGGCTTTTTGGAGAAATACAATAGATTTTTGCAGCATTCCGCGCAGCAATTGGGGCATTGCATGTGCACATGCACAATTTGTCAATCGGCATATTGATTTCTTTGTACACAAAGAGCATAATTTTATCTAGAAACTTAATAATGATTATTAAGTTATATCATTTGAAGGAGCTTTTTCCATGCAGAAAATCGCCGGCACCCCCTCTGTCATCAAGCAGGCAAACCAGCTTCTTATTTTAGAGCTGATTCAAAAGCAACCCGGTATTACCAAGCCGGAGCTTGCCCGGGCTACAAACCTGAGCCTTGTTACAGTGAGCCGCGCGGTGGATGAGCTTGTGCAAAGCGGGCAAATAGCCCACAGCGGCTACCAGCCCTCCAACGGCGGGCGCAAGGCAAAGCAATATTGCATCAACAACAATGCCGGCGTCATTATCACCATTCTTATTCGTTCAGGCAGTTATCACATCACGCTTTGCGATATCGTAGGCAATGTGCTGCGTGAATGGACAAAAAGGCATGCCGCTGCCCGCTGGACAAAGGAACTGGTCAGCCTAATCCGCCAGCTTCTGCAACACATAAAACAAGAGGTGCTCGCCATAGGCGTCGCTGTGCCGGGCACTGTGGCGCACGGTGTCGTAAGCAGCATTCCCCTTATCCCCGAGTGGGAGGGCTACGGCCTTGCCGATGCTCTTGCCCGTCAGTTTCATACCCTGATTGTGGTGGAAAACGACATCAACGCCTCCACCATCGGGCTGCATGAAAACTACACCAGCAGCCAGGTGAAAAACATGCTGTTTCTATATCTGGATGACGGCATCGGCGCCAGTGTGGTGATAGGCAACAAGCTGTATAAATCGCGGCGCAATTTCTCCGGCGAGCTGAGCTTTATGGACATTGGGCGCTGGGAAAAAGAACGAAGCGCAACACACTCGCTGGAAGAACTTGTAAAGCAGCTTCTTGCAGAAGGACGCCGCGAAGAGCTGCAGGACATCGTAGCGCGGCTTTTGCTGAATACCTGTTGCGTCCTGGACCCGGACCTTGTGGTGATAGATTCCACCCATTTAAACCAGCAGGACATTGATGCAATACGCCAGCGCTTTGAACGGCTGCTGGGCACTGGCGCTTATACCCCGGACATCGTAGTAACACAGGTGGGCAGCCTTCTGTACACCAAGGGCCTGTTTTCCCTGTGCAAAAGCAGGATGCCGGCCGCCCGTATTTACACCTGAGGCAAAAAACGGAAAAGAGAGGAATGCCTTCATGCAAAACAAGCATAACCCAAGCAGCCGCTATCTTGGCATCGACATTGGCGGCACGCGCATCAAGTGGGGCGTGATTGATGCCAAAGGCACCATTGTGCGCCGCGGCCTGGCAGATACCTGTCCTGAAAAAGGCGCAGAGCATTTTCTGCGCACGCTGTGTACTCTGGTAGAAAATGCCGGCCCCATAGAGGGAGTTGGCATCTGCACCGCCGGCATTGTGGACAGCCATGCGGGCACCGTGCTGGGCGGTATTGAAAATATTCCTTTTCTGAAGGGGATGCCTCTTCAGTCCCTTCTGGAGCAGGCCGCCGGATGCAGGGCGCGCCTTTTGAACGATGTGAACGCCGCCGCCTTGGGCGAGCACTGGGTGGGCGCCGGAATGGGCTGCCGTGTGTTGTTCTGTGCTACCATAGGCACCGGCATCGGCGGCAGCCTGATGATAGACGGGGCCATTCACAACGGGGCCCACTTTCATGCGGGCGAAATAGGCTATATGCGCTATGCCGGCGGCGCATGCCTGGAGACAGACTATTCTGCCAGCGGACTTGTGCGCATGGCAAGGGCGAAGCTGAATATCCCCAGCCTTGGCCCGGATGAGTTTTTTTCCATGGTTTCCGCGCAGAACGCCGCCGCATGCGAAATATACCGGCACTGGCTGGGCGGCCTTGGCAGCGCCCTGGCAGACGTACTTATCATGCTGGACCCGGAAAAGCTTATCATTGGCGGCGGCATTACCGAGCGCGGCATGCTGCTGCTGGAGCCTTTGCGCGGCGTCATTCTCTCGCGGCTGCCGGAGGAAATGCGCAGCCATTACGACATTGTTCTGGCGCAGTGCCAGAACAGCGCAGGCATGCTGGGCGCAGTAAAAAACTTTATCCAGTGCGCCGCCCCTTCTGCCTGAATTGGCATTCGTGCCCATTTATAGAATCATATTATCAAGGAGGACACCACTATGAAAAAACGTTTGCTCGCATTTGCCCTTGCCGCAGCGCTTGCGCTGTCGCTTATCCTCGCCGGGTGCAGCCCGGCCTCCCCCTCCTCTTCTGCAGGAAGCACAAAAAGTAGCTCCGGCACTTCCGCCGCGGGCAGAGAGGCCGTAAAAGCTTACTTTGTAGGCCCCATGTCCGGCGGCGCCGCCTGGGGGCAGGCAGAAAAGGGCTTTATGCAGGCCTGCGAAGACCTCGGCTGGGAGGGCCAGTATCTGGCGCCCCAGAGCTCTAACTCCAATACCGACATGGTGAACCTGGCAGAAACCGCCATCACCAATGGCGCCGATGTGCTTGCCATCAGTGTCAACGACGTAGAAATGTTTGCCGATATGCTGGACCGCGCCAGGGAAGCCGGCGTCACCGTCATTGCCGTAACTGGCGATGACCCCGACCGCTGCGACGCCCAAATAGGCACAGACCCCAGCACAATAGGCGAGAGCGCGGCCGAAGCCCTTGTGGAAGCTATGGATGGCAAGGATATCTATGTTGCCACCATGCAGACGGCACTGACCAATACCATGCAGAACACGGCCCGTGCCGCCTTTGAGGCAAAACTGGCCGAGCTTGCCCCGGATGCCACTATCGTAGAAAATCTGGAGTGCAATTCCAATGCCGCCACAGCCAGCAGCAACCTGGCAGCCCTGAAGCTGGCGCACCCGGAGCTGAACAGCATGATGTCCATTGACAGCTATGCCGGCCTTGGCGCGGCCTCTTACGTGGAAGAAAATGGTCTGGAAGATGAATTCATCGTGATAGGCATGGACGATGCGCCTGAAATTTTGCGTGCCATCAAGGGCGGCACCATGACCTGCACTGTCGCCATGGAATGGTATGCCACAGGTTATGACGCATGCACGCTTGCCCAAACCATTCGCGAAGGCGGCACTGTGGAATACAACAACGATGCTGGCGCCCGCGTACTGTTCGCAGAAGACGTGGATGCCTGGTGCGAAGAAAAAGGTATCGATATCAACGCCTGAACATCAGGCCGGTACCCCCTTCAGGAACCCTGACACCCATGCGGGCAGCGCTGTGCCGGTAAGGCCGGCCTGCCCGCATACCTGTGCCAGGGCCCGTTTCCGGGCTTATGTTCCGCATCGCATGCACCATTTGCAGCCGCAACGGGGCGCACCGGTACATCCACGCCCCGGCCCGTTTGAGGGTGACTTGGGCATACAGCCGCCAGAACAGCCTGCGGCCATTCTTACATAATATCAGGAGAACGACTATGAATCAGAACACATCCAAATCGCACTGGCTTCGCCGCGTGCTGCTGGGGCGGCCTGAAATGGGCACTCTGCTTCCCCTTGCCCTGCTGCTGGCCGTGGTTGCCTGTATCAATGCCAGTTTTTTCAATTTGAACAATATACTTGATATTCTCCGCACGGCCAGTTTTTCCTTTATGATTGCCGTGCCGCTTACCTTCCTTATCGCAGGCGGCGGCATGGACCTTTCCGTGGGTGCTGCCACCAGCTTTGGCGGCGTTATCTGTGCACTGTGCCTGAAGGCCGGTGTGCCGCTGGCGCCTGCCATTTTTCTGGCGGTGCTGGCGGGCGGCCTTGTAGGGCTTGTGAACGGCCTTATCATCGTGCGCGCCAAGCTGCCCGGCTTTCTGGCCACACTGGGTACGCAATATGTGGTGAACGGAATTATCCTTGTGGTGACGCAGGGGCTTGCCATTTCCGGCTTTTCGGACAGCTTCAAGGTGCTGGGCCAGCACCGTCTGTTCGGAGTGGTGCCCATGCCCATTTTATACGCGGCGGCCGTGGGCATTGCAGGGCACATTCTGCTGGTATACACCAAATTCGGCCGCTCTGTGCTTGCGATTGGCGGCAATGCGGAAACCGCCCATCTGGCAGGCATCAACGTGACGCTCAAGCAAATCATTCTGTATACCGCCACCTCTCTGTTTGCCGCACTTTCCGGCGTATTGATGGCCTCCCGCTTCGCCACAGCGCAGCCCGGCGCGGGCACAGGCACCGAGCTTACCATTATGGCTTCCGTCATCATTGGCGGCACCAGCATCTATGGCGGCACGGCCACCATCATCGGCGCTGCGCTTGGCTGCATCCTTCTGTCCACCATTCAGAATGCACTGATTGTCATTGGGGTATCCACCTTCTGGCAGAACCTTGTGTTCGGCGCCATTCTGCTGATTTCTCTGTTCGTGGACAAATACCGCCGCCAGGCCAGCAGCGGCACCTGATGGCAGAAAGGGGCCCGATATGAGTAAAACCATTCTGGAAATGAACCATGTCACCAAGCGTTTCCCGGGCGTGATTGCCCTGAACGACATTTCCATCACCCTGAATGAAGGTGAGATACTGGCCATCTGCGGCGAAAACGGCGCAGGAAAATCCACGCTGATGAAAGTGCTGAGCGGCAGCTACACCAGCCGGGATTACGACGGACAGATTTTGATAGATGGAAAACCCGTGGAGTTCACCAGCGTCAAGGTTGCCGAAGAAAACGGCATTGAAATGGTGTACCAGGAGCTGAACATGGTGCTGGAGGCAAGCCTTGCCGAAAACCTGTTCATTGGCAACCTGCCGGGAAAAGGCGTCTTTGTGGACTATAAAGCGCTGTATGCCCGCACACGCGAAGTGCTGAAAGAGATAGAGCTGGATGTAGACCCTCAGGTAAAAGCCGCCAGCCTTGGCAGCGGCCAGCTTCAGATGCTTGCCATCATGCGCGCCATTCAAAAATCGCCGCGCATCCTGGTACTGGACGAGCCCACCAGCGCGCTGGACGACAACGAGGTGAATATTCTGTTTCGCTTTTTGGAAAAGATGCGCAGAAAAGGCGTTTCATGCATTTTCATCACCCACAAGCTGGACGAAGTATTCCGCATTGCGAACCGCGTTGTTGTGATGCGCGACGGGCAGTTCGTCTCTGCGCGCGGCGTAGCAGATGTAACGCAGGAGCAGCTTATCGAAGAGATGGTGGGCCGCAAGGTGGAAAATCTGTACCCGCAGGGCCACGCCGAAATTGGCGAAGTGGTGATGACAGTGGAAAACCTGAGCGTCCCCCACCCCACTATCCGCGGGCGGAACATTGTAGACAATATCTCGTTTCAATTGCGCAAGGGAGAGATACTTGGCATTGGCGGCCTTGTGGGCGCCGGGCGAAGCGAGACGCTGGGCGCCGTTTTCGGCCAGCTGATACAGGGCGTGACAAAAAAGATAACGGTGAACGGAAAGGAATGCAGCATCCAGTCGCCGCGCGACGCCATTCGGGCGGGCATTGCCCTTTTGACGGAGGAACGCAAAAAATCCGGCTTTGTCGGCGTGTTCAGCATTCGTGAAAACCTTACCTTATGCAGCCTGAAAGACCTGCCCCATAAATATTTCATTGACAAAAAAGCGGAAAAAGAGCAGGCGCAGGGCATCTTCAACCGGCTGCGCGTGCGTGCGCCCTCGCTGGAGACGCTTATCGTGAACCTTTCCGGCGGCAACCAGCAGAAGGTGGTGCTGGGCAAATCGCTTTTGGCAAAGCCGCAGATCCTTTTGATAGATGAACCCACCAAGGGCATCGATGTGGGCGCAAAAACGGAAATCTACAAGCTGATGAACGAGCTTGTGGAAAGCGGCGTCTCTATCATTATGGTATCCTCCGATATGCCCGAGCTTGTCTCTATGTCCGACAGATGCATCGTGCTGAGCAACAGCCATATCACGGGTGAATTCACAGGCAGCGACATCACGCAGGATAATGTAATGCGCGCCGCCATTGCCCAGTAATAGTAGAAGGAGTGTACTATGAAATACGGTTATGTAGGGCGTTCCAATATGATAGCCAGTAAAATATGCCTTGGCACCATGCATTTTGGCGACCGCACCCCGAAGGAGGAAGCCTTTGCCATTCTGGACAGGGCATTCGACCTTGGCATCAACTTTCTGGACACGGCCAACGTTTACAATGACGGCCGCAGCGAAGAGATTATTGGCGAGTGGCTGGCACAGTGCCCCGCGCGGCGCGACAAGCTTATCATCGCCACCAAGTTCTACGGTCATCTGGAGCCGGGCGAGCCAAACGAAGAAGTGGGCGTTTCACTGTATAAGTGCCGCCGCAGCCTGGAGGGCTCGCTGCGCCGCATGCGCACCGACCATATCGACATTTATCAATCTCATCATATCGATAAGCGCATCACTCCGGAGGAATACTGGGAAATGATGCATATGAACATTATGAACGGCAAAATCCTGTATGCGGGCGGCTGCAATTCCACCGGGTGGTCTTTGGCAGAGCAGCAGATGGCCGCCCGGCATCTTGGATACTTCGGCCTTGTGTCAGAGCAATCCAACTACAGCCTGCTGAACCGCTTTATCGAGCTGGAAGTGATTCCAGCCGCCCAGCGGTACGGCATTGGCATTCTTGCCTTCATGACGCTGGCCGGCGGCATCCTTACGGAAAAAAAGAGCGCAGCCCCCGGCTCGCGCACAGAGTTCGTCACAAAGGAATACGAATATGACATGAGCGAAAACGGCCAGCTTGCGGCCTTTTCGAAACTGTGCGCCGAGCTTAGTGAAAAAGAGAACGTGGTGGCCAGTGCCTGGACACTGCACAACCCCGCTGTTGCCGCCGCTATTGTCGGGGCGCGCACCGTGCGCCATTTGGACGATGTGCAGCGCATTGTAGAATTGAAGCTGCCGCAGGACTTTTTGAATGAGCTGGATAAGCTGTTCACCTATTCAAACGGCAGGCCCCTGCGCCCCGCTACGGATGCCCCCTTCGCCTATTCCGGCCTTGGCTCGAAAGAAGACCACTTCATTGAATATTACCGCAACGATAAAAAATACGAGCATCAGGCGCTGCACCTGGCGCTTGAATAAGGAGACGCCTATGAAAAGCAAACACTCGCTGTATGATTTGAAGCTGCTGCCGTTCAGCGCGCAGGGCTCGCTTTCCTCCATCACTACAACACGCGACGTGCCCTATGAGCAGCGCAACGACGATTTATACCTCAGCCTCACCAAAAGCAACGGCGGCAACCTCACCCGCTCAGGCCTGGCGCGCATCAGCCTTTTGCACGACGGCAAAGAGGTTCCCTATGAATACACAGCCACCTTCACCACCCTGCGGCTCGAGAGCAGCTTCGGCTTTGTGGAATTCTGTATGGAAAAAAGCCTGCTGCATTTTCGCGGGCAAGGCGTCACCCTGCGCTTTGCCTGCCGCATGGACCAGCACGAAGGCGGCTGCTCACGCGAGGACGGCAGCTTTGAAGCAGGCTTTGCCCTGATGGGAAAATTTCTGTTTGTGCCGCTTTCCGGCCGCTTTGTATATGATGCGGCTTATAACTGGCGCCTGTTCAAGCCGGATGACATGACATTCGATTTCTGCCCGCAGGACGGTGCGTTTTCCGGCGTGGTGCACAGCTATATCTCGAACGAATTGCGGCTGGAGCATTACACCCCGTTTGAGGAAGTGGTGCGCGCCAACGAAGCCGCGCTAGCGGAATGGGCAAAAAAATATCCCAAGGTGGCCCCTGAATTTGAGCAGACGGCCCGCGTGGCCGTGTACACCATCTGGTCGCATGTGATGGAGTCGGACGGCCTTTTAAAAGACCGCGTGGTGTATATGTCCCGCAACCATTTGGTAGATGCCTTCGGCTGGCAGCAGAGCTATCAGGCCATGGCCGCCTGGCGCGATATACAGACGGCCTGGCAGCTTCTACACAACATGTTCGATTACCAGCTTCCCGCGGGCCAGCTGCCAGACTGGATCAACAGCATGAGCGCCATGTACCTTTGCACCAAACCGCCCTTTCAGGGGTTTGCCGCAACGTGGATACTGGACCACGCAGACCTTTCCAGCCTGACGCGCGAGCAGTGCCAATGGCTGTACGAGCCCTTGGGCAAATGGACGAACTGGTGGCTGGACCACCGCGACAGCGACCACGACGGCGTGCCGCAGTATAACCACGGCGATGAATCCGGCTGGGACGACGCCTCCATTTTTGCCAAGGGTGTGCCGCTGGAATCCGCCGATTTGTGCGCCTACCTCTCCTTGCAAACAGAAGTGCTGGCCCGCCTGGCAAAGCGCATCGGCCTGCATTCTCAGGCAAAGATGTGGCAGGAAAAATCGAACTTCCTGTTCGGCAGCATGATGGCCTTCTGGGATGGCGAGCGCTTTGTGCCCATGCTTTCCACTACGCACGAAAAGGTATACTCTGATTCCATCGCCGTGTTCCATCCCATCATCATGGGCAAGCGCCTGCCGCAGAACGTCATTCAAAGCATTGCGCGAACGCTGGAAAAAGACTATGTCACAGACTTTGGCATTGCCTCGGAAAAGCTGGGCAGCCCGCTGTTCGCTTATACGAACTGCTTTTTGCGCGGCAACCTTGTCTCCCCCGTACAGCTGATGATGGCAACGGGCCTGTATGAGGCCGGTGAAAAAGAGCTGGCGCAGAAAATAGCCCGGCGTTTCTGCCGCAAGGTGGTGCGCGACGGCTTTGCCCTGTGCCATTACCCCTTCGACCGTGAAGACCTCGTTCTGGAATCACCCGATTTCAACCTGGCCTTCGGCTCTGACATCCTCCTTGCCACCTCATGGACGGCTGCCATCTTCCTGTTCCTTGCAGGCGACATCCTGGAAGGAAAGTGAGCAGGCCCCGTCACCCTGCTGGGCAAAAGCACGGCCCTGCCAGATACACGGCTTCACAAATAAATATCCCCCGGCAAAGCCGGGGGTTTTTCATATGCGGGCATAGCCCTAGA
>ENA-ORTH01003039-ORTH01003039.1-human-gut-metagenome-genome-assembly--contig:-NODE-3039-length-11885-cov-2.395013_pt1 | contig 11885 bp, 11 predicted proteins | sample MGYA00241914_ERZ509192 | MGnify/ENA primary metagenome ERZ509192 (study PRJEB26280, sample SAMEA2338826) | human gut metagenome | biome: human gut; feature: human-associated habitat; material: faeces... | reverse complement strand
TCTCCTTTTATAATTTTTCTTCTGCAACAGACTGCTCGTGTTGTGCCACATTCACGCTGTGCGACGAACGAGGGGTTCGGCGCCTTCCCCGCCTCGCGCACGATGCGCAGCGAGCCCGCCTCCTCGTTGAAGGCGAGCTCGAAGATGCCGCCGGCCCTGCCGTCCGTGTACGTTCCCGCGAACAGCGCCTGCTCAGACCTCTGCGCCGTCATGACGCCTCCTGCGCGAGCTCCTGCTTGTCGAGTACCTTGAATCGCCGGTATAGGCGCAGCGTTGCCACCTTGTTCCACATCGTGATGAGCGGCCCCGTGAAGAACGCGGCGATGATGGTGAACACGCCGATGGGCCCGCCGGCTATGATGGCGATGACGGCCACCGTGATGTCCTGCGTCATGCGCACGGGCGTGTAGATGAAGCGCGTGCGCGCCACGATGACGGGTGCGATGGCGTCGATGGGCGCCACGCCCATGCGCGTCTTGAGGTACAACGATACGCCCAACGTGAAGAAAAGCGTTCCGACTACGAGGTATACGCCTGCGCTCACGAACCCCGAGGGTTGCCAGGGAAGCAGGTGGTAGGCCCAGGTGAAGAACTCGATCAGATAGCCGACGGCCACCATGTTGATGATGGTGCCCAATCCAAGCTGGTATTTGTCGAACCTGAACACGGCTACGAGGATGATCAGGTTCACGATGAGCTGGAACGTACCGAAATCCATCCCGATGCGCGCGCTCAGCCCCAGGTTCATGGCCGTGAACGGATCGACGCCGACCCCTCCCACGCGGCAGATGGACGTGCCCAGCGCGATGCACACGATGCCCAGGCACGAGAACAGGAGCTTGCCCTTCAGGTTGTACGTGTGCTTCACATCCAGCCACTTCGCCATGGCGCGGCGCTCCTCTCGTATCCGGTTCCCGCCGTTGCCCGAAGCCGATGCGAAGGCAGGTGCGATCGAGTCTCGCATAGGGCCCGGGGCTCGCAAGCTGCTCCTCGGCCCTCCGTTGCGCAGCTGTTAGCGGCTGGTGACGCGAACGTGCCGCTGCATGAGTCGTCTCGCCATGCGCGTCAGAGGCGCTTCGCCCTTCCTGCACTCGGGTTCCCGGCGCGCATCTTCGCGCGCCTTGAGCGTGACCCGTTCAGGTTGGAGCTGGTTTCCCCGATCTTCTATTGCATATGACACGTTGTCATATGCAATGGCCGCGTTTTGTGGGATACTGACGGGAACGGTGCACGGCGTCTGGGGCGTAACGGCTGCGCGGCGAGGGGGAGAGGGCATGTTCGGCGAGCTGGTGGTGGGATATCTGTTCCTCGGCGGCGTAGGAGCCGGCGCCTTGGCGATGTCCTCGCTGTTCGATCTCGCCTGGGTGCGCACGCCCTTCGGCGCGTCGGCGCGCGCCTCGGTGGACGAAGCCTTGCCGGCGGAGCGCACGATCTCGTTCGGCCTGCTGGCAGGTCTGGCCGCGCTCGTGCTGGGCGCGCTGTTCCTGCTGTTCGACCTGGGGCGCATCGACCGGGTGGAGGCGCTGTTCCTGCGTCCGTCGGCAACGTATCTGACGGTCGGTTCCTATGCACTGGCGGCTTTGGCGCTTCTCGGGGCGTTCTTGGCGGCGGTGCGTTTCGCGTATCTGCCGAGCATCGCGCGCTCTGTTGTGCGCGCCGTCGAAGCGTTGACGGTGCTGGCGGGCATCGTGGTCATGCTGTACACGGGCCTGCTGCTGCAGGATGCGGCCGGGGTGGCGTTCTGGCATTCGCCCCTCGTCCCGGTGCTGTTCGCGCTGTCGTCGCTCTCGTGCGGTGCGGCCGTCCTGCTGATCACCGCATTCTTCGCGGAGCCGGACGAGCGGGTGGATCGCATGGCGCGCATGCTCGCGCGGATCGACGCGGCCGTCATCGTGCTGGAGGTCGCCGCCGCAGCGCTCTTCGCGGGCCTGGCGCTTGCGAGCGCGCATCCTGCCGAGTCGGCTTCGGCCATGCGCCTGGCGTGCGGCGATCTGGCGGCTTGGTGGTGGGGCGGGTTCGTGCTGTGCGGGCTGGTCATTCCGCTTGCGGTGGAGGCGGCCCTCTTCCTGCGCCGTCGCGACGCGCAGGTTGTGCGGGCCGCGCTCGCCGTGGCGGCGGCGCTCGTGCTGGTAGGCGGGTTCAGCATGCGCAGCGCCGTCGTGGAGACGGGCATGCACCGCGACCTTGCGCTTGAAGAGCCGAACGCGCAGGCGTTCCGATTGGACTAGAGAGAGCGGACACGTGGCCTTATTCGAGATCAACGAGAAGAGCAGCATCCCCATCTGGCTGCAGCTGAAGAACCGGTTCATCTACCTCATCACCTCGGGGTACTACAAGCCGGGCGATCAGCTGCCCACGGTGCGCGGCCTGGCCGCCGACGTCGAGGTGAACTACAACACGGTGAGCAAGGTGTACATGAGCCTGGAGCAGGACGGCTACATCCAGTCGAAGCGCCGCCAGGGCGCGTTCGTGCTGGACGTGAGCGGAAAGCCGGGCGTGAGCATATCCACCACGGCCGAGATCGTGACGCAGGAGTACCTCAAGCGCTGCTTCGAACTAGGCATGTCGCTTGAGAATATCGAAGAGCAGTTCGCCGCCAGCATACAAGCCGAGCGGCGCAAGCGGGACGGGGGCGGCCGAGACGCCGCTTCGAGGACGGAGGAGGAGCGATGAAGCGCCAGAAGAACGGAAGCGCCGGGGCGTCGGAGGCGGGATACGCGGCAGCGGGCGCGGCGGCGCCCTTCGGCGAAGGACGGACGGCGTCGTTTCCGGCCAACGCCCGGTTTGACACCGGCCGGCGCCGGGCATCGCGCAACGGGGCCGTGGTGTTCGCTGTCGTGGTGTTCGCGATCGCGTTCGCCCTCGTGCTGGCGGCGGTGCAGCTGGCCTTCGGCGGCATCGGGCTGGCGGCGCTCCTCGCGGCGGCCCTCGTGGGGTGGCTGGCGTCGTCCTCGGTGCACGTGGTGCTCGAATGGGAGAAGGCCGTTGTGCTGCGCTTCGGCAAGTTCAATCGTGTGGCAGGGCCGGGCATCGTGTTCACTTGGCCGATCGTCGAGTTCTACACGCTACGCATCGACCAGCGCGTGGCAACCACGTACTTTGGGGCCGAAGAGACACTCACGAGCGACCTCGTGCCCATCAATGTGGACGCCGTGTTATTCTGGATGGTATGGAACGCGAAGAACGCCGCCGTGGAGGTGGAGGACTACGCGTCGGCCGTGGCGTGGATCGCACAGACGACCATGCGCAAGGCCATCGGCCGAGCGACGGCGGTGGAGGTGGCCACGCGCCGCGATCAGCTCGACGAGGAGCTGGAGGCGGCCATCGAGGAGAAGCTGAACCCTTGGGGCATCACGATTATCGATGTTGAGATCCGCGACATCGTCATCCCGAAGGAGCTGCAGGAGGCCATGGCGCAAGAGGCCGTTGCCGAGCGGAAGAAGAACGCCCGCATGGTGCTGGCCGAGGCCGAGAAGGACATCTCCGAGATGCTCATGGATGCCGCGCAGGTGTACGCCGGCGATGCGGACGCCATGAAGCTGCGCACCATGCACCTGGCCTATGAGAGCGTGGAGAAGTCCGGCGGCACGCTCGTGGTGCCGAGCGCCTTCAGCGAGGGCTTCGTGCCCGAGACGGGAGCGGGGGAACAAGCAAGCGCGCACGGCGCGAAGTAGCGCTGCCCTGCCTGCTATTATTGTAACTGATCACATCCCGTGCGCTCGTTTGCGACGCGCCGCTTCGCGGTACACTTCATCGTCGGTTCGCATCCCGATGACGATAACCAGCATCACGCCGTCGCGCTCTTCGAGCTTGTAGACGATGCGCACGCCGTCGCGCTTGAGCTTCACCTTGAACAGGCCGGTGAGATTGGTTCCTCCGCTGTTGCCGAGGGGCTTGCCGTAGCCGGGTTCGCTTCCGCTTGACGGGCGCGGGTTGGCTGCGATCTTGTCCAACGCCTTCAGGACGCGAAGACGCACCGATCCGTCGAGGCGGCAAAGGTCGCGATGCCCTTCCCGACGTGGAGCTCGAAACCAAAAATTGTAGTCCATTGTATTTTTCGGCACGTACGGGGGCTTGTTCACGAGGAACTTCGGATTCGAAGGAGGAATCAAGAGCGTGCCGCTGTATGCGGCGTTCTGTCTCCGGCGATAATCGCTTCTGTCTTACGTGAATGCTTGCGATAAAGAAATAGAATCCCCAGTTTAACCAATATTATCTCCAAAATAGAATAATCTCTTGTCATACTCTGTCATAGTTCTTACTTGATAATCATAGTGACGTATGGCAGACTATGACAGAGAAGGGAATCGGCCGATTTCTGACATAAGGGGGAATCCCGACCAAGCGGCGCTCTGCGCCGCGCTGTCGACGGGAAAGGCCGCTTGCGGAACCGTCGCCTTCGCTCGGATTGCCCAAGGCATTCTTGTATCGGGAATGAAGGAGGAGACATGTCGGAAACCAAGAGCCCGCGCACGGGGCTCACGCGCAGAGGCTTCCTGAAAACGACCGGCGCGCTCGCGGGCGCAGCGGCGGTTGCGGGCACGACGCCAACGCTCACTGCGCTGGCTGAAACGCCCGATGCCGACGCAGCCGAGGAGCAGGTGTTCTACAGCACGTGCGGAGGCAACTGCGGCGGTCCAACCTGCCGCATGAAAGGCATCGTGCGCGAGGGAAAGCTCGTACAGGTCAAGCCTGCGGACATCGACCCTGAACATCCAACGTTCAGAACCGGCTGCGTCAAGGGCCAGACGAATCCGCAGCGCCTCTACAGCCCGAAGCGCAATCTCTACCCTTTGAAGCGTGTTGGAGAGCGCGGCGCAGGCCAGTGGGAACGTATCTCGTGGGACGAAGCCATAACCACCATCGCCGATGCCATGAAATCATCCCAGGAGCAATATGGGGATTCTTCGGTTGCGTTTTGGCACAGTTATGTCGGCGGGAGCAGCGTCCTGAATTTTGCAACCTCGAGCTGCACTCCCGAGGGTACGCGCACCGGTTCGTCCGTCTCGCTCGAGCGGTTCATCCAGAAAACGGGAGCAACGGTAATGACCCCCGCAGCTGATAAGACGTTGCAATGGGCGTTGGCTTCCATTCCCGGGCTGGCCAAATTCGCGCCACAGAGCGAACTTGTGAAAGCGCAGACGATCCTGATTTGGGGTTCCAATCCTACCGGTGCATCTCGCTCCCATCAGAATTTTCTTCGCAAGGCGAAGGAGAACGGATCCAAGATCGTAACTATCGATCCTTTGGTCAGGTTGAATGCGGTGCAATCGGATCTCTACCTGCCGGTGCGTCCGGCGACTGACGGCTTCTTGGCGTTGGCCATGTGCAACTGGATTGTCGACCACGAGCTGGTGGACTGGGAATTTCTTCGGGATAGCACCGTCGCCCCGATTCTGCGCAAAGAGGACGGGACGTACTTGCGGCTATCGGATCTGGGCATGGCCCCCGAAGAGGGCCCTGTCGATCCTAAGACGGGCAAGTCGACGACCCTTGACACCGAGGTGGTGTACGACGAGGAGAATATGACGTTTGGCTCCATCAACAAGGTTGCGCACCCTGCCGTGCTTGGCTCCTATGAAGCGAACGGCCTCAAAGTGCGCACGGTGCTCGATTACGTGCTCGAGAATATCAAGGAGTACACAGTCGAGAAGGCCGCCGAGGTGTGCGACGTCCCGGCGTGGAAGATCGAGGAGGTCGCGCGCCTGTATGCAACCGAAAAACCCGCAACCATCGATATGTGGGAAGGCCTCGACCACCGGCATAACTCGCGCCACAACTACAAAGACCTTATGCTCCTTGCCTGCCTGACCGGAAACTACGATAAGCCTGGTTCGTTCATCGTGTGCCAGCATCTCCTCGAAGGCGAGGATGGCGGAGATGCCATAGGCGGAACAACCGACACAAGCAAGCTCATCCAAGTTGATGGTGCTAAGAAGTCCCTGCATATGACAGGCATGTATCTTCATGAGGTGATGGAAAAGGGAAAACTGGGTTCGACGGAGCTTCTTCTCAAAGTGGTGTATTGCTTCCAGGCGAATCCACTGGCTGCCGACTGTGGGCCGCGCGAGCTCAAGGCGGCCATCGATAAGCTCGATCTCTTCGTCGTGGCCGATCCTTATATGTCGGACACGGCGCGTTGGGCCGATATCGTGCTGCCCATCGCTATGATGTGGGAGAAGGAAGACGCTACCGGTGGTTTCACCCTGCTCGAGAAAGGCGTCGAACCGCCGGGAGAATGCAAGGCCGACATGGACGTGTTCCGTATGCTCGCCGACAAGATGGGCTTTCCCGACCTATACGACAAGACCGATGAGGAGTACCTGCGCGAAGCGCTCGATACCCCCTTCAACAAGGCAAACGGCTTCACCTACGACGACTACAAGGAAAAGGGCTTTATCGTCAAGTTCGCCGACCAGATGGAAGCGGCGGCATCGAATGCCGCGGCGGCTGCGACCCCGAAGATCCGCAACTCGTTCTATATCGAGAACCCGCGGTCGGTCGACTTGAACGAGCCTGAGGTCGATCGCGAGATCGAAAGCCGGCCATACTGGGAGGAGCCGCTCGAGACGAGCGTAAACAATCCGGCATTTCAGAAATATCCGCTATTTGCCTTTAGCATCCACGAGATATACCACGCACAATCCATCCTTCTCGAGGTTCCCTGGCTTGATGAGCTGCGGCCTGAGCCCAAGATCGAGATTCACGAAGATGCAGCAGCTGCACGTGGCATCAAGCAAGGCGATTTGATCAAGGCGTATAACGATCGCGGCTTCGTGGTGTGCAAGGCGGTCGTCACCAAGGGCATACGACCCGACTGCATTCTTCTTCCGCACGGTTGGCAGACTGACGACTTCGTAGCCGGGCATCTAACGGATCTCACGCGCATCGACATGGACGGGTTTTCGGGGAACAGCTGTTACAACGAGATCCTTTGCGAAGTCGAGTTGTACGACGGAGGTGCTGAATAATGACGCGGTATGGATTCGTCATCGACACGACGCGCTGCGTGGGATGCAACTTCTGCTCGATGGCATGCAAGGTGGAGAACAATCTTCCCGAGGATGTTTGGTGGAGCCGTGCCTACACCGACGGCGGCGAGGTGGAGCAGACGCCCTCGGGCGAATGGCCCGACAATCTGCATATGGCGTTCATGACCGTGGGCTGTCAGCACTGCGACAACCCGGCCTGTGTGAAGGCGTGCCCGGTGGGAGCCACGTACAAAGACGCCGACACGGGCATCGTGCGCCAGGACTTCGACAAGTGCATCGGGTGCCGCATGTGCATGGCGGCCTGCCCCTACTCGGGCGTGCGCACGTTCAACTGGGAGGAGCCGAAGTACTTCCTCGACTTCCCGGTGGGCAGCGCCGATGCGCCGAAGCACCAGAAGGGCGTGGTGGAGAAGTGCACCATGTGCTGGCACCGCATCGCCAAGGGCGAGCGGCCTGCCTGCGCCGACGTGTGCCGGACGCTGGCGCGGCATTGGGGCGACTTCGACGACCCCGATTCCGAGGTGTCCAAGCTCATCCGCGACCGCCCGTACAAGCAGCTGCTGGCCGACGAGGGCACCGGCCCCTGCGTGTACTACCTCGTCTAGGCGAAGAAGGAGAACATCATGTCTGAAAACGTTACGGCGGCGAAGGCCGCCAAGGCTCCTGCTGCCACATTCGGGGGCAGAGGGCTCACGATAGGCATCGCGGCGGCTGCAGCGGTCACCATTGTCGGCCTCGTGCTGTGGGGCATGCAGCTGGCGGGCGGCTTCATGGACACCGCCATGCGGGACTTCGCCCCCTGGGGCATCAACATCGCCCTGTTCATGTTCTTCGTGGGGCTCTCGGTAGGCAGCATGGTGGTGGCCGCTTCGCCTCGCGCGTTCGGCTTCGAGAGCTTCGGCGGCATCGCGAAGATGGCCGCATGGGTTCCCATCTGCAGCACGGTGCTCGCCATCGGCTTCGTCGTGGTGGACCTCGGCCAGCCCCTGCGCCTGTGGGAGCTGTTCGCTTATTCCAACCTCAGCTCGCCGCTCATGTGGGACATCATCGTGCTCTCGGTGTACCTGATCCTGTCCGTCGTGTACCTGTGGACGCTGCTGCGTGCCGAGAAGCGGCAGGCCAGCGCGAAGGCGCTGCGCATCGTGTCGGCGGTCGTGCTTTTGTGGGCGCTCGTCGTGTGCGCGGTCGACGGCTGGATCTTCGGCCTCATGCCGAGCCGCGCCCTGTGGAACACGGCGCTGCTGGCGCCGTGGTTCGTGTCCTCGGCATTGGCGAGCGGCGCGGCCCTCGTGCTGGTGCTGGCCATCGCGCTGCGCCGCACGGGCTACGTGGATGTCCGCGAGGAGCATGTCGCGAGGCTGGCGAAGCTTCTGGGGGCGTTCGTGTGCGTGGACCTGTTCTTCTTCGCGTGCGACCTTGTCACCGAAGGGTTCCCGGGGGGTTCCGGCGCGGGCATCGTCGGCATGCTGGTCGCGGGACAGCTGGCGCCGTTCTTCTGGATCCAGATCGTCGGCTGCGCGCTGGCCGCCGTGGTGTGCTTCGTGCCGAAGCTGCGCACGAGCCCGCTGCTCGTTGCAGCCGGCCTGCTGACGGTCGCGGGCGTGTTCTGCAAGCGCATGCAGCTGGTCGTGGGCGGCTTCCAGGTTCCCTCGCTCGACTATGCCACGTTCGTCACCCCCTTCACCGTGACGAGCGATTGGGGCGTCGGTCTGGCCGGCGCCTACGAGGGCATGGTCTACGCGCCCACGCTTCCCGAGGTCGGGCTCGCTCTCGGCGTGCTGTCGCTCGGCGTGCTCCTCGTGCTCGTGGGCCTGAAGTTCCTGCCGCTCTCGTCGGTTCAGGGCGCCAACTAGCGCGCTTCCTCTTCGAAAGGGCGCCGATCCCTCCCTCCGGCGTCCTTTCCGAAGACTCGGCGAAGGAAGGCCATGATGAAGAAAACCCTTGTGACGGTCCTCGCGTTCCTGGTCGTGGGCGCGTGCGTGCTCCTCGCGGGCGTCGTTGCCGATCCGTCGGCGGGCCTGCCGAAGCCCATCGAGGCCGGCTCCCCCTGTCCGGCGGCAGGCTGCGCTTCGGGGTCGTGCCACGGGTTCGACGACGTGCCCGAGCCGGACGGCGTCCATGAGATGACGTGTCCCGAGGCAGCGTGCGCGAGCGTGGAATGCCATGCCTGGGACACGCTGACCACGCGCTACTATCAGCCCTCAGAAGCCAGCATGAACGTGTGGCTGCTTTTGCCCGTGGCGCTGGTGGTCGGCCTCGTGCTGCTTGTGAAGAAGGTGAAGTAGATGGACGGGAAGCGCCTTGTCGTCGACGTGGTCGCCCTCGCCGTGTATGCCCTGGTGGCGAACCCCGCCTGGACGGGGATCGGCCTGCACGAATGGGCGAGCCTCGGGCTGTTCGTCGTATTCATAGTCCATTGCGCGATGCACGTCGATTGGGTCGTCGAGACCTTCGCAGGCCTCGTTCGGCGCCCGTCGCCCGCGCGGACGGGCAATCTCGTTCTCGATGCGCTGACGCTGGCCGCTTTGATGACGACGGCGGTTTCGGGGATCCTCGTGTCGGGAGCGGTGCTGCCGGCTCTGGGGCTGTATGCCGACGGATACTACTTCTGGGATCCTCTCCATGCGATCTCCGCGAAGGTGCTTCTCGCGCTGCTGCTGGTCCACGTGGTGGCGCACTGGAAATGGCTGTACAATTTCCTTCGAGGGGGCAAGGCGAGCGCGGTTCGCGCAGCGCGAGAGGCGGGGGAGGCCGATGAACGCGGCTAGGTTGCTGGAGGAGCGCCCGACGCTTCGGGCATGGCTCGAGGAGTACGGCGCGATCGAGCGCGAGTACCTCGACGGGTTGCGGGCGACGGGCGTCGACTTCCCCCCGGCCTACGCCGACGAGGAGAGCGTCCGGGCGGCGCGGCGCCGCCTGCGCGACAAGGGCGCGACGTTTCGCAACGGCGGCGCGAGCATCGTGGCCGGCAGGCTCTCATCGGCGTGCGAAGCGTGCTCGAACGACCTCGGCAGCAAGACGTTCGCGCTGTCCTTGCAGTGCAACCGCGACTGCTACTTCTGCTTCAACAAGAACCAGCGGTCCGACGACCAGGCGTGTTCGTCGACGGGAGGCTGGCGCGACGAGGTGGACGCCTTCGCCGAGGAGTGCGGCGGCGTCACCCACGTCGGGCTGACGGGCGGCGAGCCTTTGCTGCATCGCCGGGAAGCCGTGAAGTTCGTGCGCTACGTCCACACGCGGCATCCGGGCGCGCATGTGCGCCTCTACACGGCGGGCGATTTCCTGGACGAGGAGGTGCTCTCCGAGCTGCGCGATGCCGGCTTGCGGGAGCTTCGCATGAGCGTGAAGCTGGACGTGCGCGATCTCGAATCCGCCGTCGAGATCATCGACGGCGCCGTGGGAAAGCTCGCGCTGGCGAAGCGCTTCGTCCCCGACGTGATGGTTGAGATGCCTGCCATTCCCGGCACCGACGACGCGATGCGGCGGCTGCTCGCACGGCTCGACGAGATCGGCGCGTTCGGCATCAACCTGCTCGAGTTCGGCTACCCGATGCACGATTGGGAGGCATTCGGCTCCCGCGGGTTCGAGGTGCGCAATCCGCCGTTCCCCGTGGCCTACGACTACAGCTATCCCGGCGGCCTGCCCATCGCGGGAAGCGAGCTTCTGTGCCTCGAGCTGCTGGAGTTCGCGCTCGACGAGGGGCTGTCGCTCGGGGTGCATTACTGTTCGCTGGAGAACAAGAACCGCGGGCAGGTGTATCGGCAGAATGCCGTCGTGCGGCTCGACGAGAGGCTGTTCGAGCTGGATGGCGAGGACTTCTTCTACAAGGCCGCGAAGGTGTTCGATGGGGACGCGGCACGCGTCGGCGAGCGCTTCGTCGCCTTGGGGGTGCCCTACGAACGGGACGAGCAGGACGGAAGCCTCCTCTTCCATCCTGACGGCTTGGGGGCGATCGGCGATCTTCCCGTGCTGCCGGCGTTGTCGTACAACGTGATTGAGCGCACCGCCGACGGGTGCGCCGTCCGCGAATTGAAGCTCGAAGTGGCTGAAAGGGGCCTTGACATGGGAAACGAAGCAATCTGGGGCGCACGCGCGACGGCCTGGGAGCTGCTCGCGCTTACGTTCCGCTATCCGGACGAGGTCCTGGCCCAGGCCGTCTCGTCCGGCGAATGGGCCGAGGCCGCGGAGGAGGTGGCCGCTGCTCTGAGCCTCCGCCTGCCGGAGGGCTGGGGAGAGGGGCCCGGCGGATGCGCCGGGCGCGGGGACGCGTCCCGCTCCTCGGCCGAGGCGCTTCTGCACGACCTGCGCGTCGAGGCTACGCGCCTGTTCGTGGGCGCGCCCGAGCCTGCGGTATCGCCCTATGAGGGCGTGTGGCGCGCGGTCGACGACGGGGTTCAGCCGCTTTTGTTCGTGAACCCCCGCTCCATGGAGGTCGAGCGCTTCATGCGCTCCTGCGGCCTCGGCCGCCCCGAGGGCACCAACGAGCCCCTCGACCACGTCGCGACCGAGTGCGAGCTCCTCGAGCACCTGGCCCTGCGCGCGGCCGGCGCCCCGGCTTCCGAGGGCGCCCCGGACGACGCCGACCTTCCCGGAGGGAGCCCCGAGGCAGCCTACGGGCGGTTCCTCTCCGGGCACGCCCAAGCCTGGATGCCAGCCTTCGCCGAGCGCCTGGCCGCCGAGGCGCGCCATCCCTTCTACCGCGCGGCGGCGGCCTACCTGGGGGCGCTCGTCGGGTAGGCCTCCGACGCTTTGGACGCAAAACGGTACCCATGACAATCCTGACGGCGGAATCAGGCTACGAGAAGCTCGCTGAATAGTCTCCGTCTGGGGTTTTGCACGTGATCCTGATCGGACGGCATGCAAAACAGGTCTCGAGATCGTCATGGGGGCTGA
>ENA-ORTH01003026-ORTH01003026.1-human-gut-metagenome-genome-assembly--contig:-NODE-3026-length-11937-cov-2.855159_pt1 | contig 11937 bp, 5 predicted proteins | sample MGYA00241914_ERZ509192 | MGnify/ENA primary metagenome ERZ509192 (study PRJEB26280, sample SAMEA2338826) | human gut metagenome | biome: human gut; feature: human-associated habitat; material: faeces... | reverse complement strand
TTAGCATGCGATGCAAAGGGGTGCTAGGATTAACCAACGGCAATGGCGAAATAATGTCCGGAATAGAGGAAAAGCCCGGTCACCCTGCAAGGTGGCCGGGCCGGGGGATTGATCAGAACGGGTAGGGGTGCGGCGCGTGCTGGACGCCGTCGTGTGCTCCGCGGGCCCGCTCGTGCTGGCGCCGCTGTTCGCGCGAACCATCCGCTGGGGCGTCGAGCAGGTGGACGACCCCGCGCTCTGGCGGCGCTTGGCCGCCGTGCCCGCGGGGTTCTTTGTGGCGGCGAACGCGCTGTATATGTTCGCCTACGCGGTGGAGTTCCTCTCGAGCGGCGCCAACGCGTTGTACGCGCTGGCGGTGGGCGTGCTGGCGTTTCTGATGGTGGCGTCGTACCTCATGCTGTTCTCGGCTCTGCGCACCGTCATGGAGAACGCGCGCCTGCGCGAGGCGGCTCAGCTGGAAGAGCTGCAGCATGAGCGCTACGAGAACCTGCGGCGCACCCTGCGCGAAACCGCCAAGGCGCGCCATGACTTCCGCCATCAGCTGCTGGTCATTCGGTCGTTCGCCGAAAAGGACGACGTGCGAGGCCTGCGCGCATACCTCGACGAGGAAGGGGCTGGCCAGGCGCAACGCGAGTCGGGCGCCTACGCGCTCAACTTTGCTTTAGACTCCGTGGCCGCGCATTTCGCCGAGCGGGCTCGAGCCTGCGGTGCCGATGTCTCGCTCGCCTTCGCGCTGCCCGAACGCCTGCCGCTGCCCGAAGCCGATTTCTGCATGGCGATGGCGAACCTACTGGAGAACGCCGTGGAGGCCTGCGAGCGCGCGGCGACGGAGGGCGCGCAGGGTTCGGGGAGCGCGCGGGCGGGGACGGACGGCCGATCGGCGTTGCCGGACGGGGCGCGCACGCTCTTCATGGACGCCGAAGTGCGGGTCGAGGGCAGCGCCGTGCTGGTTTCCGTGCGCAACAACTGCTCGTCCACCGATGCCCGCGCGTTGGCCGCCGCGGCGCCAAACGGCGTGCTGTCGAGCGGCGCACGCTCGGCCAAGCGGGAGGGCGACGGCATCGGGCTGGCCTCGGTAGCCACGATGGCGAAGCGCTATCGGGGAGAAGTACGGGTTGAAACCGACGAGCACGCGGCGACGATCCGCGTGCTGCTGCGCGCAGGCGGGGCGCGCTAGCGTCTCAGGGCGTGTTTGAGCGTGTCAAATCGCTCGGCGTACCGCCGCCGGCCATGCGCACGGTCCAGCCGATGGGGTCGGACATGTCGATTTCCGCGCAGGTCACGCACGCCTCTGCGACGGAAGAGATCTCGACAATGATTCGCCACATGTTTCACGTGAAACATCGCGTTGCCCATCGCGCGGAGGCTTCCGGCTTCGATGCGCCAATAGCGCCCCGTTCGTTCGCATCCGATTGCCGGTTGGGGCAGGTGCTTTCGATACTCGACGGAAAAGCCGCCTGGACGCGGCCGTCGGGCTTGCCCCTCCCATCCTCGCAGAGCTCGGAGACGGCGTTCGTGACTTGAAAAGCCGCACTCGTTTCGTGCACACGATTGCGCGGGTTATGCGGGCGCGCCGGAGACTATGATGATGAACACGCATATCTATGCGCGTTCGCCAAGCGGTCGCAATGCGAGGCCCGCGTTCGCGGCCGAGAAAGGAGGCGGTACGCATGACCGCTCTCGACGCTCTCCGTTCCCGCAGAAACCTCGATGACAGCGTGATGCTCGATGCTTCGGACCTCGCGTTCTACCGTGACGGCGTGCTCGCCCTGTACGGCGGAGAGGACGAAGCGCGCGAGCGCTTTCCCCAGCTGTACCGGGCTTTGCAGGAAGCCTGCGAGAACCTGCCTGCCCCCAACCGGCTCGGCGAGCCCACCGACTTCGTCGACGGCGCGCTCATCGATGCCGTGACGTGGAATCGCGAGGACAACAGGCTCACGGTGCGCGCCGTCACCTCGTTGGTAGAGCCAGCCTACTTCATCGACGAGCACATGGAGGTGCGCACGGGCGCCGGTGAAATCGTGGGCGGTTTCGCGCAGTCCACGACGGACACGTGCCACAGCGAGCTGGTGTTCGAGACGGATTTCGATCCGGCCGAGTTCTCATCCACCGTGCTGGAGATCGATTACGTCTCCAACTGGGTGACCGCCGGCAATCGCCGCCTGAACACCATGCTCACCAGCAAAGACGCGCATGAAGAAGCGTATCTTTCCACGCGGGTCAAAGCCGTGCACGTGCTGAGCCCTGTCAAGAGGGTGCAGGGCAAGGCCGCGCCGATCAACATCTGCTACAACCGTTTTCCGCTGGGCGAAGAGGACGTCGACTACCTGTACCAGGGCAAGGTGTTCGATCCCTACAACGGCCAGCAGCGCCTGTTCGCTCCCGTGTCCGCCTGGGTCGAGTTCGAGCTGGACGAGCAAGGGCGCCAGGATTCGTTCAAACGCATCGACATCACCACGTTCAAGTTGAAGATGGACTGCCAGAACGGCATCTCCCGCTACGAAATCAGAGGGCGTGAGACGAATGTGGAGCACCATTTCGTCGCGCAGCCTGACGCGGCCAAGACCTATGCCAGTGGCTTCAGCTTCGATCTCGATCCCGACTGGAAAGCGAACGTGCCCTCGCGGCGCTGGCCTGCACGCGACCGCGTGGACATGCTGATGGAAGTGAAGTTCGAGCACGAGAGCGGCGACCCTGGGACGATCGAGCTCACGACGATGGCCGATCGGTCGCAGGCGAACGTCGGCAAGGTGGACTGGATGAATCTGCTGTGGGGCTGCCTGCGCAAGGACACGCGCGTGCTCATGGCCGACGGCTCGCAGCGTCCGGTGGAAAGCGTGCGTGTGGGCGATCTCGTGCAACGCGACGCTCAGGGAGGCGTTGCCGCAGTGAGCGACGTGGTGAGGGGCTTCGAGGAGAACCTCGTGGCGTTCAGCACGGTGGACGGGCGCCAGCTCGTGTGCTCGCGCAACCATCCCCTGGTCACAAGCGAGGGAACGCTGCCGGCCGAGCAGGTGCGCGGCAACTGCCGCCTGTACGGCCCGGGCGGCGAGGCGCTCGTGCTGAACGGCATTTGGGACGTGCCGGGCGACGAGGTGTACAACCTGTGCCTCGACGAGGCGGCGGACGGCTCCGGGCGCGAAGGCGGCACGTTCTTCGCCGAGAACATCCTCGTGGGCGACAACAACATGCAGGCGTTCCTCGCCTGGGGGCAGAGCAAGGAGGCGCTTGCCGACAACCCCTTCCTCGCGGAGTGCGAGGAGAAGAACCGCCGCTGGAACGGGGGGCGCTCATGAGCACGCAACGCCGGAGCTTCTTCGCCCTGAAGTGCGCCCCTCCCGACTTGGCTTTCTGCGCCGCAGTGCCCGATCGTTCGCTTTCGGGCGGCGACGCGTTCTCGCTCGGCGCCACGGTGTTCGTGCCGCACAATGGCAGCGACAAGACCGTCGTCGAGCAGCCGGGCTCGTTCCGGTTCGGCTACGACGGGGGCGCCGTGCTGTTCGAGTCGAAGAACCTGGGGCGGCATCGCAGCGATCCGGCCGGTGTGCACCTGCTCGAGAACGAGTGGAACCGCATCGACGCCGTGTACGATGGGGAGGTGTTGCGCCTGTACATCCAGGGTATCCCCGTCTACGAGGCGAACGCGACGGGCGAGCGCTTCGTGGATGGGGAGACGCGTTGGCAGATGGGAGACCTGGACGGTTACGTGCAGGAAGTCACGCTGGCGGCGCGCTCCTTCACCGACGACGAGGTGCGGTTCAACCAGATAGAGCACGTGGTGCCCGACGGCGAACTGGAGCTTTGCGCCGACTTCGACGCGTTCGACCCGCGAGACGCAGGGCGTCACGCGTTGCCGCTGCAGCTGGTGGGCCACTGCGACGTGGTCAACCTCGTGCCGGCGCTGCGAACGGGAACGGCCGGCTCGGTGCTGGCGCCGCGCACGACGGCGAACCCGGGCGCGTTTTCAACGGGCGCTTTCACGGTTCTGGCGAAGGTGTTTCCCACCGTCTCGCCCGAGATGGGCGACGGCTACGTGTTCGCGAACGGCGCGCTTGGCGATGCGCAGGGGTTCGCCTTGGGCGTGACGGAGCAGCAGACGAAGCCGTTTTGCCTCATCGGCGGAGAGCGATTCGCGTTCGATGCCACATTGCCCGTCAACGAGTGGAGCGACCTCGCCGTCAGCGTATCGGGCGCGCAGGCCGCGTTCTTCGTCGACGGCGTTCCGACGGGCACCGCGACGTTGGCGGCGCCGTTTGCGCGCACGGAGCCTGCCGACGTGATGATTGGCAACGCGCCCGACGCTGCCGGCGTTGCGGTCATGGGTTTCCCCGGGTTCATCGATGCGGTGACGGTGTTCGATCGGGCGCTCGACGCCGATCGGCTGGCCGGCTATGCCGACGTGGCGCCGTATCGCTTCGACGATGGCGTGGCGGCGTCGTGGCTGTTTTCCGACGAAGCGCCGCGCGAAGTCGTGCTCGATGGCCAGATGCTCTACGCGGGCGGCGCGGCCGTGGCGCTGCGCGAGAACACGGTGCTCGATCCGAATCCGCCCACGCTCGCATTCGCCCTGCCCGACGTAGCCACCGGCATGACCGACGTGGAGGAATGGGAGAGCCGCGCGGCCGCCACCGTGCTGCTGGAAACCGTGAAGGCGCTCACCGGCCAAGAGGCGGTGTCGGGGTTCAGCGGCGGCGGCCAGGGCAAGCTGAACGGCTCGATGGCGAAGGCGCTCTACGTGACGCTTGCCGCCGATGCGCGCATGAAATCCATCGAGGACGAGGGCTCCGTGACTCGCGACGTGCTGATAGGGATATTCGCCTCAGTGTCGGGCGTGGCGGCCCTGTGGCCCGTTTTCGAGGCTTTCTACCTATCGGGCGCGCGCTGGCAGAACCCGTACCGGATCGCGCGTTTTCTCAGATACGTGCGCATATTGTCGCCCGTCGCAAAAAGCAAGGTATCGAAAGCGATCGCCGCAGCGGCCGCGATCGCCACTATTACCCTTGCCGCCCGGCCTTCTCCCGACCCCCGGGAGAGCAAGACGAAAGGGGCCACGATCGCGCTGAAGTCGCTCGCCTTCTACTCGGACGCCTCCAAGGATTGCGGCGCGGTGTGCATCCGCCCGGACTTCGATGCCTCGCCCGTGCTACCCGAGTGGACGGAGGGCTGCACCGCATCGCAGTCGGCGTACTGGCGCGTCGGCGCGGATGCCCGACCGGTGCTGCGCCTGACGCTTGCCGTCTCGGCGCTCGATGCTCCGACGACGGTGCAGGTGAAGGCGACGGCCCAGGGCGACGGGCTGTTGGGGTCGCTCGATGCGCAGAACGTGACCCTTGCAGCCGTGGGCGACGTGACGGTCGATTTCCCCCTGGCGCACCATGCCCTGGGAGCCGCCGACCTCGGGTCCCACAACGTGCTTTTCCAATGGCGCGCGGGCGACAAGCTGCTGGGCTCCACCAAGCACGAGGTGCACGTGCTGGCCGCGCGCCCGTTGCCGCGGTGGTCGAACGAGCCGGGGAAAGGCGAATTGCCGACCCTTCCCGCCATCCGGATGGCCGAGGCGGTGCAGGCGCAGGAAAGCACTGAGGAGGAGGCAAGCCGGCGGTTCTGCGGCCAGTTCGTCGCATGGGTACGCGCAGAAGCTGCTGCAGGGAAGCTGGTCGGGCGGCCTTGGACCGACGGCCCGGCGTTCGTGCACTGGGACAAGCAGCATCGCAACCTGCTGTTCGACATTGCTTCCTTCTTCGAGGCATACGCCGCGCCCCCGGTTGCCGTGGGAGCGCTCGATTTGGCGGGCCTGACGCTGGCGCTCGCACGCATGGAAGGGCTCGCCGAGGTGCGCCTGGCCGAGTTGAGCGGCTTGGCCGGCACGGGGGGCCTGATGGTTCGCGCGGCATACCGGCTTGGGGAGACGGCGGTCGAACGTTCGCTGACCGCAGCAACCTACCCGGTGACCTGCGTGAAAGACGGCTCGCATGATCGCATCTACGACGCGTACCTCGAGCCGGTCGATGCTTCCGGAGCGCGGGTTTCCGCCACCGGCCTGCCGTTCTCCCTCGGGTCGGAGAAGACCGACGCGGTGGCGGGAGTGAGCGCTTCCACGTACCGCACGTTGTTGTGCGCGCCGGGCACGACGGGTTGCGTGGCGCTGAGAACCGCCGTCCTCGGGTTCGGGACGCTACCGCTCCAGGGCATCAGCCCGGGTGAGCCGGTGGTCGTGCAGACGAGGGGTGGGCGCCCGTCGTTCGACAGGTGCGTCATCGAAGCGCTCACGCTCCCGCCGACCGAAGCCCGTTGCCACTCTCTCAGTTTCGTCGATATCGAGCGTTTGGTGGTCAACGCGATAAACCTCTACGTGGGCGGAAGCCCCGACCCCGAGGTTCCAGCCGACCCCGCCCAGCTGAACAGCGTGATGTTCGACCTATGGCGCGCGGTCACGCACAACGAGGAGGAAGGCAGGAGCGGTCTGCCCGTTCCCCAGTCGGAGATGCAGGTAGCTTCTCTCGCGCGTCTCACCAGAGTCTTCGAGGGGGAGTTTCCCGAGAAAAAGGAGGGCTGGTCGCAATTCGGAAACGACATGGTGAGCCTTTTGAACAGCGAGGTGGAGAACCTTCGCCGGGGCATGTCCGACTGGAACTCGTCGATAGGGAGCAGGTTCGATCCCCAGGACTGGTGCCATCTTGTCGAGAGCGACGAGTCGCTGTATTGCGACTGCTCGATGGGCGATCCTGAATTGTACGAGCCATGCGACACGATACTGGACTGTCCCTGCATGGGGCCGGGCTTCTACCTGGCCAATCCCGACGATTGCCAATGCCTCACGCGATTGAGGTGCGGCGAGCCCGCCGTGGACGTCTCGAGCATCGTGACGTGCGCGCAGGGCGTATTCGTTGATTTGGAGTACGGTCCGAACCTTGCTTCGGATACGCGCAGGCGGTTCCTCTATTCTTCGACCAACAGCTGGGGGCTCAACGACATCGCGCACGTGTACCCGGCGGTCAATGACCCCGTCTATTACTTGAACGTTCTTGCAGACAGCCCCGATTGGGTGGAGCTATAGGGTTTCGGCTGCTGTGCGACGCCGGCGCCGCACAGCACGTGTCGCGATGGCGGCGCACGTCAAGGCCGACAGCGCCAGGGCGCTTGTCGCCGCCGCCGTCGGCGCTGCGGTGTCGCCCGTGCGTGCGAGGGGCTTCGGCGTGGCGCCCCCTTCTGTGGCGTTGGGCGTCGGTTGGGGTTGCGGGATGGGCTCGGGCTCGACTGCCGCCCCCGTTTTCACCAGAATGCGGCCGGTGCCGTTTTCGTCGGCGTAGATGGAATCGGCCCGTATCACGCCGCTCAGATCGTCCTTGATGAAGGAGATGAGCGCCTCGTAATCCAAGCCCTGCTCGGAGACGAGCACCTTCGCATCCTTGAACATGGAGAACCCGTCACCGCTGTCTTGCAGCAGGTAGGTGATGGACGAGACGGTGTAGGTTTTGCCCAGATCGATGGGTTCGCCGCCCACGCGCACGTTTTGCACGCGCCGCGCGCCCTCGATGCCCACGAACACACCCTTTTCGTCCAGCTTCACGGGCGAGGGGATATCGGAACGTATCTCGTAGGTGAGCCCCGAGGTTTGCAGCAGCCCGCCGTTGGGCTCGGGGTAGAGGCGCGCGCCCATTTCCAGCGCGTCGACGATGGTCTGGCCGGTGGCTTCCACCTTGCAGAGCGTGTTGCCGAACGGCAGCACCGCGATGGCGTCGCCGTACGTGATGTCGCCCACGGCCACGTCGGAGCGGATGCCGCCTCCGTTCATGAAGCCGATGTCGGCGCCGAGCGATGCGCGCACGGCGTCGGCTGCAAGGTCGCCCAGGTTCGTCTCGCGCATGCGCACGGCCCAGCTATGCTGCGTGTCGCTCTCCACGGCCACCAGCTTGACCTCGGTGCGGGCGACCACCTTGTCCAGCGTTTTGCTCAGCCTGTCCTCGATGTCCTTGATGAAGGCGGCGGTGTCGGGGTCCTGCGCCACGGGAGGCTTCACTAGACGCGTTTCGATCTTCCCCGTCGTGGGATGGATGATCACCTCGCCGTAGGTTTGCAGCTGTGTGCCGGTTTGCGCCAGAAGCACGTCCCTGCCCGCCTTGTTGGCGACGCGCTGTTCGTACTGCTCGTGGGAGTGGCCGTCGATGAACACGTCGATGCCCGTGGTGTTCGCGATGACGGTGTCCGAGCGCCAACGGGCGGCGACGCCCGACTGGCCCAAATGTCCGAGGGCCACCACGTAGTCGGCTCCGTTCGCGTGGGCCTCGTCGACGGTTTGCTGGACGCGGTCGTAGAGCATCTGCCCCGTCTCGTCTTCGCAGAAGCCGTAGACGTCGGTCCCGCTCGCGTCCTTGAAGTGCGCCGGGTTCGACTTGGTCAGCGACTCGGGCGTGGAGATGCCCACGTAGGCCACGCGCACGTTGCCGTACGTTTCGATCGTGTAAGGCGAGAACTCGGTTGCGCCCGTTTCCAGGTTGTCGAAGTTGCACGACAGGTAGGTGGCGTTCGAACGGTCGACGAGCCTGCGCAGCTGATCCATCCCGTAGTCGAACTCGTGGTTGCCGGGTATGGCCAGGTCGTAGCCGACCTGGTTCATGATATCCACCAGGTCGGCACCCTGCGAGAGCGTTCCCAGGGGCTTGCCCTGCACGGCGTCGCCCGCGTCCACGAGGGTGACGTTGTCGGCGCCGTAGGCCGCTTCCGCGTCCTTGAGCGCCTGGGAAACCCCGGCGTAGCCGATGCTCGTAGCCGTGCCGTCCTCGTCGAAGGTCTGGTCGACGCCGCAGTGCACGTCGTTGGTGTGCAGGATGGCGATGGGCGTGTCGGGCCCGGCGGGCGTTTCGGTGGTGTACGCCTTCAGCAGGGCGTTTCCCGCCGTGTAGCCGGCCCCGTCTTCGAACAGGTTCTCGCGGGCCATGTCGTGCCAGTCGGACGTCCCCTCGGTGTAGTAGGTTTGGCCGGCCGCGCAGTCGATGGCGGCATACTCTTGGCTCGCATCGTCGACTTCGGCGAGCATGAGGTAGTTCCCGTTGGGCTCCTGTGCGGAAGCGACCACCGAGAAGGTGTCGCCCGCGATGACGGGAAACGCATCGCTGCCCAGGTCGATGGTGGTGTAGCCTGCGTTGGCCCCGGTAAGCGTCGTATGCCACTTCAGGGTGCCGCTTTGCGGGTTCAGCGTCCCGCCGTCGGTCAGGCCGGTGGGGTTGCGATAGACGGTGATGTCCACTTGGGAGCAGGCCGTTGGTAGAAACACGCTGACTGCCTGCACGGTCTCGCTGCCGCGCGCCTCGAATACGTTGGCGAACTGGATGCGCTGGGTGTTGCTGAACCCCGTCTCGCCGACGCCCACCCCGTCGTACTGGTAGATGCCGTCGTAGGCGTGGTCGGTGCCGTCGGCGTCGTAGGTTGCCTGTTCTGCTTGGTAAGACGTGGGATTCGAGAAGCTGGTGTCGTAGTAGGACAGGTAGAAGCAGCCGTCCTGGTGGCCGCTCGTCCCGGAGCCCCAGCTGTTCTTGACGATCCAAGCGCCGTCGCCTTCCGGTTGGGTGGAAAACTTCTCCTTCGGGAAGCTGTCGTCCCACCCGATGATGCTCACCTCGTGATTCGCCAGCATCTCGGCGTTGTCGGCCGTCTTGCTGTAGAAGTAGGCGCTCGTTGCGGGGTTCCACGTGCCCCGCCCCGTCATATTATTCGTGATCGCGTTGTCGGCGTAGAACGACACGTCCACGACGCCGTTTTCCATGAGGCACGTCTTGATGGCGTCGACGGCGCTGGGATCGCGACGGTGCTCCAAGGTGGGCGACCCGCCTTCGTGCTCCTGCCAGGTGTACACGTTGGGCTCGGGAAGAAACATGACGTTCTGCACGTGCACGTCGGACTGGTTGCGCAGGGCGGCGTCCGGTGCGCCCATGCTGGCATCGTTGATGTACGGGGCCTTCTGCTCGTCCACGGCGCCGTACCAGCGCATGAGCGTGGCGGCGGACAGGTTTCGAGCCCCGCCCGCGTCGTAGTCGGATCGGCCGGTGGTGTTGAGGAACGTGTCGCCGCCCGCCCACCGGCTGTCGTCGGCGCTGTCGTCCGCGCCGTTGTACGCGAACCATGCCAGATGGCGCTCGGCCAGGTCGGGGCTGCTGGGAGCGCCTGTGGCATGGTCCGTGACCAGCAGGTTCGACTCGAGCGACGACAGTGCGCCAAACGACCAGCAGTCGCCGAAGGGGTACTGGTCTTTGACGCTGGTCGAGAGGCTCGCCCCACCCGCTCCCGCCGTGCGCAGGTCGTAGGAGTCGGGGAGGGCCGCAAGCGCGTTGGCCCCCGATGCGGGGTTCAGCAGGGAGGGGTCGTTGAGGCTGAACACAGGCCCGCGCTCGGTTTCCACCATGCGGCCGAGCGGCTGGAGCGTGCCGACACTGGCGCTCGAGCCGGTGCCGGCGGGATCGGCGGCGCTGTCGGGCTCGGCGAAGGCGGGAACGGGGAGCAGTGTCGCCGCGAACGCGAGGGCGAGCGCGGCGCGTCCAAGAGCGCCGAACGGGTTGCAGGAGGGCTTCTTCATGAGCGATTCCTTCTTCGCGCACTTGCTTCACCGCTTCGAGACGAGCGGCTCGACCAACGGTCCAGTATAGAAGGGCAACGTGTTCGAGCGACCTTTGTCTTGATGCCGGCAACACGAACGCCCCGCCTTGCGAAACGAACGCGGTGCTCCCTGCATGAGACGCGCGGTGCTCGCATGCTCGACGCGGTCATTCGTTGCGCCTCGGCGGGTGTTCGTTCGCGCAAGCAGATCCGCTACGGTATCACGGCCGAGTGCCGCTGTCGACCGGAGACGACAGGCGGGGAGGGGCCGTGCTTTCTAGCACTGCGCACGCGGCGCGGCGAGCGCTTGCTTGACGCTTCGATAGCGCCGCTCGGCGATGGGGTACTCCGAACCGTCGTCGAGCTTGGCCCGATAGCCCTCGATGCTGACGATGCGGCCCCGGTGCACGAGGCAGCTGCGGTGAAGCCGCAGGAAGTCTCGCGCGGGCAGCTCCTCTTCGATGTCCGCCAACGCCGCGCGCACGGTGAACTCGCCGTGGGCGTGCTTGACGACGCATCGAGGGCCTTCGGACTCGACGGCGTGCAGCTCGTTGGGGTGCAGGACATGGAGGTCTCCGCCGATGTCGCGAAAGCTGATTTTCCCCGTGCCCGATCCTTGGTCATCGAAATGCTCGTAGAGGAACTCGATGGCGTTCTTCCCCGTGTCGAGCGACGGCAGAAGCGTGTTCGCATCGGTGGTGTTCGAGACGTGCAGATGCACGATGCGCGGTCCGTCCGGCGTCGGGGCCCAAACGTAGGTCGCGCGTTGCTCGAACGGAATGCTCCGCTCTCCGTCGGTCGACACGACCAGTAGCGTGTAGCAGGCCGAAACAATCCACGTGCCCGCCCGCTTGCGTGCGCGCCATCGCTCGTCGGCCAAGGCCAGGCGGATGCCGTATTCGGGGCGGAGAATGTCCTGCATGGCCTTCTTGCTGGAGGCAGTCTGGCAAGCGAACGGTCCCAGCCATTCGACATCGTCGGCCATGTGCGCCAATGCGACGTCCATGTTTCGCGTCACGAAATGGTTGACGAGGGACTGCCTCGACAGCTTGATGATGGCGTGCTCCTTGGGAAGCTGCTCGGCGGCTTGTTCTTGATTGCCGTTCGTCTCAACCATAGGCCCGCTTCCTTCCAAGGTGCTGAAAAGAAGAGGATGGCACAAACGCCGCGGGCGAGCAAGGGCGCCGCTCGTGAGCGCGCCCTTCGACGCCTAAGATGATACTTCAGCGTCCTTCAATATGAGGCTCACGGCTTTCTGGATGGTTTCGCGGTCGTAGGGTACCCCCATGAAGCAGGAGTTGATGATGGCGCCTTCCATGAACGCACAGAGGATCTTCGCGCGCTGCT
>ENA-ORTH01003025-ORTH01003025.1-human-gut-metagenome-genome-assembly--contig:-NODE-3025-length-11938-cov-2.450391_pt1 | contig 11938 bp, 7 predicted proteins | sample MGYA00241914_ERZ509192 | MGnify/ENA primary metagenome ERZ509192 (study PRJEB26280, sample SAMEA2338826) | human gut metagenome | biome: human gut; feature: human-associated habitat; material: faeces... | reverse complement strand
GCTAAATCAGATTAGAGAAGACTTGTTAGATGAAATAGCTATTTCATTTAAAGGATTATCTCAATTTGAAATTGAGAATATTTTAGCCTTGGCTGTAAATGAGGATAATGGCGACCTCACAAAAACGAGTTTAGCATTTATTTTCGAACAGAAGCGACAACTGATTATGAAGTCTGGAATCTTAGACATGATTCCGAGAAAGGAAACCATTGAGGATATTGGAGGCTTAGATAATCTAAAAACATGGTTAACAAAAAAGTCTAGAATATTTAAGAATATTGATAAGGCCAAAGAGTTTGGAGTGGATATTCCAAAAGGGGTATTAATTGCTGGTGTTCCGGGCTGTGGAAAGTCTCTTAATGCAAAAGCTGCTGCAGAACTATTTGAAGTTCCTCTCCTTAGACTTGATATGGGGCGAATAATGGGAAAATATGTCGGAGAGTCAGAAGCAAATATGAGAAAAGCAATATCTTTAGCCGAAGCAATTTCTCCATGCGTTGTATGGATAGATGAGTTGGAAAAGGGATTTGCAGGAATTGGCGGAGATAGTGGTGGAGCGGATGTAACAACAAGATTATTTGGAAGTTTGCTAACATGGATGCAAGAGAAAGAAAGTGCTGTATTTGTAGTAGCAACAGCAAACGATATAACAAAACTTCCACCTGAGTTGTTAAGAAAGGGAAGATTTGATGAAATCTTTTATGTTGGTCTTCCGAATGATAGTGAAAGAAAGAAAATATTTGAAATTCATATAGCAAAGCGTCGAAAGAATAGCGATGAATTGAATGATATTGACTTTGAAAAGTTAGTATCAAGAACGCGTGGATATAGTGGTGCCGACATTGAGGGTGTTGTTAAAGAAAGCATCGAGAATGTTTATGTTGCAGGAAAAGATAGGTTGACTACTGAAGATATATTAGATGTTATAAAGAATACGCATTCATTATCTGAAATTATGAAAGAACCATTGAAAAAAATGTCAGAGGAATATGAAAATAGAAAATTCAAAAATGCATCAGTAGAGGAATAGGTGATTATATATGTCAGATGTTCGTGTTATGCAGGCAAATAGCAGTGAAGATGAGAATGCTCCTAAAATGATAGGAATTACGGAAACAGAAGCCAAAGAAGTTTCTAATAAGATAGAAAAATTTGTTAGAGATTATTCTAAGAAAGATGGGAAAGTCGACGATAGGGTGTGGCTTGAAAAAGAATTAAGAACGGAATTACCTGAAAAATCGGATGAAGAAATACATAAAATTACAGATGATATTTATGATTCAATACAAGAATATGACTCAAATTATGAGGATATATGTAAAGCAGCAAAAAAAGGAATTGAAGGCAATAAATGGTTAGCTAATAAAGTATCAGAAGTTTCTACTGGCGTATCTATAATAGAATACGGTAATTATTTAAATGCAATTGATAATTCTATCTCAAATGCAAATGCTCAGATGATGAGAACTGTCACAACTAATGCAGGAGAAATAAGCCAATGCATGAATTTGGATGGTTTTATAGCTGAGCAGCATGCTGTAAATACATTTAATATGCATGCTCAATTAGAAGGCTCTCCATACTATGCAGAGGTTCTTGTACCAAAGCCAGGAGAGACATATGGATTAAATTCGTTTGATACCGTTATAAAAGATGTAAATACAGGAAAAATAGTCCATCAATATCAATTCAAGTTTGGAAAAGATGCTAAGGCAACAATCGATTTATTGAAGGATGGAAATTACAATAATCAGAGATATGTTGTTCCTGCAGATCAGGTAGATGAAGTTAGAAAAGCTTTTCCTGGAAAATCTGTTGAGGCATATATGGGTGGTACTGATACTGTGCAAACAAAATCAGGAACCTTAACAAAGGATGAAGCAAAGAAATTACAGTTAGATACACAAGAGAGAGGCGTTCTTCCGCGTGAGGATTGGAATACATTTAATACTAAAGAACTTGCACTAAACATTGGGAAGAATGCTGGACTAGCAGGTCTTCAAGCTGCTGTTATTACTACTGGTTTTGATTTGGTTGCGAGGAAGATTAAAGGTGAACCTATAGATGGAGATGAAACGATAGAATTAGCGTTAAAAACTGGGACTGATTCAGGTATAAAAGCTGCAGCAGCGGGAGCATTAAAAGTTGTTTCTGAAAAGGGAGTAATTGCGATTATTCCGCCAGGAACACCGGCTGGTGTAATTGCCCAAGTTGCTTGCGTTGGAATTGAAAATGCTAAAATACTTGCAAAAGTTGCAAGCGGTGAAATTACAATGACCGAAGCGTTAGACATGATGGGAAGAACTACTACTGCTATGGTTTATGGTTTAGGATGGGGGGCAACTGGAATGGCAATAGGAGCAGTTGCTTTATCGTGGATTCCAATTGTAGGACCAATTGTTGGTGGTATCGTAGGTGGAACCATCGGATATATGGCAGGTTCAAAATTTGGAAGTGCGGTTTACTCTGGATTAAAAAAGGTAGGAAGCGCAATTAAATCTGCTGCAAAAAAGGTATGGAGTGGTGTTAAGAGCATTGCTACTAAAATTGGAAGCGGAATTCGTAGCTGGGGAAGAAAAATATTTGGATAAGAAGGTAAACGTGGAGGAAAATAAATTGACAAAAACTGATGCATATAGCATTTTTACAGAAATAGAAAAAACTGAAAAATACGTCGCATTTATAGATATACTTGGATACAAAGATAAAATTGATAAATGTGAAAAACAAGGTAATTTGAAGGATGTTGCGCTATTAAATTTCATAATGAACAATAATCGTATTGATGCTATGGATGAGTTGATTACTTTTGTTTTTTCGGATTGTATGTATATAGTTGGGGATGAATTGCAGAAAGTTTTAGAATTACTTGCTTGCATTTCGATTCAATTATTAGGAGCATCAAAAATAGAGGTTTCTAATTTTGCTAAGGAAACTGATATTAATTTAATTCGAGGAGCAATTACGAAAGGCAATTTGATAGTTGATGAGAGACTGAATACGTTACTTGGACCAGCAGTTAATGAAGCATACATATTGGAAAGTCAAATTGCAATATATCCAAGAATTATTATTTCTGATAAAATAAAAGATTATGGGGTGAGAAAGTATTTTAAAGAAGATAGAGATGGAATTAAATATTTTGATTTTTTGCTATTCTTACATAAAAATAAAAAATATACTATGAGTAAAGATGATATAAATCGTCATATAATTTTTCTTAGGGAATATGCAAAAAACTCTGGTAATACGAAAATTATTCAGAAATATAAGTGGTTCGAAAAATATTTATCCACGAGAAGTGAAGATACAGACGAATAATAGTGTAGCGCAAATTTGGCGTAAAAAATCTTGAAAAAAACAAATGAGAACACGTCACCAAATGTAAAAAGAGAAACGTGAGGATGGACGTACAGTAGGATCTGGACGTGTTGCTACAGTTATCGAGTAAACATTGAACACTTAGTGAGCGCTACGAGCAGAACTACCTTTTGATAACAAATAAAGTAATATCAAGGTTTCCCGAGATTTCTCGGGGAGCCTTTTTACTTTTTTAAACTATAATAAGGTATATCAAACATTTTTGGAACATTTTAATCAATCAAATATGAAGTGACATTTCATAATATTAATGCTATACTAATCTAAATATGTAAATTACAATTAGAACTAATATTTTATTAAAAACGTAACTATTCAGAACCGCAGAGAACAAAAAAGCGGGTGAGACCTATAGTTACTATCAAATTTAAACTTGGATAAACTCAGGAGGCACACAATGGTTAAACACATTATTTTATGGACACTCAAGGATGAGTACACAGAGGCACAGAAGAATGAAATACGTGCCGGCATAAAGGAAGGCTTAGAGGGACTTAAAGGGCAGATTCCGGGAATGATCGACATTTCAGTACGCACAGATTATCTTCCGACATCTACAGTAGATGTGATGCTTGATACTACATTTGAGGATGCTGATGCACTTGCAGCGTATGCAAAGAATCCTAAGCATGTTGCAGTGGCGGATACCAGGGTGAGACCATTTACTGCAAATAGGGCATGTATGGATTTCGAGGTGTAATAAGCGGGAAATTAGTGTATTTGACTATAAATCATTTCCGAAATTAGGCGATATGTCAAAAATGACGAATATTGTCAAATTATCATTGAAATAGTACTATGGTAATGATATAATAATCTTACTGTATAGAACGAAACCTAAATGAGAAAGGGAGAATTACATATGGGTGAGGAAGCTAAAAGCAAAATAATGGAAATGCCACTTCAGCAGAGATTGAAATATGGCTATAAGAAAGTATTGGATATGCTGCTTGTATCGGGAGGCATATCAATTGTTGCAGTTTTATTGGTTTATTTTGGTGCAAAGGCTAATATCTTTGGTGCCGAGTCGGGAACAGTTGCTACATTTTTCCTGGTTATAGGACTGGCCAATGTAATAATAGTTGTAATTGTAGCTACAATGATTGCGAAAAAAATCAGTGATCAGGTTATTGATTCTGTGCTTGAGCCATTACAGCAGATTGAGGTAGTGGCAGGAGAGCTTGTTAATGGAAATCTTCACAGCAATCTGGAGTATCATTCAGATGATGAGGTTGGCAAACTTGCACATGACCTTAGAAAGTCTATCAGGACACTTGGCACATATATTGATGATATCGATCAGACTATGAGACAGTTTGCAGATGGCAATTTCAACTTTAAGCCACAGGTGGAGTGGAAAGGCGATTTTGTAGGAATTAAAGAATCAATTGTTGCTTTCGAGGAGAGCATGTCAGATACAGTAAGTGGTATCCAAAGAGCGGCAAATGAGGTTTCAAATGGTGCTGAGCAGGTAGCTGCCAGCTCAAGTGATCTGGCGCAGGGCGCAACAGACCAGGCCGCTGTTGTTGAGGAGCTTACAGCCACACTTGCTTCTGTAGCGGATCAGGTAGCTGAGAATGCCGAGCATGCAAAGGAAATAAGCCAGAAGGTTGACGGACTCGGAACTGAGATTATGGACAGCAACGGACAGATGCATGAGATGGTTACATCCATGAATGAAATCAATGAGGCATCTCAGGAGATTGGTAAAATTATCGCAACAATCAATGAGATTGCATCACAGACAAACCTTCTTGCACTCAATGCTTCTATCGAGGCAGCCAGAGCAGGAGAGGCAGGAAAAGGCTTTGCAGTTGTAGCAGACCAGGTTACTGTGCTTGCTGAGCAGAGTGCAAATGCTGCTAAGGAGTCGGCTGCTCTTATCGAGTCTTCGGTCAAGGCTGTTGAAAAAGGAATGGTTATTGCAGGCAAGACAGCATCACAGCTTGAGGAGGTTGCAGGCAATTCCAAGACTATCACAGATGAGGTTAATGGAATCGCAGAGACACTTGAGACACAGACAGATGCTATCAAGCAGATTAATAATGGCGTAGAGCAGATTAACGATGTAGTTCAGACTAACTCAGCTTCTTCACAGGAGTGTGCAGCTGCAAGTCAGGAGATGAGCAGTGAGGCAGAGAGCTTAAATAAGCTTATAAGTCATCTGAGAGTCGCTGAGCAGTAAGTAGTAAGCATAAATGAGGGAAAAATACCTTATGACCCTCATATCATTATATTGAATAGAATTATTGATGGTCACAATCAGCAGTGATTTGACGGTAACCGGATGTTGCTGTTAAGACTGAGGTGTGAAGCAGCAATATTAATATCCCCACGTTTATTTCCATGTATATGGCGAAAAACGTGGGGATATGTTATTATATGAGTATGACATTGAAAGATAGAATACCAAAAGAATTTTATAGCTTATTCCGCACGAAAAATATGGATGCATACATGCAGATAGTTGTTGCGTTATATGAGGAGAATAACGAGGTCTATGCATCACTGGGACTGACACGTGAGGAGTGTCAGATAATCATAGCGGATACCATATCAAAAACAGGCATTGTATGGCAGACTGATTATAATGAAGATGAGAGTAATAAAGATAGTGGCAGCATGGATAATCATGATGATTATAATCCTGATTCCGAAATTGATGTTATATATGACCAGGCCACTTTCGCATACACCCTGACACCATCAGCTATATTGGGCAGGCTTATAAACTGGGGCTGGATCAGGAGTGATTTTGATGAAAAGCTCAACACATATGTGATTGCATTTCCTCAGTACAGCCAGATGTATGCTGAGCTGTTTAAAAAGCTGCTTGTGGATGATGACAGCAGGGAGCGCGAGAGCATTCTGGCTGTTTACAGTGCGCTTTTTACATACTTTTCAGATCCGGAAAAAAATAATGATATTCTGAAAAATGCGTTGTATACGTCAAAAAATCTTGGTCAGCTTTTATCAAATATGCAGGATGGTATGAGGGCATATTTTGATGAGCTGTCACGTATGAAGGATTTTATAGGTATACAGAAGGTACTGATTAAGGAAATTAATAACAGTGATAGCAGACGTTATGCCATCCTTACAACCACGGATAGCTTTTATCGTTACAAGGAGGCTGTAAAGGAGCTTATAAGCAAAATCCTTAATCAGAACGATGACAGAAGGGCTGAGCTTGAGGGAATTCTTTCGCAGACTACACCCGGTACGTTTGAAAGAAAACGCTATGAGTACAGCGTGGAGTACTGTGATAAGGCAAGTGAGCTTGTTTATAAGGTGGAGCATGAGTTTGACCTGATTGAGAGAAAGTACAACAAGCTTATTGAGCAGAAGACGATTTTTGCAAAGAGGGCGCTTGCAAGGATAGACTATATCCTGCAGGAAGGCGCAGATGACGAGGATAATATAGTAAAGCTCATTAACCTGATAGATAAGAGTGATAAAACAGATGAGATACTTGGGGCTCTTCGAAACAGAATGAAGTTCACCAGACAGTTTTACAATGTAACGGACGACAGTTTTCCGGGAAGAAGAGAGAGAGGAAGAAGTGAGTTTGTTCCGTTTGTTATTGACGATGCTTCGGCAGGCGAAGATGATATGGCAGATTTTGTGCCAAAGCCATTGTATACCAAAAAGGAGCTTCAAAGCTTCAGAGATAAAAATATGCGTGATGGCATGTTTGTGACAGATGAACAGACTGTAGAATCCATGGAGGATCTGGAAAAGCTTCTGTTTTTATGGCAGGAGGAGACTAATGAGCGCATGGGTGAGGATACGGTGAGTCTGGATGGAGAGATAACAAAGAGTGATGGTGTAAGCTACTCAAGGCTTGTAATATCCAAATCGGACTCTAAACGAGAGGCATAGAAAAGAGAGCAATGTATGTTTGAATATATGGAGAATGTTTCGCCAAATGAGGCAGAAAATATTAGAAAAACTATTCAGGATCTGTTGAGGCAGACCTGTATTTTGCAAATGAAGTGTGACCCCGTTACATTGATTCAAAGAGACAATCCAAGGTATCAGGTGTGTCTTAGAAACAGAGAGTTTATCTCTGATTATCTGGCTGTACTTGACTGTGAGCTGGTTCATGACCAGCAGGAGCATCTTTTCAGGATAACGGGTGATGGTGTCATGCTCGAGAAGATGACTCTTCTTACTGCAAGGATTGTCATTATAATGAAGATGATATACAGGGATAAAATCATGGGCGAGGGGCTTAATGCGACAACAACGAATCTGGCAGAGATTCGTGAGTATGGCAGAAATACCAATCTGATTACCAGAAAGCTCAATAATCAGGAATGGTCAGACGCTCTTTTGCTTATGAAAACACATCAGATGATTGAACTGCCGGGGGCTATTGCAAACCTGGAGGACAACACACCAATTTATATTTATGGCACAGTAAATATATTCTGCTCAGCCATGGATATAAATGAGCTTGTGCGCATGTACAGTGATGAGGTGGAGCTGATTAAGTATGATAACGAGTCGGCTGCAACACTTGAAGCTGACGGATTGAATACAGAAGGCGATTCTGTAAACCATACCCATGAATTTGCCAAGAACAGTGAAATGGAGGAGTTACCAATTGAGTCAGTCTAAGAAGATATTTACCAGAATGTGTCTAAACAACTGGGGCGGAATAAATCACAAGGTTTTGCAATTTAATGAGTATGTCAATTTGTTCAGTGGTAAGAGTGGCTCGGGAAAATCAACCGTCATGGATGCGATTCAGGTAATCCTCTACGGCAGCTTCAGCCCCACCTTCTTGAACAAGGCTGCAGATGATGCAAAAAACAGGAGAAGTGTTCTGAGCTATTTGAGGGGTGAGCAGAAGGATGGTTCCGCAAATCGTGGCGACTGTGATTTTTGTTCGGTCATAGCGCTTGAGATAGAGGATACAGGCAGTCATACGTTTACATGTATAGGAATAGCATTTGAGGTACGAAAAAACGATTCTGAGATTAAGAGATTTGTGTACTTCAGTCATTCGGGCAGGATGCCGGAGTCTTCATATGTGACAGCGGACGGCTTTTGCTATTCAAATAATGATATTAAAAAGCTTGTAAATACTCGCTCACAGTCAGCTGACAGACGCGCCAGAGGGGATGTAAACCGTATTTACGCATCGAAGGAGGCATACCTTGGCACATTATATGATGTGATTTTAGGATATATTGACCCCAATCGTTTTATCACAATGGAAAAAAGTGCTATTGCACTCAGAATGACAAATGGAACAGGCCAGTTTATACGTGATTATATGTTTCCAAAGAGTGACTCGGGCACGATAGAGACTATCAGTGAGCAGCTTGATGCATACAGACAAATCAGGGAAAAAATAGAGGATATGCGCAAGCGTATTGAGCTTCTTAAGGAAATAAAGGAGTCAGGGCAGGAACTGGTAAATATCCAAAGCGATATTGTCATGGCAGAGACAATGATCAGGTGCATAGATATCGAGGATATGCGTGCAAGGATTCAGGCAGCTGAGGATGATAAAAAGCGTATCGAAGAAGAACAGGACAGGCTTTCAGAAAAGGCAGATGATATAGCCGGGCAGCAGGCAGATCTGCAGCAGGAGTATATCCAGGTATGTGCGGATTTGAAATCGAGCGACTTAGGAAGCAAAAAGGATCAGCTTAGGGAGCTTGAGAAGAGAAGTCTCATGCTTACAGACAACAGCCGTCAGTGGATTAAAATCACAAACGGACTAAAGGCCTGGGATGAGGATGAGATCATCACAGATTATGTGAGCAATGCAGTTTTAAACCTCATTGAAGAGATTGTGGATGGCGATGTCACAGAGGCAAAATGTCAGGAGCTTCATCTAAAGCTTGAGTCTATAAAGAAGGATATCGAGGATGAGCTCGAGGACAATACTTCGCAGAAAAATGAGATAACAAAAGAGCTTAAAGAGAAAAAACGTCTGGTCGATGATATGAAGAACAACCGCAAGTCGTACAGTGAGAGCCTGCGTTCGGCAAGAGCTGCGCTGCAGAGAGACTTAAGTGATAGATTTGGCGAGCCTGTGAAGGTACAGGTATTTGCGGATATGTTTGACGTACAGGACGAGGAATGGAAGAATGCCATAGAAGGACGTATGGGAAGGCTCAAGTTCTCACTTATCACAGAGCCGCGTTATGCGCATACTGCTGCTGTTATTTTCAGGGACATGAAGCAGTTTGAGGATGTCGACCTCATAAATTCCAAGGCTATTATGGACAGTGAACCAAAGGCCATGGATGGTTCGCTTTATGAGGCGGTGGATACAAAGGAAAAGTATGTAGATGTCTGCCTGAAAAGATATCTGGGACATATTATAAAGTGTCGGAGTGTTGACGAGCTTGAGCAGGTACGAGATGGAGTTACACCGGACTGCTACTCATACAGCAACTTTATTTTCAGACATCTGAAGAAGCGCGATTATACTACAAATGCCTGCATCGGAGGCAGGGTATCCAAGGCAAGACTTGCCGAGTATGAGGCAGATGTGGAGAGGCTTGAGAAGGACCAGATACAGCTTATGGGTATTATTTCAAGTCTCAAGGCACAGAGAGATTTTGAGTGCTTAAAGGGGGAGCCGGAGTATTTTGTGGGCCTTTCTGAGGCGTCAGATGAGCTTAAAGCAGTTAATTCGCAGAAAAATGAGCTCGAAGAGATTATTAGGACGATGGAGAATGGGCAGTACAAGGAGCTAAAGGAGAAAAAGAGGCTTCTTGAGAAAAACATAGATGCACTTAAGAGTGCTTTTTCACTGAATCAGCAGCAGATAAATGAAAAGATAAGCCAGCATGAGAAAATCATAGGTGCAAACGAACAGCGAAGAGCACAGCTGGAAGATATGTTACAGGGCTATGTTGCCAGAGAGGAGCTTGAGAAGCAGGTTCAGGATATGCTGCAGCATAGCTCAGGAGCATCGGTCAAGAGCAAACAGCGTGAGAAGCTTATTGAGCTGCAAGGCGCAGACGGAAATGGTGGCAGGCAGCAGTCGTGTGTGGAGACGTTGCAGACTGCCCGCTACAGGTATATAAAGGAGTTTCCGTCAGGTCAGTTCAGCGGAGCCGAGAAGTCAAATAAGGCATATGAGGAGCTGCTGGAGAAGTACGAGAAGGATTATGAGCCGGAATATGAGAGTGAGTTTGAGGAACAGTGCAAGGTGATCTACAAAAGTCTCAGAGAGAATGTCATCGGTACAATCCACGGTGATATCAAGGCTGCAAAGCGCCATGCCTATGAGATAAACAGGCTTCTTAGGGAGACTAATTTCTCAGACAGTACCTATCAGATTAAGATAGAGCCGGCAAAGAACGAAAACGGTCAGTTCTATGATATGCTTATGGCGGAAGAACTGGACAGTAAAAATCCGGATAATGGCGGAATAGCTGGACAGATAAGCTTTGGTGAGGATGATTTTTATAAGAAATATGAGCAGAAAATTAAACTTTTGACAGACAAGTTCATGCCGCCAAGGGATGAGGATGAGCATCTGCGAATGCAGAAGCGCAAGGAAATGGAGCAGTATGCGGATTACCGCAATTATCTGTCATTCAGCATGTATGAGCAGGTTACGGACGAAAACGGCCGTGTCATCAGGGAAAACTTTGTAGATGACATGGCAGGACGTGATTCGGGCGGCGAGGGACAGAACCCTAAGTATGTTGCGCTTCTTGCGGGCTTTGCGATGCTTTATATGCAGCAGAGCAATCGTGATTCAAAGATTAAGCTGGTGCTTTTGGATGAGGCATTTTCCAAGATGGATCAGGAGCGAAGTGCGGTGTGTCTCAAGTATGCAAGGAAGATGGACTTGCAGCTGATTGTCTGTGTACCGGATGAACGTCTGCAGTCGCTTATCCGAAATGTGGACTGTGTCTATGGCTTCAGGCGGCATAATAATCAGATTTCTATGATGCATATAGACAAGGGCGATTATCTGAAATTAATGGAGGGATAGATATGGCATATTATATAGCGGAAGGCGCCGTTGTTAAGGGTCAGGTGACAATGGCTGACGGAGCAAGCGTATGGTATAATGCAACTGTAAGAGGCGATTCAGAACCGATAGAAATAGGCAGAAATTCGAATATACAGGACAATGCGGTGGTACATGTGGACTTAAGCCACAGTGTCAGAATCGGTGATAATGTGACAATAGGACACAGCGCAATTGTTCACGGGTGTACTATAGGTGATAATACACTCATCGGCATGGGTGCCATCGTGTTAAATGGAGCAAGGATTGGTAAAAACTGCATAATAGGTGCGGGCGCTCTTGTCACCCAGGGCACCGATATTCCTGACGGAAGCCTCGCATTTGGTTCTCCGGCAAAGGTAGTCAGGGCACTGACCGCTGATGAGATAGAGGAGAATCATCGCAATGCCATGCATTATGTGGAGATTGCGAGGGAGTCGCTGATTTAATATTGGACGGATTATTTACATAAACTTTGCAAATGGGTGGTAGCGGTTTTTACATAAAAAAAATAAAATCGTAATCTGGGACATACAAAACAGGGAAGGTATAATTTATGAAATC
>ENA-ORTH01003019-ORTH01003019.1-human-gut-metagenome-genome-assembly--contig:-NODE-3019-length-11975-cov-10.009228_pt1 | contig 11975 bp, 20 predicted proteins | sample MGYA00241914_ERZ509192 | MGnify/ENA primary metagenome ERZ509192 (study PRJEB26280, sample SAMEA2338826) | human gut metagenome | biome: human gut; feature: human-associated habitat; material: faeces... | reverse complement strand
CAGGGCCGGACGACCCCACCCACACCGCCACCGTAAAACCTTTAAAAATATCAGCGAATGAAATATATAAGAATGTTCCCGGACGTGGAGTATTCCACCGACAGGGATTTTTTCCTTGAAAATCAGATTGTCTGCATTGTAAGCAGGGAGGGCACGAAGTTTTGCAGCCTGATAGAGAACCGTCTGTTCATGCGTTCCCTAAGCCGCCATATCAGTAAGCGGATGCAACTGCATATCATGTGTGAAATCCACGAGGACATCTGCCGCTTTCGTTATGGCGGCGAGCCCGTGGAATGACCTGCCACACCCCACACCTGAATATCGCTTCTTAAAAAAGTCGGGCAATCGCATAGGGATTGCCCGACTTTTTTCTATTTTTGCAGGGTTGAATCAAAAAAGAAAGTTATAAGATTAAAGAATTTGAATGATAACATATTAGAATAGCTTTTAGCTGTTTATTCCCGGACACGAAACGACCAATTTTAATGCAGGAGAATAAACGAGCGGAGTCCTTGTCATACACTAATGGCACGGACTTAACTCGTCTCCTGCGAGGCGCTTGGTCGTGCCTGTGTTCGGACTTGTTAAGTTCCGTGCTTTTTTTCGGCACTTGACAGCAATTACGGACAAGGTATTAATAAAAAACTCATAAAAAATGTACGACAAGAGCGTTGCCATTATCGGCAGTACCATTGAAAAGACAACCAAATACGACTGGTTCAGGGAAGATAAAATCCGTATGGAACTTTATAGTGTCATTCTTGCGCTTTATGGCGAAGGATACCGTACGTTCTCTTGTAATCTGAATACCTATATCGGATTATTGGCGGCTGATACGGTTATCATACTCCGTAAAGCGGACAAATGCCCGGACATACGCCTTTCAGCCATTATCACCGGCATACGCTATCCCAAAGATACCGACAAGGTGTATTGCGCCTTGTATGACGACCTGATAAAGCAGGCGGACAGCAAAGAGACGCTTCCGGAAAAAGAGAGTTTCGGCAATATGCTTGCCGGCAGCCATATCGTCTGTTATTACGATGACCTTTCCAATGAAATGCAGCGGATACACACATCCGGCACTCCTTATATCAATATCCGTCAAAGGATATAGGTGGCAGACTTTACGGCAGTTTACAACAGCTTTTCCAGCCGTTCAATCCGCTTTTCGGTGGACGGATGCGTACTCATGATATATTCGGTGAAAGTCGGACGCTCACCGTAAACGTCTTCCGTCTTTTTCAACCGACGGAGGAAAGAAAGCAATCCTTCGCCGCAACCATATTTCACTGCATAGGCATCACAACGGTACTCGGCATATTTATTGATATTCACGTCAGTTATCTGGCTGATACCGTATATAATCCGGTGAAGCAGTTTGTAAACGGCCCACCATAACTTCGCTATGAGTTCACCTACAAGGCCTAAAGCCGGAACCAATGCAAACACCATGCTGCCAATTATCCCGAATATCAAAGCCGGAATAAGAAATATACCATAAAGGCAGCGGTAACCGAACGACTCCATCGAGAATAAAAGCACCTGATAGACAAAGTCATAATGGGAGATATGCCCCACTTCATGACTGATGATGCCCTTCAGCTCCTCATCCGAAGCGGAAGCGAGTACTCCGCCCGTCAGTCCTATCGTATTGAAACCGAATGCGGCGGCATTTACCCGTGCGTCATTGTTACGATAAAGTTTCAGTTTCCGGTTCATACCCATTTCTGAAAGTAACCGTTCCAGCCTCATGCGATCGGAACTGTTCAAAGGACGGTATCCTTCTTTTCTGCGTAGCACCCACACATTTAGCGGAGAAATGGAATAAAGGATGAATAACAGCAAAAGATAATACGGTAACGTATTGACTAAATACGGAATCACCCCCTCATCAAACAGCCCCGGTATATATGCCGGCCATATATGGCGCAAGATTGAAAGTAGCAATGCGTAAAACACCGTAATAAAGACAAAATTCACTATCGTGACATAAGCCAGCAGCAACAGCTTGCTGATGATACGGAATATTCTGAGTGTTGTTTTCATGCGTATATGATTGAACTATTAACTTTCGGCTAAATATAAAAACAAATGTTGTGCAATCCGGAACAATTACTTATTCATTTGTTTTCATTAAGCAAATTTCATAAAACAAAGACGACAGGTTTCCCCACCGTCTTTCTTGATAGATAATGGTAGCAGTTATTCCTTTGCCGTAGTGTTTTCTAAATCGAACGTCACCGTCATTTCTCTTTCCCTGCCAAAATTATCCCGGACAAAGAATTTCAGTTCCGAACGTCTGGCGCTTGTCGAACGGTAAAAAAGGGTGAATACCTGCTTCACCGGATTTTCCGTATCCAGTCCCGGTACCTCTGCCAACGGTCTCACTTCCCGGTTGACGAGTTTTACACCTTTACTGTCCGTCACCTCTCCCTTGCCTTCCATCTGGATGTAACCTATTTCATACTCCGCCTTTTCATAGTCCCCTTCACGGTCAAGATAAAAGCGTATCTCCACCGTTTCACCCGTTGCAATCTGCTTTTGCAGATACCATGACGAGAGGCTGAAATCATAATCCTGCCGGATGTCTATCCCGTCGTTACAAGAATTGAAGGCCAGCGCCGCAAGCAGTGCACCTATACATTTATATAATACGTTTTTCATTTTTTGTTTCTCCTTTCTCTTTTTATTAGTTAATAATAAGGCGGACGCCCAATCCTATCTGGGTATGGAAGTTACCCGCATCCGTTCCGAAGAGCGCCCTTTCCTTTACCTGCATCAGCAGGATAATCCGGTCTGTCAGCCAGACATCGAAAGCCGCCGTCAGACCGCCGCCATAAATAAAGCAGTCACCGTTTGTCACCGCCGCTCCGTCAGGAAGCAGGGAGGTTCCCCAGTTGACTGTCTCGAAGCCGCCCAAAACGGAAAGTCCGATACGGAAACAGACGTTCCGGCCCTTGTCCGACAATACGGGAATAAAATAGCCGAGTTCCCCCGTGAACTGCGCTTTGGGTATTGCCTTATTTTCGTAGGTGTACTCCTTTATCTGATAATCCAGACCATACAGCCAGCAGGTACGGTTACGGTTGGTATGTGTAAAGGCCAGCGAGGTGAAGTAGTGGCGTTCGCCGCCACTCTTCCATGAAAGGAAATGATTGACTCCCCCTGTTGTAAATTGTACACCCGTCTGTCCCGGCAGGTCACGCTGCGCGTATGCTTCGCCCGCAAAGAGCGACAACATGGCAACTGTCAGTATGAATAGTATTCTTTGCATATACATTATATTATATATAGGTTATTATTTCAGATGCAGTTCACTGATTGGTTTTGCCGCCACAAGGTCTGTGTTCTCTATGCGGAACGACTGGTGACGGGCACCGCCCTTTTCGTAAACCTCCACCACGAGCAGCTTGTCATCCGGCAGGGTGAGCTTGGGCAGCACGAATATACCCCGCACCGTGGCTTTCCCGTCCACCGTTACCAGGCGGTTGTATGTCCTTACAGGTTCTATGAAGTTCTCCTGCATGGCCGTGCGCTTGGCTACTTTCTTGTCCACCACTTTGAAACGGATATAATCAATGTCGAACGATATATCCGAACTGTTGCGCAGGGAAGTATGCAGGTACAGCAGATCATTGTTGATATAAAGCCCTTTGAGCAGTGTCTGTATGCCGTACTTCTTGCAACCGACATGCCTGATGTCCCTTTTGTTCTTCTTATACAGCGTGTACATGATACGGTTCACCACCAGCGGTGTCTCCCCGCCGAGTTCTTTCAGCTTCACGAACATGCGGTCGCCCGCAATCCCGCCTTCGGGATTGTCCCGTAGCCAGTCTTCCATCTCAATGGAAAGTTGCGCTGGTTCGTCCTTATAAACCACATTAAAAGAATAGAAACAACCGTCGGCAGTGATAACGGAGAAGTTCGTTTCCCCTTCAAAACCTTTCACCGCCGCCTTGATGCGTACCACATTTTCCGCTCCCGTGGCCTTGTCCGCTATGATGTCGAACGAACCCAAATCCACATATTTCACTTCGGAAGGGAAAAGGATATGTACGGTTTTCTGAAAAGTCACCTCAATCTTATGCGGTGAGATAATCTGGTTGGTGGGAAAAATCTTTGTTTCCACCGCTTCCTGCGCCTTTACCGACAATACGGTTAAAAGCATGACTAATGATAAAATAATTCTTGTCTTCATCTGATTACTGCTTTTTGGATATTAATAAAAGTTGATAATTTGCCTTTACAGCCACCTTCACCTCACACATCTTTGTGGCCAGATATTGTGATCCGCCGCCAAGCACACCCCTTGTCACGTCCATGACGAGTTGTTGCGAGGCACTGCGTGCGAACGAGATGCTTGTTCCGAAACTGCCCCCGATATTGGCGGCGGCTTCCTTCATGGCGATACGTTCTGCGGTATTCGGAACGAAAAGCCCGGCCTGCCCGTCCATATCGTAAGCCGTTAGTTCCACCGGCAGGATATTGCCGCCACTCTCTATGGAGTTTACTGTGACTGCCATTCGTTGCCCTTCGATACGCACCGTACCATATAGCGGAGTATTGGCAGGTACAAGCACACCTCCCACTTGCAGCGGTTCCAACAACCGGAACTTCAGTCATGCTCCGGTGGTCACTGTCTGGTCTTCAGCCACGCAGGCACGTATCGTATTGGCTCCGACAAGCTGTCCGCCGCCCACGGCCGTGGCAAAACCGTAATTGCGGGGTATTGTGTCGGGTACCGGAGGTACGGCCAGTGACGAAACCACATTCTCCGTGGCACGTCCGGCAGCTATGGCCGCAGGATTGCCGGAGGAACCGCCCGTAACGCCCGCAGGCTGTATGTTTTTCACCTGTCCGCCCGTCTGTCCGGGGAAATAGCGTGCCGCCATCTCATACGACTTTTCCATCAGTTCCAGCGGGTCTTGTCCTTTCCGTTCACGTTCCAGCTTTTCGTTAAGCTCCTTTACCTGCCGTTCCAGTTCGTCCACCCTCGGACTCTCCTTCGGTTCCTGATAGAACGAGGTGATCTGCCTTGAAATCTGCCGCTGTTTTTCTCTGGACTCCCGGATAGCATCCGCTTTCGGTACATCTTCTTCCGGTTTCAGCCCGTCCGTTGTGTCCGGTGTCAGATAGCCACCTGCCATGTCCTGCAAGGTTCTCACTTTTTCTTGCCTGCGTTTCTTCATCTCTTCCAGTTCGTAAGCCTTCTGTTTGTCGGCCATCGTCTCCGGTGCGATAGCGTCTGGTATCGTCGTATTGATTCCTGCCGTCCCTTCCACCGTTTCGGGTGTGTCCGGTTTGAAGATAAACCAGATGAACCCGGCACAAAGCAGGGAGAGGAATGTCACCACACCATAGAATTTCAGCTTGTCGGTAACCTTGCGGTTTAACTTCTTCTCCTTTTCGGATGCAGGTTCCGCTTTCTGCATTTTTTTATTCTTTTCTTCTTTCTTATCGGATTGTGTCATTGGATACATTGTTTTTTAATGGTTGGATACTGTCCGTTTGGGGAAGCGCAATCCTTTGGAGATGCTGTACCTCAATCGGAAATTTGTCTGTCCCGCAGAAACCGCTCACGATGTAGGCAAGATCGATGGCGGCGAAGAGTCCGAGCAGGTAAAGGATGATCATCCTTTGCTGCCGGTAGCTCAGCCGTTGCCACCGCCTGCGGAGTTTTGCTGTATGTCGGTCTTTCTCCGTTCTGAACGAGTGGAAGACCTTTTTTATACCGTTATCTTTCATACTGTCCGATGTCCCTGTTTTCGATGATGGTAAAACTCTCTATCAGAAAGCCCTGCGGATTGTTGTCGCTCCGGGTTACATTCCTCAGACGGCAGGTGGTGACAAGCGACCTTTCGGTAACGCTGCTCGAACGGATGATGTGCTGCCGGCTATAGGTCTTCATCTCGTATGGATAACTGTTGAAGTTCCCCTGTATGCTGTCCACCGTCAGCGTCTGCGAGATGTTTCCCGCTATCATCCGGTTGAAGTAGCCTTTCTCCTGCAAGTTCCGGTAGTAACCGATGGCACTTTCATCCGAAAGGTAAAGGGCACGCTGGATGTTGCTTTCAATGGCGCTCTTGTCCGGTGACAAGGAGAAGAACAGTTCGTGAAAACGTTTAATATGTTCCCTCGCTTCCACGGGGCGATTCTGCTGCACATCCTGCGAGAGTGCCAGCATCAGCGATTTTCCGCTGTCCAGTACATAGATTTTCTGCCGCTGCGCCTCGGCGAACTCGTATGCCTTTCAGGTGGCGAAGACCGTTACCAGTGCGCATACTCCCAGGAATACCATTCCGAACAGCCGTAGCTGCCGGAATGATGTCTCGATGTTTTTTAATGATTTGAACTCCATGTCTTTTTTCTGTTTTTTAAAGTGATACGTTTAGAACATTTTCTTGATGCGTCCGGCTACCGATCCGCCGACTGCGCCTCCGACTGCCGCCGCACCGTTTCCGGCCATTTTCCCGGCACCGTTAGCCTTCTGCCCGTAAGCTCCCGCACCGCCTGCCTGGATAATCCACGAGGACACCGTGGGAACGCAGAAATAACCGATGATACCTATAATCATAAAGATGCAATAAACGCTGTTCGAAGCATCCGGTATAAATGTCGGGTCCTGCATCTGTTTGATATCCTGCTGCAACATCAGAACCTGTATGCGTGAGAGGATAGCGCCGAACAGGTCGCCCACGGGCAGCCATAAGTAAATACAGATATAGCGTGACAACCATGTGGTGAGCGTACTTTGGAACCCGTCATAGACGGCCAGCGCAAAAGAGATAGGCCCCAGTATGGACAGGACAATCAAGAAGAAAGTCCTCAGCGTGTCTATCAGTAGCGAGGCTGCCTGAAAGAAGAGTTCCAGCAGTTCCCGGAACCATTGCCTCACCTTTTCCCCCATGTCATACACCGCCTTCTGTCCGTACATGTTTATCATCGTGTCCATGTCCCCCAGCGACCAGCCAAGCTCGTCTATCTTCTTGTCAAATTCCTCATCACTCACAAGGAAAGCCTTTGCCGGGTCACGCAGCATCGCTTCCCGTTCCAGCTCGTCTTTCTCTTCCTGATACTTCTTCATGTCGAAAGTCTGCTGTTCAACCAGTGAGGAAGTGGCACTGCATACGGGGGAAAGAATCCCGTTGATTGTCCCCAGCACCATAGTAGGAAAGAACATGATGCAAAGGCCCAGCACAAATGGTCTGAAGAGTGGGAACACGTCTATCTCTTCCGCCCTTGAAAGGGACTGCCACACCCGGTAAGCCACGTAGAACAGGGCACCGATACCCGCCACACCTTTTGCCACGTTTGCCATATCCTCGCACAGCGGCATCATTTCATCGTAAAGCGAACGCAGCAACTCATGCAGGTTCGTCCAGTCTATTGATAGTAATACCATAGTCTATCTTTTTTTAATGATGAATGATTACCAGTAACGCTGGTCGTGTGTCCCGTACAGGGCAAGCACCCGCTGGGAATCCCCCTTCTTCTTGCTGCGCAGGTACGATATGCCGATATTCTTTCGGGTATAGTACCATGTCAGGTTCTTGTATTCCAGCACTTCGCCGTATATCCGGTTGATGATGTCCAGTCGTTCCTTGTCGGTCATCGAGAGTCCGGTAGCCGTGGTCACTTCCTTCAAGTCCAGCAGCAGGTTGCTGCTTTCTTCAAGCAACCGGTTATACCCGAAAGCAATGGCCGAGAGTTCTTCCACGGTAAAATTCGGGTCGCCCATCATCGTATTGAAATTAGTCACGTAAATATCGCTGATGTCACCTACCAGAAGGATAGTCTGTTGTACCTTGCGTGCCCCTTTTACGAGATCGTGTACAGATTTCAAAGCGTCGTAGTAGGCCTTTCCCTGCTGGTAAATCTTTACAGTCTCCTGAAAGTTACTTCACATGTTCTGTGCCGTTGTGGAAGTCTGTACAATTTCATTGGCCGAGTTTACAATGCCTTGAGCAAGGTTCGTAGGGTCTATCACTGCCCATTGTGCTTTGCTTGTCACCGAAAGGGACAGTAGTGCCATGAATAAAATTATCATTCTCTTTTTCATGCGTCTATCTCCTTTCTTTGGTAAGTAAATACCGGCTGTCGTCATCACGGGCAAACAGTCCGTAACAGCCGAACAGCAATACCTCGCTTCCGCTGAAATACCCGATACATCCGGCATCCTTGTTCCCGTGCAGGAAAAGGTCGTCACCTTTCCGGAGCGGGATATTGATTTCGGTATAACTCATTTCTCCGGCGAACAGCGTGGCCTTGTATCCCTTGAATCCGTCCGTCACATGGTTGGATTTACGGATTGTCAGCGTGGAGCCGCCTTCCTTGTTCATTCAGTGACCGCAGATGCGGTCATTTTCCAGTTCCTTCTTCATTTCCCCGATCAGGTTCAGCAAATCCAGATTGGTCAGGGTCGCATCTCCGAGTGCTTCCCTGCATTGGCTTAATAAATCTTTCTTACTCATTGTCTTCTATAGATTAATATGGTTACTTGTTTTCCTGCCGTTTGCTTTCGGCAAGTTGTTTGATAGCCAGTTCGATGTTTCCGCCCAGCTTTTCCGTAAGGCGGGTAAGTTCCAGTTTCTCAGTCTCTTCGGTGGTGTAGCAAAGGTACTCTTCAGCCGAAACTTCTGTTGCATATACCGCACTTTGCGTACCGCCAAGCCCTATCCAGACCTCTTTATAAAGGCGGTTCGCTGCATTGGCAAGATTGATGGAAAGTATCTGGCTGCGTTCCTTGTCCGTCAGGCCGAGCAGGTTCTGTATTTGGTCGAACTTGTTTTGATACTTCCGCTGGTCGAGCAGTATTTTGCAGTCACTGTTGTTGATAATCGTCTCTTTCACAACGGGGGAAGAGATAATATCATCCACTTCCTGCGTCACTACAACCGCCTCTCCGTAAAACTTTCTGACTGTTTTAAAAAGATAACGGATGTAGTTTGCCATACCTTCCTTGGCGATTGCCTTCCAAGCTTCCTCAATCAGTATCATCTTGCGGATACCTTGCAAACGTCTCATTTTATTTATAAACGTCTCCATGATAATGATGGTGACAACCGGAAAGAGGATTGGATTATCCTTCACAACATCCAACTCAAATACAATAAACCGTTTGTTCAGTAAATCCAGTTCCTTGTCCGAGTTCAGCAGATACCCGTATTCACCGTTCTTATAATAAGGTTCCAGCACGTTCAGAAAACCGTCCACATCAAAGTCCTTCTCCCGCACGTTCTTGTCCGCCAGCACTTTGCGGTAGTCCTTCCTTACAAAGTCATAGAACGAGTTGAAGTTCGGCTTTATCTTCCGGTTCTTCTTTATCTTTTCGATATACAGGCTGACTGCATTCGAGAGCGCCACCTCTTCCGAACGTCGGGGCGGTTCGTCCTCCCTTTTCCAAAGGGTGAGTATCAGTGTCTTGATGCTGTCCCGCTTTTCGATGTCATACTGGTAATCCTCCGTGAAAAACGGATTGAAAGAAATCGGATCATTTTCTTTGTATGTAAAATAAATCCCGTCATCCCCTCCGGTCTTCTGATGTATCAGGTCACAGAGTCCCTTATATGAATTTCCGGTGTCCACCAGCAGGATATGCGTCCCTTGTTCCCAGTACTGTCTCACAAGATGGTTGGTAAAGAAACTCTTCCCGCTGCCGCTGGGGCCGAGTATGAACTTGTTTCTGTTGGTCACCACCCCTTTTTTCATGGGTAAATCCGATATGTCGAGGAAGACGGGCTTTCCCGTCAGCCTGTCCACCATGCGGATGCCGAAGGGAGAGAGCGAGTTCCGGTAACAGGTTTCAGCCGTGAAGAAACAGAGCGCCTGCCCGGTAAACGTGTAGAACGTCTCTTCGGCCGGAAAGTCCGCTTCATTTCCCGGTATGCCTGCCCAATAGAGAGCCGGAAGGTCGGTCGTGTTATGGTGCGGAGTACATTCCATCAATGCCAGTGCGCTTCCCACGTCATTCTTCACCCTGCGGAGTTCGTCCCCGTTTTCCGCCCATGCGACGATGTTGCAATGGCAGCGCACGGATTGCAGTCCGTTGCTGTGCGCCTCATTCAGATATTCGTCCAGCCACTCCTTGTTGATCTGGTTGCTGCGGCTGTACCGGGAAAGCGACTGCATGTTCTTCGCCATCTTCTCGAAACGGGAAAGGTTTTCGTTACTGTCGTCTATAAATATCCACTGGTTGTAGATATGGTCGCAGGACAGCATCACGCCCACAGGGGCGGCATAGCTAAGACGGCAGTCCGAGCGATCTGTCGAGAGGCGTTCGTACCGACCGTCCGTCCTTACCTTTCCCGGCAGGTCGTCGAGGTCGGAGAGCGTATGCAGGCAAAGCCGCTTGTCACCGATACGCATCTCGTCAGGGTTCAGTTGCATATCCTGCAACATGGTAGTTCCGTCAGCCGAGAGCGTGAGGTATCTCTCGATAATGCCCGGTTCGTTTTCCGTTCCCGTAATCTCTTCCGTGGTGAGCCGTTCCAGCCTGACAAGGCCGCTGTCATTAACGATACTTTCAAACTGTCCCACCGCTTCCATGAAGCGTTCCACCGTTTCCTTGTCCCTGATTTCCTTCGGCACCAGAAAACCACGGCAGAGCGTGTTCCAGTTGCTTTGCTGCCGGGAGCGTTCCCTGGTGGTCTTGGTGAGGAACAGGTAACAGGTGTGGTGCAGGTAGGGACGCTCGTTGAAATGGCGTTCAAAACTGCGGGAGAGGAAGCTGAGGTCATCCTTCCGGCTGTCCGGCTCGTATTTCTCGGTGATGAAAATATCCTGTTTGTGCAGGATTGAATAGTTCGGCAACACCTTGATTGCCTTCGCTCATGTGGCGTGCATCGCCTCATACTCTGCGGAGGATACCGAAAACACTTCCGGCAGTGTGACCCGGAAAGCGACCGTGATGTCGGCGTCCTTGCTGACAATGCAGTCGTGTTCCACCGCCATGATGGGGAACTTGCTTTCCAATGTGGATGCTTTTAATATACTTCTCATAATTTACGATTGTTGTTTGTTAATCAGACGTGTGATACGTTTTCGTGAGAGGATTCTCCGGGGATGCCTCCGGGCCGCGAACAGCTTCATCAGCCCGTGACTTCCGTATTTACGGTTCAGCGTGAAGGTCAGCCATACCAACACCGTAGCCGACGATACCCCGAAATCGATGCAGATCCACTGTCCGATGCCTGCCATATACATGATGACGAACATCACGAACACGGCAAGCAGGCCGGCAGCGAAAATAAACAGGTATTGTGCCCGAAGCCCCTTAAATTCAACCTCACGGCCCACACCTTTATTTATCTCAAAATCAGCCATAAGTTACTGTCTTCAGTATGAATCTTAGAGGAAGAACGACCTCAGAATGGTGGCGGCGACTATCAGAAAGATACAGGCTCCGAACCACGAACTGGCAGTTTTACTCGTGTCGGGGTCGCCCGAACTGAACTTCTGGTAGACTTTGACGCCGCCAACGAGACCGATTACGGCACCGATTGCATAAATCAATTTTGTTCCCGGATCGAAATAACTTGTCACCATCTGGGTGGCCTCCGTAATACCTGCCTGCCCGTTTCCCTGGGCCATTGCCGCACTTGCCGCCGCAACAGCGGCAAGCATCATAATCAATCTTTTCTTTTTCATTTATTTCCGTGATTTTTTAGGTGATTAAAAAAGCCACGGACTGCCCCCTTTCACTATCCCCATAAGGCAGCCGTGGCCGTTTATGGTTTACTGATTCAGGGGGTAAGTTCCGGCCGGAAATCAGCCGGAGTCATAATATGCTATTTGCATTGTCACTTGATTTGGTGGTGAAACATTCTTGTTAATTCTCTCTTGAAAGCAGGATGTGAATCATCCCGAATCGTAATAGCCGTTTGTTCTCATTGTCTCTATTGTGTCTTGTCTTTATCAGGTTATTTCAGATATTCTCCGCACTTGAAACCCTTGCGGGGTGTATAGTCTTCAAA
>ENA-ORTH01003014-ORTH01003014.1-human-gut-metagenome-genome-assembly--contig:-NODE-3014-length-11993-cov-3.700704_pt1 | contig 11993 bp, 18 predicted proteins | sample MGYA00241914_ERZ509192 | MGnify/ENA primary metagenome ERZ509192 (study PRJEB26280, sample SAMEA2338826) | human gut metagenome | biome: human gut; feature: human-associated habitat; material: faeces... | reverse complement strand
CAAAGACTTGCAGAAATAATCTTATGTTTCTTTATTTCATCAGGAATATCAAACTGGAGTAAAGTCAGATCCTGTATTTCATGATGTTTCGTTTTGCTGTTGGTAGAATGTATCACTAACTCAGAAGTTTTTCCCTGATTGCTATACGGATGCCCTTTGTCCATGTATACCGATTCCACACAATTGACTCTAATTGTTTCCTGTGCCATTTAGAACCCAGCCCATCCTTTCTGTACGCTTAACGGGTAATCCTTTAACCCGTCCAGAATATCCAGAAAACCGTCAAGATTATCTACCGAAACATAAACGGAAATGCTGTTTGTAACGGTTGCTGTTTTTTCCTGAAGTGTCTTTTTTAAGCTGTCCACTAGCTGAGAAAGATCTCCGGAAGTTCCTGTTCCTCCCAAACCAGAAGATCCAACACCGACAGAAAGCAGTGTTTGTTCAGCCAAAGGAGATGCAAACACCTGCTCTCCCCTTGCAAAAGTCATGACCTGTGGATTTGGTACGGGAGCTGCTGCCATTCTTGGAGTGCTCATACTCATTACACCAAGATCAGAATTTCTCATACTGTTGTTTAAATCTCTTTGTTGTTGTTCTTGTCCTAATTTTTGGAAGCCTTCAATTAATTTGTTGATTAGTTCAAGGGTTTTTTTGGCAACCCAAACCCATCCTTCCAAAGATTTCGTCAAAAAAGTGTCTATGCTAAATCCAACTGGTGCTGCAACACTCGCAAGATTTGCTAACTCTTGATTTAATGAATCATGAGCTTTTTTGTTTTCTACTAATGCCTGGTTGTTTTCCTCATAAGCGCGTGTAGTGCCTGGTAAAGTTGTTTTAGAAAGTTCTTTTAAAATATATTCTTGTTCTTTTCCGCTTTCTGCTGCGCGTTTTAAGCCTTCATTAAATTCATCAACATTAACCCCTAAACGCTCTAACAGCTCCCCAAACTGCCCAACAGCTTCTTTTGTCGCGATGGTTTCTTGCAAGCTTTCTGCCAAATTTTCAATTTGAAGCGTACCATTATTACCACCAAATTTTAATACAGCATCATTAAGCCTTTCAACGATAGTAGCCATATTATTATCAGTAAATCCACCTGCGAGAAGATTTGACATTGCTTCTACTTTTGAATTAGTATCTTCTGTTACTATACTAAATTCTGACATTCCGTCGCGTACTGCATCCATTGAAACCCCTGCTGCATCAGCATTAACTTCTAAGATAGCAAAACCTTCACGCATTTCTTCGGTACTTTCCATTAGTGTATTGATGCCTGCCACTAATGCTGTAATTGCACCAACCGCTACGCCGCCAATCACTCCCGCCATAGCGGCACCAGAAGCAGACGCGCCACCCAGGCTTCCCGCAAGGCTTGTGATCACGCTTGCCGCAGAACCTCCCGCTCCCGGAAGCAGCTGCAAACCCTGTGACAAGAGATTCATTGCGTTTCCCGCAGTCTGCCCACTTCCCGAAAGCCCTTCGGTGGAGCTTGCCACATCTGCAAGACCATTTGCTGCACTGGAAGCATTTCCGGAAATATCTCCTAACGCCTGCCCGGTTTCTGTCGCACTGGATGCAAGAGAACCCAAACTGCCGTCAGCGGATGCAGCCGCAGAACCTACCTGATCTATATTTCCTGCTGCAGAAGACGCCTGACTTCCTGCTTTATCCAAGGAAGATGCCGCTTTTGCACTTGCTTCGTCCATCTTATGGGATTTTTCGGCGTACTTGTCCGACTTATCGATCATCTTATCCAGTGCTTCCTCTGCCTTGAGAAGGTTCTTTTGCAGCTTGAGTGCTTCCTCGCTGTCTGGCCCTTTCAAATTGGAAACTCGCTCATATTTTTCCTGCAGGGCATCCATGAGCTTTTTCTGGACTTCGATCTGTGCATTGAGGTTGTCCCACTGTTTTTGCAGTTTTTCCATATCCCCACTCTGCAGCTGATCGATGCTCTTTGCGACCTCTCCCATCGTTTCGGCGGTGGATTCTGCTGCTTTATCTACCTTATCAAAGGATTGTCCACCAGTTTTTGAAAATTCTTGGATTAAATTTATCATTAAGTTAATACCTTTAACTAATTTATTATTATTAATTTCGGTGTTAAACTTAATGGTTCCATCTGCTGTTGACATATTCCACCACCTTGTAATAGAATGTATTCGAGCAATATGTTATCTAGGAGTGTTTTTTATGATTTGTCCAAATTGCAAGACAGAATGCAGCAGCAACTTTTGCCCAAACTGCGGCGCAAAATTAAATCTGCCAAATCCCTCACAATCTCAAACGCCGGCAGAACCTGTCCAGACATCTGAACCATATATTGAAGTCAAGGACCCCAAAGGGAAATGGCCTGCTTTTTTCCTCTGCTTATTTCTGGGATGGCTTGGCGCACACCGCTTTTATACTAAAAAATATGCCAGTGCAGCTGTCTATCTCCTGATGTTGGTTCTCGCTCCATGGGCTTTACCTTTCTGTATCATCTACGATCTGATTACCATTATTACGAATTCCTTCTTCTGGGATCACAAACAAATGGTCGCACGCTATCAAGCTTCAGAAAACAAAAACAGAATTGAAGGTTGGATGATTGCGATGCTTATTCTGGTTCCGATTTCTCTTTTGCTGTCTTTCCAATCTGATGATATGTTTCACACTGCAGTGGAAATGTTCTGCTTTTTTGGTGTTCCGGTATTCGGTATCCTGACACTGGATTCATACCGAAAAGGGAAAACCTTTGCAATGTCTTTGATTTTCTGCTTAATCTGCCTTGCACCATTTTGGGCTTATGGAGCAGGAATCATCTCTTTATAGAGCTAATCTTCATCCTCGTATTCACTATCTTCCAGCGCATAGAGCCGCTGCAAACGGCGGATCTCTCTGCGCTGTTTTGCGTCCTTCATTTTGGAAAGTTCCTGAGAACCGATCCCGCGAATTTCCATTCTTCGCTTGATCTGGCAGCCTTGCGGCAGACTATGAAATAACGCCATAAACTGCCACCAGTGCATATCTTCCTGTGTCAGGTCGATTCCGTTATAGGTCTTAAAATCAGCCCAGACCGCCCAAAAATCCTTTTTCAGGTCGAGCACCTGCCTTTCGTCCTCGCTCGGGACGTTGGGCAGTCCGCAGCGACAAAACCATGCCGCCTGCAAAAACAGCTCTAAAAACAAAAGAGGGTCCGACGGTGCTGGGCTTTTTAATACCCTTCTCAGCGCAAAGACCTGCTTTTCCTCAATAGTCAGGTCATTCCTGTTTAAGATACCTTCAAAAGCGATCCAGCTGCGAAATCCCGTTTTGATTGGATACGCTTTTCCCTGCACGGTGAGGGTCTGGGGCAGGGTATCAATCTTCCCCATCTTCTTCCTCCTGCATCTTTGCTTCGATGTACTGGTTGCGGTTTAACAGAAGGTTTGCATAGATAAAATTGCAGACCTCCATGTGTTCAGCGGAGTTTGGCTTTCTGTTTTTAAAGATCGCCTCGTATCCTTCGATGCCAAGCACCCGGGTGATAAAGCCTTTCGCCGTTTCATACAGTGCACGGTTTGCCTCCTCCGCCTCCTGCATCCGGGCGATCATATCCCCGTTTTCCTGAGGCTGCATCATCTTTTCCCTTGCCTGCTGCAGCTCCTGATAATACCGCATCAGGTTAGAAAAGCTGTCGATGACCGCCGAGACCATCCCCACGTCAGTGATGTCCAAATCAAACTCCATCCCACAGATTTTTACTGTGGGACGGGGCGCAAAGTGAAATTCATTCATTTTTTAACCCTCCGCCTTTGCCCAGGTATATTTGCCCGAACCATCGTTTGTGACGGTGCCCTTCTCCGCTGCGCCGGTCTTGGTGATGCTGAAGCTGATATCCGCACGCATCTGCGCTTCACCGGAGCCGTCGTTCTGGATGGATACCGTTGCCGGATATCTCTTTCCGTTTGGAGAACCTGCATCGATGACATCATAGTACTCGATGATCTCGGTATCTCTCTTGCCAAGGTCCTCGAGCATCATGTCAAAGATCATATCCTGTACAGGGTCACCAAGTTTGCGGTGACCAGTAAAGGTTCGAGTGATCTTCTGGGTGGCAGGCTCGGATTCCGGTGTGCCTCTGCCGTCCATGTAGTAGTAATCTTCGCTTTCTTCCTCGATCTCGGTTTCGGTCGCAGCGATGCCGACGGTGATCGGCTTCCAGTCCTCTTCTTCCTTTGTGCCGAGATTCATGAGGTAAATTCGGTTATAATTTTTCGGCGTCTTGAGTGCCACGCTCATCATCCTTTCTCATAAATCAAAATAAACTGCGCCTGATACAGCCCCTTTACGCCGTCCTCATCCTGTGAAAACAGCATCGCATTCGCTGCCCGCATCGATTCCGCAGACTTCCCATCGCTAAGATTTGGAAGATTCCTCTTTCTGGTTTGAATGTCCAGCCAGTCCGAAAACTTCTCAAAGAAGCCGGTCGCTTCGATGCGCTCCCGGTCGGAGTTGGTGTAGGTTCTAAAGTACAGTGCAAAATTGTGCTGACAAACCGCCGAGCCATCCATATAGGTGGAGATCGGCTCTCCTTCTCCGTAGTCAGCGATACCGTAGTTGTCCGGCTGGGAATCGGTGTAGTCAGTATAGATGGCTGCCATCTCTGGAAGATACGGACAGGTGGAGATAAATTCAGTCACACTCTCGATGATGCTCATACTGATTTACCACCTGCTTCCTTTGCAACCAGTTTACTGATTTCCTGTTTCTTTTCTTCCCACATTCTCGGAATCCACATTGCTCCCCGCTTTCCTCCGCCGCCATAGTTCAGGCTTTTGCTTGTTACCTTCTTCGGCGGTCTGCCGACCATAACTTTGCCGAAGTATACATACCTTGAATACGGCTGCACGTAGGTGATGTGGTCTTTTCCGACCTGTGCGGTGCGGATGAGCGTTTTAGAGCGCATCGGGGTGTAAGGTTCTGCCTGCTTGTAAATCTCGTTGGTGAGCACCTGCTGCACCCTTCCTCCCGGCTGCAATCCTCTGGACTGGATGAGCTTGGAGAGTGCGCCCGTATCGACTTTAACTGTCATCGGCATATTAGAACCCTCCAATCCGGATGTGCGGGAGAAGCTTCCCTCGGTTATCTGACACTGCATTGATTGTGATGACTGCATCGCAGTTCTTCTCAAGCCACGTCGGGAGGGTATCGTCATCGGGTGCGCCCTCCACCTCCCCCAGCACGACCTTATCTCTTGGGGATGCTGTCCATGCTCCATCCTGATTTTGGAGGAAGGAACGACGGGAAACAAAGGCTTTTCCCTGTGTATCTGCACCGACTGGGATGCGGATAGTGCAGGTTTCGCTTGTCTGCATCCCTTCTTTACCTGTTTGGGCTGCGTGCGAATACTGCCACGACACGTCTTTTATGACAGTGCCTGCCCAGCGTTCCTTGCGGTCGGCATCGATGTAGCGGTTGAAAATAGTGATCGTCCTGTTTGCGCCTAACATCTTCCCACCCCTCGATACAAAAGTCCTGTGCCGGACAGATACCGGCGGGCAACGTTTAAGACACGCTGCTCCGCCGTCTGCTGGCTGTTTGGGTTTGCGTAGCTTTCGCTGTATCCGTCGTTGGATGCGCTGACAATGCCGCCGCCTTTGGTTTCGTTGACAAAAACCACCTCCGCGATGGCGCAGCAGGCTTTCTTGATCTTCTCGGAATACGGTCCGTTTCCGTCTGCTTTTCCATCGGTCAGGTAGTCGATCCAATCCGCGGCACGCTCTGCAAAGGATGCAAATTCCTGTTCGGACAGCTGATTGCCGCGGAAGGTGTCAACATAATATGCGTAATCGGCGTATGCCATTGTCTACACCTCGTGTTCTTCCGGTGTTTTTTCCTCTTCCTGCTGTTCTTCCTCCGGCGGATGTTTTAACTGGACATGACTTTCCAGTTCTTTTTTTGTTTTAAAACGTTCTCCACATTTCGGGCAACGATATTTGTGTGGCTCTAATTTCAAACCGACTGTTCTCATATTAAATCCTCCTTAACCTGCTGTTTTGTGGTGCAGATAGATGCCTTTTGCTTTATTTTCGTAAGCATCTGCCAGACCGTAGGCACGGAAGAAGAACTTCCATGCATCCATCTCCTGATTTTCTTCCGGAGAGATGATCTTGTTGACGGTATGTTTCGGATACTGGAGAACTGCGGATTTGTGAATGACCATGAAGTTGATATCTGCACCGGTTACATCCGTTTTCTTGTATCCTCCGGCGGTTTCATCGTCTTTGCCGCTCATCAGATCAATCGAGGTATAGAATCTTGTCTGCGGAACCTTAATAATTTTGAAAAAGCGTTCCATGACTGCTTTTGATTTTGTTGTATCCATGTCCTCAATCAGACCATACAGGGTCGGTGTGATAAACAGATAGCGATCACTGTCCGGCACCTCCGCTTCATCCATTGCGTTTGTGGCTGCTCTGAGTGCCGAAACCAGAGCAGCGCCATCCTCGATGCTTGCCTCCACGTTGCCGATTCCGGATACTGCTGCATAGGTCGCAAAGCGGAACGCATCCAGCTCTGCCGCTGTCTTGGTGCGGATAAACTCGGATGCTAGCTTGCCGAACGCGATTCCTGCGGTTTCTACGTTATCCATGTTGTCCACATTAAAGGAACGGCCGCGGTCATAGTTAAACTTGACTGTTTCATAGTTCAGGGTAACATCACCTTTTGGATATCCCTCGTTTCGGCTGTACTCACCAAGACCCTGCATCTCAATTTTTGGAATGACGATCTCGTTCGCATTTGCTCCTGCCTGTACCAGTGCCGGATCTCCATCCAGATCTGCTGTCAAAGATTCCTTTTTATAAACCTCATCCAGCAGTGCGATGTACTTTTTAAAGAGTGCAATGTTATTTGCCATACTGTTTCATCCTTTCTTTATTTTACAGGCGCAAGTCCCATCACGGCGCGCGCATCATTGTCGTTCATCTGGTGGAAGGACTGACTCTGTGTGGTAAACTGTACCGTTGGTGCAGCACTTCCAAACAAAAATGCGCTGTCCTCATTCTTTTTGAGCGTTTCCAGCTGTTCCTCCAGACCGATGATCTTTCCTTTATCGTATTTGAGCGCATCCCTGTCAAGCAAAGCTTTGACTGCTTTCGGGTTGCGTGCCTGTGCTTTGGTAAGTTCCTTGTCCAGTGCAAAATCAAACTTTAACTGTTCGATCTCCCTTGCGCTGTTCTCTGCCGCCTGATTGTATTTCTGTTCCCATTCGGCGGCTTTCTGTTTAACTCCCTCGATGTCAAGCTCCTTAAAGCCTGCGATCTGCTCGTTTGCCTGAGAAAGTTGTCCTTTGACTCCTTCCAGCTCTGTGTTCAGCTCCTTAAATTCCTGTGCTTCCCTGTAGCTTTCGGAAAACTCGGTTTCGAGCCCCTGCTTTTTCTCTTCCGGCACCTCGATGCCGTGCTTTGCCAGTAATTTAAACAAACTCATTATGTTTTGCTCCTTTCGTATCGTTTCGCGCCTGCACTGGACTTCGCTGATAAACTGCGGTCAAAGCCGTACTCCTGCGCGCGCTCGTTCTGCTCGATCAGCCCCGCCGCTTTGGAGAACTGCCGGTACAGATTCCTTTGTAGTTTAAGCCTTGCCGACAGAGCGTCAAACTCCGCCTGCACAGCTTCCCGGCTTTCCTCGGGGCAGTGTTTGAGCACCTGATCCCAGGCGATCAGCTCACGCTTTGTCTTTCTCATCGCCCGCTCGATCTTTCGCTGCTGCTGGGTGGCAGCGTAGGCGTCATAGGTTTTCCCCTCAAATACAAAAGGAGCGGGGTCGATCTTGTTCAGATCTTCCCTGCTCCATGTATAGGGGGCGTCTTTATCCGGCACGGGATGGATGTCGTGTCGTCAGCCGTAGTCGTTTAGTTCCCCATGTGTCAGTTCCTGCTCGGTGGGGTAGTAGGTGCCGGTGGTGTCAAATCGCTTTCCCTGCCATTTCTGGTGGGTGGGGCGTGCGCCAGAATGGGCGGAAATCTCCCAGATGGTGACACCCATCTCCTCGCCGCGCATCCGGGAGGTTTCCCGTGCGGTGTCCTTGATTCCGGACAGCACCGCCCGCCGGACTGCTACATCCATGCGGTTTGTGTGCCCGCTCGCATAGTCCACCACCCGCAGACCACCGCCTGCCATCTCCGCCACCGCTTTTCGGATTGCCGACACCACATCCAGCTCACCGGACTGCGCCTGCATCAGCGCAAAGTCAAGTGTGTTCTGATAGTACTGCGCAATCGGCTGGAAGATGAGCCTGTCCCCCACCCGCTTTGCAAATCCCATGCTTTGGGTCAGGTTGTGAAGCTCTTCCCCCGTTCTGCGGCGGGACGCCTTGATAAAGTTGTCGAGCTGTTCGCTCTCGCTGTCCGGCGGTTCCATGCCTGCGGCTTCATAGATGGGGTTGTCATACTTGACCGCCTCGAGCATCGCATCGTCAAACAGCACCATGATCTCCGCTTCACTGCGCCCGGTGATTCTTGCAACCTCAGCCTGTATCTTGTCGATGTTCAGTCCCCAGCTTTGCGCCTGCTGCAACTGGTGGAGAGCGGTCTGGGTTGCTACTTTTCCCACCGAGGTGGTGAGCCTGCGCACAAGGTCGGCTATGATAAAGTCTTCCAGCTTCTGATAGAGGTTCACGATTCTGTCCGGTGCTCTGGCAAGATATTGCGGTGTCAGCATTAAACCATCCCTCCATCATCGACCAACCTGCTCATCTCCCCGAGCATCCCTCTTGCTTCCTCTTCCGACACCTCAAAATACCATGCAAGCAACAGTTCCGGCTTCATGCCGATGCTCACCAGCTGCATCCGGCGGCTGAACTCGGTCGCGGTATCCTCAAAGACGCTGTCCCCAAACGATACCGTCAGTTCGTAACTGCCCGATGGTGCCAGCTGATAGAGCGTTGCCATCACGTCCATCGCTTCGACCAGCTGTTCGAGTGCTGCCTTGCTCTGCCGCTGGATGTCGCTGACGGTGTAATAGGTGTTCCTGTCCTCGCTGATGACCTGTGTGGCAGTCACTGCTCCGGTCTGCACATCCAGCGAGTATGTTCCGGAGGAAACGCCAGTCTGAGCTTCGTAGATACGCAGAAGCTGGTTCATGCCATCCTGATATGCCTGCTGTCTGATCTCCGGCGTGTAATCCTCAAACATTTTGGTCGGATTGTTGCCAAAGTCCAGCGCCTTGTAATAGTCGCTTGCATCGCTGTCCACCGGGAGGATGCAGGAACCATCATTCCGCCTGTCGAGCGCTTCTTCCGCTACCATCATCTTGCGCCGTCCGGAATAAAACTCAAAGCAGTAATCGGAGTACATAAAATCTATATCCCGCAGAGTATCCATCGCGTTTGCATACATCGACACCGGCAGCTTTGAGCCGTCCACAGTATTGGCAAACGGCATCCGCAGTACCGAAAACAGCGGCTTGCTAATTCCTTCGATTGCAACGACCGGCTCAATTTCTGCCCACGGTGCAAAGTCGCTCAAACTGATCTGCGTTCCTAAGTTTTCCGCGCTCCTGCTTTTGTATGCGGTGTTGCCGATGTGGTACACCCCATCCACAAAGTAGTGGCGTTCCAGTCTGGTGTAGACATACCCGCCGCTGCTGCGCTGATCGACAAATACCGCTTCCTTCACATCCCCTGTCGGCTCGATAGTCAGCGGATAAAATCGGTCCGCCCGCACAAAATCGACCGCAATCCCACCGCCGTACAGATACGGCTTTAAGGCGATGCAGCCGCCTGCGATTGCTTCCTCAGTCCTCGCGGTGATCTGCGGGAGGACGTAGCGGTCGACCTGCTGCTGCAAAAAGTCCGCCCGCACCGAACCTTCCACCTTAAAATGAAGCTCTGCGTTGACCAGTCTGGCGAGATACAAGGAGGAGGTGGACGCAAGGTTGATTGTCCTAGGGTGCTTGCGGCTGAGCCACCCCGGACTCCCTGCAAAGGCATCCATCCACTGCTTCAATGCGTTTGTCATCTCATCAGATGCCGCCGGTTCTACCTGTACCGCCTGCTTAATCACATCTTTTCCGAACATCCTGCTAAACCACCTCCTTACACTCTGCCATGCTTCTTTTATCATCCTTCCCACCTCCCTATCGGAGCTTTCTTCTCATGGTCTGGCAGAAATACCGCATCTGGTCCATGCTGTGGTCATTTTCCTTGATGACGGCATCCTGTCCCGCCTTTTCGTCCCAGCGATACGCCCCGAACTCTTTGATGGTGCTAATACAGCTCTCATGAATTTTCAACCTTCCTTGAGCAATCAATGTTCCAGTAAAACGAATCCCATCCAGCACCGAGTTGTCAGCATCGCTGATATGGAATTTTCCATGCCTGCGGATGCACTCCTTGAAGCTTGCCGCACTGGGGTCGATGATGACACGCTGAATCGGCGTATCACCGACAAAGGCGACAAGGTCCTGATAATATTCCTCGTCGGTCTTCTGCCTGCGCTCTTTGCGGCTGTCGTGATAGTATTCTCTTTCCATGAAGACCTTCCCGTTGTGCAGCCGCCACAGTCCCATCGCGGTCGGGTTGATGGTTCCATAGTCTATTGATATATAATAAATCCCCTCTGTACCGTGTTCGGAGAAGATGTGCTTCTCACTACTAAACATCGGATAGACAAGCCCCTCGGCTCTGGTCCACAGCCCGATGATGTAGCGGTCATAAAACACCGTCCCTGCATATTCCCGTTTTAGATTCTCCTTAAACGCTTCCGGCAGAAAAGGATTATCGTCAATAGTATAGGTCTGACTGAAGATATCGGCATCGCTGTCCAGAAACTGCTTGAGCCAGTGGTCGGGATGCTGCGGGTTGAATGTCCCGTCAAAGCAGGAATAATCCTTGTCCAGTCGGCTTTTCAAAAGTGCGAACACATCCTCCGACCAGTCCGCTACCTCATCGCCGTAGCAGTACTTGAAGGAAGCGCCTCGAAGCTTTGATACCTGAGATATTTTCTCTGCACCCAGACAGTAACACTTTTCGCCGAAGATTCGTGCGGTGTTGTCGCTGGAAATCACGCCGACCAGCTCATCGCCGTAAATGTTGCGCATCGGCTCGAGCACATTTCGTTCGATGGTGGATTTGGTGACGCCGAGGATGACCGACAAGCCATCCATTCCGACCCGCTCCCGAATCCGCATGGGGATAATCCACTTAAAATCAAGATAGGTTTTGCCTGAACGGGTCGCCCCGCCCTTAAAGTTCCACCGGTGATTGGCACACCGCACAAACTCAATCTGTTTCGGACTTAACAGCATCTTGAAACTCCTTTAATAATCCGTCCAGCCGCTCCATTGCATCCTGTGAGCGATCACCCGCGGCATATCGCTTCATCAGACTGTCGCCCGCTTTGAGCCGATCAGACAGGGAGGCATCCAGTCCAAACTGGTCTTTTACCTCGCCGCGCATGACAGCGGAATAAAACCGCAGCACTTCGTTGGAATCTGCGATCAATGCCTTGTCCATCTCTGCGCGGCGTCTGGTAATATATTCAGAAATAGCAGGTTTTGACAGGTTTTCAGGTCCTGTCACTCTTGCGGTTTTCTCACTATACCCCGCAAGCCTTGCCGCCTCCGCTGCATTTCCGGTTTGCAAATAATATTCGCAGAAATCCTTTTGCCTTGGTGTCAGCTTCATCCGCTTCCACCCCGCAGCAGTTCCGCCAGCTTCTGCACCACTTCTGAAAGTCGGTAGCTTTCCAGCAGTTTCTCATTCTTGATTTTATCTCCCTCCTGCTTTGGCACAGTCAGCACATATTTTGTTATCATCCGTTTGCTTTGTTCTGAATAGGACTGAAACTGATTGATTTTGACCTTGACACCCTTACAAAGAAGGGCAGTCTGCAATTTGTACATCAGTCTTTTGAGGTTCATAAAAATGCCCTTCTTTCTTATTGCTTTTCTCAAGTTTAAACATAAAAACAGGCATGAAAAAAGCCGGTCTTTCCAAAAGAAATCCGGCTTAAAAAATATAAAAAA
>ENA-ORTH01003013-ORTH01003013.1-human-gut-metagenome-genome-assembly--contig:-NODE-3013-length-12003-cov-2.848845_pt1 | contig 12003 bp, 7 predicted proteins | sample MGYA00241914_ERZ509192 | MGnify/ENA primary metagenome ERZ509192 (study PRJEB26280, sample SAMEA2338826) | human gut metagenome | biome: human gut; feature: human-associated habitat; material: faeces... | reverse complement strand
CGAGTTTCCGCGACAAGGCGCTCAAGAAGCTCCACCTCGACTGGGAGAGCGTTCATGCACGCCACCCCCATCTCGTATGGGGGCAGGTACGCGGCTACGGCGAATACGGACCCGAAAAGGATACGAAGGGATTCGACGCGACCGCCTACGGCGCGCGCGGCGGCTACCTGGCCAGCTTGTCGCAAGCCGGCGATCAGCCTATCAATTGGCCCGCGGCGATGGGCGACTGGAACACGTCGTTGGCTATCACCGCTGGTCTTCTGGGCGCGCTCGTGCGCAAAGACCGGACGGGCGTCGGCGACAAAGTGACGGTTAACCTGTACCATTGCGCGCTCTGGTCGCTGCAGATGATGCTTGGCGGCACACAGTTCGGCGATACATGGCCCAAGTCCCGTTACGACGCCACGTGCCCGACGAACAACACCTACTGCTCCAAGGATGGGATCTGGTTTCTCATCTGCTTCGGCAGCTACGACCTGTTCTACGAGCACACGATGCGAGCCATCGGGCTCGATCGTATGGTGGGCGATAAACGCTACGATACCGCAGAGGCCATCAACGATGGGAGCGGTCGCAACGCCGAGGTGGTCAGGATCATGGAGGAGCAGTTTCTCACCCGGGACTGGGAGTATTGGGAGCCGGTGTTCAAGGAGAAGGAAATCCCTTATCAACGTCTGTTCCGGCCCGAGGACGTGCTCAAAGACGAGGAGGCCTACGCCAATGACATCCTCCGTCCTTTGGAATACGATGCATTCGGCACAAAGGTGCTGCCCACCTCCCCCATCCGCTTCGACAGCCTGGGAGACCCCGTTCTGCGCAAGAGCCGACCGATCGGCTACGATACGGCCCGCATCATGCGAGCGTACGGCTATACCGACGAGGATATCGAGCGCCTCGACGGAAGCGCCGTGATCTGCTACGACGGCCCCGAGCTACCCGCGTCGGCACTCGAGCCAAGCTTTGGTCCCCGCTCCAAAGATCGGTAGCGAGAGATGCTACGCCGATCGCGCGCATCGCCGAGAAATGGGGCTGTTAAGCAGAGGGGATGCGGCGATCTTCGCAACCGCAACACGATAAGGAGGAGTCATGTCAGCTGAGAAAATAGCCAGGCAGGGCCTCACCGCCCGCCACATCGGCGTCGTGGTCACCATGGCGCTCACGCTCCTGACCGCCGTGGGCATCATCTTCACGGCGGCGGGCCTGTGCTACCGGCCGGTCTCCGAGCACTTCGGCGTACCGGTCTCGCAGGTCTCGCTCTACATCACGTTCGTCTACCTCGGCCAGATGGCGGGCGCGGCGCCCATGGGCTACCTGTTCGACAGGTTCAGCGCCAAGTCGGTGTGCGTCGCGGCGGCCCTCATGGTCGTCGTGCCCTACATGGGCTTCGCATTCTACCCGGCCATCTGGTGCTACTGGGTGGCGGGTTTCGTCATCGGGCTGGGACTGGTGTGCATCGAGTTCACGATGACCGCCGGCATCCTCTCCCGGTGGTTCCACACCAACTACGGCACCGTCACCGGCATCGTGTTCGCGATGACGGGCGTGGGCGGGGTCGTCTGGAACATCGTCGGGCAGTTCGTGCTCGGCCCGGAGCTTGCGGGCTGGCACACGCTCTACCTCATCTTCGGCGTGGCGATGGCGATCGGCACCGTGCCGTTCATCGCGATCTTCGTCAAGCGCACCCCGCAGGAGTGCGGAACGCTGCCCTATGGCATGCCGCTCGACGCCGCGGCGCAGGCCGCCGAGCTCGAGGCGGCGGGCGAGCAGGCCGCCGAGGAGCCGGGGTTCCGCGCCAAGGAGGTCCTCAAGATGCCCTTCTTCTGGACGCTGCTTCTGGGCGCGGGCCTTCTGAACACCATCACCACCATGTCGCAGCTCTTTGCCACCTACGTGCAGTTCCTTGGCCACGACGGCTGGGGCGGACAGGCGCTCGTGGCACTGCTTTTGCTCTCGGGCACTCTTGAGGCCTTCGCGAGCGCCGGGCAGGGCGGCGGCAAGGTGCTCATCGGGTTTGTCGAGTCGCGCTCCATCGTGGCCGCCCAGGCTATCGGCTACATCGGCGGCGTGATCGGGCTTGTGCTCATGTGGTGGCTGCCCCAACTCATGGGCGAGGCGGGCATCTGGCCCATGTTCTGCAGCGGACTGTTCTACGGCCTGGCCTACGCCTGCTCGACTGCGATGCTGCCCTTCCTCGTGCGCGAGGTGTTCGGCGGGCGGGACTTCGACAAGATCTACTCGTGGATGATCACCGTCTTCAACGGCATCGGGGCGCTCGGGGCCACCGGCTGGGCGCTCGTGGCCGAGGGCTTCGGCTGGCACGGCTTCTTCATCGGAGGGCTGATCGTGCTCACGGTGACCTTCGGGCTTTTGCTCTACACCTGGAAGGCGGGGGACAAGGCGCGCCGAAGGGCCTGGTACAAAGACGACGCCCAGCTCGCCGCGGAGGCGGCGGCCGAGGCCGAGGCTGCGGCCGAGGGCGCCTAGGGCCTGCAGGGCTTGCCGGGCGCGGGGAGGGTCGCCCCTTCCCGCCCCGCGCCCGGAGCCCCGTCTCGCCCCCTGCCGCCCCGCGCGCCGGCGGAAACGGTATCGACGCCCGCCGGGCGAATCCCTATACTGGAACGGTATGTTCGACAACGGGCCGCATGAGGCCGGCCTGCAGCGGAGGCGACGAGGGAAGGAAGCACGATGCCCACCTATGTGGAATTGGGAAACGACGAGCTTGCAGCTCTGAAAGATCGACTGGAGCGCGAGCATGCGGAGATCAAGGCGCGGGGCCTGTCCCTCAACATGGCGCGCGGCAAGCCGGCCAAGGCGCAGCTCGACCTCAGCATGCCGCTGCTCGAAACGATAACCACGCTCGAAGATTGCGTGTCGACCGACGGCACCGACTGCCGCAACTACGGTGTGGTGGACGGTCTTCCCGAAGCGAAGGCGCTCATGGCCTCCATGCTCGACGATGATCCGGAGAACGTCATCGTGTGCGGCAATGCCAGCCTCAACATCATGTACGACGCACTGGCTCGCTGCTGGTCGTTCGGAACGCTCGGCAGCACCCCGTGGAGCAAGCTCGAAACCGTGCGCTGGATCTGCCCCGTGCCCGGCTACGACCGCCACTTCGGGGTGACCGAGGCCTTCGGCATTGAGATGATCCCGGTTCCCATGACCGACGAAGGTCCCGACATGGGCGAGGTCGAGAGTATCGCGGCGTTCGACGAGAACGTCAAGGGCATCTGGTGCGTGCCCAAGTACTCGAACCCCGGCGGCATCACCTATTCCGACGAGGTGGTGCGCCGTCTGGCTTCCATGGTCTGCGCCGCCGACGACTTCCGCATCTTCTGGGACAACGCCTATTGCGTACACCACCTCTTCGACGATGCGGCCGAACAGGACCAGCTGCTCGACATCGGCCACGCCTGCGTCGAAGCCGGCAACCCCGATCGCTATTTCAAGTTCGCCTCCACGTCGAAGGTGACCTTCCCGGGCGCCGGCATCTCCGCGCTCGCGGCCAGCCCCGCCAACGTCGTTGAGATCAAAAAGCGCATGGGAGTGCAGACCATCGGCCACGACAAGCTCAACCAGCTGCGCCACGTGAGGTTCCTGAAGGATGCAGAGGGTCTGGCGGCGCACATGGCAAAGCACGCAGCCATCCTGCGCCCGAAATTCGAACTAGTGAACCGTAAACTGGAGGAGAGCCTGGCTGACGTGGGCGGTTGCTCGTGGAGCAAGCCGCGCGGCGGCTACTTCGTGTCGTTCGACGCTCCCGAGAGTACCGCGAAGCGCATCGTCGCGCTCGCCAAGGAGGCAGGCGTCACGATGACCGGCGCGGGTGCCACGTTTCCACTCAAGCAGGATCCGCGCGACTCGAACATCCGCATCGCCCCCACCCTGCCCCCACTCGAGGAACTCGACGAGGCGATGGACGTATTTGCCTGCTGTGTGAAGCTGGCCTACGCCGAGCATCTGCTGGCGCGTCGCCAGGCCTAACTGCGCGCAGATGCGCATCGCAGCGGCAAGAAAGCCGCCCCGTGCGGCTTTCTTGCCGGTTTAGCTCAGACATCCTCGTCGTCGTAGCGCTCGATCATGCTGTCTTCGCCCAGCCGGTACCCCTCCCTCCATACCGTCTGCAAGTAGCGGGGCTTGGACGGATCATCTTCGATCTTGCTGCGAATCTTGCGCACGAATACGGCGATGCTGGCCGATTCGGGCATATAAGCCTGCCCCCAGACGTTCTCGATGATGCTCTGCGCCGTGAACACCTCCCCCAGATGATTTGCAAGAAATGCGATAATCTGGAACTCCTTGGGAGTAAGGTTCGCGTACTCGCCGTGTACGAGCACCTCGTTTTTCTTGAGACGTATCTCCATGTCGCCCACGCGCACCACCGAGCGACTGCCGCGTCTTGGGATGCCGTCCTCGTTGAGCCTCGCGCGCCGCAGCCCCGCCTCGATACGCATGAGCAGCTCCTGGCCGTTGAAGGGCTTCGCAACGTAATCGTCGCAACCAGCGGCGAACCCGATGCTTTTGTCCACGATATCGCTCTTCGCCGAAAGCATGATGATGGGCACCTTCGGATCGAGTCCGCGAATATCTCGACACAAGTCGAACCCGTTCACCTCCGGCATCATCACATCGAGGATCACAAGATCGGGCCGTTCTCGTTCGAACATCCCCACAGCCCGAGCGCCGTCGAGCACCGAGATGCACGTATGCCCGCGCCGCTCGACGATCTTGCAGACGGCGTCGCACAGATCGCGTTCGTCATCGACGATCAGTATCTTCATCCAGTTCGTCCTCCTCCACCGTTTCGACGGGAAGCGTCACGGTGAACGTGCTTCCCACCCCCAGCTCGCTTTCGACGCTCACCGTCCCGCCCAGCACCTCGACCGTCTTCTTCACAAGCGAAAGCCCCAGGCCGCTGCCGCGGTATTTACGCGATATCGATGCATCCGCCTGCACGAACCGATCGAAAATCCCCTCCAGGCTATCATGCTCGATGCCGATGCCGTCGTCCTCGACGGCGAACGACACGGTTGCGCTGCGAACGTCGTAAGCAACCGTACGTGACCGCCCTCCCCGGTGAACTTCACGGCATTGCTCATGAGGTTGCCCAGGATCTTCTCGATCTGCACCCAATCCCCCTTGATGAGCGGAACATCGCCGGGCACCTCGGATGTCACGGTTATGCCTTTGCCACGTGCGATAGGATCGGCAAGCGCGGTCACAGCGCACACCAGATCCACGAGATCGATGGTTTCGCGCGCAATCTCAAGCGCGCCGGACTCCACGCGCACCATGTCGAGCGCGTTATTGACCATCTCCAGAAGCGTCAAACTGTGCGCCTTCACCTTCTCGATACAATCGCGGCTTTCCTCGCTATGCTTTTCGCCCGAAATCTCCCATAAATCAACGAAGGCCAGTATAGCTGTGAGCGGTGTGCGCAACTCGTGGCTCAGGATGGCGACGATGTTTGTCCGGTACTCGTTCTCCTCCTTGAGCTTCTCGTTCGTCTCCGCCAGCATCTGGTTCGCCCGAGCGATACGCTCCCGTTGCTCCTCCAGCAGTGCGTTCGCTTCACGGTAGAGCTTCGTCCTGCTGTCGACCTTCTCCTCGAGCGTGGTGTAGAGCACATCGAGCTCCCGCGCCATGGCCTCCACGCCCGTGGCAAGGTCGTTCAGCTCGCGAGAATGACCCATACCCTTGAGATCCACTTCTAGGTTTCCACGTCCCACCTCCACCGTCGCGTCCTCGATGCGCGCGATGGGCGCCGTCACGTTGCGCCGGAAGAAGAGCACGCTCGCACCGAACGCCACCGAGAGGAACAGCACGAAAAACACGGCCGTACGGCCCGTATTGAGATCGATGCCGGCCTGATACAGTTCGGCCGGCGCCGTGATACTCACCGCTCCGCCGATATCTCCGATCCGAAGGCCTTCCTTCTCGAAGCCGGTCACATCGAGTTCGCCCTTCGGACCTCCGTGGCAGTCCATGCAGCTCTGGGTCAAATAGATCGCGCCCACGTAGCGGAAGTTTCTACCGCCCTGCTCGTCGTCGACAAAATCGTAGTATTCGTCGGAACCTTCGTTGTAGAAGCTTTCGAAAGCCGCCTGCTCGAACATGTCCGGCTCGTCGAGAGCGTTGCGCGGATCGATGCGCGTGTAGCGCAGCGTGTACTGGTAATCGGTGCTCATGGAGAACAACTTGCCTACGCTTTTGCCCACAAGCGAGCAGTACAATCCTTTGAAGTCATACGTGCCGTCGCTGTCGTAGTTGATGTTCGGCTGCTCATAATCAATGAAATCCCACGTGGCTCTCACAGACTTCTCCAACACGCGAGCTTCCGAGAGCATCTGCTGCTCCATCTGACGCGCTTGCTCGCTATACGACCACGCGGTGTACGTCGCCACCAGAACCGTCGCGATGCATGTCATCAGTACGACGTACTGCACAATCAGCGGCCGCCTTCCACGCGACGCCGCCCGCTCGTCCCGCTTCATCCCCATCCACCCCCTACCTTTGCAGACCGCCGCGCAAACGGACTGCATGTGCCATGCGAAAACCGCGCGGCACATGGTGCACCATACCCAAAACGCAATTACGCCGCAAGCCGTTCCTCGCGGCTTGCGGCGCTAATCGTCGTGTCGAAACGGCGGTTTAGATCATGATGGGCTCGCCCAGACTCTCAGCCGCCACCGAGCGGGGCTTGATCAGCGTGTTCGGACCGGTCTTGCCCTCACCCATAGCCGGAAGCTCACTAACCAGGCCTTCGCCGTGCTTCTCTTTCAACTCCTCAACATCGCCGAAATCGAGGGCGCGGTATGGACACGCCTCGACGCATGCCGGCTGATATCCTTGGGCGCGCAGCTCGATGCACCCGTCGCACTTGTACGCGAGACCGGATGTCTTGTCGATGCGAGGCACGCCGAACGGGCACGCATTCTCGCACGACGAGCATCCGATGCATTTCTCGTGATCGATGGTCACTGTGCCGTCGTTCTCGTCTTTGACGATGGCGCCAACGGGGCACACATCCTTGCAGGCCGGCACTTGGCAGTGGTTGCAGGTCGCTGCAAAATGGTACATTTTTACGCTCGGGAATGCTCCGACCTGGTAGGTGCGCACCTCGCGCAGCACCGTGCCTACTTCGAGGCGGTTCTTGTCCTTGCACGCCACCTGACAGGTCTTGCATCCGGCGCATCTCGTCTGATCGTAGAAGAAGCCGACTTGGTTCATAGCCATCCCCCTTTAGTCCAGCGAGACGATGCGCTGCGGCAGCGTGCAGTCGGCGGGCAGCGCCTCGCCCTCGTAGCGCTCGAAATCGCAGTTGTAGTTGTTGTATCCCGACGTTCCCATGCCGCTTGTCACCGATCCGCACAGAACGTTGTCTGTACCCGCGCGATCGACCCCGGCCTCTTCGTCGTAGTCGAGCCAGGCGCCATGCGGCAGACCAACGCAACCAGGCATAATGATCTCGGTCACCGAGGCTGTGCGCAACGTCGCACCGTGCGCATTGAACACCCGCACGGTATCGCCGTCGGCAACGCCCTTGGCCGCCGCATCCGACGCGTTGACGAACACCGGATTCGGCCACGCCTCGCGCAGCCACGGGGCGTTGTCGAGCACCGGATGCGCTCGCCTCAGGTAGTGCGGGTTGTACACCACGAAGGGATACGCGCTCGGCTCGCCGCCGACCACTCCGTCCGCAAAGGTGCCCTCGCGGCCTTCGGGAGCGGGCACGTAGTTCGGATACGGCTTGAAGGTGCCATCGGGGCTGTATCCCATGCTGTTGAGCATATCGGACTTGTACTGGCAATAGATCTCAAACTTGCCGGAATCGCTCGGGCGAGGATTCGCCTGGGGATCCTCGATAAAGTCCTGGTACCCAATGCGCACGTACGAGTCGCCTTCGGCGCGTTTAATGGTGTAGCACCCGTTCTTCAGGAACTCGGCAAGACCTACGACGCCTTCCTGCGGCTCGCCGTCGCAGCCCCATGCATCAATGTCTTCTTGCGTCACCGTCACAAGCGTTTTATTCTCGCCCGCCTCGTCGACGAACGTGCAGCCGAGAATCTGATTGAAAAACTGCTGCTTCTCATTGATGGGCCAGATGTCTGTCGGATCCATGCCCAGCCTCTCGGCCAGCATCGTCCCGATCTCCTGGTCGGTCTTCGCCTCGAACAACGGCTCCGTGACCTGCGTGTACACTATCACGGTCTCGCGACTGCGCTGGTGTCCGGGGAAGCCGCCCACGCGCTCCCATTCGGTGGTGATGGGCAGCACGATATCGGCGTACTTCGCCTGCGCGTTGAAGAAGTGCGACGAGCACGTGACGAATTCAAGCGAGCGGATCGCCTCGACGGCCTTCACAGCGGACGGCGTGTTCTGTATGCGCGCTGCGCCCTCAAGCGACAGATACCTGATATCTGCCTGCTTGATGTCCTGCGCGTTGAACTCATCCGAATAAGCCATACCGGTGCTATTGAACGAGCCATCGAGCATGCTCTGCCAGAGAAGTGGCGCCGAGATGCATTCCGTAATGGGGTTCTCGACAACGGGAAGTCCCGTTTCGCCGAACGCGGCCAACGTCGGGCCATGCGTACCGGCGAACGTCTTGTAGGCGCCGCCGCATGCATGTCCCGATTTGCCCATATGACCGCCCATGGCGCCCACTGTCATGAACAGCTGGGGCACGTTGTCTGCGCTCGCACAGCGTGCAAGAGCGTAGTTGTGCAGCAGCATGACTTTGCGATCCTTGCCGATGGTGCCCGCAAACCACGCGATATCCTCTTCGGTCGCTCCGCAGATGGCGCTCGCCCATGCCGCGGTCTTGGGGACGCCGTCGTAGTCGCCCATGAGATAGCCTTGGAAGTTCTCGTCAAGCTTCGCATCGGACGGCATGTGGTCCCCGTCGAAGCCCACACAGTAGGTGTTCAGGAAGTCGCGATCCACCACGTCCTGCTGGATCATCTCATAGGCTACGCCCAGCAGAAACGCCGTGTCGGTGCCTGGATAGATGGGAATCCAACGCGCATCGAAGTACGCGGCCGTAGCATTGTACGACGGGCCCACGTACACGAATTGGACGCCGGCCGCGATGGCCTGGTCGAAGTTGTTCATCGTGGTGCCGCCCGATGACCACACCGGGTTGCCGCCCATGAGCGCGATGGTCTCGGCGTTCTTCAAATCGAATCGGTCGTTCGTCTCCCCAAGGTCGGCGCCCGGCAGCCCGAGCTTCGACACGTTGAACGAATACGTGCCGCACGAGCTGGTGTCCGTGACCTGAATATAGCCGCCCAACTTCGCGAGCACCTGCTCGATACCCGGACCGCCGTTGCCCACCACCGAACGCGGACCGTAGGCATCGTAGATGCGCTTGACCTCGTCGGCGATATAGCCGATAGCCTCATCCCAGGTGATGCGCTCCCACTCATCTTTGCCGCGCAGTTCGCCATGGGCGTTTTCGCCGCCGCCCGGCTGCCAGCTCGCCCGCTTCATGGGGTACTTCAGACGATCGGCACCAAAGCACTGCTGTTGTTGCGAGCGGCCGCGGGGACATCCGCGCTGCTGCAGCCATTCGAAGCTGTCCTCGTGGGACGTGTCGCTGCCCTGCCGGACGACGACGCCATCCTTCATGAGCACGCGATTGACGCAGCGCCCGCCGCAGTTGTGCCAGCACGCCGCCGATATCCACTCGCCCTCGTCAGCGGCTGGCGTAGACGCCCCCTGCTGCCCCTGCCCGTCAGCCTGGCAGGCGACGAGCGACGAAGATGCCGCGAGCGATGCCGCGAGCACTGCGCTGCCCGCTACGAAGCGGCGACGGCTCAGCGCACGCTCAGAGATCTCCGCAATGAGATTCCCCATGGGTTCCCCCCTACTCCTCGATCCTTGCTTTCCGATGATCGCGCCTGCGGTACGAGTGTGGGGGGCATGAAGAAGTTCGAAGCTCTGCAGCACATATCGCCGCTCAGCCGTTCGGCCCGGCCCCGAGCGCCCCTTTCGACATCGATGATCCCAGGTCTTGAACATCGGTTCCGACACGCTATAATATAGCCGCTCAATCGGGAGGTAACAAGCATTTCACCTGGTAAGAGCGATAGTTTTTGAGTAATGAAGCTTAACGCCCGGTAAGGAACACGGAGAGGAATCAGCCATGGAAAACTCTCGGGATGCAACCGAAGCGATCCTCCGCCAACGTCACCTCGCGCTTCTGCTCTTTCGTCGAGCATTCGCCGAAGAGCCGGATGCCGCATTCATGGAGTCGATGGCAAGCGCAACCGCCATCGAGGCTATCGAGGTGTTCGCTGCGGCTGATCCCCGGTTAGCGGCCATGGCAAGCACCATGCGCGAACTTCCGCAGGCAAGCGAAGCTGCCCGCTTCCTCGATGAAGCCCGGGCGGAATACACGGCGCTGTTCATAGGGCCGGCGAAGGCTATCGCGCCGTTCTGGGAGTCCGTGTATCTTGATCCTCGCGAGCTACTGTTCCTCGAAAGCACTGCCGATGTGCGCAATCGATACGAAGCCGAAGGCTATCGTGTCGGCACGACAACGCGCGAAGCGGAAGACAGCATCGCGTTCGAGCTCGATTTCATGGTCTGTCTCGCTGAGCGTACGATTGCGGCGTTTCGTGACGGAGATGGCCAGGAGTTCGCGCGCCTCGTACGCGTGCAGCAGGCGTTCGAGCAAGACCATATGCTCGACTGGCTTCCCCAGTTCGCAGAGCGCGCGAAGGGCGTTCCCTCCGCTTGCCTGTATCCGATGCTATGCGCCGCCGTCGCCGCATTCGTAGCCGTCGATACCCACATCCTCGAAGAGTTCGCCGAAGAAGCAGCCTGACAACCTGCGGCATGTCTACCTCGCTTCGGCAGCTGGATTAGCGAATTCTGCGAGAAAAACGAGGTATGGGAAGGCTAGCAAGACTTCGGATCCAAACCGTCATCGCGTGACCTGCGCAAACGCGGCTAAGGACTCGCACGCCCCCTTCGCAAGGGGCCCGAAAACCGGCTCCGGGGTTCCCATACCTCGTTTTCTTGACGGAATTTGGCTTTTCAGCTGCCGAACCAAAATCGACATGCCGTCGGATGTCGATTTTGGTTCGGCAGCTGAAGCCTCGTTTTTTTGGCAATAAAACACCGAATAGGGAAACCTCAACCGCCTGGAGGCAGGACCGATCGGCTTCTTGCAGTAAAAGGCCAGTTCGCGAAAAAGGTCTCTTTCTTTTCGGGGTGCGATACTTCCGAATTGGTTTTTTGCCATCGGAGGCCCATCGCGCGCATGGCGGCCGCACGATGGGAACGCACGCGCGACCTTTCGTTCCAAGCGCGCTTGTCCATGAGCAAACGCTCCCTAAGCACACCATGACCAGCACACTAAAGCCTCGACTCTTGCGGGGGCTCCAACCGCGTCCTGTACAGCACTGAAAAGCCCCCGGCGAATTGCCAGGGGCTCTGATGTGCAGCAGGCCTATGAAAGCCAAAACCGATGAAGGCTGCTTCTACGCTTCCGCGTAGACGTCCTTGAGCTTGAGCAGGTGCTCGTAGCGCTCCATAGCCGCTTTCTCATTGCGCAGGAACAGTTCGGTAGCACGCTCGGGGAACTCGCGGGTCAGGCGGCTGTAGCGCGCTTCGTTCATGAGGAACTCCTGATAGCCGCCCGCAGGCTCCTTGGAATCGAGTACGAACTTCTTGCCGGCCGGAGCAGCGGGGTTGAAGCGGAACAGGTTCCAGTAGCCGCAGTCGACGGCCTTCTTCATCTCGTCCTGGCAGTTCGCCATGCCGCCCTTGATGGAGTGCATCTCGCACGGCGAGTAGCCGATGATGAGCGACGGTCCGTGATACGCCTCGGCCTCGGCGATGGCCTTGATGGTCTGGGCCGGCTTGGCGCCCATGGCGACCTGCGCCACGTACACGTAGCCATAGGCCATGGCAATCTCGGTGAGACTCTTCTTTTTGACCTCTTTGCCCGCAGCGGCGAACTCGGCCACCTGACCAATGTTGGTCGCCTTCGAA
>ENA-ORTH01003012-ORTH01003012.1-human-gut-metagenome-genome-assembly--contig:-NODE-3012-length-12004-cov-12.900996_pt1 | contig 12004 bp, 10 predicted proteins | sample MGYA00241914_ERZ509192 | MGnify/ENA primary metagenome ERZ509192 (study PRJEB26280, sample SAMEA2338826) | human gut metagenome | biome: human gut; feature: human-associated habitat; material: faeces... | reverse complement strand
AGGGCTGGGCGGATGAGTATGAATCAGCTGCGCTGGAACGCCGGAGAGTCATACTGAGCCAGTTGTTCAGCCGTATTGAGATCGGAAGAGGATATGAGGTCAAGGTGGAGATTGCCATGAGCTACAAGCAATTTTTGAATCTCTCAGAGAATCCGCAGACTGGCAACAGAACGGTAGCATAGAAAGACAATATTAAGTGGTAAACGATACACAGGCGGGCGAAAGCGCATAATCCACATGTGCTTTTGCTTGTTTGTGTAAACACAATAAGGTATTCGGTAGTAAATGACTATTAGAAAACTGAATAACTTCAACTAAGTGATTTTTGTGTGTTTGAAGTAGATTGGAAATAAATTTCTGACGGCCTGTATATTAACAGTTTTTCTATTGTGTGCGAAATCCTTTGTTGTCAAGATTTTAGTTGTGTCGAATTCGATGCAGTTAGCAGGTAGACCGAAGATGCCTATTTAGGAGCGATAACTCAAAGAAGGGTACGGAAATTTGTTATCAACAAAATTTCATTCTTGATTTCTTTGTAGGATGGCATACTTTTTGGGACTGATTCCAGCTATCCGCTTAAACACATTACTAAAATGAGAAAGATTATTGAAGCCCACGAGGAAACAGGTTTCATCAACGGTGTACCCTTGTGAGAGATATTCTTTAGCTTTAAGTATACGACAGTATGTCACATATTGCATGGGAGAAGTTCCTATTGTACTTTTAAAAAGTCTACATAAATAGTTAGGAGATACAAAGATATAGTTGGAAAGAGAAAAAAGCGAAAGATTTTCGCTTAAATGAGCATTGATATATTCCGCTACTCTATGTGCTTGACGATAATTAAGACTACCTAACATTTCAAGAGCGGAATGTTTTTGGAAGTAGAGACGGTTCAAATGGATAAGCAGTTCGCCAGCGGCAAATTTCCGTAAAAGATCATTACCAAAAGCTGTTTTTTGTGTTTCGCTGATTTGAAGAATACGATTCATATAAAACTCAATTTCCGTTGCCTCTTGCTCATTTAGGGGCATATAATTGGCCACGGGAAAAGGTCTCTGCAAAAAACAGCGTAGCAAATCAGTCTGTTCGGAAGAAAGAGTCTCAATATATTCTGGTTGAAAAAAAAGAACATATCGGTCATACACATTTCCAATAGGACAAAAGACCCGGTGAAGATCTGTATCATTGAAAAGGAGAAGTGAATTTTTTTGTATTTTTAGGGCTTTTCCTGCAACTTCACAAACAGCATTAGGCGTACGGACAAATAGTACTTCAAATACACGGTGAATATGAAATTTCCCCTCTTTTCCATTTGAATTTACAGTGTGGCTGACGTGAAAATCTTCCACAAAGACTTCTTTATAATGCGTATGAACAGAATCCATATTTGCATGCTTCCTCCTTTGATTGATCGAGGCAAAGGAAAATCATATATCAATTCGAGGACATTATACCATATCGTCACTTTATTGGGAAAGACATATGCAGAAGGATAATTTTAAAACAATTTTAGGTTAAATATTAAAAATAAAGATTTTTACAATATGCTATGATAATCATGGAGGTGGATCAATGGATTGCTTGAGTAGTTCAATTTTGCAATTCCCCAAAAAGAAAAGCAATTTTGAATGTTCAGTTCATCGTTATGTTTGCCGCCGTTTCCAGTTGGAAGAAGATACGTCAGAAACAGATTTATACAAATTGGCGGTTGCATCCATACGAAAGCTTAAACCGGGGCTTACACAAAAGCGTGTGGAGGAATTGCTTGCTGGTTCAGATTGTCACCAAACGACCTATGCAGTGCAAAAAAAGATTCTCATTATGATGGAATTGGAACGTTTGATGGATGTTCAAATATCTCAGGAAAAAGTTGAGACAATACAAACTACGAAACAGTGTGCTGACATCATTTACGAATTATGTCAGCAGAAGGAGAGAAGAGATGTTTAATGCATTGGCATTTCGTGAAGCCTTTCCGGGAGTTGTATCATCATCACAGGTGTATTTTGACAATGCTGCGACGACTCAGAAACCAATTTGTATGATGCAAGAGCTGCAGTCTTATTACTCTTCTCTTGTAGGTTCGGCAGGACGGGGACAACATAGGGCTGCTATAAACGCCACGAGGATATATCAAGAGGCACGCAACAAGATTGCGTCATATATCCACGCGCGAGGCCCGGAGAATATCGTCTTCACAAGAAATGCCACAGATGCCATAAATATAGTGGCTGGTGGAGCGCGGGAAAAGCTTAGGACGGTTGACAATATTGTTGTTACAGGCCTTGAACATAATGCAAATCTTTTTCCATGGTTGCAGGCATGCCAACGGACGGGCGCAAAATTACGTATCATTCCGTTGGATAGGGACGGGGCACCCGATATCACACAAGCGCTTCAAATGATAGACGAGCACACACGGTTTGTAGCGCTTTCCGCCGCCTCTAATGTAACAGGTCGTACTTTGCCATTTGAAGATTTGATTAATATAGCTCACAAACACAGTGCACTTGTCTTGTTGGATGCCTCACAGTTGATGGCCCATCGTGCTATAGACGTGGAAAAATGCAAGTGTGATTTTACGCTTTTTTCGGCTCATAAATTATACGGGCCTGAAGGCTTAGGGGTGCTTTATGGTCGCGATGCTGCGTTTCAGGCAATATCCCATGTGCGGTTCGGCGGTGGGATGGCCGCCGAACGGAGTGAAGCGGAAGGATGGTTTGAAGCGTTGCCGCATCCGGAAGGCTTTGAGGCCGGAACGCAGGATATTGCCGCTGCAGTTGCGTTTGCATCTGTTTTAGATTTTCTCGGCGAATCGGATGAAAGGACTCGATTCGACTACACGCTTACACTTCTTGAATCCTTAGAAACCGGGCTATCTGAAATACCAGGGGTACATATTCTTCCAGCAGGAAACAATCGAATTCCTATCCTCTCGTTTTTTGCAAGCGAGGTTGCATCATCTGATTTGGAAGCTTATTTGTCCATGCGAGGATTTTGCACGAGGAGTGGAACCCATTGTGCTTTTTCTGCTATTCGACGTTTGGCTCCACAAGGAACTTTGCGGGTTTCGCTTGCGCCCTATAACACAAGCGAAGAGGTGCATGCTTTTTTGGAAACGATTCGCGGTGCTATTAGGTATTTTGGAGGAAAAAACGATGACATTTGAAGCGCGTGAACAGCGTCTGCTACAGAATTATAGGATGCTGGAGAATGATTTGGATCGATTCGATTGGATCATCCAAAAGGGTCTGTCCCTGAAAGATAAAAATATGACCGAACGAATCAAATCGAATCGGATAGACTCTTGTGATTCTGGATTATGGATGACGGTCTCGGAACAAGAGGGGAGAATTCGAGTCTCTATAAGCAGCGACGCACTTTTGGTTCAAGGCGTGGCCTCCCTTGCAGCTGAGTTGGTAGAAGGGCTGACGATAGACGAGGCACTTTTGGTAGATGAAAATTTTCCGGATAAGCTGTACGGAGATAATATAATCACACCGCAACGCTGTGCGAGTCTAAAGGAGATTCTGTATCGTATACGCAAATATGCGGAGGCATGGAAAAGATGATACGGTTTCAACCGTTGAAAAAATAAAAACATTTTGGAGGGTATTATAATGAAATCTGCGATGGATGTTAAGGTGAATGTCAAGCCTGTATTTAGCAATGTGGTTCACAGTGCAATATGGGAAGGACCTTGTCGAGTAGGGGAAGAGAAAACGCTTTCACCTACATACGAGTCGCGAGCGGGGCACGAAGAGTTTCGGATTTGGTCGCAAAAGATAAAGAAAAATCTGGATGCCTGTGCAAATGTACTGGAACCTGTATATCTGGAATATGATGAAAATTTCTTTGTTTCGGATGACCAGCTCAAAGAAATCGCGCCAGAACCGTCTGAGGTGGATTTGTTCCTAATCACATATCGGGTGCCCGGCATTGAACGCTTGGGACGGCCGGTATCAATGATCAACTGCGGCCCTACGCCGATTGATTTGGTAAGCTTTTATAGAGATATTGGTTTGGATGCCTATATGGCTCACGATTTTAAAGAATATAACAGTCTTCTTCGATTGCTGCAAGTGAAAAAAGCTATAGCAAATACGAAATTGCTTGTCTTGACGGCTGGAGAACAGTTTCCCGTAAGCGTTAACAGTTCAAATCCGGATTTGTACAGTCTTAGCCTTAAATATGGGATACGTAGCGCAAGGCGTTCTTTTCGCGAGGTTTTTGCATATATGGAAACGCAGGAAGATATGCTACAAGCCGAACGTGCGGAGGCGATTTATAATAGGGCTACTGGAAGCAATATAGGTGTTGAATATATCCGTAGGGATCTTTCTTATTACGACGCGGTGGTAAAAATGATGGAAACGTTGGGTTGTAACGCTTTCACAACCGCGTGTAAGGAGCTTTGCGCTTCACGTCTGCCCATGCGCAATAAGTGTACACCATGTCTCACTCACAGTCTGTTGCGGGATAAACGAATCCCGACAGCCTGTGAGGAAGATATTAATGTGTGGATGGCTATTATGGTGTTTATGTATTTGACAAAACGTGCACCGTTTATGGGAAACCCTTCTTTGGTTCATGCGGGGATGCGGCCAGTGGAGGATTTGGGAATGACTCGCATGGTTTTCGGGCCGAAAGAGGGTTTTGACGAGGAAATGCTGGAAATCCGTCATGCAGTGCCACCGACGCAGATGTTAGGCTATGATGCTGCACCGATGCCATACGAGTTAGGCCATTTTACATACGCAGGCTGGGGAACGAAGTTCCAAATCAATATGGGGGAGGTTGCTGAACGAATCGTCACCATTGGAAGATTTGACCGCCACAGCGATAAACTTCTCATTGCAAAAGGCGAAATCGTAGGATGTTCCTACCGCGAGATTGAATGTAGTCCAGCGATTTATTGTCGAATCCAAGGAGGGGCGCGCAGTTTCCGTCATGCTTTGGCAGACGGAGGTTATGGGCATCATTTGGCCGTGGTCTATGGAGATTGGAGCAATGAACTTGAAAAGCTGGCCAAAATTGTAGGCTTTAAATTGGAGCTTCATCGATAAAAGGTGGAAGAAGTGTGCACTTATGAAAATAGAACAGAATTCTCTCAGAACCAATCGCATGAAAACACCGTTCATTGATACACAACCATTTTTTTCGTGGTGTTTATCGTCTGATGATGAGGAAGAACAAGAGCAGTTTTGTGTTGAAATATACCGGGAAGGCGGGGAAACCGTTTGGAGCAGCGATTGGCGGGGAAGTGCAGACAATCGTATGGAAGTACCCGATGCTTGCGCGCTTGAAGCCTGTACCCAATACCGTTGGCGGCTGAAGGTCCTTGGACAAAATGGCGGCGCGGATTCGGCAGAGGCAGTCTTTTCAACGGGAAAGCGCGGCACGCCATGGAAGGGCATCTGGATTACAGGAGCAGAATGCACAAAACCGGATGAAGTAAAACAGGCCGTGTATGTCCGCCGTGCGTTTTGCGCATCCAAGCCCCAGCGTGCGGTGCTGTATATTGCTGGGCTGGGATATTTTCAAGCCAGCATCAATGGCAGGCGAGTGGGAGACGACTATTTTTCCACTGCGTATACTGCATACGATAAAAGGGTGCTTTACCGCGCATATGATGTGACGGAGCTGGTTGAGGATGGCGAAAACGTAATCGGCGTGGTTCTGGGCAATGGCTTTTATAATTGCTTTACAAAAGACCCCTGGCAGACGGCGACCGCACCGTGGCGCGCGATTCCAAAGCTACTGTGCGAGCTGCATCTGGAGGGACCGGAAGGCTGCGATATTATCGCCTCAGATGCCCAGTGGGATTCCGTACCGGGGCCGATCCAATTCAATGGCATTCGGCATGGTGAAGCATACGATGCCCGTCTGGAAAATCCGGGATGGGACCTTCCCGGTTATACAAATGCGGCGCAGCCTGTACGCCAGACACTGGATCCGGGGGCTCTTCTTCAGCTTATGGAGATGGAACCGATACGTGTGCGACAGAAATACAGACCTGTCCGCAGATGGAAATCAGGAGATGTATGGATTTATGACATTGGACAGGATATTTCCGGTATTGCAAACATTACTTTTTATGGTCCTCGCGGCAGCACCTATACAGTTCGATATTCTGACCGTTTGAATGATGATGGAAGCCTGAATTTGGATTCGCTGAACAGCTTTATTGAAAATTACTGTTTCCAAACGGATACATATACCAAGGGAACTGATGCGCCTGAAACCTGGCATGCTTCCTTTGCGTATTATGGTATGCAGTACATCGAGGTCACCTCTCCACAGGAGGCGCCTTTAGGCCTGGAGGATATTGAGGCATGGGCGCTGTGCAATGATTTTGAGGCCCGAGGCATATTTCACACAAGTGATGCGGTCATCAATGGCGTTCAGCATATGGCGGTCTCCTCGGTGACAGCCTGCTGCCTTAACACGATGGCGTCGGACACGGTGCGCGAAAAATCTTCCTGGACAGGAGATACCGGCCTCACCTGCGAGCAAATGCTTTACAATTTCGGCGCAGAGCAGTTTTTTGCAAAATGGATGCAGGATCTGCGGGATTCGCAGCGTCCCGGCGGCAGTATGCCCTGTGCATTGTTCCATCCCCGGGGTGGGGGTACAACAGCATCACTGGACCGGACTGGTGCAATCCGATGTATGAGGTGCCCTATATATGGCAACGGGAGACATACGAGTCCTTGCTGAAAATTATGATGCGCTGTTGAGGCACTGCGCATATATGCGTGCGATGGCTGTGGACGAGACCGTAAAATATGGCCTTGGCGACTGGTGCGCTCCCTTTGACGGGCTGTCTCTTTATGTAAATATGACGAAGTTCAAATGCCCGGTCGAAGTCAGTGATACGGCATTTCGCTATGCGGCGGTCTGCGCATCGGAACGATGGGCAGGGCTTCTTGGCAGGAGCCAGGATGAGGCTTGTTTGCATGCGGAAGCAGAATCAATACGGGCGGCATTCCGAAAGCATTTTTATGATAAGCAAAAGAACCGTGTAGCCGGGGACTGTCAATCTTCCACGGCCATGATGCTTTATTATGGATTTGCAGAGCAGGACGAGATACCGGGCCTGGTGCAGCGTTTGTCTGAGTTGATCGACGCCCAGAATGGGCATCTTGATTTTGGCGTCCTTGGAATGAAATCCGTATTGAACGTTTTGGGGCAGTATGGACTGGTGAAAAAAGCCTTGCAGATGATTGGGGCCCCGGATTATCCCAGCTATCGTTACTGGTTGGACCAGGGAGCAACAACGCTTTGGGAATGCTGGAATGGGAACGGCTCGCATTGTCACCACATGTTCTCAGACGTTTCGGCCTTTTTCTACAAATATGTTGGCGGTATCCTTCCGACGGCGCCGGGATACCGGGAAATTCTTCTTCGCCCGGCAATCGATTGTGGGATTGCAGAAGTGGAGTGCCGGGTCAAAACGGTTTTGGGCACGGTGGAATGCAGCCATATGGCGCAGGAAGATGGTGTGGCAATTCATATTGCTGTACCGCATGGAGCGACGGCTACATTGGTATTGCCGCATGAACCGGACAGAGTTCTTACGCCGGGCACATATGATTTTTTGACACGTTAAAACGTCAAAGGGGAAGCACAATAGTTTGTTGTGCTTCCTTTTTTGATGTGAAGTCAATGAAAAAAGTGCGCGGCAGATATATTCATAGCATGAATTGTAGCATCGACGAAAACGGAAAGCATAAACACAGAACAAGAAAGTACTAAAAAAGACAAAAAATTCGGTTGACTGAAAAAGAAACGGATTGTAATATGAATAGGACAACAGAATATATTTTTGTGGCCCCGCGGCGCATACCAGTCCGCGGGGATGGACAAGGGAATCGGGTGAGAATCCCGAACGGTACCGCCGCTGTATGCGTAGAGTTCCATATCCGTTGATGAAAATCAGTCACTGGGAAACTGGGAAGGCAGGATATGCGGGCGCAGGAGCAATGCTCCCTATACGTGAGCCAGAAGACCTACAAAAAGAAAAGCACTTTGCCATATTTTGAAATGTGGTGGAGGTATTTGGTGTATGCAGAAAAACGGCTGCAGCGAATGATTTCGCTGCGGCCGTTTTTTATATAAATATATGCGAATGTGTAAGGCAGATACAATACAAATAAAGGTATCGTTTTATACTTACACGACAGTAAAGCCGGTCGCGGGGGGAGGCGAAAGAAAGCGTTTCCAATAAAGTAAAACAAAAAATATTTTCAGGAGGAAAAATAGAGATGAGTAAGTTGAAATTGAAAGCAAAAATTCTTGCTTGTGCATTGTGTGTTATGGTCGCGACCGGATGCGGTACGGCACCAAGCAGCGGAAATACGGTGTCCTCACCAGCCGTATCAGCGGCAAGCAGTACATCTCAGAGTGAAGCAGGGACTGAGAAGGCACAACAAGCAGTGGAATTGCCGCATAGTGACAAATTTGTCGTCGCAGACGGTGCTGTAGTCTTCACAGATAAGCTGGGACGTGATGTGTCTATTTCTCAGAAGCCTCAGCGTGTAATCATATTGGATTATAATGCACTTGATCTTTGGTATCATGCGGGTGGGACTGCTGTTGGCCGCACGGGTCATATCCTTGTGGATTCCCGCGCCGATGAAGATGAAATGGGCTCTGAAATTAAAAATGTACCAATCATGAATGAAGCTCATGACCCCGTGAACATCGAAATGATTGTAGCACAGGAACCTGATTTGATCATTATCTCTCCCACCAGTAAAACGCACCTTGAGGCAGTGGAATCGTTCGAACAGTATAACATCCCATATTTTGCTTGGGATTATGACGATTTTGATGGATTCATTGAAAATCTTGAATTGTTTACGCTGTTAAATGACCGTGGAGATTTATACGAAAAATATGCATCTGACAACATCATACGTGTAAACGCGGTGCGTGAGAAGATCTCCGGGCAGGAGCCTGTAACGATGGTAATGTTATTGCCTCACGCGACAAATGGAATTTATGCGCTTGCCAATTCAGGCTATTTGGGGAATCTGTGCGAGGACATGAATTTAGAGAACATTGCAGGGGTAGAAACAAGTACGGTCGTAAGCATTGAATCTCTGTTGGACATTGATCCGGAATGGATATTTTCGCGCGGCGGTTCAGGCGACGGCTCCGAGGCGAATGCAAAAGCAATTTTTGAATCCTACCCTTTATGGAGTGAACTTACAGCGGTAAAAGAAGGGCGGTTCCAGCATCTTCCGGCTGAACTGTTTTTGTACCATGCCAATACCCGTTATGCTGATGCATATGAGTATTTGGCGAATCTGGTTTACCCGCAAATTTTCAATTAGGCATATTTAAGAATCGAAATGCCGCATACGCGGCATTTCAATTTTTAAGGGGCAACAAAAAAGAGGGGGAAGAAATGGGACATATACACACACACGATCGAGGAGTTAGATATCATTTTATTATTTTTTCTACCATTTTGGTGCTTGGGATGCTGGCGAGTCTGATGCTGGGCGCTGTAAACATTTCTATTCCAGATATATTCAGAGCGTTGTTCCTCGATCCTGAGAATAAATATCACCTTATTATTCGTGACGCCCGGTTGCCGCGCACGATCCTGGCGGTGCTGGTAGGAATGTGCCTTTCTGTAGCGGGCGCTATTATGCAGGGGATAACCCGTAATCCAATGGCGTCTCCTTCAATCCTCGGCGTTACAAACGGCGCGTCTTTGGTAACTTTCGCTCTGTTCATTTTTGTCCCCTCTGCCTTTCGTTCCATTCCAATCGCAGCGTTTATAGGCGCGTTGCTCACTACGTTATTGATTTATGGAATGGCGTGGAAAGGAGGAGTAAGGCCAATGATGTTCATTCTATCAGGTATTGCGGTTTCATCCATTCTCAGCGCGTTTTATAATGTACTCGTTACTCTTTTCCCTGACGCGATCACCGGTATGGTGGGATTTAATGTGGGGAGCCTTTCTGCACGTACATGGAGTCATCTATGGCTGATTCTGCCTTATGCCACGGCAGGTCTTGCTGCAAGTATTCTGCTTGCAGGGAAAATCAATTTACTAGCTATGGGCGATGAAATTGCGGTTGGTCTTGGGGTAAAAGTAGAACCTATACGCCTTGCACTTATTTCAGTATCTGCGCTTTTGGCGGCAAGTGCAGTAAGCGTGGCTGGCCTGATCGGTTTTGTAGGTTTGTGCGTCCCGCATATCACACGGCTGCTCATTGGCAGCGATTATCGCAAGCTTATTCCCGCCTGTGCGATCAACGGTGGAAGTGTATTGGTGATCTGTGATACGATTTCGCGAATTATTATGATTCCGAGAGAGATCCCTGTGGGAATTATTTTGGCGGCGATCGGTGCGCCCTTCTTTCTCTATTTGCTCCGCAAGCAAAGGAGGATTGCATAATGCTGGAAGTAAAGCATGTATGTTATGGCATAGATGGCGTTCCAATTTTGAAAGATATTTCGCTTGGCGTGCAAAAAGGCTGCATTGTCACAATAGTAGGCCCAAATGGCTGTGGAAAAAGCACTCTTTTGAAAATTATTTCACGCATTTTACGCCCGCAAAGCGGCGAAGTTCTTTTAGATGGATGTGATGTGCGGACAGCAAATACACGCAGCCTTGCGCGTCGTATGGCTATTTTACCCCAACGCAAAAATGTCGCTGTGGACCTGACGGTAGAACAGCTCGTACAATATGGACGCTATCCCCATACCGGATTTGGCGGGAAGCTGACAAAACGGGACATTGATAAAGTAGATGAGGCGATGCACGCAGCCGGGATTGAGACATTAAGAAACCGTGCAATCGGAACCCTTTCTGGGGGAGAAAGCCAAATGGCATGGATCGCCATGTGTCTTGCCCAGGCTCCGGAAATCATTTTGCTGGATGAACCGACGACCTATTTGGACATTTGCTACCAGTTGGAAGTTTTAGAACTGGTTCGCCATTTAAACCGGGCTTACGCAATGACGATTGTAATGGTATTGCATGATATCAATCAGGCTGCACAATATTCTGATATTGTTTATATGATGAAAGACGGAGAAATATATAACACCGGAGCCCCGAAGGATATATTTCTTCCAGAGTCTTTTACGGATGTATTCCGTGTTGAGATGCGGACGCTTACTGACAGGAACAATGAATATTATGTGCCTCAACGCATGGTTCGGCGCAGAGAGGAGAACGTATGAAAAAAATTGCTGTCTACGGAAAAGGCGGTATTGGAAAATCCACTACGGTATCGAATGTGGCAACTGCGTTGGTTCGGCTGGGATATACAGTCATGCAAGTCGGATGCGATCCCAAGTCGGATTCAAATAAAAATCATAATAGAGGAAAATTGATTCCCACTGTTTTGGATACCATACGCGATAAGGGCGATACAATTCGATTGGACGACATCGTATTTCGCGGTGACGATGGCGTATTGTGCGTAGAAGCGGGCGGACCTACACCGGGCGTGGGTTGCGCCGGACGCGGTATTATCGCTGCATTTGAAAAGCTGGCCCAGCTAAAGGCATTTGAAACATATAAACCAGATGTAGTGCTTTATGATGTATTGGGAGACGTAGTGTGCGGAGGATTCGCTATGCCGATACGCAATGGATATGCGAAAGACGTATACATTGTAACATCAGGAGAGATGATGTCGATGTATGCTGCATCGAATATTGCTTCTGCAGTCCGGAATTTCCGGACAAAGGGCTATGCACAGCTAGGCGGCCTTATCGTCAACGCAAAGGGAATTACAAATGAAACAGAAAAGGTTTCGGCACTATGTGCAGAGATTAACACTGAAATCGTGCAGATTATTCCACGTTGTAACGCAGTACAGGAGGCCGAGGACCAAAACCAAACGGTAGTCGAAGTATTCCCGGAAAGCGAAATGGCCCGAGTATATACAGCACTTGCAAAAAAACTCCTGGAGGAGAAGGTTGAAACATTGTAATTTAAGTACCATTCCGAAAAAGGGCGCACAAAACC
>ENA-ORTH01003009-ORTH01003009.1-human-gut-metagenome-genome-assembly--contig:-NODE-3009-length-12040-cov-3.388903_pt1 | contig 12040 bp, 7 predicted proteins | sample MGYA00241914_ERZ509192 | MGnify/ENA primary metagenome ERZ509192 (study PRJEB26280, sample SAMEA2338826) | human gut metagenome | biome: human gut; feature: human-associated habitat; material: faeces... | reverse complement strand
AACGCAGGTGTCCGTTTTTCGGTATTATTAATAAAAGTTTTGCGAAATTTGTTAAAAGTGATAAAAATAGAACCCTTATTGTAGTTCCTTGGATATAAAATGTACAATGGTTGTAACTTGATGTTCATATAAACTTCATAAACAAGCGAAAAAACGGCTTGAAAATTACAATTTGATTACAATGCCCCTTGACTTTTGTAACCTTATTCATTATAATATGGTGTAGTTTATCACATTTGAAAGGAGCGTTCTGAATTGGGTTATTTGAAGTCGGGGATATCCCGCTGTGTGGCTGTGCTTTCTGCCTGCGGAGTTGTGACAGTATCTGCTGTGACTTTTGCGACACTTGATAAAAACGTTATCCAGCCATGTGCGGTCATGCCGCCTGAAAATGCAAAGGTCATTTCTGCTGTTTCTGACAAGGAAACATCTGAGCAGATCGGGGATATCACAACTGTTCTTACAACATCAGCCGTCAAGGAAACTGCGAAAAATTCTCAGACCGAGGCTGTAAAGGCTGTAAAAACTGCAAAAAGCGAAACAACAAAGTCAGCTTCCGAAACAGCTTTGAGATCAGAGAGCGTAACGACCTCTGTAATATCACAGAAGCCAGCGTCAGTGACCGCAGTGCAGAGCGTGACTTCCGCTGACACAAAGCTTAGCATATCAGTAAGCCTTGTGACAAAGAAAACTCAGCAGGCTTCAAAGTCTGAAACAAAGGTTTCTGCTGTTACTTCCGCCCCTGTCAGCACTACTGACAGCGATACTGTTGCCTCAAAGGCTACAAAAAAGACTACAACAGTGAAAACTACTACTGCAAAAACTACTACCACTGCAAAGACAACAACTGCCCCTGTTACGACCACAACGCCTGCGGTGACTACTACCAAGAAAAAGACCACCACCACTAAGGTGACAACAACTAAAAAGCCTGTTACAACTACAACCACTGCGCCTGTTGTCGACAACGGCAAGACCCCTGCACAGCGACTTAATTCTGCAGTGCTTGATCCAAAGGCGACGCTCAGCGCAAAGGAAGAAAAGATACTTCTGAAATATCTCAATAAGATAATATCAGATGATATGACAAACTATGAAAAGGCTGTGGCTTGCTACGATTATATTATAAAGAACACGGTCTACGATTACGGCGGCTGGGCAAATCCTGTCAAGGCTGTTCTTGAGGACGGTTACGGCACTTGCACAGAATATTCTTACGTTTACGCCGCAATGCTTGGCTACATAGGCTTTGACGCAAAGACCGTTGACGGCAAGACCGCTATGGCGGCAGGCGGTTACGGCTATCATATGTGGGTGGAGGTAACGATAAACGGTCAGGTATATGTTATGGACCCTCAGGTGGACGATAACATGAGCTGGGGAGCGTATATCTCCCATGACCGCTTCTGCAAGACCTACAGTGAGGTCAAGAACAAGTATATAAAAGATTGATATTGTATCGGGTGGAGTTATCTGCCCGATATTTTTTTACTGTGTTTGCGTGTAGTTTGTTTGCAGTACGTTTATTTGTACATTAAATAAGAATATCCGGCACTCTTTTTGTGACAAATTTTTCAGCCTATCCTATAGACAAAAGGAAAAAAGCATGATATAATTATTCTTGATACATTGTCGGCAAATGCCGAACGTCATTTTGTACAGGAGGATAATTGATGACGGAAAATTCCACAAAGATAACGAAAAAGCCTGCGACATCTGTGAAGAAAAACAGCTCTGTCAAAGGTTCGTCAAAGAATAAGAAAAGAAAGAAAAAACGCAACAATATCGGCATTATCTGCGGCACTGCGGCAGCTGCTATCGTGATAGTCGTGGGCGGAGGATATTTCATTGGAAGAGCTTACTATAGCAACAGATTTCTGAGCGGCACAACAGTGAATGGCATTGACGTGGGCGGAAAGACATTTGAACAGGCTTGCGACCTGCTCGGGGTGAACGATATGCCTTATGAGCTTACGGTCAAAACTATCGACGGCACGCCTGTTGTTTTCAAGACGGCTGATTTTGATTACAGACTAAGCGGCAAGGGCGATCTTCAGAAGATTTATGACAGCGTGAACAGAAAAACATGGTTCTCTGGATTTATACAGAACTCCACCTATAGTTTTAATGAGGACATCACATTTGATGTTGAGAAGCTTCAGAAGCTTGTGGAGAAAGCAAACTGGGGCGATGTTGAATCTGCCGATGCAAAGCTTGGTCTTAACGAGGATAAGACGGCTTATGTTATCACCCCTGAGGTGCAGGGAAACAAGATAACCGATATGAAAAAGCTTGAAGCTTATGTTACGCAAAGCGTGGCGGCAGGTGAGCTTAGCGTTGAGCTTGACAAGGACACAGGTTGTTATTCTCTTCCAAAGGTGAAGAGCGCAGACCTTGAGGACGATTGCAAGAAACGAAATGATGTTTTCCAGCTTTCTGTCACATACGATTTTGACTACACCACAGAAACTCTCACGGGCGAGGAGCTTATGAAGATGATAAAGCTCAAAGATGACGGAAGCTACACTGTGGACAGAAAGAAAGCCATGGAGTATGTGGAAAAGCTCGCAAAGAAGTATGATACATATAATACTAAGAGAAAATTCCACGCCACTTTGCAGGGCGACATAATCGTGCCGACAAGCTCTGATGCTAAATACGGCTGGTGGATAGATCAGGAAAAGACTTGTGACGATCTTGTGGATATGCTTGAAAAGGGCGAGAGCGTTGACAAGGTAGACCCTATCTATTACAGTACCGGTTATTTTGACTTTACAGGCGTTGAGTCTGCGAGAAGCAAGGACGATGATATAGGCGACACTTATATTGAGATAGACCTTACCGACCAGCACTTGTGGTATTATGAAAAGGGCAAGAAAAAGCTCGATACCTATATAGTTTCAGGTCAGACCACATCTGAGGCGAGAACAACTCTCCCTGGTGTTTATAAGCTGTGGTCAAAGGAGACCAACAAGCGTATGAAGGACACAAATGCCGACGGCGACGAGTGGGATACAAAGTGCAACTTTTGGAACAACGTTTCTCTCTGCGGAATAGGTCTTCACGATTCAACGTGGCGAGGCGGATATTTCGGCGGTGAGATATACAAATACAACGGCTCTCACGGCTGTATAAATATGAGCTATGACGACGCCAAATATGTTTATGACAACGTGCCTTACGGTACGCCTGTTGTTATGTACTACAAGTCTGCGGATAAATAATAAGGACGGTCAAGGTATCATGCCTTGACCGCTTTTTGTAAGGAGTGTTTTTATGGAAAAGATATTATACAGAGAGGGCTTTACGGCTGAGGAGCTTCCAAACGAGGTGATAGAGCGTATCAAAGGCGTTTCCTATAAGGAAAATCCCTATGTGAAGCTGGGCGACCTTGCATATCTGCGTGTGAGATATTATGACTTTGAGCATAAGGTGCAGTCGGGGGAGCTTATCGTGGCGAGGAAGCTTGCGCAGGAGGTTCTGGATATTTTCTATGAGCTTTTCGAGGGCGGTTATGAGATAGAAAAAATCAGGCTCGTGGACGAGTATGACGCTGATGATGAAAGGTCAATGGCGGATAACAATTCCTCTGCCTTCAACTATAGGGTGGTGGCTGGTACCAACACTATCTCGGCTCACAGCTACGGCAGGGCGATAGACATAAACCCTCTTATAAATCCTTATATAGTGGGGAATAAGGTCATGCCTGCCAATGCTGCAGAGTATGCAGACCGTGACAAGGCTTTTGATCACAAGATTGACAGAACAGACCTTTGCTATTGCATTTTCAGGCGTCATGGCTGGAAATGGGGTGGTGACTGGAACAATTCTAAGGATTATCAGCATTTTTACAAAGAGTACGATTCTCCGCTGAAAATGGCTGTAAATAAGCTGAAAAGAGCGTTGTTACGTTAGTTTGCAAGGTTTACCTAGGAAAGCGATATGAAATTATAAGTTATATGTGTATACCGATTAACTAAAAATTAATAATGATTTTATGCAAGTTTTATCATTCACTCTTGCATTTTGCTGTAATGTGTGTTATAATGATTAAGCCGTCAAAAAAGACGGCAAAAGGCTATTTTCTTGCATTTGTGCGAAAAACCACGCTTTGAGTTTGTTTGCACTTATGCAGGATTGCAGGATTTTAATTTCTTCCTGCAAATTTTTTTGTTAAAAACAGCTAAAAATCGGCTATGAGCCGTGAAATAACATACGTTGCTGAACGATAAGCTATAATTTTTTTACAGTTTGGCAGGAAAGGGTGATAAAAATGGAACGCATGGAGGATATGACTAATGTAAAAAGCCTGTATTCACCGAAATTCGAGCATGATAACTGCGGAATAGGTGCTGTTGTGAACATTAAGGGCAAAAAGAGCCACGATACTGTTGCAAATGCGCTGACTATCGTTGAAACGCTTGAGCATCGTGCTGGTAAGGACGCAGAGGGCAAAACAGGTGACGGAGTAGGTATCCTGCTTCAGATCTCACATAAATTCTTCAAGAAGATCGCCACCGCTGAGCTTGGGATCACGCTTGGCGAGGAGAGAGATTATGCTGTTGGTATGTTCTTCTTCCCACAGAACGAGCTTGCGAGAAATCAGGCAAAGAAGATGTTTGAGATAATCGCCGAAAAAGAGGGTCTGGAGATCCTTGGCTGGAGAGTCGTTCCTGCAAAGCCTGAGGTGCTTGGCAAGAGAGCTGCCCAGTGTATGCCTGCCATAATGCAGTGCTTCATCAAGCGTCCAAAGGGCGTTAAAAAGGGTCTTGACTTTGACCGTAAGCTATATGTTGCAAGACGTGTGTTTGAGCAGTCAAATGAGGACACCTACGTTGTATCACTTTCAAGCAGAACTATAGTATATAAAGGAATGTTCCTTGTGCAGGATCTCAGAAAGTTCTTCCCTGACCTTCAGGATAAGGACTACGAGTCTGCTATCGCTATGGTACATTCAAGATTTTCTACTAACACAAACCCAAGCTGGCAGAGGGCGCATCCTAACAGAATGATCGTTCACAACGGTGAGATAAACACTATCAGAGGCAATGCTGATAAAATGCTCGCTCGTGAGGAAACGATGAAGTCTGAGCATTTGAAGGGCGACCTTGATAAGGTCACACCTGTTGTGAACACAGAAGGCTCTGACTCTGCAATGCTCGACAACACACTTGAATTTTTGGTCATGAGTGGAATGGATCTGCCGCTGGCTGTCATGATAACGATCCCTGAGCCATGGGATAACAACGGCACGATGAGTCAGGCTAAGAAAGACTTCTATCAGTATTACGCAACTATGATGGAACCATGGGACGGACCTGCTTCTATCCTTTTCTCTGACGGAGATATCATGGGTGCAGTGCTTGACAGAAACGGTCTGCGTCCGTCAAGATATTATATCACAAAGGACGGCAATCTTATCCTTTCATCTGAGGTTGGCGCACTTCCTATCCCGTCAGACAATATCGTTGAAAAGGAAAGACTTCGCCCAGGCAAAATGCTTCTTGTTGATACTGTTCAGGGTAGAGTTATCGACGATGACGAGCTTAAGGAATACTACGCTTCAAAGCAGCCTTACGGCGAGTGGCTTGACAGCAACCTTGTCAGACTTAAAGACCTTAAGATACCAAACATCAAGGTAGAGGAACACGGCTACGAGGAAAGACAAAGACTTCAGAAAGCTTTTGGCTATACCTATGAGGACGTTATGACATCTATCCTGCCAATGGCAAAGAACGGCTCTGAGTCTATTGCCGCTATGGGTACAGACAGCCCGCTTGCGGTGCTTTCAAAAGAGCCTCAGCCACTGTTCAACTACTTCAAACAGCTCTTTGCACAGGTAACAAATCCGCCTATAGACGCTATCAGAGAGGAAATAGTTACCTCCACAACTGTCTATATTGGCGAGGACGGCAACATTCTTGAAGAAAAGCCTGAAAATTGCAAGGTAATGAAGATACACGACCCTATCCTTACCTCAACAGATATCCTTAAAATAAAGAATATGCACATTCCTGGCTTTAAGGTAGCTGTTATCCCTATACTTTATTATAAGAACACAAGACTTGAAAAGGCTATAAACAGACTTTATATAGAAGCAGACAAGGCGTTCAGTGAGGGCGCAAATATCCTTATCCTTTCGGACAGGGGAGTTGACGAGAACCACCTTGCTATCCCGTCACTGCTTGCAGTATCAGCGCTTCATCAGCACCTTGTTGTTACAAAGAAGAGAACATCTCTTGCTATTATCCTCGAAAGCGGCGAGCCTAGAGAAGTTCATCACTTTGCAACACTGCTTGGCTATGGTGCTTCCGCTATCAACCCTTATCTTGCTCAGGAAACTATCCACGAGCTTATTGCTGACGACCTTCTCGACAAGGATTACTATGCCGCTGTTGACGATTATAATGCGGCTGTTCTCCATGGTATCGTAAAGATAGCTTCAAAAATGGGTATCTCTACTATACAGTCATATCAAGGCTCACAGATATTCGAGGCTATCGGTATCGGTCAGGACGTTATAAACAAGTATTTCACAGGTACTGTCAGCAGAATAGGCGGTATCACAATATCTGACATCGAGAAAAACGTTGACAGACTTCATACATCAGCCTTTGACCCTCTTGGACTTGGCACAGACACAGAGCTTGAATCAAGAGGAAGCCACAAGTTCAGAAGCGGCAAGGAGGAGCATCTCTACAATCCTCAGTCTATCTATCTGCTCCAGCAGGCTGCAAGGACTGGCGACTATGAAACATACAAGAAGTATTCAAAGCTTATCTCTGAGGAAATGGACCCTGTGAACATCAGAGGTCTTATGGATTTCAACTTTGCTGAAAATCCTGTTCCGCTGGAGGAAGTTGAGAGCGTTGACTCTATTGTAAGAAGATTTAAGACGGGCGCTATGTCCTACGGCTCTATCTCGCAGGAAGCTCATGAAGCACTTGCTATCGCAATGAACAGACTTCATGGAAAATCAAATACCGGTGAGGGCGGTGAAAGCCTTGACAGACTGCTCACAAAGGGTACTTCTGAGGACAGATGTTCAGCTATCAAGCAGGTGGCTTCGGGACGTTTCGGCGTAACTTCAAGATACCTCACATCTGCTGATGAGATACAGATAAAAATGGCACAGGGCGCAAAGCCTGGCGAGGGCGGTCATCTCCCTGGCAAAAAGGTTTATCCATGGATAGCTAAGACAAGACACTCCACACCTGGCGTGTCGCTTATCTCACCTCCGCCACACCACGATATCTACTCTATCGAGGACTTGGCTCAGCTTATCTATGACCTGAAAAACGCAAACAAGAACGCAAGAATTTCTGTAAAGCTCGTTTCTGAGTGCGGTGTTGGTACAGTTGCAGCAGGCGTTGCAAAGGCAGGCGCAGGTGTTATCCTTATCTCAGGCTATGACGGCGGTACAGGTGCGGCTCCGAGAAACTCTATCTACAATGCAGGACTTCCATGGGAGCTTGGACTTGCAGAAGCACATCAGACCCTTATCAAGAACGGTCTTAGAAACAAGGTCGTTATCGAAACAGACGGCAAGCTCATGACAGGCCGTGACGTTGTTATCGCAGCGATCCTTGGCGCAGAGGAGTTCGGCTTTGCAACAGCTCCGCTGATAACACTCGGCTGTGCAATGATGAGAGTATGTAATCTTGATACTTGCCCATTTGGTGTTGCAACACAGAACCCGGAGCTTAGAAAGAAGTTCCCCGGCAAGCCTGAATATGTAATGAACTTTATGATATTCGTGGCTTCCGAGCTTAGAGAATATATGTCAAAGCTTGGCGTAAGAACAGTTGACGAGCTTGTGGGAAGAATTGACCTTATCAAGCCAAAGGCTGGTATCACAGGCACTGCGGCACAAGTTGACCTTTCTAATATCATCAACTCTGATTACGTTTCAGAAAAGGTAGAATACAACAAGAAATCCAAGTATGACTTCAAACTTGAAAACACTCTTGATGAAAAGGTACTCATGAAGGAGTTCGAGAAAAATCTTAAGAGTGGTGAGAAGAAGTCTATCACAGTAAATGTCAAGAACACAGACCGTTCATTCGGTACTATCTTCGGTTCAGAGATAACAAGAAAGTATTATAACACACTTGCTGACGATACATACAAGATAGTCTGCAACGGCTCAGGCGGACAGAGCTTCGGCGCATTTATCCCGAACGGCTTGACCCTCGAGCTTGTGGGCGACTCTAACGATTATTTCGGCAAGGGACTTTCAGGCGGTAAGCTCGTTGTTTATCCTCCGAAGGATTCCACTTTCAAAGCCGAGGATAATATCATTATCGGTAACGTTGCACTTTACGGCGCAACAAGCGGTAAGGCGTTCATCGACGGTGTTGCAGGCGAGCGTTTCTGCGTAAGAAATTCAGGCGCAGTGGCAGTTGTCGAGGGCGTTGGCGACCACGGCTGTGAGTATATGACAGGCGGCTGTGTGGTAGTTATCGGCAAGACGGGCAAAAACTTTGCGGCAGGTATGTCGGGCGGTGTAGCTTACGTTCTTGACGAGGACAGACACCTTTACACAAGACTCAACAAGGAAATGGTACTTTTCTCTGAGGTCAAGGAGAAGTACGATATCATTCAGCTCAAAGACCTTATCCAGCAGCACGTTGATGCAACAGGCTCTGAAAAGGGCAAGCGTATTCTTGATAACTTTGAGGAATATCTGCCTAAGTTCAAGAAGATAATCCCTCACGATTACAAGAAGATGATGTCTGCTATAGCTTCAATGGAAGAAAAGGGTATGAGTAGCGATCAGGCGCAGATAGAAGCATTCTATCAGATCATCAACGGCAAGCAGTAAGCCTGCGCACATGAGATATTGTACTTTTAAAATCGAAAGGAGGATATACTTGCCGTGAAAGCAAGTATAGTTGAGATATGGGAAAGCCAACTGGTTTTATGGACTATAAGCGTGAGGACGCAGCAGCGTTCTCCGTTGAGGAACGTATAAAGAATTTTAATGAATTTCACACTCCTCTTTCAAAGGAGGAGCAGCAAAAGCAGGGTGCAAGATGTATGGACTGCGGTGTGCCGTTCTGTCAGGCAGGAATGAAGATAGGCAACGCATTTTCAGGCTGTCCGCTTAACAATCTTATCCCTGAATGGAACGACCTTATATACAAGGGCAACTGGGAGCAGGCATATTACAGACTTCATATGACGAACAATTTTCCTGAGTTTACATCAAGAGTTTGTCCTGCACTTTGCGAAAAAGCCTGCACCTGCGGAGCTAATGGCGACGCTGTTACCACAAAGGCTAACGAATACGGCATTATCGAAAATGCCTATGCCTGCGGATATGCTTCAGCAAGAGTGCCAAAGGTAAGAACAGGAAAGACTATCGCTGTTATAGGCTCAGGCCCGTCAGGTCTTGCTGCCGCTGACCAGCTCAATCAGAGAGGTCACAGTGTAACAGTTTTCGAGCGTGAGGACAGAGTGGGCGGTCTGCTTATGTACGGCATACCGAACATGAAGCTTGAAAAGCAGATAATCGAGCGTAAGATAAACATAATGAAAGAAGAGGGCATCGAGTTCCGCACAGGCGTTAATGTGGGCAAGGATATCACAGCGGCTGAGCTTCTCAAGGACTTCGACAGAGTAATACTTTGTTGTGGTGCTTCAAACCCTAGAGATATCAAAGCCGAGGGCAGAGATGCAAATGGTATCTATTTTGCAGTGGATTTTCTGAAATCCACAACTAAGGCGCTGCTGAACGGCGGTCTTACGGATAAAAACCACATTTCCGCAAAGGGCAAGAACGTCATGGTAATAGGTGGCGGAGATACAGGAAATGACTGCGTTGGTACAAGCGTAAGACATGGCGCAAAGAGCGTTTTGCAGCTTGAAATGATGCCAAAGCTTCCTGACACGAGAGCTGAGAACAACCCATGGCCGCAGTGGCCAATGGTCTGCAAGACAGATTACGGTCAGGAGGAAGCTATCGGTGTGTTCGGTCATGACCCGAGAGTTTATCAGACAACTGTCAAGGAGTTTCTCAAAGACAAAAAGGGCAATCTTAAGGGCGCAGTGCTTGTAAAGCTCTCCCCGGAGAAAGACCCTAAGTCAGGCAGAACGATAATGAAGCCTGTTGAGGGTAGCGAATACAAGGTAGAAACCGAGCTTGTTCTTATTGCGGCAGGCTTTCTGGGATCTGAAAGCTATCTCACAAAGGCTTTTGGCGTTGAGGTAGACGGCAGAACGAATATCGCAACAGCCGACGGCACACATCAGACAAACGTGAAGAACGTCTTTGCCGCAGGCGACGTGCGCAGAGGACAGTCACTTGTAGTATGGGCTATCAGAGAGGGACGTGAGGCTGCAAGAGAGGTTGATGAGAGTCTCATGGGATATTCATATCTCTCAGTACAGTAACAAATTATTATAGCAATTCTCCTTAATAAATTTTATTTCATACATTTTATAGCAAAATCCCGGTGCATTGCACCGGGATTTTTGACATACAAAATTACTGCTTTCTAAAGGTGTTGGTACTGTGGATAAACTGATTGAAATTTGACTTATAAGATGTTAAGATAGCAGTGTTTGACATGATAATAATAATATTAGGAGCAACAAATGAGTAAAACAGTATTTTTTGACATAGACGGAACAATATGGGACGATGACATGGTAATTCCTGAAAGCACCCTAGAGGCTGTGGCAGCCCTCAAGGCAAACGGACATCTGGCATTTATATGTACTGGACGTGCCAGAGCCAGTGTGAGGTCAGAGAAGCTATTAAATATGGGTTTTGATGGAATAATTGCGGCATGTGGCAACTATATTGAAATGGATGGCAAAGTAATATACGAAAATAACCTGAGCGCAGATATGGTACAAAAGGTCATAAGGGTGCTTTCTGAGTGTAAAATGCCTGTAGTGCTTGAGGGCTCCACAGACTACTGGATAGATGACGAGGGCTTTGAGGATGATCCGTATGTGGATTACCTTTTTGAGTCACTTGGTGAGCATGCACATATAATAAGAGGATATGACGGCGAGATAAGAATTAATAAATTCTCCGCTGACGTGATAGATGGTACTGATTATGAACGTGTGAAGACCGAGTTTGCCGATGATTTTCTGATACTTGAGCATGTGGAAAATGTAGTGGAGTTCGTGCCGAAGGGAACCTCAAAGGCAACCGGCATCAAATGGCTGTGCAATCATCTGGATATCCCGCTTGATGAAACCTATGCGATAGGCGACAGTGTAAATGACCTTGAAATGCTTGAGAGTGTAGGACATGGAATCGCGATGGGCAACTCAATGCCACCGGCTAAAGAAATTGCGGAATATGTCACATCGGATATTTCAGATGATGGAGTGAAAAATGCGTTAAAGCATTACGGATTGATATAGAAAATGTAAAATAAATATTAAAATGAAATATCACTGTTGACATTGAAATGCAATAGTGATATTTTATTTACAGAAAGAAATTAGCACTCGAAAGAAATGAGTGCTAACAGAGATAAAAGGAGGCAATACAATGAAATTAGTTCCATTATCAGACAGAGTAGTATTAAAGCAGTTAGAAGCAGAGGAAACAACAAAATCGGGAATCATCCTTACAAGTTCAGCACAGGAGAAGCCACAGGAGGCTGAGGTTATCGCAGTAGGACCTGGCGGAATGGTTGACGGCAAGGAAGTTAAGATGCAGGTAACAGTCGGACAGAAGGTTATTTATTCTAAATACGCAGGCACAGAGGTTAAGCTTGACGGAGAAGAGTACATCATCGTTAGACAGAATGATATTCTTGCAGTAGTAGAGTAAGATTAATTTACGGATAGAAGCTAAAGATCCGGTACGTTTTACATATCCGGTCATAGCTGCTTACATTTTGGAATTAAATATCAAATATATAAATAAATAGAAAGGTCGTATAAATCATGGCAAAGGAAATTAAATATGGCTCAGAAGCCAGAGCAGCACTTGGAGCTGGAGTAGATAAATTAGCAAATACAGTCAGAGTAACACTTGGACCAAAAGGAAGAAACGTAGTACTTGACAAAT
>ENA-ORTH01003005-ORTH01003005.1-human-gut-metagenome-genome-assembly--contig:-NODE-3005-length-12050-cov-6.045936_pt1 | contig 12050 bp, 16 predicted proteins | sample MGYA00241914_ERZ509192 | MGnify/ENA primary metagenome ERZ509192 (study PRJEB26280, sample SAMEA2338826) | human gut metagenome | biome: human gut; feature: human-associated habitat; material: faeces... | reverse complement strand
CCCGCTGAGCTGGGCCTATGCCGGAATCTCTCCCACAGAAACCACCGAAGAGCCCTATTTTCACTATAAGCACTATAAATACGATAGGGGGACGACGAGAACAATGTGACGTGCGATAGCTAAGCCGTTTAAGCCGGACTTTGACCTTGAATCTCTGCCTCTATCTGTGCGAACGGGCTATTGTCGGTTCTCGATTCCATCGCTGCGTTCTCGTTGGGTCTTGAGGGACGCTAAGAAATGGACTTGCTTGATGCCGCCTCTTTTTATTGGAGCGGCTTCTTTTTGTCGAAAACCACCACAAAGGGGACAGGCACCTTTGTGGTGGTTCTCGGTTTGTCTCGACTTGTAACATCTTGGCCGCTAAAAGTGGGCCTGGTGTTACAGATTTAGATTTTCGATTCGGGTGTCTTCTGTTCGTCTCGATTTGTAACAGATAGAGCTCTATTTGCCGAGTAGATGTTACAGATTGAGACAAACGGGTGCCGCCGAACAATTCGTCTCGATCTGTAACATCTGGAGCCAGAAACGGTCGATAGATGTTACAGATTGAGACGGTAGCGCGCCTGTGCGGCGGCGGGCCGACATCTCTATCCCCTATCTCTCAATCACTCAGAAAATCTTATATATAGAGACTTAGATTTGTGTATAAGATCGCGCAAAGCTGGCAACAATACTTCTCGAACAACGTGAAGCCGCCCCGTAGGGCGGCCACCCCAAGAGAGGTGATTCCATGAGAATCGATAAGCTAGCAATGACGTCGCGCGAGGCGTTGCAGACCGCCATGAGCACGGCTGCCGACGCGCAGGCCGGCGCGGTGGAGCCGATTCACCTGCTGTCCGCCCTGCTCGGTGCCGGCGAGCGCAATATCTCCGTGATCATCGAGCGCATCGGTGCCGACCCGGCTCAGCTCGCACGCTCCACGCAAGATGCCATCGACCACTCGCCCAAGGTTTCGGGCGAGGGCCAGCAGATGGGCCTGTCCAACGAGCTCGTCCGCGTCATCGAGAAGGCCGAGAAGAAGGCCACCAAGATGGGCGACAGCTTTGTGGTGACCGAGCATCTGCTGATGGCACTTGCCGAGGACAAGGGCGAGGCCGGCCGCGTTCTGCGCGACGCAGGCGTCACCAAGGAGCGCATCGAGCAAGTCTACGAGGAGCTGCGCGGCGATGACCGCGTGACGTCCGCCGAGGACAAGACGCAGTTTGAGGCGCTGGAGCAGTACGGCCGCAATATCTGCGACCTTGCCCGCGCCGGTAAGCTCGACCCGGTCATCGGCCGTACCGATGAGATTCGCCGCACCATCCAGGTCCTGTCCCGTCGTACCAAGAACAACCCGGTCCTTGTAGGGGATGCCGGTGTTGGTAAAACAGCAGTTGTAGAAGGTTTGGCACAAGCTATTGTGAACGGGGATGTTCCAGCTGCTATCAAGAACAAAGAAATCATCTCGATTGATATTTCTGGTCTAGAAGCTGGTACGCAATACCGTGGTAGCTTTGAAGAAAATATTCAAAATCTTATCCAAGAAGTCAAAGCTATGGGAAATGTTATTCTCTTCTTTGATGAAATCCATAAGCTCAGCTTTCTTACGAATGCCATTCTTTAGCGTTCTCGAAAGAAATTGTTGATATTTGGCGATAAGCTGTTTGTCATCTTTGAATGCAGCTTGTTTTTCCAAAGCATTGAAAAATGGCTCAGCTTCAGATTTAGCGGCAATTATAGAGGTGTCTTCAGCGTAAGCAGATAGCTCTATCTTCAACTGTAGTACATCTGTGTAACTTCTTTCTTTTGACAATGCCAATCTGGTAAGCTCCGTTCTGATAGAATCATCCAGATGGCTAAAAGAGCTCATTGGAAAATAGTGGGGCTTTTGAACTGTATCTTTTCGGATGCAGCAGATGGCCGAGTCGCTCAACTGCCCCCAATATTTCATGTCGGAAATGAATGAGTTGATTTCCGGCTTATCCTTCTCTTTGAGTTCTTTCAGAAAAGCACGGCATTCTTCTATAGCCTCATTAGAATTGGAAAAACTCAAGTTCCGGCTTGGAGTAGAGCACGAAACAAGTCCCAATGTGGCAAACAGTATGGAAAAGAAAGTGGCATACATTTGAATGCGAAGCGGCAATCTAAAGTATGAAAACTGGCGATTTGATTTGCAACAGCTTTCTCCAGCACCTTCTTGCATGTTGATATTGGCTATTTTCATTATTATATCTATTAAATTCAGATTTTGTTTTTAATTTTGATGCTGCGAAATTACGTACAAACATCTGAATTACAGCAATAACCCTTTTAAGTTTACGTATTATTCTAATTCATACTTTGAATCAGAGTATGAAAGATGAATATATAGCAACAAATATCACTAATACGTGATTAATAAAATATAATAATGGGGTAAAACTGCTTGTTTTATACTTAAAGTATATACCTTTGCATACTAGAAAAATCATATTTGGACAATAGCTATGGCAAAAGTAGGGTACATACTCAAAGCCGACCACTATGACGGCTTCAATGACGACATAAAATGGATGGAGCAATATGGCTGCTGCCGTATTGTACAAGAATCATCTGATTTGGAAAAACTACGCCCGCAGTGGAAGCAACTAATGGATTGCTTAGAGCGTGGTGATGAGTTGGTAATATCTAAGTTTAGTAACGCCTTGCGTGGTTCACGCGAACTCGCATTCTTTTTAGAGTTCTGCAGGGTGAAAGTCATTAGAGTAATCTCAATCAATGACCGAATTGACTCCAAGGGGGTATTGTTTCCTGAAACTACTGTATTGGATGTTCTAAATATATTCGGTGCTCTTCCTGAAGAAGCAGCTGCACTAAGAAAGGCTTCTGCCCATGTCGAGAAGCTCAAGACGGTGGTGAACACACGTACAGTTACGGCAGAGACCAAAGCTGAACGTGAAAAGAACATCGTGAACATGTATAATAGCGGTCACTCCATCGATGATATTTGGAAAGTAAGTGGCTTCTCCAGTCGTAGTTCTGTTTTCCGTATCTTGAATAAGTTCGGTGTGGATTTGAACAGAGGTAAGTTCAAAGGTCCATTGGGTAAACGTCAATCAAAAGAATAGTCATGAAAAGCATCTTATTTGTATTATTGTTCGTCTGCGCACCTTTGTTGAGTTTTGCGCAGACAATTATTCCCCCAGAGAATGACTCTACTTTCGTTTCTGAATTTAGAGATGGAGACGAATGGGCTATAATTGCTCGAAATGGATTTGTTGTAGGTCTTAGCAATAAAGTATATAAAGGATGATTATGGTAAGTTTTATCAGATTCGTATTTTGGTTCAAAACCTGACCAATGATTCCTACACGTTTGCCCCCGACATTATTCATGCTGATATTACAAAGAAAAATGGCACAACCGAAACTCTTAGAGTTTATTCAAATGAAGCCTTCCAAAAGAAAATAAAACGGCAGCAAGCATGGGCAAGTGCCCTGTATGGACTTTCTGCTGGACTTAATGCCGGAATGGCTGGCTATCAAACTTCCTATGTAACTACAAGAAGTTATAACGGTTATACTTATACTCAGCCTGTCACTACGTATAATTCAACCGCTGCTTATCAGGCAAATATGGCTGCTACCACGCAACTTATGGTTTTAAGTAAGCAGATGGAACAGGATAAGAAAATCCGTGAAGAAGGCTATTTGAAAAAGACAACGATTCATTCTTCTGAAGGTATCTTTGGGTATATGAACGTAGAACGGGAAAAAGGAACGGTTATGCGTGTAGTCATTCCTGTTAATGGTGAGAACTATGGGTTTCACTGGGATGTAGCAAATAAAAAGAAGTAGGCTATGGAAAAACCATTTTCAAAGATTAAACCTATCAAAAAGATTCTCTTCCTGCACGGCTTTACGTCAGGAGGTGATTGTGAGATAGCTCGCACGCTTTCTGATTTTCTTTGAAGTGATTGAGCGAGATGGTAAGCGAATGCCGAGATTTAAGGAAATAATTAAAAAGGATGTTTAGCGAAGTACTGCTATGATTGAAACGAAACGCTTAATTTTTCGCCGTTGGACGAAGGAAGATGCCGCTGCGCTCTACGCCTTGGCCTCCGATCCTGAAGTAGGTCCCCATGCTGGTTGGCCGGTACATACATCTATTGAAGAAAGCAGAGCGGTGATAAAAGAATATTTCTCCAATGATTACACCTGGGCGCTTGTGTCAAAGCAAACAGGTGCAATCATTGGTTGTATGGGTTACTATCCGTATGGCGAAAGTAATATTGATATTGGAAAGGAGGATGCAGAAGTAGGCTATTGGATAGGACGGCCCTATTGGAATCAAGGTTATTGTACAGAAGCGCTTTATGCTATGATTGGCTATTGCTTCAACGTCAAGCGCTTTCAAACGCTATGGGCTGACTATTTCATAGATAATCCTGCATCAGGAAGAGTGATGGATAAATGTGGTTTCACGGACACTGGCAAGAAGAATTATTGCAGCCGTTTGCTTCATGGCGATGATAAACCAATCTGTGTGATGAGGTTAGATTATTCAGCTTATCGACCTTAATCCTCACTCTCCTGAAGTTTCCATCCGCAATCGCCATGATACACCATCAGTTTGCTCATGCCGCCATCGATGGTGATGCATTGGCCGTTGATGAATGAATTACGATTGTCGCAGAGGAACTCCACAGCGCGTACAATGTCCATGGGGTCACCCACACGGCCTGACGGGTGCTGCTTCTCATCGCCTTCGCTATAGGCTGGCTGATAGTTCTCGTCATGATATTTGCCCGTATCAATCCACCCCGGGGCAATGGCATTCACATGTGCTACACCCGAGAGGCTCACAGCCATAGCGTGCGTCAAAGCGGTGATGCCGCCTTTTGCAGCCGAATAGCTCTCTGTGTTGGGCTGCGACTGAAAGGCTCTGGTAGAAGAGATATTCACGATTGAGCCCACACCACAGAAGTGGTCTTTGAAGAGCTTACTCAGCATGAACGGAGCCACGACACCGACTTGCTGGATATAAAGGAAATCTTCGTAATCGCATCCCTTCAAGATGCCACCACGCATGAGGCAGGCATTGTTTATCAAGCAATGAACGCCGTCGGGGTTCTCCTGAAACACCTTAGCGGCAAAGTCTATAAGTGTTTTTTTGTCGGCAATATCGCCAACAAAATCATGCACATCCCATCCTTTACCACGAAGCTGGTTGCTCACCACAATCGTAGTTTTCGCATCGTTGTCGATAAAGTACACCTTATCGCCTTTTGATGCAAAGTACTCCACCATACAACGGCCAATTCCTTTGGCACCGCCGGTGATAACAAAAGTCCTGCTCATTTCTTTTCGTTACGTTCCAAGTATTCTTTCATGGCCTCATTCACGATTTCTCTGAGCGACATATTCTTGTCTATGGCCAAGTACTTCATACGAGTGTGGATGCTCTTGTCAATAACAAAGTTGCAGTGAACAGCCTTTTCCTTCGGTTGCTTTTCAGCAGCTGTTCCTGTTGCCTTCTTCTCCTCCTTCTTTGCAGTAGAAGTGGGTGTAAGGAGGCCGTTTAAGCCTCCCTTTAATCCTTCTTTCAATAAATCACTTTTGCCCATAATGCCTTATTTTAATTTGAGAACCTCTTGTGCAAGCGACATGTAATCCTGTGCACCATTGCTGTTCTTGTTATACTGATAAATGTTTTTGCCGTTTACTGGAGCTTCTGCCAAAGTCACATTGTCACGAATGATGGTCTTGAACACTTTGTCGCAGAAAGCGTCCTTGATAAGTTCGGTTACACCTTTATTCAATGTCTTACGACCGTCATATTGAGTGATGACGATACCACCAATCTTCAAGTTGGGATTGAGACGTTCTTGTACCACTTCGATGACGTTCATAATTTTGGCCATTCCACGCATGGCTAAGAACTGAGCCTGCACAGGAATGATAAGATAATCAGCTGCCGTAAGCGCATTCAAAGTCAACAAACCAAGTGAGGGAGGGCAGTCAATCAAGATGTAATCAAATTTCTCTGCCTCGGGGAGCTTGGCTATCAAGCCCCTCAATATCATTTCACGCCCAGGCTCATTGATAAGTTCTGACTCTGCCGCAGACAGATCCAAACAAGAAGGCACCAACGTGATGCCGCTCTCTGTCTTTATAAGAGGAAGGGCGTATTCACCCTTGAGTGCACCATACACAGTCTTTTCTTCTTCGATGGAATATCCAAACGACTCAGTGAGGTTAGCTTGTCCATCAAGGTCAATTACCATCACACGTTTTTTCTTCTGCTGGAGGGCAGCAGCAAGATTGATAGAAGTCGTGGTCTTACCTACGCCTCCCTTATGATTTAGTATAGCTATAATCTTTGCCATAGTTTATAAATTCTCTATTCGCATACAAAGGTACGCATTTATTTTAGTAATTACTATATTTAGTATTGATTATTTTTACTACAGTACTACAATTAGTATCGACTAATAAAAGTGAAGCGGATGAAGTGCCTATATGATTGGAATACAGACCTATCACCCGCTTTTTACTATTTGTAGATGTTGGTCACTTGCTTGTTTGCTGCCTTCGCCTTTCGTGTCGTGTAGTACGTTCCACCTTGCTCTTTTCCATTGAAGAAAGCAATAATGTGGTTAGTATTAGCAAGCATGAAATCATTCCTTCTAAGCATACAACCATTGAAGTACTGCTCACTCAGAATGATTGCTCTGTCGGCCTGATTAAGCAACTCGCGGTACTTGCTTTGTAAGATGGCGCTCCAACGTTCACACTGACCTCTATAGGGCACCACGGCTATAAGCCGTATATGAGGAAGCTCCTTTTTGAGGTTTATAACGGCTTCGGCTGCAAACATGTCAAAACCAAAGGCCATGCCACACAAAAAGTCACGGATGCCCTTTTTGTAGTGCTCACGGATGGTTTTATTTAGCTTTAGTTCGACTTCGCGCTGCTTTCCATAGGGCACCTTTCGATGCCCCGTAAAAGCTGCTGATTGCTCTAAATTGAAAAATACTTTGTTCATATCGATTACTTATATTTATAACTTGTTCTACCTAAAAAGAAACCTCCCAAGACGTTGGCTCCAAATGTTTCAAGCTGATTGGCAAAGAGCGCATAGCTTGTGCCTGTTGTTACGACGTCATCCATTACGAGCACATTCTTTCCGTTGAAATACTCAGCATCAAAATCAATGACTTGTGTTCTGCTCACACTTTTGTCATGGCAATGTTCATGGATGGCAAGGCGGTCGCTCAACACCTTGACATGAGTAAAACCATTAGCGATGCCGGTCAACTCGCTTACTCGCTCACAAAAACGTGCGTATCTGCTTTGGTTCTGCTCTTGGGTGCTTGCCGGAACACAAACGAACACCATATTAGTAACCTGCTCGCCAAACTCCTCCTGCAGATGGTCGGCTGTCATTTGAGCCACCTTCTCGTAAGCATCATCCCGGGAGTCTTTGAATGCCCAGATGAGATTTCTCGCTGCCACTGCATCCTCGCCAACGTTCTTGATACGGACGGGGAAATACTTCAAGAAGTGAACCATCTTCTTGCTTAATTGTTTTTTCAGACTTTCGTCAATTACTTTTGCCATAGCTTCAAATTTTTTATTTCCCTTATTTCGGATAGCCTTTTCAGCTTGTCCAAGGGATATTTTCTGCCGACAAAAGGTGGTGGCGCAATAAAGCAAATCGGTAGCTCAAAATACGCTCCGCCATAGGCGGAGGAAGATTTTTAGCTAAATAGGCCACAGGCCCATGGCCGACTTGCTGTTTGACCAAGCCACCAAATACCTTTGCAGAACATATCCGCAGCGGCAAGGTGACAGGATTGAAGTATAGCTATAAGAGGATTGCCCTACAAAAGAGAGAAAGGGCGGGCGTGAAGCAGTCGGAACAGCCAGTCAAACTTCTCGACGAACGGACTTTCGGTTGAGGTGCTAAGTATTAGTGCAGTCTTTAGACCGCACGTCCTTGGCGACGATGACCGAGAGTCCGTTCGTGTTTGACCTTTGACAAAGATCCGCGAGTGTATTTTGAGGAACTTGTTCCCCCTAAATGCACACGTGGTTCATTGGCAAACTGTTCGTGACGCTTCGCGAGGTGTGGGAAGTTTAGTATAAATAAGATACATGGAAAGCTATAAAGGCACAGATATGACTCATTGAAGTCGGATGAACATCAAGGAATGGACTTGCGTTTACACAAGTTGGTTCCGTTCATCCATGTCTCAAAATGCCATGACAGACGGAAAAGAAGGTCTCCTTCCTTGCAGTCCGTTATGCCTTTTTGAGGCACGAGGTGAGTCCTATAAAGGGAAGTTGATAACCTATAAAAGGTAGATGGGTAGGCAAAAGAAGAAGGAGTGCATTCATACACTCTGTCTTTGGCTACCCATTGCCATCTTGCTTTGCCCACATAAGCGCAGCCTATGTCGGCAATGCTAAATGGCTATTACAAAAGAGAATGTACATCTAATAAGGGAAATGTATTCATATAAAAGGAGAAGCAGCGATATAATAAAAGCGACCCGAAGGCCGCTCTTATTGAGGTGGGATGAACTACTTCTGAGAAGGAGTGTCTTCTTTCTCAACCGCAGGATAGAACTTGGTAGCTACCATTACGATGCGGTTGTGTTTCACACCGTCCTTATCGGTCCATTCTTCCGGCTTGCAATAGCCTTCAACGGTGAGCAAAGTGCCTTTGGTCAGCTGGCTGAAAGCTTCAGCGTTTTCATTCTTGCGCCATGCCTCGAAATTCATGAAGGCCGATACACGAGTGGTTTCTTCACCATTCTTCTCTTGGCGGCTGATAGCCAGTGAGAAACGTGCAACTGATGATGTTGCGAACTGACGGATTTCTGCGTTATTACCTACGAATCCTGAAACTGCGAAGTTGTTCTCGATCTTTTTCATTTTGAATTGATTTTTGAAGTGAAACTTAATTTTTACATGCAATCAAGAGCAGGGCTGTATCTATGTGGATAAGCCATGAAAATCGTGCTGAATACTCTTTTTTGCTTGTCAAAAAAGGAAGATTCTGTGCTATTTTATTGGCAAGAGTGCCAACGACCACACAAGATGCCCAGGCATCGCAGCAGCACGCTACCTTTGCATTGGAAAAACAAGTGGCTTCAGGAATAGACAATTCAGAGAAAGAGCGAGTCAAACGACTTCTTTCTGGAGTCGTGTCAATAACTGCATTCCTGTCATCAACATCATGATGCTCCTTATCACTATCAGCCGTTAATTATAAGAGGATATATGGAGAAACCACAACTTATGCTCAGGCCTCATACAAGGCAATGCGCTTTTGAAAACGCTTTCAACCAGCAAAAGGCTTCTTGATCATTGAAGCGCAAGCGGAAAAATGGCAAGGATGGATAGCACTTCCGCTGACATGGGCGGTAGTGCTAACAGATGACGAGTAGTAAAAGAAGATGCTAGATTGGCAATCACCTATCAAGAGCCGCAGAGGTATCATTGAAGATGATATAAATGTTTGGTTTCGAGATATAATATACCTGTATTTTTACATTATATCTGTATTGTATAATGTAAAAAGGTATATAATAGTGTTTGACTACATCCGCAGGATGACTAGATTAGAAGTGGTGTCGTTTAGTAAATTCGTAGATATTCAATAGCTTTCCTGTTTTACGACGCAACTCAACGAGGAGCTGCGTCGTAAGATAGCTTTTTTATAAAGGCGTATTACAAGAACATGGTCATATATACTGGGAGGTATAGGAGGTTTCCCTCTTTACGCAAGTCTTTTGTATAAATCAAATAGGGACGACTTACCCTTGATGAAAATTTGGTGCAGAAGGCATCCAAGGAAACATGAGCTTTATAACCTGATGATTTCACCTCGATGGGCACAACCTTGTCTCCATCTGGAATAAGGAAATCAACTTCATAGCGGTGCTTACCACTTTCCGTAGGGAATGTATGATAATAAAGCTCGTTGCCTGACGCTACTAGCATTTGCGCCACAACATTTTCATAGACATAACCGAGGTCTTTACTAAGTTTGTCTGTCAACAGTTTCTGATAAATCACATTATCTGTAAACTCCTTATCCCAAAAAGCTAACGTGACAAAGAGCCCTGTATCACCGACAAACATCTTGAATGTGGATGTGTCCTTATGGAATGCCATGCCGGGGCCAGGGTCGTTAGCATGATAAGCCATATTCACAACCATGGACTCTCCCATATTGGTGATGGTTTCAAGGAGACGGTTGGCACGTCCATTTTCTGTCACACTAGCCACCTGATAACGTGATGAGTTACGTGTAAGTTCAGAAGGTATGGCCTTGAACATGGCAGATGCTTTACCCGTAGGGTCAATACGTATGAAGTCCTTATCGTAAAGTCGGATAATGTCACGTTTCACTCTATCAACTTCAGCTAAGCTTTTTGTTGATAGATAAGCGCTCACTGCTTGTGGCATTCCACCCACCAACATATAAAGACGGAAGTCGCGCATCAACTTACGATTGGTATCATCCCCAAGAGACGTTCGCTTACCAAAAAACTGCTGTAAGAGCGGAAGGGTGGCGGTGTCGCCCATTGCCCACTTAAACTCCTCATAGTCCATCGGGTACATTTTTATCTCGTATTCCTCACTTGGAATTAGAATATCCTTAATGTTTTGACGAATAGAGATGAGAGAACCAGTTTCAATATAGTCATAACGGCCGTCTGCCACAAGATGTTTAATGGCTTGTCGTGCCAATGGACAGAGCTGGACCTCATCAAAGATTATCACAGATTTCTTTTGCGTCAGACTTATTCCATAACTAACCTGCAATCTATTGAACACAAAATCAAGGTCTGAAATATCATCGAAGATATTCCGGATATCCTTGCTACATTTAGAAAAGTCTATTAGGATGTGGCTTTCATATTCATTCTTAGCGAATTGCTCGGCTATAGTTGATTTGCCGACACGTCTAGCCCCCTGAATCAGCAATGCCGACCTGCCTTGGCTCGACTGCTTCCAGTCAAGCATCTTGTCGTATAACTTACGTTTGAAGATATGTTCCATGTTATAATCTAATTTTGAGCACAAAAGTAGTTATAAATTCTGATTCCTCAAAATGTTTTCTGATAAAATTGCACATATTCTCAATATGTTTCTGTATAGTATTGCTCATATTCTCAATTTATTATTGCTTGGTTTTGCCCATATTCTCAGTATGTTTGCATATAACTGTGAGTTGGTACTTCATAGAAGAGAGGTTATTGCCAAGAGATAAAGGATGGAAGACGTACCACCAACGATGGTATGTCCCAATTAGAAAAGGTCTACCATTCACATTGTGTCTTTGTGGTTGGTTCCGGAGGATTATCTTTAGAAGAGTTCCTATCCAAGGATTTGAATCTATCCTTCAAGTAGGCGTACAAAAGGACTTTGCCTTTGCAAAAAAGAAAAGAGACTCACCTGTCACGGGATAGGTCTCTTTTCGTAATGAATTTTACTGTCTGGAATAGCTTTGTGTGCGGAATGTACTTGCAAAAGGCGATGGCTTGCGCTTTGACTCAACATATTGCTTAGCCTCGTCTTCTATCTGTTCAATGCTCTTAAAAAGCGTTTCAGGCTTTTTAAGCCAAGTGTCAATCTCGGACTTCAAAAAGCGTAATCGCTTGCCATCTTTGTGGTATGGGATGCGCTTTGCACTTGTCCACGTATATAGGGTTTGTACCGCTGGGTGCTCTGGAAGATAGTCGCTAACCTCTTGAACAGAGAACCATCTATCTTCTTCCACCGCAAGTTTCTTTTTGCCTTGAATCACGTCGATTTTAGCATCGAGTTCTACAAGTTTCCTCTTTATCCATCCTAATACTTCAGGAATGTCGTCAAAGCGAAGGGGGTGATTGTCTTCTGTATTCATATACTCCTAATTTCCGCAACACTTTTGTATAAAACTAATTTGAAGCACTGAGTAGTAATGTATTACCCAGTGCTTTGTCATGTCAGAAGATTCACTTAACTTCGTGTTGCAATAAAAATCAAACCAATCTTCAGCAGACATGGCTAAAGTACAAATAAAATTCGATT
>ENA-ORTH01002992-ORTH01002992.1-human-gut-metagenome-genome-assembly--contig:-NODE-2992-length-12099-cov-2.516855_pt1 | contig 12099 bp, 5 predicted proteins | sample MGYA00241914_ERZ509192 | MGnify/ENA primary metagenome ERZ509192 (study PRJEB26280, sample SAMEA2338826) | human gut metagenome | biome: human gut; feature: human-associated habitat; material: faeces... | reverse complement strand
CCCGCCTCGGTGGTCACGCGCACTTGTCCGGGCGCCGGCGGCACCGTCTTTCGGAACTCGGCCCGCACCGCATGGTCAACCTGCACGTCGTCCAGGCGCAGCACGCCGTCGCGCCACCGGTAGGCGGGCAGGTCCGCGCCATCCAACGTGACGTTCGCCAGCTCGTAGCCCTCGTCGGGCAGGAGGCTGAACGACGCCGAGCCCCCGTGCGCCACCTTCACCGGATCTGCGGGATGCACCGCCCCGCCGGTCGTTGCCGAAGGCGTGACCGTGTGGAACGCGGGCTTCGGGGGATCGGTCGGGGCGGCCTCGCGGAACGTCACGACCACCTCGGCGTCGACCTGCACGTTCGGGACGGCGAACGAGAACCCGTCGACCGCCACCGGGACGCCGCCCACCGTGACCTGATCAACCGCGTAGCCGTCGTCGGGAACGACGGCGAACAGCTGGTCGGCGCCGCGCAGCACGCGCACGTCCCCGTCCGGCGAGACGGAGCCGTGATCGCCCGCCGCCACATGCAGGGTGGCGTAGCGCGGCGGCTCCACGTCGGGCGCGAAGGCGGCGGTCACCTTCGCATCGGCGGACACCGCGGAAAGCACGAGCATGCCGTCCGCCACCTCGCCCAGCGCATCGCGCGTCGCGCCGTTCTCCTCCACGGTGAGCGAAGCCAGCTTGAAGCCCGCATCGGGCACCACGGCCAGCTGCGCGTCGCGGCCCTCGGGCACCGTCATCGAGGGCGTGATGGTTCCGCCGGCCGAGGCCTCCGTCTCCACCCGGTACGTCGTCACGGGCGCGGGGTCGGGGTCGTCGGCGGTGCGCTCGCGGAACACGACGTCCACCACGGCGTCCTCCTGCGCCTCGGCGATGGCGAACCAGTAGGCCCCCGCCTGCCCGCCGGCGGCCGAGAACACGGCCGCTCGGAAGCCGAACACCGAAGCGGGTGCCGCAGCCTCGACCGGATGGAACTCCGTGGGCTCGCCGTTCACGGCCACGCTCTGGGGCACGTAGCCCTCTTCGGGGTAGATGTAGAACGCGATGTCGCGCGCGCCCCGCGGCACGGTGAGCGACTCGGGCTGCACCGTGCCCCCTTCGGAGCCGCGCACGGACGTCACGCTCACCTTCACTTCCACGTCCACGTTCACCGTGGGCGGTTCCTCGGGCGCCGGCCCGTCGGGGATGCGCTCGAACACCGCGCGCACGCTGCGATCGCCTTCTACCGCGGCAAGCGCCAACACGCCGGTGCGCGCCGCCTCCTCGACCTGGGCCGCTCCCAGCTCGACGCCGTCCACGAGCACCGACGCCAAGCGGTAGCCCTCGTTCGCTGTTACGGCGAACGTCGCGCCGTCGCCGTGCGCCACGAGCACGCGGCCGCGCGGCGATATCGTTCCGCCGCTCGTGGAAGAGGCGGTCACCTCGTGCACCTCGGGCACGTCGGGCTGCGGCTCGCCCTGATCGAGCGCGCGGAACGTCGCCTCCACCCACGTCTCGCCCGTCACGGCAGGCAGCACGAGGCGGCCGTCCTCCACCTGGCGGGTCGCGTCCCGGCCGTTCACCTGCACCGCGTCGAGCGCGTAGCCATCCGCGGGCAGCAGCAGGACGGAGCACGAGCCGCCCCGCACGACGCGCACGTCGCCCGTGGGCGAGGCCGATCCGCCCGCGCCCGCCGACACGTGCACCACCGCATAGGCCGGCTCCGGCGCGTCCTCGGGCGCGAACTCGCCGCGCACGGCGTGGTCGGCCCGCACGTCGCTCACCGTATAGCGGCCGTCCGCGATCTCCGCGGCGTCCACCGGCGCGCCGTCCAGGAGCACGCGCACCAGCTTGTAGCCCGCATCGGCACGGAACTCGAACGTGGCGCTCTCGCCCTCCTTCACGTCCGTCCGGCCGCTGGGCGCGACCGAGCCGCCCGACGAGGCCGAAGCCGTGACGGCGTGAAAGCGGGCCGGCGGCTCGGCGCCCTTCTTGAAGGCGGCGTGGATGGTCGCGCCCGTGCGCACGTTCTCGAATGTGTAGGAGCCGTCGGCCACCTTCGCAGGATCCACCGCCGCTCCGTCCACGAGCACCTGGTCCAGCTCGTACCCATCGTTCGGCTGGAACGTGAAGCGCTTGCTCGCGCCCAGGCCCACCTCAACGTTGCCCGAGGGCTCGATGGAGCCGCCGTCGCTGGCGCTGGCCTGGATCACCGCGTAGCCCGTCGGCTTGTCGGGGTCGTCGGGATCCGCCGGATCCGCGCCCGCCCGCTTGAAGAAGGCGCGCACGCTCGCCTCGGAGGTCACGCTATCGATGCGGTAGAAGCCCGCGGCCGCGGCCTCGGGAACGTCCGCGTCGTCCACGGTCACGCGGTACAGCTCGTAGCCCGCGAGCGCGCCGAAGCGCAGCGTGAGGCTCTGCCCCTCGACCACCGCCACGTCGCCCGCGGGCGAGACGAAGCCGCCCGCCGTGGCCGAAGCGTGCACGGTATGCACAGTCGGCGGCACCGCGCCCGCATCCGCAGCGAACTCCACGTGCACGGCCGCATCCTGCCGCACGTTGAACAGCGTGTACGCGCCGGCCGTCAGCTCGTCCTCCGGCACCGGCTGATCGTTCACCGTCACCGAGGCCACCTTGTAGCCCGCCTCGGGAACGAACGAGAACGTCTGCGAGCCGTCGTAGGCCACGGAGACCGCGCCCGCGGGCGATATGGAGCCGTGCTCCCCCGCCGTGGCGGTGATCACCGGGTCGATCCGGGGCGCGTCGCCCGAGGCCGGCTCGAACTCCGCGCGCAGGCTGTGGGGCTCCCGCACGTCGTCGAACCGGTACGCGCCGGCGGCGACCTCCGCCGCGTCCACGGGCTGCCCGTCCACCAGCACCCGGTCGAGCGCGTACCCGGCAAGCGGGACGAACGAGAACGGCATCGAGCCGCCCTCCGGCACCTGCACCGCGCCCGCCGGCGACACCACGCCGCCCGGCCCCGCCTCGGCCCGGATCTCATGCAGAACAGGCTGCTCGGGCTTCGGCTCGCCGCCGCCGAGGGCGCGGAACGTCGCGTGTACGGAAGCGTTCGCCGCCACGTCCGAAAGCGTGAGCGAGGACCCCCGCACCTCCACCGGCTCGCCGTTCACCGTGACCGTCTCGCGCGCATGGCCCTCGTCGGGCACGAAGACGAACGTGGCCGATCCGCCCGCTTTCACGCGCACATCGCCCGCCGGCGACACGATGCCGCCCTCGCCGGCCGTGGCCGTCACCGTGTAGTACGTATCGTCCGGCACCACCACGCCCGACGGCTCGAACGAGGCCGCAAGCGCACAGTCCTCGCGCACGTCGGCCAGCACGAACACGCCGCCTGCGACATCGCCGGTCACGTCCGCCGTCCGGCCCGCGCGCTCGAGCACGACCGAGGCCAGGCGGAAGCCCTCGTCGGGGTACAGGTAGAACGTGCGCGCGCCGCCGTCGGGAACCTCCACGGCCCCGGACGGCGAGATGGAGCCGCCCTCGCCCGCCGCTGCGGTGACGGTATGCGTCTCCTCGACGGCCTCGCGCTCGAACACGGCCTCGACGGCGCGGTCGGACACCACGTTCTGCACCGAGAGCACCGTGCCGGACAGCCGGCCCATCGCGTCCGCGCCGTCCACGGTGAGCGATTTCAGGACGCAGCCTTCATCGGCCTCCACCTTGAACTCGGCCGAGCCGCCCAGGGGCACCTGAGCCTCCGCAGGAGCGATGCTGCCGCCGCCGTTGGACGTGGCCGTCACCGTGAACATGGGAACGGGCGGCGCCACGCCACGCACGAACGTAACCTGCACGTTCACGTCGGACTCCACCGCGGCTATCGTGCACGTGCCGTTGAGCGCCGGCACCACCACCGCGCCCGAGCCGTCGTCGGCCGTGACCGCGTCCACCGTCCAGCCCTCTTCCGGGAACAGCGCCGCCACTGCGCGCTCCCCGTGCGCCACCTGCGCTTGGGCGCTCGCGCCGGCCGCGCCGTTGTTCACGGACACCGCTCCGTTGCCGCCCGCCACCACGGCGGAAACCGCATGCTGCCGGGCGGGATCGGGCTCGACGGCGCGGAAGAGCGCCTTCACCGTGCGGTCGCCCCGCACGTCCGCGATGGTGCACACGCCGCCCGGCGCGTCTACGGGCACGCCGTCCACCAGCATCGCATCGAGGGCGAAGCCGGCATCGGGCAGCGCCGTGAACGTGACGGAGGCGCCCTCGGCCACCTTCACCGTGCCGGCGGGCAGTATCTGGCCGCCCTCGCCGGCCGAGGCCTCCACCGTGTGCACGGCGGCCTCCGCTTCGTCCGCGACCACCGCGAACGCGCCCAGCACCTCGGTGGAGAAGCGCGCGATGCCGCCCTCGACCTGCGCCGAAAGCGTCATCGAGCTGCCGTCTGCGCCGATGCCCACCACCGCGGCGTCGCCGTCGGGCACGCCGGGCGCCGGCAGGGCCACCTGCACCTCGCCCACGTAGGCCGTCTCGCCCTCGGCCGCGAGGTCGATGTGGTACGCCGAGGCCAGCGGCGCGCCGGCGGCAGCCTGCAGCATGCCGAACGTCGGCTGCGCGGAATCGACGGCCGCGGCGTACAGCAGCGCGCCCACGTGCATCCACGCGCTCGCTGACACGCCCTCCACCTCGGTCGAATCGATGGTGCGGTACTCGTAGCCCGCCTTCACCACCACCTGGATGGACGCGGTGGCCGTGGAGCCCGTCTCGTCGCGCACGACTACGGTGTACACGTACACCGTGCCGTCCTGCAGCGTGTCGGCGTGCTCCGAAAGCTTGTAGACGGGGCCTTCGTCGAATGCGAACGAATCGTCCGGCTGCCCGTCGGCCGTGCGCGTCCAGGAGTACGCGAGCTCGCCCTTGCCCGTGGCGACCACCTTGAGGTCGAACGAGCTGTTCCCGCTGATCTGCGCGACGGAAGCCGCGAAGCTCTCCGTGTGCTCCACGATGGCGGGGCTGGCCACGGCCAGCACGTTCACCGTCGTGCCCAGCTGCGCCTGTTCGTCGCCGGTCGGGAGCGCCTGGCCCACCTCGTCGGACACCGAGGGCCGGGGGGCCTCCGCGGCTGAAGCGGGAAGCGGCATGTACGATACGAGCAGGCACATGCACAGCAGCGCCGCCAATATCGTGTGGACGTACCTTCTCGTAGCCTGCATAGCTGCTTCCCTCTTCCTAGCCGAGCACCGAAACGGTCATCTTCGCGGCGGCCTGCCCCACCAGCTGCTCATCGTCTTTGCCGTAGGCGTAGAACACGGCCGTGCACGGGTAGTCCCCCGCATCCAGATCCACGTCGAGCCGCGCCTTCTGGATATGGTGGTTCGGCTCGATCATGCCGGACGTGTACACCGCCTCGCCCGTGTCGTCGCGGGTGATCTCCACCTTCATGAGGTAGGGATTGTTCGGGACGTTCTCGATGCGCAGCTCGCCCTCCGACGTTCCGTCGGCGAACTCCACGCTCGAGGCGATAGAGATGTTGAACATGCCCTCTTCGACGATGCGGTCGAGCTCCTTTTGGATCTCCTCGGGCGTCTTGCCCTCCAGCTGGCCGAGCGCGGCGTTCGGGTCGCGACCTTGGCTCGTGTTGGAAAAGGCCATGAAGCCCAGCACGCAGGCCACCACGATGGCCACGACGGCGACGCCCACCGCCACGTAGAACGCGGGCGGCTTCGCAGCGCGCGAAGCGGTGGAAGCGGAACCCCTGGCTGCAGAGGCGGCGTCGGCGCGGTCATCGGTCGCGGGGCGACGGGCGGCGCTCCTTTTGGAGGCCTCGTTCGCGGCATCGTCGATGTGCGCGGAGCGCTTTTTAGGTTGGCGGTCGGGTGCGTGCATGGTCTTCTTTCCTCGGATCGTTCCTTCAGGGCGGCCTCCCGCCGATGGGGAGGCCGCCTTCGTTTCATAAGATGCGCGCGCTTTGGATGCGCGCTGCGCACGTCCCACAAGCGCATGAAAGCCGATTAAGCAGCCGGCGTGTCCACGGCCACCGTGTAGGTGATCTTCACGGCAGGATAGGTGGTGTTTGCGGTGAGGTTGCTCTTAACCGAGGTGGTGCCGGCCAGCTCCAGGCCGAGCTCGCCGTTCGCAGGGGCGGTGAAGTACGACTGCGCCTCAGTCGGGATGCTCGTGGCGTTCTCGGACTCGATGGACATAGCAGCAGACGAGCCCGCCTTCACCGTCAGCTTCATCTCGCCCGTCGTGGCGGACATGTTGTTCTTCGGGTTCGTCAGCTCAGTCACAGCCTTCCAGCCCGCATTGTCGACGCCCTGGACCTTCGTCACCTTCAGGGCCTTCGTGGCGTTGTTGTTGACGATCTTATAGGCATCGGCGGAAGGCGCCGTGATGGTGCCGCCCTCGATAGGCGTGACGATGGTGATGTCGACCGGGATGGTGGCCTGGATCTGCGAAGCGGTGGCGTACACGTTCAGCGCCGTAGAAGCGGATCCGGTATTGTCGTTGCCATCGGCGAACGAGCCCGTCTTGCCCACGCTTGCGTCCGCGGCGAACGCCGGTACGGCGCCCATCGCGAGAGCAGCCGAAAGAGCCAAAGCGGCGGCCATCTTCTTCGTCTTCTTCATGGTAGTTCCTCCTTTTTCTGTTGTTCTATCGTGCGTTCGTACATTCAGGATCGTCGTCTTGTCATCAACCACCTCGATCCCTTCCTCTAGATATCGACACGGCCTATCACCCCAGTACTTCGAGGTTGATATTTGCTCCAGCCTGGCCCACTTCTTCGAGCGTATCCATGTTGTACGCCGTGAACGTAGCGGTGGCGGGATAGGAGCCGGGCTCCAAATCCTGAGAGAGCGTGATGGTTTCAATGTAGGTGCCGGGCTTGAGGCCGCCCGACTCGTACACGACGTCGCCCGTGTCGTCGAGAACGATCCGCACCTTCATGGCGTAGTGATTGCCGGGGACGTTCTCGATGTAGGCGGTGCCGGGGGCGGTGCCGTCGGCGAACTCGATGACGCTGGCGATGGAGATGTTGAGCATCCCCTCCTCCACGATGCGGTCGAGCTCGGCCTGCACCTCCTCGGGCGTCTTGTAGGGCGCCTGCCCCAGAATGGAGTTGCCGTCGTAGAAATCGTCCTGCGACGAGATGAACCACCAGACGCCGACGCCCACAAGGACGGCCACCACCACCAGAACGGCCGCACCCGCAAGAACGCGGTTGCGCCTTGTTTGCAGGAAGCCAGCCACCCCGCCGCCCCGCCGCACGGACGCAGCAGCCCTGGATGCAGTACGGGGAGCTCCGTCGTCGTTAAAAGAGTGCTTGTCGTTGTGCATGGTTTGATCCTTATCCTTGTATCGCTCGTAGAATGGTGCGGCCTGTTCTGCGGCCACCTTCATCCGCGACCGCAGGAACGATATGCCCGGTCTTACACGCGTGAGAATTACGATGTTTTTGGAACGCGTCCTACGACGTATTTCAGCTTCGCAAGGCCTTTGTTCGCAGCCTGTTCGTTGGCCGTGATGGTCGCTCCTTTGGGTATGCTCAGGCCGTAGGTGACCCGCAAAGAGCTCTTAGCCGGAATGACGAAGCCTTCCAGCTGACCGGTAACGAGCTCGCCGCCAAGCGGCATCGAGAACACCGGCTTCGTGGCCGCACCCGTGAGAGTAAGCGTCACTGCCACCTGCTTGCGTTCCTCATCTTTCGGGAACACGGCAACCGCGCCCGCTTCCTCCTCCGTCGAGAGCGACGTCATGGCCAAATCCTCGACCGTGCGTGACTCAATGGAAGCGGCCACCTCTTCCAACGCGCCGGTGGTTTTGAGGTCGAAACCCACCTCCACCGGCACCGAAGCATCGATGACGAGCGCCCACTTGGCATACAGCGTCGTATCGGCCGCAGGCATGGTAGATGAGGTGAAATCCCACTTCGCACCAGCGCCATCCTTCTCGGTATACCAACCATGGAACGTGTAGCCTTCATACTTGGGGTTTTCCACGGCGGTTGCCAACGCGCCGAAGTCCACCTGTTGAGGCGCCACCTGGGAGCCTCCCTGCGAATCGAAGGAGAGCGTGTAGGCGATGGGATCCCACACCGCATACAGCTTTACCTGCCCCGCCGTGTCGCGCAGGTTCCGAACCTCCGCTTGGTCCTTATAGACAACCGTCGCGCCTGCAGGATCGGTGTCCCAACCGGCGAAGGCGTAGCCAGTCTTGGAGAACTCGTTGGGCGAAAGCGGGGTAAGCTGGTGGTCGAAGGTGAGGTTCTGCGCCTGCATGGTTCCGGCGTCGGCGTCTTTGCCGTCGAAGACAACGGAATAGGAGATCGCTTCCCATTGCGCGTAGAGCGTGACGGGGGTACCCGTCGACAACCCTGTTGCCACGTCGGCCTTATCGGCGTACACCGTGCCCGACCCGTTCTGATTCTGCGTCCAGCCCTTGAATACATATCCGGTCTTCGAGAACTGGAGCGTATCGAACGCAGGCAGGTTCTGACTTCGGCCTGCGTAGGTGAAGGGGTAGTCAGTTTTCCGGCCACAGTCACGGCACTGGTTTGGCTTACGCTGCCGCCATTGGCGTCAAAGGTCACGGTGTATGTGTTGGCCGTCCACTTGGCATAGAGCGTCAGGCCGCCTTCGGGCATGATGCCGGTCGTGAAGTTCCACGGGCTTCCGCCGAACGCGGCATCGGCGTACCAGCCGTCGAACGTGTAGCCTTCGAGCTTGGGCGCCTGGGGCTCGGGGATGGGATTGCCGTAACCGACCGATTGGCTGTCGACGTACGAACCTCCGTTCGAGTTGAAGGTGACGTCATAGTTGTTGCGCGTCCACTGAGCATAGAGGTGGTACGAGCCCTGCGTGGCGAGTGGCGTGGTGACGGCTGCCTGATTCGCGTAGCTCGTGCCGGAGCCGTCCTCGTTCGTCGTCCACTTCTCGAACGTCCAGCCCGTGTGCGCGAACGGGTTCATGTTCAGCTTCCTGTTTGTCTCGTTGTATTTGAAGTCCTGGGTCGTCGTGTTGGCGTTGCCGGGATAGTTGGCGTGGAACACCACCTGGTAGGAATTCGGCTCCCATACGGCATAGAGGGCCACCGTGGCACCTTGCGTATCCCGCAGGTTGAGGACGGACTGCTGGTCTGTGTACTGGGCCTTCGTCGCCGTTGCCGACTCGGCCCAGCCGGCGAACGTGTAGCCCAGCCGCGTAAACGTGAAGTGCGAAAGTGGCGTGGACGTGCCGTAGGTTATGGTCTGCGCCTGCATGGTGCCATCGCCGTTGTTTGCATTGAACGTGACCTGATAAGTTATGGGGGTCCACTTGGCGTAGAGGGTGACCGTGCCGTTCGGCGTCGACGTGAGGTCCTTCACGGAGGCGCCGTTGGCGTACTTGACGGCGCCCGTGGCGGATTCGGCCCAGCCGGCGAACGTGTGGCCGGTCTTGGTGAAGCCGTTCGAGGTGAGGTTCACCGACATCCCATGGGGTACGGTCTGAACCGCCATAGAGCCTCCCGTGCTTCCGTTACCATTGAAGGCGATGTTGTAGGAAGTCTGCGCTCTATAGGTGTCTGCCACTCCCGATGGGATTGCATTGTATGCAAACGATTTGCCACTACTATTAATCCAGTTTCCGGTATAACCGTTCATCATCGGCTTAGAAAGAACCTTGAGTGTGTAATTCGAACCTACTTTGACTTCGGAAAGACTGGGGCAGTTTCTAAATACACCAACTGCGCTTCCCGGAAGTTTTGAAGTATCTAAGCTGGAGATATCAAGAAACGTTAGCTTTGAACAATCAGCAAATAATTCATCCATATTTGTATTGACAGGAAGACTCCAAGTCGAAAGATCAAGCGAAGAAAGACTAGAGCAGTTGGCGAACATGCCTTCATTAATTGTTACGACTGAAGTATCAAACCCTAAAAGATCAAGAGAGGTCAAGTTAGTACAATCATTAAACATGCGTCCCATTGCACTAACTTTCGAGGTATCCCAGCTGGAAAAGTCGAGAGAAGTAAGGCTAGTGCAGCCGGAGAACATCCATGTCGTCTGTGTGAGTTTCGGAGTGTTCCAGCCAGACACGTCGATAGAAGAAAGACGAGAGCAGTTGGCGAACAAAGAATAAGCAACAAAGAGGTTCGAAGTATCCCATTTGGAGACATCGAGAAAGGATAGGCTGGAACAACCATGAAGCATATGTGCTACCTTTTTAACACCCGACGTGATCAGGCTGTCCAAACCTTTGATTTCGGTAAGAGCGGAGTTCCCATAGAATAGATATCCGAGCGATTCGTTTGCTTTCACTCCGCTATCAATCGTAGCAACTTTAATCGTACTATTGTTTGCCCACGGAATGTAGCTTTCAGCGTAAGACGCGGGCAGCGTTCCGCTGATACCATTGGTAGGAGTTATAATAAGTTCGTTTGTCGAGGTGATGTACCAGGTAACGCCATCGCCGATGGTTCCCGTAGTGGCACCCTGTGGTACGACGCGCTTCCACTTCGCATAGAACGTCACGATGCCGGAAACAAAGTCCCCCGAGTCAAATTCGGCACTACCAGCACCGAAATTATAGAGCTCTTCAGGATGAGAACGAATAGACCAGCCAACAAACGTATAACCGGGTTTCGAAGGGTCTTGAGGCTTAGTTATATTTGGGGTCATATTATAATGAGATGAAGACGTCGGGCCACCGCTTGCGATTCCAGTCATGTATATCTTCTGATCGGGAACAGACGTTCCGCCTAGAGAATCAAAACGGAACGTGTACGTACCATCAGCATCAAAGATGTATGGCGTCGGCTTCCCCGCCACCACCTCCACCACGCGCATGATCCTCGCCAGCTCGATGCCGTCCAGCGACAGCACGGCCGTCACCTCGGACACGCCGATCTTCTTGCCGGTCACTTGGCCGGCTTCGACCGAGATGGGCGTGGCGGCATACGAGTACGTCAGCTCGCAGCCGTCAGGGACTTCGCACACGCCGCCCTCGAACAGGTCGGCGGTTTCGCCGACTTCGAGCGCAAGCGGATCGCTCGCGAGGGAAATGCCGTACGGCAGGATATGGTTTCCGCTGGCCACGAGGCCGGGATTCCAGGGGTATTCGCCCGCTTCGTCGTAAGGGGCGTAAATCGCGACGCCCGTGCAGCCCGCAATCGCGTCGGCGTCGACGGATGGGGCGTTTGAAAAGGTGACGATTCGGGAGAGATCGGGGCAATCGGCGAACGCGCGCGAGCCCACTGAGGTGACGCTGGCCGGGATCACGACGCGCTGCACGGCCGTGCCCGAGAACGCGCCGGCACCGATGGCCGACACGCCTTCCGAAAGCTCGACGGACGCCAGGCCGGTGCAGCCGGTGAAGGCATCGTCGCCGATCACCGTTATCGGCGCGCGGATTTGCACGGACGACAGCGACTGCCGGCCCTGGAAACCGGCCGGCGCTATGGCCGACACGCGATATTCCACGTCGTTCAGCTTCGCGGTGGCGGGAATGACCAGGTCGGCCTCGGGATCGCTTTCGCCTACCCATGAAACGGCAAGCGTGTAGTCGTCCAGCAGCGTGAAGACGAAGCCCGAGGCGGGCTGGCCTTCGGGATCGGTCGGCCCCACCGCATCGCCCGGCGCCGCCGGTTCGACGAAGCTCTGGAAGCCCGCGGCCTCCCACACGACCTTGCGCGTGTCGTAGTTCTCGCCGGCGGGAAGCGCCACCTGCGCGTCCCGCTTCGCCGCCTCCGCGAAGGCGGTCTCGTGGATGTCGCGCACATACCCCAGCGCCACGATGGACGCGAGGCCCTCCGCTTGCGCGAAGGCCCCTTCGCCGATGGACTCCGTCTCGGCGGGCAGCACGACCGCATTGCCCGCGGCGGCCGGGAAGTACAGAAGGCTCGCGCCATCCTTGCTGTAGAGCACGCCCTCGCGCGCGGCGCAACGATTCACGCGGTGCTGGCAGGCTGGGCCAACACATCGGATGCACACCATGTCACGGCGCCCTGCCCGGATGGTGCGGGTGCTGCGGCCTGCATGAAGCGTGCGCTGCAGCGCGCCGGGATGCAGCCCTCCGACATCGGGTACATCAATGCGCACGGTACCTCGACGCCGCTCGGCGACAAGGCTGAAACATTGGCGGTCAAGGCCGTGTTCGGTGGGCGCGAAACGGCCCCGCCGGTCTCCGCAACCAAATC
>ENA-ORTH01002991-ORTH01002991.1-human-gut-metagenome-genome-assembly--contig:-NODE-2991-length-12100-cov-2.580739_pt1 | contig 12100 bp, 10 predicted proteins | sample MGYA00241914_ERZ509192 | MGnify/ENA primary metagenome ERZ509192 (study PRJEB26280, sample SAMEA2338826) | human gut metagenome | biome: human gut; feature: human-associated habitat; material: faeces... | reverse complement strand
GTTTCTATTTTGATTCAAGTTTGCGAACGAGCATCGCGAGTTTCGCAATTACCTATCCTTAAACATCTTAAACCTATCAAGTTTTTCAGCATACATAAATGCTCGAATAACCTGTTCCAGACTTTGGTACTCTGTTGTTTCAAACATAATCTCTCGATTAAATTTAAAGGCATCATCCCACAAATACTTAATTACCTTTTCTGGGAATTTTCGATTCTGCTTCATCGCATCTCGTACTTCTGCAAGTCTTGCTTTCTCAGTATCTGTGAGCTGCTTATGACTTTCCTTTTTACGCAGACTGTCATATTCTCCATCTGCAAGATCTCCCATTCTTTCATCAAACTTCAGATCTCTCAGATGTACGAAATATGCACCCAGACGCTTATCTTCTGCTGATGTCATTCTGGCACCGTTTCCTACCACAATCTTGTTGATTTCTGTGCAGAAGTCTTTCCAGGTCACAGAAGTATCCAAAATAGTCGCATCTGCCAACGATGGATCTACATTTTCAAAATTATTTTCAATAAGGCGCATATCCCATCTGCGCTGGAATGCCGTATCCAAAGTAAATACATTTTGATCGGATGTATTCATTGTTCCAATTATAGAAAGGTTCGATGGAATTCGCACTTTATGCTTTTCGTCACCATATACAATCTTTGCAATATTGGCATTTGTGATACCATACTCACTTGTTCCGATAGGAAATCCATCGTCATCAACCTCGCGGTATTCGACTTTTCGATCAAGTAATTGAAATACCTCGCCAAAAATAGCAGGCGCATTGCCACGATTGATTTCTTCGATGATAAGGATATATTCCGTAGTCGGATGATTATACGCCTCTCGCAAAATATTGGTAAATGGTCCCGCTGTAAACTTATAGCTTACCTGCCCATTATCATCAACTGCCGGTAAGATTTGACCAATGAAATCGGAGTATGTGTAATCCGGATGGAAAACAAGTCGCTCAACCTGACTGCCTGATTTACAATACTCATGTTCGATAGTATAGCTCTTTCCGGAACCTGGAACTCCATAGAGCAATACATTACATCCTGTCGTCAAGCGATTAGCTTCATATTCTTGTGGAGCAATGCCTTCATCCGCTGCGTCAACATCTTCTAACCCAATAACTTTTGTTGCGGACAAACGCAAAAAGGTATCCACTCTTTCTTGATACGCTTCTAATTCAGCGGCTTTTTGTTCGTTGGTACTAACAACTCCATTTGAATATTTCAAGAACGGATTTAGTCCATCCGACAGTAGCGATTTTAGAATGCGTAAGGAGCCCTTAGCTTCTTTATCCCCATTGATATCAACTGAGTCATGTGTCTCTAATAGTTTTCTGTATAAACTATTCTGATTAAATATAACGTCTCGCTCTCCATCGGTAAGTTTAAATACAGCTCCCTCCGATAGAACAGACAACATTTGGCAGAGTTGCTCTTCGCATTCAGGATCACTATTAACATTGAACCCTATCCACGCCAGCAACACTCTGACATAAGCATCCCTGTTGCTTTCAATCAGGCAGTGAATGATATCAGCATTTATTGTGTAAATCAGTTTTTTGGGGTATCTGGTACCTCCAGTGCGTTCAGCACTTGCTGCCTTGTTCTCATCAACAAAACTGACTTTTGCGAGTTTCCAGACAAGCTCAAATGCAACAATTAGTGCTTCCATTTGAGATTTAAACAACTGATTCTCATTAATTGCGGATATCAGCGTTTCGTTGTCAATCTGGTCTTCTGTACAAATGTCTGCCAAGTAATCAATGACCCACTGATCCAAATCATCTGTCATTACGATTCCATCGTTATTTTGTACAGAATAAATTAACTCTGACGGTCTATCGGCACATTCCCACAGTAAGATAGCCAGTGCAATAGTACTTTTAACATGAGGAAGCGATGATTTGATTCCAAGTTTTAAATCAAGCTCATCGTATACCGATATATTATCTGGTCTGTTCATTCTTTAACTCCTCCTTCATATCCTTCATAATTACCTCGGCAACAGCCGCAGCCAATAAAGGTGGTACAGCATTCCCCACCTGTTTCATTTGAGAACCCTTGTTTCCAACAAAACGAAACGTATCTGGAAATGATTGAATACGTGCGGCCTCTCTAACTGTAATCGCTCTGTTTAAAAATGGATGTGTAAACTTTCCTGAAGACGGCGTATCGAATCTTGTTGTAATAGTGACTGATATTTCATCTTTTCTCATTCGAGTCCATGTTCCACTATAAATCGACTTGGTAAGATGCTCTTTAGGTAATACCTCTCTTCCTGCATTCGGTGGAATCATAGCAAGTCTCTCTAAGGCTAATGCCGAATGCTTGGTCGCAACATGGTTGTATAATACCTCTGAATTTTTCCTAAGAAGTTTTTCATATTCACTTTCGGGCGGCATTTTGTATGCTTGCTCGTCTTGTCCTTCTCCAGACTCAAGAAACGCCAAGTCACTAATTGCATCCCATATCGTAACTGTATTGCTCTTTGGCTTCGGAAGACATGGTGCATTTCCTCCTAATTTTCCAATAATTACAGCTCTACGGCGATTCTGTGGTACTCCATAATCAGATGCATTCAATACACCATATTGTAATGAATACCCCATATCGTTGAATAATTCTTCTATCTCTTTGCGGAAATACCCACCCTCGGCGGTAAGTAGATTTGGTACATTCTCCATCACAAAATACTTCGGAGAAACAAGTTTCACTACTGCAACATAGTATTTAAACAAAAAATTCCTCTCATCATGAATGGTTTTTCTCTGACCTTTTTGTGAAAATCCCTGGCAGGGCGGGCCGCCAATGACAACATCAACCTTTCCCTTATACTGCCCAAAGGTTTTATCTAAATCCAGCGAGGTTATATCTCCGACAATCATTTTTGTGCTTTTGTGGTTTGCTGTGTAAGCAGCAGCAATTGATTTATCGTATTCATTTGCCACAAGCACATTGAATCCTCGCATTTCAAATCCAAGCGATAAGCCGCCTACACCGGCAAATAAATCAATTACTGTTGGTTTCATTTGGTTTTCCCTCTATTCTGGACTTTGCAATTTCAAAATAGTCTTTATTCAATTCGACTCCAATAAAATTTCGTCCCGTTCTCTTAGCAACAACACCTGTTGTTCCACTTCCCATAAATGGATCAAAAACCCATTCGTTTTCATTGGATAATATTTCTACAAAATGTTGTATTAAACTTTCCGGCTTTTGTGTTGGATGCTTACCATATCTTCTTTCTCCATTCGGAGTAACCGATGTCTCTATAAAATCATGAATCAAGGCTCCACTATTGTTAAGGTTCCGGTTCGAGTTTTGTATGTGAAATATATCCAAGCTTCTGTTGAATTTACAAAATGCAAATTCATGTTTCTTGGCATTGGATTTGTTTTATGCCATATGCCCGTCGTCTTATAGTAAAAACCATGTTTTTCAGCCAACCGAATGATTGTTTCCACTTTAATAATTGCCATAAATACAATCATTGTACCGCCTTTTCTCATGACCTTTGCCGCCGCCTTGAAAAAGTCATCCATTGATTTTTCCCACTCATCAAATTCCATATCGTCCCATCCGGCAGAACCAAAAAAGTTATCTCGCATTTTGCTAAGATTGGTATCTCTATTCTTCATGAAATTTCCAAGGTTGTATGGAGGATCTGTAACTATCAGGCTTATGGATTTATCCTCCACTTTTTTCATGGCTGCTATACAGTCCTCGTTATATAATCTGATCTCAGGCATCGTAATTCTTCCTTCCTAATGTATTGATGATTACTCCGCGCTTTTTCCACTGGCTATCCATTCATCAAGTTCAGAACGCTTAAACTTCCAGAGTTTCCCCACGCGATGTGCCGGAATGTCTGGCTTTTTCTTTATCCAGTTGCGCAAAGTGACTGTCTTTATTCCTAAATACGCCGCAGCATCATCAATACTTATGTAATTGTCATCCATTAAATTATTATCAATCATAACATCACCTCTGCGGTTTGTGAAATAAACGCAAATATATAGACTATATTATGCCTCTTTCCGAATCAAATTTCAAGTAGTTTTCTGATATTTTGTTTCTTTATCTGCTATTTCATTATATTTGTTGATATTTATCTTGTTGCACACTGAACGATACCCAATACCCTTTACACGATAGCTCACAATGAACGATACCTCTTTTCTGCTATCGTTCATTGTTTGCACCCACCCATTCTCCCAGCCGCTATCCGCTGCTCGTCAAACACTGCAAAAAAGACAAAAAAAGAAAGCTTCCGAAATCCTGCATTTCAAAAGCCTTCTATCAAGCGGTTTTAAGCCTATTCTGTTGTCTGTGCGTATCGTATCTTTGTATCAATCCAATGGTCTTTATTTCATATACTTTATTGATTTCTGTTTTTCCTACAGTTCCAAGACGTGTGAGCAGTTCTGACACATCTGCCGGAGTAAAAAACTCTCCACCAGATTTTCCGGCATTTGATGCATACATAGTCATAAGGTACTCATACGCATCACCAAAGGCATCAATGGAATGGTCTTTCACATCTCCCAGATTCATTTCACCTACGCCATTCAGCAGTTTTACAAGTTTTTCATTACGCTTTGCAACCGTAGAACCCAATTTATTGCTGTTTACATCATAGTCATCGAACAATCCGGCAAAGTCACTCTCTGCCTCACTGCCTTTCGCTGATTCCTCGATGTGACGGAACACACGCTCTAGTGTTTCATTTAAGTTTTCATCATTCGCAGCGTTGGCTCGGACATTACAGAAAAGTTCACTCGGAAGGATAAAAAATCCTTTTTCCTCTACCAGACCTCCTCTTGCTTCTTCTGCATCCTCATCTCGCATTTTTGCAAAATCAAAATCAGTGTTGCCCGCATCAATCTCACCACTGTTTATGTAATTACACAGGTTTTCGGAAATATAACGATAGAACATCGTGCCAAGAACATAATTTTTGAAATCCCAACCATCGACTGCTCCACGCAATTCATCTGCAATTGCCCATATTGCACGATGCAGTTCATCACGCTCCTGTTCCTTTTGGGTATCAACCATTCTCTTTTCCTCTGTTATCCTCTGGTGCAAATTCCAGAATATCGTCAACGCCACAGTTCAGAACACGGCATATACTCTCTACGCTTTCGAGGGAAATATACCAATTACGTTTCAGCCGTGTGATGATATTTGCGGAAAAGCCAGCCTCCTGCTGCAACTGTGCATTCGTCATATTTTTTTCTATCAGTAAAGGGAATAATTTTTTGTAACTGACTGCCATGTCATCCTCCATCATTTTTCCAACAGATTTAAGAAAAGTGTACATACAATCATCCCATCCATCCTTATCTCCAGATTAAATAAGATAGATATTATTTTTATCAGTCTAAATACTCTCAGTTTCATTACCTTGTCCTTTGAACACTCCAAGGCAACCAAAAAGGACATCCCTTGACCAGTAATAATTACGGTTCAGGAATGTCCTTTTTACGATAATAATCTGTATTTTCAACATACACTACTACTTATCCACAGTCATATGATTTGAAAATTTCTGCATAATTGCATTTCCTTTAGCAGCATATTTTAATGCATTTGCATCAAGTTACCACTTATATCGATTCCTAGGAAACCGCAATCCATGAATTCCAATTTCCTCACACATTGAAGATAATATCTTTAAAATCTCCTCTCTCGTGAAATCGAACCATTCTTCTAAATTTCTGTCATTAAAGCAGTACATTACCTCACCTTCACCATACGTGGAATATGCACCTTCCTTTTTCGCTATTCTCAGACGTTTTCTTAAGGCAACTAATATATCATAAATTGTATCAAATTTTTCTCTCCACTCTGGATTTACAATGACCGATTTTCCCTCTGCCCTCTTCAATATACTTCCATCTCTTGTCCTAAGTACACCTGTATTCAATGCAATAATAGTATCTTCGATAGCCTTATCAAAATCTTCCATTCTTCCTTCCATACATATTCTATCTCGAAATGCTGGCCTATCAAAGCATTGTACATAAAATCTTATAAGTTCTATATCTTTATCATTTTTACCTACTGTTGCATCTTCTAACTCTAAAACAGCCAATTGTTCTGAAATATCTTTCCATTTTTTCAATTTATCAACTGTATATCCCATTTCATCGGAATCTATCAATTTGGAACAAGATTGACATAACCATATACCATTTTCAAAAGATTTTCTCTCCTGTGCCGTCATGTTTTCATCATATCTCGGTCCACCTTTAGATGCTGCTGTAATATGAGATGCAACCCCTATATTTATGATAGTAGTTTTCTCTACTCCCGCTCCACGTGTTGCTTTTCTACAATTTGGATTGCTACATTTCCATCCAACCCGATTTGCTAACAAATCCTTTACAGATTGTGAAAAATCATCTCTCATGAATTTCCCCCTATGGTTCTTGACCTCTTATCTTTCTTAAACAATATTTATAGTTCATCTACAATACACACCCATCAATTGCAATAGCACATCCTATACAATTCCGAAATGCTTAAACGCCTGCATAATCGCTTCTTCCTTCTCCGGTGTACACTGTGGCTGTCTCGCATTCTCAGATTTAGGTAAATTAAAATTCTCTCCCACGTCCAGTCCGCATTTCTTCTTAATCTGTGCAATATACAGTGAAGAAACCTTAAGCCCTGTCTGTTCCAACACATAAGCTTTTATCTGCTCGTAAGTTGCTTTTCCCTTGAACTCTGATAAATCCATATCCTCCAACGAGAAGTCAACCTTCACTTTCCTGCTGTCGACCAGTCTCCGTTCCACTTCGGTCCGCGCTGAGCAAAGATCCACTGGACCTTTAGCACCCTTTGAAAGTAAGACAACCGTCTCCACATGCCCAGTATGACTAAACTGATCAAATGCCTGCCACTTCATGAGTTCATACTTCTCTTCACAGAGTATCTTCAAATCCCTTGCCAATGTTGCCGAATCGCAGCTCACATATACAATCCTCTCCGGTGACATCGCAAGCATTGTGTCCAGGCACTTCTCATCACAGCCCTTTCTTGGCGGGTCAACGACTATCACATCCGGGCGAAGCATATCTGTATGTCCGGTGGATGCTGTATCATCAGTGATATTCTCTTTTTTCTTTGCATTCTCATAAAACTGTGGCAGCACCTCCTCAGCCTTTCCTACGAAAAACTGTGCATTTGTGATGCCATTGAGCTTCGCATTGTTTTTGGCATCCTCGATTGCCTGAGGCACTATTTCCACTCCGTACACCTGCTTTGCCTTCTGTGACAAAAAGAGCGATATGGTACCGATACCACAGTAGAGATCCCAGACATTTTCATTTCCTGTGAGCCCTGCAAATGCAAGTGCCGTGCTGTAAAGCTTTTCTGTCTGCTTCGGGTTTACCTGATAGAACGACTGTGGCGAAATCTGATACGTGATACCTGTCCCCTGTGGTGTGAAATCAGGGTAAGAAAGCAGATGGATGGTGTCCTCAATATATGGTCTTCCCCATATGCAGACCGTCTTTTTGCCAAGGATGACATTTGTGTTTTCCTTGTTGATATTGTAAGAAATCGAAGTCATTCCATCGATTTTTGAGAGTCTTTCGCACAGTATATCTGCTGCATTCCCGGCTCGGCGTTTTGCTTCAAGACTGTCCCCATTTATCACAAGGCACACCATAATCTGCTTTGATGTAAAACCATATCTGATAAGCACATGGCGCACGAGCCCTTTGTGTGTGTTCTCGTCATACGGTGTGATGCCGCACTCATTCATCCATTCCTTTATGATATCCAGTATCTCTTTGTTTTGCGGCACCCCAAGCCTGCAGTCCTCAACCGGGATGATATTGTGGCTTCGCGATGCATAAAAGCCTGTCACTATATTGCCATCCCTGTCATATCCCACCGGAAACTGTGCCTTGTTGCGGTAGCGGTATGGATTGTCTGCGCCAACAGGCGGCTGCATTTTACTGTCCAGCTTTGCCTCGGAAAATCCACCTATACGCATGAGATTGTTGCGCACCTTATTATTTTTAAATTCAAGCTGCTTTTCATAGGAGAGCGCCTGTATCTGGCAGCCGCCACACCTCTTGTGCAGCTCACATTGCGGCTCAACGCGAAAAGTGGAAGGGGTCTTAATCTCTTCCACTCTTGCGTAGCCATAGTTTTTCTTTAATTTTGTTGCGCGGGCTGTTATGACGTCACCAATCAGTGCATCCTTTACGAAAAAGGTCATGCCATCATAATGTCCGATACCCTCGCCATCTGTTCCCATATCTGTTATTTCAAGTTCAAATATGTCATTTTTTTTCATGGTTTTCTCTTCTTTATTTTATATATATAATTACTCTTTATAATGTTTGTATCCGGCGCAAGCTTTCACACCAAAAATCACACCATAGCTATATTAATATCGTCCGCCTTTTTACACACTTGTTCTGCGGAAATTTGTCTCCATAAATCTGTTGTAGCCCTGCCACTTTGTATCGTTTTCAGGCACATTTACAAGCAACTCCCTGAAGGTCTCCATCTTGGCATCTATGTTGTCTGCAAAGCTAAGTGCAAGTGCCTCGACAAGTGCCGGCTTTTTCGGAGAGCCAAACTCAAGCTCGCCGTGGTGGGCAAGTATACAGTGCTTCAGCTCGTTTGCGAGCACTACCGGGAAGCCGTCGATGCTCTTAATCGCATCGCCTACCCACTCTGCACCAATCATGATATGTCCGAGAAGCTGGCCTGCGTCTGTATAGTCATTCTCCGGGAAAGTAGAAAGCTCCTTTAATTTTCCGATATCATGGAAAATAGCTGCCGTAAGAAGCAGGTCACGGTTTAAAACCGGATACATTTTTGCAAAATAATCACAGTTCTTCGTCACACCGAGTGTATGCTCCAAAAGACCTCCTACAAAGCCGTGGTGCACGCTCTTTGCGGCTGAATGGAACTTGAAACGACGCTCAAACTCCTTATTGTCAAAAAAGCTATGTAAGAGCTGTGACAGGTACGGATTCTTTACAGAGCCGATAAAGCCCATGAGTTCCTTATACATGACCTCGACATCCTTATCGCTGACCGGCAGATAATCCGCAGGGTCATATTCTCCCTCGTTCACCTTTCTCGCACGCTTTATGGAACACTGCAAATTGCCCTGAAAGCTTGTGATATCACCGGTTATGGCTATGTAATCCATTGCATCAAATTCCTCAATACCTACTGAGCCCACATCCCATATCTTGGCATCCAGCGTGCCTGTCTTATCCTGCAGTATAACATTGTCATAAGGCTTTCCGCTTTTAGTCATGGCTGTCTGCTTGCTCTTGCATAAAAAAATCTCATTGATTCTCTCTCCCTCGCGGAGAGTTGAAATATACTTCATATATCCTCCTAATTTCGGCTAGTTCATCACTCCGATTTTCACCTGACAGGTAATCTCCGTGTAGCCGTTGCTTCCTTTTCTCTTTACTTTCAGATTGCAGGTATCCTCAGGCTTTTGCTTCATAAGCTGTGTGTTGTACGCGGACACATTCGACACCTCTGTATTGTTTACCGCAACTATCACATCTCCGCTTTGAAGCCCCGAGACAAATGCCGGTGAATCCATGGTAACCTGCTTTATATAAACACCCTTTGGGATGTTATATCTGTTTGCTATTTTTTCTGTAACTGTAGTACAGGTGATGCCTATGTACGGCACATCTGCGCCGCTTTCGAGCTTTTCAATGACAGGTGACAGGTCGCTTATGCTGACAGCCGTGAGCGTATTGTTTTCCTCCGCCGGATTGAAATCCTGCAGCGAAAGCCCTATGACCTGACCATCTGTATTAATCAGTATACCGCTCTGTAACTTGTTGCTTGCGATATCTGTGGTGATCACCGAGTAATTGTTGTCCTGCGCCGACAGCTCGTTGGTTGTTGACGTTACAAGACCTGTGAGAATGGCATAGTTTGCCTCAAGCGCAATGACAGATGCTCCTCTTGAAACAATATTTGAATTACCAAGCTCCGCAACCGCTATAGCCCTTATTGTGGCGTCGTCCAGAAGTGACTTATCCACGGAAATGATTGCTATACCCGTATTGCTGTCATACTTTACCAGCGCAGCATCAGCCATCATGTCGTTTACAAAGGTTACACTAAGCTTATCCGCCTTATCCACTACATTTTTCTCTGTCAGAATGATTAGCTGCTTTCCATTGTCCCTCAGTATCACTCCCACTCCCTGACCCTCGGTCTCATAGGAATTGTTGAAAATATCAGTGGCATCTGTCACACCCGTGACTCCTACTACAAATCTCGTGGCCGAAACGCCCACTCTGTAGAGCTGGTTCTGCACTGCCTGATAATCTGCGAGTGTAGGCTGATAGGTCTGCGAAGACGACTCCGAAGAAGTGCCGGACTCTGTGCTTTGTGTACCATTTTCACTATATGCATCACTGCTGTCATCTATGTCTGACTGCTGTGTGGCTGTCTGCACATCATTATTATTTTTTCCATCTGAAGCTTTTTTTGATTGTCTGTTGATAACCGGCAGAAATATAGCAAAAACAATGCTTGCAGCCACTGCAAATGCAACTCCGCAGAGTGCTGCTGTGCCAGCTTTTTTTGCAAGTCTTTTTTTATTCAGCGGTTTATCCTTTATCTTTTCTCTGATAAATTGCTCCATATTGTCACCCTGATTAGATGTCTTTAGTTACTATCTTACATTATATTCTGAATTATATTGCGTTGCAACCATATTTTTTGAGTACTGCCTTTGAATACGGGCTTGCGGCATGTACCCGCCGGACTGCTGCAAGCCCTTACTTTTTGGCTCGTTTAACAAACTGGTTCGTTATGTATTAAACTTTATGTTATCATCTTGTAATTATCATTTAATACATATTTATTATGGTTTTTTTGAAGATTTTCAGCTATAATATGATAAGCTATACAGTAAATATGAATTTAATATTCAACTACCAAAATATAAGGATATAGAAATGAATAAAAAAGTTTACAAAACATTGGAATATAACAAAATCCTCACCATGCTAAGCAGCTACGCAGCATGTGATGAGACAAAGAAGCGGTGTCTTTCGCTTGAGCCTATCACCGATTTATACGAAATCAGACATCTGCAGACCACCACTGCCGATGCACTAAGCCGCCTGTACAAGGACAGCGGAGTGTCCTTCGTTGGCATACACAATGTGCACGCTTCCCTAAAGAGGCTTGATATCGGTGGTGCACTGAATACGACCGAGCTTCTTCGCATCTGCAGTCTTTTGGAGGTTGCAAAGCGCGTGAAGGCCTATGGCAGAAGCGCCATGGATAATGAGAAACAAGATTCTCTCTCCGGTCTGTTTGCAGGGATTGAACCGGTTTCTGCGCTCTGCGATGAGATTAAGAGGTGCATTTTATCTGAGGAAGAGATTGCCGATAATGCGAGTCCTGAGCTTTTTAAGATAAGAAAGAGCATACGCGGCATGAACGACAGAATCCATGCGCAGCTCACCAAGCTCATGAACAACAGCACAACGAGGACATATCTGCAGGATGCGGTTGTGACCATGCGCGACGGCAGATATTGTCTGCCTGTAAAAGCTGAGGCTAAGGGCAATGTACCCGGCATGATGCACGACCAGTCATCTACCGGCTCTACCCTTTTTATCGAGCCGATGGCTGTCGTCAATTTGAATAATGAGCTCAAGGAGCTTTTCATAAAGGAGCAGGAGGAGATTGAAAAAATCCTTGCAGCGCTCAGCGACAAGGTTGCCATGAATTCGGCTGCTTTGGAGCAGGACTATGAGATTCTTTCAGAGCTTGACTTCATTTTTGCAAAGGCAAATCTGGCTAAATCATATAACGGTGTGGCACCGGAGTTCAACACCGAGGGACATATCAATATCAGAAAGGGCCGTCATCCGCTTTTGGATGCTAAAAAGGTGGTCCCTATAGATGTACGGCTCGGCGAGGAATATAAGCAGCTTATCATCACCGGACCAAACACCGGCGGTAAGACGGTTTCACTAAAGACTGTCGGACTTTTGACTCTCATGGGTCAGGCAGGTCTTCACATTCCTGCGGCTAACAGGTCAAAGCTCGCCATCTTT
>ENA-ORTH01002984-ORTH01002984.1-human-gut-metagenome-genome-assembly--contig:-NODE-2984-length-12122-cov-3.868733_pt1 | contig 12122 bp, 5 predicted proteins | sample MGYA00241914_ERZ509192 | MGnify/ENA primary metagenome ERZ509192 (study PRJEB26280, sample SAMEA2338826) | human gut metagenome | biome: human gut; feature: human-associated habitat; material: faeces... | reverse complement strand
CGCGAATAGGTGGCGTTGGCGCCGAACTTGAGCCACTTCTTGGCCTGGTAGTCCACGCGCAGACGGGTCGTATAACGGTCCATGTCCGAATTGTAGGCGATACCTTCGTTGTTCAGGTAGCCGAACGATCCGTAGATCGAGGCGTTCCCGGTCTGGCCGGAGATCGAAGCGTTGTACTCCTGACGCAGGGACGAGCGGAAAGCCGCATCGGTCCAGTCGTCGGGACGGACGTAGTACTCCTTGCCCTCATAGACGAGACGGCGGCCGAGAGTCGCAGCGGGATTGACCTTGCCGTTGATGCCGATGAACTCCTGCCCGGAGGGAACCGTATAGACCATATAGCCCAGACCGCCGCCGCTCGCGGACGACGTAAGGGTCTCATTGGCGCGCAGATGCGCCTCGCCGGCACCCATGTCCGAATCCATGTAGTAGTTTTTCAGCGCGCTGTAATGCAGTTCGTAGAATTGCGCCGGGTTGGTGATGTACGCATAGTCCTGGACGGCGCGCGAATTGACGCCCCACTTGGCGTCGATCGTCACGTGGGCCTCCTGCGACTTGGCTTTTTTGGTGGTGATCATCACCACGCCGTTGGCGCCGCGGGCGCCGTACAGGGCGTTCGAGGCGGCGTCCTTCAGCACGGTCATCGACTCGATGTCGTTCGGGTTGAGGTTGTTCAGGTCGCCCGAATAGGGCATGCCGTCCACGATCCACAGCGGGTCGTTGCCGGCGTTGAGCGAACTGAATCCGCGGATGCGGATCGTCGGGCTCTCTCCCGGCTGTCCCGAGGTGTTGGCGATCTGCACGCCGGCGACCTTTCCGGCCAATGTCTGCGCCACGTTGGACTGCTGCGACTTGGTGATGTCGTCCGACTTGATGACGGCGGCCGAACCGGTGAAGGCCTCCTTCTTCGCGGTACCGAACGCCACGACGATCACGTCGTCGATGGCCTGCGTGTCCTCTTTCAGCACGACGTCGATCCGGGTTTGCGACCCCACCCTGATCGTGTGGGACTGATAACCCATGAACGACACGACCAGCACATTGTCCGGTGCGGCCTCGATCGAAAAAACGCCGTCCGCACCGGAGGTCGTACCCCTCGTAGTGCCTTCGACCACAATGGTGGCGCCGACGATGCCGGCCCCCGCATGATCTTTGACCGAACCCGTAATCTCCCGTTCCTGCGCATGGGCGGACAGGAACAGGCCGAGAACAGCCATCCATGATAGAAAGATTTTTTTGGTCATAAATGCGCCATTTTAACGCTGGTAAAAAAAATTGATTGTAGAAAATTCGTTGTCTTCGTGTCCCGGCGCGGAGCCGAAACATATCCCCCTCCCCTTCCGGGAGTCCGGAGGGGGGGGGAAAATGTCATCCGCCAGTCCGGTCACCGAACCGGCCGGACCGCAGACTATTCGTAGAAATCGTCTGCAAGGTCGTTCGTCTTCGAGCCCGAATACTTGGCAGCCTTGCCCCGGAATTCGATGGTCAGGGTGTTTTCGGTTCCGGACTTATCGTCGCTCCAGGAATCGAACGCGCCGTAATCCAATATGACGAGCGAAACCTGCCAGGTCTTGTCCGCGTTGCGTATGGCGGTAACCTTGGCCATATCGGGACACAATTTCGTAGTCATGCCCCATTGCGTATAGGTGTCCCCGTAACCGATGGAGCCGCGGGCCAGGTAGTCCATGGAGGTATCGTAATAGAAATTCCAGTGGGATTTCGTATTGTCGAAATCGGTCAGGTCGCACTCCTTGCCGGCATCGACTATCGCAGCAGGCAGGATCAGTTGCGGATTGGCCCACTTGTCCTCGACGGACGAACCTTCCGCCCCCGTACAGAAGTAGAAGTAATAGGCATCGAACGTCGCGCCGCCGTATTCTTCGCCTCCGTTCCAGCGATAGCCTTTTTCCAGCCGGACCTCCATCCGGTCCAGGGTCTTGTCGGTCCATCCTTCGGGTTCTTTGTTGTCCTTGGTACGGATCTGAATGCTCGGCTCGAACGGTTTGACGGGCTTCAGCTTGTCTTCATCCATCGCGTCGGCCGTCGCAGCCGTCGGCACACCGTAGTATTCGGCTTCGACCCCGATGCCGTTTTTCAGCGTCAGGCTTACCCGCAGATAGATCTCCTTGCCGCCGGCGGGATTGGGACGGGTCTCGATCGTACCGGTCAGTCCGGCATCCTCGCCGTAGTAGGTCTGATAGGTCTTGTGGTCGTAGAGCCGGAACCAGTAATCGGAGGTCTGCGCCGCAACGTCGATCACGCCGTCGAACTTGGCCGCCAGCACCCGCACATACGCAGCCCAATGACCTTTGGCGAGATCGGCCGGGGCTGCGGCCGTTTCGGCATCGCCCAAAGCGAATACGTAGCTGCCGACCTGCGGCTCCTGCGAGAAGAGCGCGGCGATCGGGGCCTCGGCTGCGGCCGCAGCCTCGCCTCCGGCTGCCGGCTCCGTCACCTTGATCGTATTGGTGGCCGCATAGCCTCCGGCGAACGTGCCTTCGTAGGCGGCACGCAGGCGCTTCCCGTCTTTCGAAGCGTCGAGCGCGACGATGAGCCCCTCGATCGTGCCGAATTTATCCGTCAGGTACTTCGCCGTCAGCGTTCCGGTCGTCCCGGCGCCCGTTGCGAATTCACCGCAGCGAATCTGCACCTTCGCGGGATCAGCTGTCGCAAGGTCGATTTCCGCCGTTCCGAACAGCTCCTCGGCAAGCAGAATCTCCACGCCCGCAGCCCCCTCCTCGGGAGCGGCCAGGCCCTCTTGCTCGTAGAGGCAGAAGCGGCGGTTGCCTTCGCGGACATTGCGCCACTCGACGACGCTTCCGACGGCGGCGATCCGATTGTCGATCTCGTATTGGTTCGTCAGTTCGACGTCACGCTCTTCCGTACAGGTATTCTGGTAACGGGCGATCAGCGTCTTGCCGCTCTTCAATTCGACATAGGTATAGAGATTGAGCCGGGTCTTCGTCACCAGATCTGCGGAGAGCTCTACGCTCGCGACGTCGTTCATCGTCGTCTTTTTCACCGAAATATCCTTGTATTCGATTTCGAACGGATCGGAGGCCGTGTTCACGGTGCCCTTGGGGCTCTCCACCATCACGCGCAGATAATCGTCGGCCTGTTTCATCTGCTCGGCATTGATCAGCCCCTCGGTCGGCGAGAGGTAAAAGGTGTGGCTGCCGTCTTCTTCAGCGACATAGATCGCCGACTTGATGCCGACGAGATCGCCTCCGTCGTACTGGATTTGATCGGTCAGAGTTACGGGAGGCTTCTTCCCGGGGTCGGGATCGTCGTTGGGATCGTCGTCATCGCATGCACCCAGCATGGCTGCCGATGCGAGCAACGCGCACGCCAGCGCGCGCAGTCTGTAATGGGTCGAGTTTTTCATAACGATTGTTTTTAATAGCGCGGGGTTCGGGAAAACCCCGCGCTATCCGGTTTTTCTGTTGTCATTCGGTCATTCCGGCCTTGCGGAACATGATGCCCGGCAGTTCTTCGGCCAGACGGCTCATCGGAACCGACGGAGCCGGCAGGCGGCGAAGCAGTCTGGGCGGTTCGAGATGATCCTTCTCTGCCGCAGCACGCCCCGTTTGGCTTACGACAGGGCCTTCCCACGTTCCGCGCACATGATGCTTGCGCACGCAGATGCCGTCGACCTCGAACCGGTACCAGTTCTCCTTGCCTTCGCCCTCGACCTTGGTGATCGTAACCTGACCGTCGTAGAGCAGGGCGTGTCCGTCCATGTATTCGAAGATCTTGTTGTCATCTCCCCACATCGAATAAGTCTGGTGCATCCACCGGCTGCCATGCAGACCGCCGTCCAGCATAATGCCGCGCATCATGACGCCGGGTTTGATGTATGCCGGCCAGCGCTGTTCGGTCACCTCGTAGGTTCCCGGAGTGATTTCGTTCTCCTTGCCCGGCTCGGTGGTAAGTTCCACACGGACGATGTCACCGCCCGGCTCGCGATCCACGAAGTCTTCGAGATGGTCTCCTACCCATTCGATACCGATATTGATGAATTGCAGACCGCATCCGTAGGAACTGATCGGTTTGTAGCCGATGCCTTGGATATAGACCTGATCCGAAGTATAGTAATGCGCCTTTTTGATCTTCGACAGATCCATGTCGTAGTCACGCTCGAGCGTCGAGGTGCCGTCGTCATCGGACTTGTCGTCGGATGCGTCGGTGATCGGAATGACTCCGGTGTACGAGCCCTTGAGGGTAAAGCCGTCCTTCGAGGTGAGGTTGAACTCGATCTTGTATACCGGTTCTATTTTGCCGTCTTCGCCTTGGGCCGTACCGGCGGCCTCGATCTTGATGATGCCCTCCTTTCCGTAGGAAAATTGTCCGAAAGAGGTTCCGTCGTCCAACTGGACATAAGTGCCGAGCGGGAATACCAGTCCCTCCATCGGAATTTCCACGGCGGGCATCCACGACCCCCATTGGAACGAGGTGTTGGCCAGATATTCGTGGGGCTTGATCACGGCTTCCTTCGGATTGCCGAACAGGTCGTTGAATACGACGAGCGCAGCGGCGAGACCGCCCTGCCCCTCCTCCGTGTCGTAGGTTTCGTCGTAAATGTTGATCTGCATCATGCCGGTACCTGCTTCGAGCATGTTGCCGTAATAGGTCGCGGCGGCGCTGAATCCGACCACTTCCACGTCGCGTCCGATCTGCGGCAGGTAGAAGCCGCCGTCCTCCGGCTGATCGACGATCTGGAGCTGTCCCTCGTAGACGATGCTCTTTTCGGAACCGTCCGTATCGACGAAACGGAGCGAAATGCTCCAGATGTCGCCTTCGCGGGTGACTTTCAACGGCTCTCCCGAAACCAGCGACAACTGGGTTTTATTGCCTTCGGCGTCGATATACTGAACACCGGTATATTGGGACGTGAACGTGTGATCCTCGTTGAGCTGGCTGGCCATATATTCACCCTCGGGAAGCGTGTAGGCATCTTCGCCCGGAACCGCATAGAGGTCGGCCACGAAAAGGTAACCCGCCTCTTTGAGCGTCACCCGCCCTTTGGATACGGTATGCTCGGCATCCGTGAAGGCCATATAATAGTTGTGCGACTCCACGCCCTTGACCGGGCCGAGGTACCACGACAGCGGAACTTTATCCAGCAACACCTTGTCTGCATCATCTCCCTCCTCCGAAGCGTCGGAATTCTTGCACAGTCCGTAATAGGCGACCGTCAGCGTTTTTCCGCCGGTTTCGATTGCGGCCGAAATGCGGGCGACGCGGGCCGAGAGGAACTCGACCGAGAGATCCGCTTTCGAGGCTTCTCCGACGTTCGAGGAGTTCACGTCGATCTCCCCATAAACGATTCCGTTGCCGGCAGCCGTAAGATCGACAGCTCCGGAAGGTTGTTTGACGGTAATTTTGACGGCATCGTCGGCGATCAGCATGCCATCCACATCCACAAGCCCTGCCGTCGGCGAAAGATAGATCGTATAGACAGAGGCTGCTTCCGAAGCATCTGCCTTTTCGCCGTTTCCGGGTGTCTCGACCGTATAGACGGCGGATTTGATTTCCCGCACGACACCGTTGCAGATCAGTGCATTCCCGCTTTCCGGCATATCGGGGTCGCCGGATGAGGACGAGTCGTCGTCCGAGCATGAACTCAGCGCGACGGCTCCTGCCATGCAAAGCATGATCAGAAAGAATGGGTACAGTTTTTTCATAGGATGAGATTTAATGAACCGGCTTCCCGGCTTGGTTTTGCGAATGGAATGCACCGAACTCGACGCCATCTTTGAATGGGTTTTACCATTTTACATTCGGAACCCTGAGCGGATTCCGGAAAAAATTACTTATTCGAGTTTTCGGGATTTTTTCAGCTCGGCACGAGAACGGCGCCAAGGAAAAATCCCCCCCCCCTCGCGATTTGACGAGGAAAGAGGATTCTCTCAATAACAAAAGTAACAAAAAGTTTCTATTTTGATTCATTTTCGGCGATTTTTTAATCAGGAAGATGAAAAAAGATACTGTTCGTCGGTGAAATTCAGGCGGTAGGATTTACTCTCGCGTGCAAATTTTTTCCCGTATTTCCCGGATCTCCAGGGCGGGACGGATTCCGGAAAGACGGCCGCACGAACGGAGCGTACTTCGGGAACGGGGCCTCCCGGCCGTTTCCCAAACGAACCGGCTCCCGAACCCTTGCCCCCCGACATGTCCCGCCCGGAACGGACCGTTCCCCTTCCGAAACACTCCGGCCCGACCTCACTCCGGCCCGAAACGCCCCGGCCCGAAACGAAACGCCCCCGTCGCAACGATTGCGACGGGGGCGTTATCCCTATGCGGAACGGGGAGGTTCCGCAAATCCTATTTCTTCGAATTCTTCGCGCGCTGCATGGCTTCCTGCTGGCGCATCAGCTCTTCGTAGCGCTGCTGGAACTTCGACTTCCGGCCTTTCGATTTCCGCGCGGCGTTGGCCTGCATGATGGCCTGAATCTTCGAATCATCCACCATGCGCCGGATCACGAGCGTCTGGCCGATGGTGAGCAGGTTCGACAGCAGGTAGTAGTAGCACAGACCGCTGGCGTAGCTGTTGAACCACAGGAGCAGCATGACGGGCATCATATAGACCATCATGAATTTCATGCCGGCCATCTGGGGCTGCGCCGAAGCCGTCTGCTGGTAGTTGTAATACGAATAGACGAACATCGACAGGGCCATCAGCAGCGCGAACAGGCTCACGTGGTCGCCGTAGAACGGAATCGAGAAGGGCAGGTTCAGCACGCTGTCGTACGACGACAGGTCGTCGGCCCAGAGGAACGACTGGTCGCGCAGCTCGATCGACGCCGGGAAGAACCGGAACACGGCGATCAGAATCGGCATCTGGATCAGCAGCGGAATGCAACCGCCCATCGGGTTGATCCCGGCCTTTTTGTAGAGCTCCATCGTCGCCTGCTGGCGCTTCATGGCATCCTCCTGCTTGGGGTACTTCTTCGCCAGCTCATCGACCTGCGGTTTGATCAGCCGCATCTTGGCCATCGAAACGTAACTCTTGTAGGTCAGCGGCGAGATCACCAGCCGGATCAGCACGGCCAGGATCAGGATGACGATGCCGAAGCTCGGAATGTAGTTGCGCAGGAAGTCGAAGACCGGAATCACGCACCAGCGGTTCACCCAGCCGAAGATGCCCCAGCCGAGCGGAATCAGACGCTCCATGTGCAGGTCGTCCCCCTCCGAAAGGCTCACCTTCTTGAGGATCGAGTACTTGTTGGGACCGAAGTAGAAGGCGAAATCATACCCTTCGGTCTGCGGCGTGTAGGGCACGGTCATCCGCGCCGTGAAATCCTTCACGTAGCCCGAACCGGGATGCGCCGTCGAGAAGCCCAGATCGGCATACGAGACGTTCTCCGGGGCGATGAACACCGACGAGAAGAACTGCTGCTTGAAGGCCACCCAGTTGAGCGACGAGGTCACCTCCTTCGACTTCTCCTCCTCGCTCATGCCCAGCTCCTCGACCGACTTCTCGCCCGGGAAACGGTAGGCCACCGTGGTATACATGTTCTCGTTCTTGAAGCCCTTTTCGTTCTGGTAGGAGGTGTTCGACCAGTCGATCTGTATCTGGGTCTGGTTGGCCATCTCGCGGGCCATGTTCACCAGCCGGACGTCGAACCCCACCAGATAGTCGCGCTCGGGCGACGCCGTGTCGTAGATCGTATAGCGGTACTCGAGGCTCGCATCCCCCGACACCGGGAGGCGCATGACGACCACCTGTTCGCCCTCCGGGCCTTCGGCGACCGGCTCGGCCTCGAAAACGTAGTCGAGCGTATTGACATCGACGTTGCGCAGGCCGTTCTTCACGTAGAAGGTCATGCCGAAACGCGCCGTGGCGGGGTCCATCATCTCGACCGGACGACCCTCCTCGCCGCGGGGGGCATAGCGCTTGTAATCCTTCAGCGTCACGCCCGTCACCTGGCCGCCGCGCGTCGAGAAACGCACCGCCATCACATCGTTCTCCACCGTGAACTCCTCCGCTTCGGCCTCACGGGCCGCAGCGAGCGTCGCGCCCAGCGCCTCCACCTGACGTTCGCGCACGGCGGCGGCCGCCACCGAATCCGCCGCGGCAACCGCCTCTCCGGCGGCGGGCGCCGTCACGGCCGCGGCCGCGGCCAGCGAATCCTGATAGGCCTGCCACCGGGCCATCTCCTGCTGGTATTTCTCCTGTTCCTTCGTATTCATATAGGCGAAGCCCAGAAAGAGCACCGCCACTACGGCAATTCCGATAATTGATTTTTTATCCATCTAACCAAATAAAATCGCTCTTCGTTGTCCTGCTTTTTGTTTTCCGGTCTCCGGGCCGCTATTTCCGCTCCTCCGCACAGGCGAGCGCGGCCTTCACGAAGGCCACGAACAGCGGCGAGGGACTCAGCACGGTGCTCTTGTACTCGGGGTGGTACTGCGTACCCACGAACCACGGGTGGTTCTCGATCTCGACGACCTCCACCAGATTCGTATCGGGATTGACACCCACGGCCTTCATCCCGGCCGCCTCGAACTGCGCGAGGTAGTCGTTGTTGAACTCGTAACGGTGGCGGTGGCGCTCCGAAATGTTGAGCCGGCCATAGGCCGCGGCCACCTTCGACCCCTTGCGGAGCGTACAGGGATAGGCCCCCAGACGCATCGTGCCGCCCTTGGCCGTGATACCCTTCTGCTCCTCCATCAGGTCGATCACCGGATGGGGCGTCTGCTCCATTTCGCTCGAATTGGCGTCGGCGATTCCCAGCACGTTGCGGGCGAACTCGATCACGGCGCACTGCATGCCGAGGCAGATGCCGAGGAACGGGATGCCGTTCTCGCGTGCGAAACGCACGGCCTCGATCTTGCCCTCGATGCCGCGGTTTCCGAATCCGGGAGCCACCAAGATCCCGGCCATCCGGCCCAACTGCGCGGCCACGTTCGACGCGTCGATCTTCTCCGAGTTCACGTAGCGCAGCTTCACCTTGCAGTCGTTCACCGCCCCGGCGTGCACGAACGATTCGCAGATCGACTTGTAGGCGTCGGGCAGCTCGGTGTATTTGCCCACCAGCGCGATCTCGATCGTCTTCGCCGGATGCTTGATCTTCTCGACCAGCGCCGTCCAGGCGGCCATGTCCGGCTCCTTGTCGGCCGGCAGGTCCAGCTTGGCGAGCACCACTTCGTCCAGATGCTGCTCGTGCATCTTCATCGGCACTTCGTAGATCGTCGGCACGTCGATCGACTCCATCACGGCGTTGGCGTCCACGTTGCAGAACAGCGCCACCTTACGGCGGATCTCGTTGGTCAGATGCTTTTCGGTGCGCAGCACCAGAATGTCGGGTTGCAGCCCGTTCTCGAGCAACTGCTTGACCGAGTGCTGCGTAGGTTTCGTCTTCAGCTCGCCCGAGGCTGCCATGTAGGGGATCAGCGTCAGATGCACCACCAGCGAGTTGCTGTACCCCAGCTCGTAGCGCAGCTGGCGGACCGCCTCGATATACGGCAGGGACTCGATGTCGCCGACCGTGCCGCCGATTTCCGTAATGATGACGTCGTAGATTTTCTTCGCGCTGAGCAGCTTGATGCGGCGCTTGATTTCATCCGTAATGTGAGGAATGACCTGCACGGTCTTGCCCAGAAACTCGCCCCGTCGCTCCTTGTTGATTACGCTCTGATAGATGCGGCCCGTGGTCACGTTGTTGGCCTGAGAGGTCGGAATGTTCGTAAACCGCTCGTAATGTCCCAGATCGAGGTCGGTCTCGGCGCCGTCCTCGGTTACGTAGCATTCGCCGTGCTCGTAAGGATTCAGCGTGCCGGGATCGACGTTGATATACGGATCGAGTTTCTGGATGGCCACCTTATAGCCGCGAGCTTGCAGCAGCTTGGCCAGCGAGGCGGAGATGATGCCCTTGCCCAAAGAGGAAGCCACGCCTCCGGTTACAAAAATGAATTTCGTCTTGTTCGTGTTAGCTACAGCCATGATGTTACTCTCCTTGCTTGTCTATCAGATTAATCTTTTCGATGATGGTCGCCATTTCCTGCTTGGCGCGCTCGATCTTGTCGTTCACGTCGCGGATCATTCCCTCCGCGTTCTTGCTTTTCGAGAAAAAGCCGATGTTGTTTTCGAGTAGCGCGATGTCGGCTTCCAGTTGCTTCATCTTGTTGTACAGCCGGTCCCGTTCGTGACGGATGCGGCGGTCGCCTCCTTCGGATAGGCTCGACAACTTGCCTCGGAAACGCTCCATGTGGCGTTCCCGCTCGCTGCCGCGGAGCCGCGCGAAGATATCGTCCACCAGCGAGCGGTACTCGCTTTGGATCGCGTCCTTCTGTTTGATGGGAACGAACCCGATCTCGGCCCAGCGGCGTTGGAGTTCCTTGATCGCCTCGAAGCCCTTGTCCCGTTCCTCGACCGAGAAATTTTTCAGTTCCTCGAGCAATTCCCGTTTTTTCGACAGGTTTTCCTCGTATTGGGAGTCGATCTCCGAGAAATGGGCCGCCTTGCGCTCGAAGAAATGGTCGCAGGCCGTGCGGAAGCGTTTCCAGACGGCATCGGAATGGCGGCGCGAAACGGGACCTATCTCTTTCCACTTTTTCTGCAGGGCGATCAGCTCGTCGGTCGTCTTTTTCCATTGCTCGCTGTCCATAACGGCTTCCGCTGCCGCGCAGATTTCGTTCTTCAGGTGCAGGTTGTTCTCCATCTCGGCCTTGGTCTGCAGGTAGAAGTTCCGCTTATTCTCGAAAAAGCGGTCGCAGGCCGTGCGGAAGCGCTCGTATATTTTCGTATTGTCCTTTTTGGGTGCGAAGCCGATCGTTTTCCATACCTTTTGAATTTCGATCAGCTGTTCCGACGCCTTGTTCCACTCCTTGCGGGTCGTCGGCGAAGCCTCCGAGAGTTCCTCGGTGCGGACGCAAAGCTGGGTTTTCAATTCCAGATTGCGCTTCTGCTCCTCCTTGATGTTGTCGAAATACTCCTGATGCCTCTTGTTGATTTTCGAGCTCGCCTCGCGGAAACGGTCCCACAGCGGCTCTTTGTATTCGTTGGCGACCGGTCCGATCTCGCGCCATTGCTCGTGCAGTTTCTGCAATTTGTGGAAAGCCGTGATGACGGAAGTTTCCAGTACGAGCGCATCGGCTTCCTCGCAAAGCTGCAGCTTGGCCTCGTAGTTCTTCTTCAGGTCCAGATCGCGCAGTTCCTTGTTGATCTTGATGAAATTGTAGAAATTCTCAACGTACATGTTGTACGTTTCCCACAAGTCTTTCAGGTGGGTCTGGGGCACAGGGCCCGTCTCCTTCCAGCGACGCTGCAACTCGCGGAAGGAATTGAACGTATGGTTGAGCGTTTCGTTGCTGTCGATCAGTTCTTTGAGCTCCTCGATGATCTGCAGCTTGGTCCGGTAATTGGCTTCTTTCTCCTCGTCCAGACGGGCCATGTACTCGTTCCGCTTGCGGCGGTACTCGGCGAACAGCTCCTTGAGGCGCTGCTCGGCCGCGTCCGTAGGCGGTACGAATTGCTCGATCAGGCCGCCCGACTCGACGAACTGCCGGCGCAACTGTTCCGTCTCGCTCCGGTATATTTTGTAAAAGGCTACCTTGATCGCCTCCGCGTCGTTGCGTATGATCTGTACCGGCTGGGTCGAGAGCAACGTTTCGAATGCCGACAAGAGTTCCTCTTTCGTTTTGCCCGTATAGTCGCCGGATTCTTTTTTCAGGTCGGCGCTCTCCTCCTCGCTGGCTTCGCCCAGATCGAATTCGGGAGCGCTCGCGGCCAGTGCGGCGTCCTCGTCCGAGAAGTCGACTCTTTCCGCGGAAGTATCCGCGTCCGTTTGCGTATCGCCCGGCTCTGCGGCTTCGGACTGCTGTTCGGTTGCAGCCGCGTCCGGCCGTTTTTCGTTTCCGGCTTCAGTGCTCGGCGCCGGATCTTGGGCCGGTTGTTCTTCATCGGCGATCTCGGAGGATGCCGGGGCGGATTGAGGCATATCTTCAATGCCGGGGGCATTGACTTGTTCCACGGGAACAGACGGATCTTTCTTGTCGGTGTCCATCGCTTTGCTGTTTATTGTTGAGTATTCTTTTCGTAGCCTGTGGCTAAAGTGACAAATGTACATGATTTTTCGGGAAAAATCACACGGCGTCTCCAAGAAGTTAAGGGATGGGAG
>ENA-ORTH01002973-ORTH01002973.1-human-gut-metagenome-genome-assembly--contig:-NODE-2973-length-12166-cov-6.060771_pt1 | contig 12166 bp, 13 predicted proteins | sample MGYA00241914_ERZ509192 | MGnify/ENA primary metagenome ERZ509192 (study PRJEB26280, sample SAMEA2338826) | human gut metagenome | biome: human gut; feature: human-associated habitat; material: faeces... | reverse complement strand
GCCTTATCACTGTGACGGTCTGCGAGGGCGACTTCACTTTTTAAATTTTTAAGTTTCTTTGACAACTGTGCAATACATCTGTCATTGTCCCCGCCGCCGCTGAATGTAAAGACAGCATTTATTCTATCAGCCACTCCGTACTTTTTAATAAAGGTGTTTACCGGAGATGCCGGTAAGCCCGCCCATATGGGTGTTCCCAATATAATTTCATCGTAATAATCTATATTATCGGGAACGCCTTTTATTTTCGGTGTTCTTCCAAATGTGGACTGCATTCCGCCGACAAGCATTTTCGCCGCCGGTTTTCGCGGAAGCGGCTTTGCCAAATCGATCTCAAATAATTTTGCGCCCAGTTTTCTTGCAATCTCTTTGGCGGCTTCTTTTGTATTTCCTGTTAATGAATAGTAAATAACTGCTTTGCTCATTGTGTTGTTCTCCATTTGTTCTTTATTTTATATGATTTGATAAACTTGAAGTTTTGCATACGTTATTCTTCTAATATTTTTGTAGGGTTCGCATCCGTTACAAATATCATACTATCATAAAGCTCCGCAGGAGGTTGAAACATTCGATAACTTGGAGGAAGAAGTCGCATAATGATTGAGTAGCTTTCTCCAAGTGTTCCCATATAGGTGTATTCAGAAGCCTGCCTACCCAGTTCAGAATTTTCCGGGACTTTAGTAAAATCCAACCAACAAATATCAAATCCCGCCAGTTTTGCCGCCTTTGCTAAAGGGTCATGGGAATAAAACACCTGAATTGTACGCTTTTCAGGCGAACGGGTCGGCATATTGCAATGGGTTTTATAAAAATCGGTACCAATGACATAGTAACCGTTTGCTGCGTCCTTGGAAAGAAGTTTACCCATCGAGTCAAAACTGCCCCATTTTGCGACATGGCTGTTGTGACCTGTCACAAAGATTTTTTCATGCCCATTTCGCTGCTCCTGCTGTAAAATCCACTGTACATTTTCTGCCATAAATTGATCTCTTAATGTAGCACCATCATCATTTGTCAGAGTTTGAAGCTCGGAATGCTGCATTAAAATATCTACAAAGTGAATTGCATTTTCCGAACCGTTCTTGCTTTCCAATTCTTTCTTCACTTGTGTAAGGGTTTCAGTTCGAGTAGATAAATCGCATTCACTGCTCCAGTTTTCACCTTCCACAAGTTTCTGCAAGTTTGTTGTGTCCACTTCCAGTTCTTTGCAGGATTCTTTCAAAAACCTCATGCTGTAAGAAAGCCTCTGCATATCAAAACCGTAAAAGCGAAGGTCTTCGCCTTCCAATGCACTTTCATTGTACTGGCGCATATAGGAGATAAGTCCTGCCATCTCTTCCGTTCTATAAATGGAAAATCCAATCGCTGCGGCTGCTTCCTGTGCTGTCCCCTCACCGCCGTGTATATATCGGTTTACCTGCTCGCAACCGCCGTAGTCACCTTCAAGGGCAAACGCCCTAACACCATTATTTTTTACCATCAGCTTGAACACTTCCAGCTTCAACTGCTGAAATTCTGTATTTCCGTGAGTAGCTTCTCCCAATGCAATTATTTTTGCACTTTCAGGCACAGTTATATTTTCAACGGGTTCAGCATAAGCTAAAAACTCTTCTGGATTCACATTTTCTCCTGTGCCAAAACCTCCAAAACGCATAAATACAAGTGCCGCTAAAGCCATAACACCTAATAATCCAAAAACGATATATCTTATCTTAAATCTTCTTGTCTTTTTATTCTTCATATCTGATAGACCTTTCCTTTATAGTGAATCAGTTGTCTTACATCCGTTTTACACGCTTATTGTACTTCACGTAATAGTTCTTCTGCCGTAGTGTTGAACAATTTTGCAAGTGTAAGCAGATTGGAAGTGCTTGGGTCAGATGCTCCGGTCTCCCATTTAGAGACAGCCTGCCTGCTTACGCCGATAGATTCTGCAACAAACTCCTGCGTCATCTTACACTCTTCACGATGCTGCTTCAAAACCTCACCGAGAGATTTCTTGATGCTGGACTTTTCTTTTCTGACATTGCCTGATTTGACATATCTACTCAATGCTCTTATGAGGAAAATTCCCACAGTGATAAATGCCGCTATCACCGCCACCCCGATTAGCAGTACAATACCAAAAACAATAACTCCTAAAAAATCATATTTCACTTAATTACCTCCTTTCGTGACTTCATGATAGCGAAATTTCATGGTTGCTACCACCAACTATCACGATATTTCTTTGGTTGCGAACGGTTGCGGAACTAAAATAACACTTTTTTATGTAAAAGGCATATATGTAAATTAATAAAACGACAAATTCCGATTAGTCTCTTACATTCTATCATATTCTATCCCAAAACTCTATTCTTAGATTGCCAAAGAGCAGCCTTTCGACTGCCCTTTTTACTCACATATATATACTCTCTTTCAGCACAATTTCTTCCGCACATGCCTTTATATTATTCATCAATCCAACCCATTTCATCAGATCCTGCATTTTCAGTTGTTCCGTCACACCCTGTTTTCCCACCATCTGTTTTACCAAGGTTTCCACCTGCTCTCTGGTCTCCTGATCGACTCGGTTCAGATGTGCTGTTAGTTCCCCCGTCATCAATAAATACTGATATCGTGCCAGTCTATGCACTTTCAGAAACTGTTTTCGCAACATTCCGTATTTACCATATGTCAGTTCTTCCTCATTCACCGCCAAATCCGGCAGGTAATAATCTCCATGCAATGTGTAGCTCAATCCATTACTTTCATCATAAATGTGCTTTTTCATCGTCTTATCTCTCCATTCCTCTATTTTTTGTTTTATTTTTCTTACGCTGTTGATTCTCCATTTCACTTTTACGGGCACCCCAAGCCAGTCTTTCGTGAATACTTCCTTTTGGCATTTGCTCCATTTGCCGTTTTTCTTCTAATGCTTTCTGCTCCTGTATATCCTGTTGTACTGCATTTTCTACAATATTTTCTCCAAGAACACGCACTACCCGATCATATCTGTCGGAAACACCCTGCAATTGTTGCTTTTCCTCAGATAACTGCTGTTTCTCTTCACATACTGTATCTAGCTGTCTCTGCACTCGGTTATATGCCTGCTTTGTTTCCTGATATTTGTGTTTCCATTTTTCTACTTCTTTGGTAAGTTCTTTGACCTGGGCTGCCATTGCAGCAATTTTATTTTTCATCTGGGTGAACAGTGGTTTTATCTTTTTATCCCGGTAAGTTGTTGCACGTTCTAATGTCCCAGCTTCCGGTAGAATTGCTTTCACTGTCCCATATTCCTTTATTTCCTTACTGACATTATCCATAACAGGCTGCAACCGTTCTCTGCGTTCTTCCAGGCTGTGCAGATCTTTCTCAGCTTTTTCCGCACGCTTCTCAGCCTCCTCTTTATCTTTAACTGCCTGCTCCTCATCATCTTTTAAAAGCTGGATATCAGCTCTTACTTCCGCAATCTGTGCAGTCAGTCCTTCATTCTCAGCAGTGAGATATTCTTTTTCCTGTTCCAGTGTCTGTACTTCCTTTTTACGCTCTTTCTTCTTAAAATTATAAACATCAAGATGCTCCTCATGTGTCCCTTTCTGCTCCCATTCAATTCCATGCTGTCGTGCAACCTCTGCAAGCACTTCTTTTTCATGGTTGATCCACTGATTCAACTCTGTATCGTGTTTGTTCCCGCCTTGAAATCCCAGGCTTTTTAATGCCTGCTTCAGTGAAACCCTGGTATCCATTCCTTTCCCTTTCCAGCCAGTTACATAAGGAACAAAATCAATATGCAGATGCGGTGTAGCTTCATCCTGGTGCAGATAACAGCTAAATACATGAAGTGTTGGATTTCGTTGCTGAAAATTCTTTACATACTCATCCAGTACTTTTACCGCCAGGTCTCCTTCTGTCGTTCCCACAGCCATATCTTCTCGATTTCCAATCTGGAAAATCACTTCATGGAACAGCTTTTCCTGCTTTCCCTGACGAATTTTTTCATAGTAATTTGTAATCTGCCGGTCCTTTCTTTTTCCCACATTGTACCGTTCCACAGAATCATCAAACAACTCTTTATATACTTCTTTCAGATTTTCATTCTGGTAACAGATATTCAGGTGTACTCTGTCTGGGTCTACATTTTCAGCTACAAAATCCCGTCTGTTATGAGCCAGCGATCCAGCTCCAATCATGCCGCTGATCGTTCTTCTCATCATTATGCTCCTCACCTCTCCTTCTAAAAAGCGTGCCAGATATGGCACATAATTTGTATTTCCGCCAACTATGGCGATTATAAGAAATCTTCGCCGGATACGGCGGTTTTGTTACTTTTGTCAAAAGTAACGCAAAAGCACTTTCGACAGCCGTACCGCCTATCAAAAGTACCCTTGCGCCCTGCCGGGGGCAAGACGTCCGGAGGACGTCTGTTCTGCACCGACTGAAGCGGAGCGGAGACCATTATTTCTCCCGCTAGTCGGATTGCTTCTGCGTTACTCACTTAACTAATCTATTACTGTATTCTCGCCTGTATATATTCCAGATCTCCGCAGTACGGTGTTCCTACCAGATACCATTCCCTTGCCGGATTCATCTCCATTCTGGTCTGCACCCACTGATCATCAATTAGTACTTCCAAGCATTCCCCACAATGAAATCCTGTATCAATCCATAAATCTGATGACAATAAACCATATCTATCGTTACTGCTGTTATATCCTAATCTTCCTTCTCTCATTGCTGTATGCTCCTTTCTATTGTCCTACTGTAAGGACGCCCTGATTCAGGGCTCCCTTTCGCAGCCTATAATTTACCGATAAATAATCGGGTAATCTATAACCTCTCGTCTGTATCTTACCGGCTTTCTCCTTGTCTGATATTTACAGGTGCGTGACACGCTCCTGTTATAAAGTAATCAGCAAGAATCTCTACCAACGAAAGTTTTCCGGTATTCCCTTCCTTTCCAGGTATTCCTGCCTGGACTTTTCTCTCTCTTCCTCTGTTGGGGCTGTTTTGTACTTACTGTATAACTCCCGATCTACCATTGCATTCAATTTCTTTTCTAACCCTTTCCTTATGATTTCTTCGCCCTCATAATTCTCCATCAGGAAATATTGCAACAGTTGAAAGAATAACTCATATGGTATCTGCACATTTCTATTTTTCATCTGATCTCCTTTCAAGGTGGCAAGATGCCCTATTATTAAGATATGGTCATCTTGCCATCTTCCTTTTTCTACTCTGACAACATCCAATACCACTGATTTCCACGTTTTACGGAATCTATTCCCAGTTCCATTTTGGCATTTCTCAGTGTTTTCTTTTTAATTCCCAGTTTTTCTGCTTCTTCCTCAATTTTCTTTTGTGCCATACCTCCATCAGCCAGTATCTCAAGCAGAAATTCTTTTGCTTTCCGGGTTTTCTGTCCTTTTCCCTCTCCATTGAGCAATTCATCTGCACTAATGTCATATTCACCAATCCATTCAAATCCGTTGTTTTTATCCAGACGGAACGCAATAGCTTTACCTTCCGGTGCCAGGGAACTCTTTGTATGGCACACAACTCTTACTTCCGGTTCGTCCTTAATTCGTCCGACAATCAAAACGCTTCTTGCAGCTGCCTGAAAATCAATAGAACCAAGTCCCCGGTAAGAAGATTTTCCGTTACTGTTCTTGTTCATGTGTCCAATCAGAATAATCGCACAATGATATTTTTCTGCCAGGACTGCTATACGTTTCATCAAAGGACGGATTTCATTAGCCCTGTGCATATCCACCTCTGATCCAAGGAAGCCCTGAATCGGGTCAAGCACAACCATTCTGGCTTTTGTCTGCACAATTGCTTCTTCCAACCGGACATCTGCCATCGTCAGCGGTTGCTCACTGTCATCGATAACCATGACCTTTGTGCAGTCTGCACCTGCAGCAAGTAATCTTGGTTTTATCGTATCTCCAAGACCATCTTCTGCAGTCTGGTAGATTACATTTACTGGTGCCTCCAAATGCTGTGTTGACGCATTGTTTTCAATATTTTCTGCATCTACCATATCGCTTTCACTATCAATATCTATCCTTTTATCTTTTGTTGAATCAGCTGGAAGAATAGTCTCTCCTCTGGTCAGTTTTGCAATAATTTGAAGCACCATTGTCGTTTTTCCTTCTCCCGGATCTCCCTGTATAATTGTTACTTTTCCATAGGGAATAAATGGATAAAGCAGCCATTCAATCTGCTCCACTTCCACCGTATCCATATTGATGAGTTTCAGTTCCGGTTCCAGCCTTTTCTGTACTGTTTTATTTGTTTCTGTTCTTTTGTTTTCCATCAAATCCTCCTTATTTTCCCGTTGAAAGAAAGAGTGGTTTTTGATAGAATACTCATAGAAGTTTTTTGGAAGAGTATTCTACCAAATCCCTGCCTTTAGGTGTTTGCCGACACTTAAAGGCTCTTTTATTCCGCTTTCATTCCAGCCATTGTTATTGTGATAAGCCGAATCACTTCCAATAAATCCTCCGGCACATCTTCTCCCTTTTTCAGACGTTTCAGCTCACCCAGTACCTTTTCAAGTTCCTTCTTCAAAGCTTTATACACCCTGGGATTTCCTGTAACCACAACTTCTTTTTCCTGCAATCTTCGGATAATATATTCTTGTTTGGTTAATCCCGATAGCCGTACTGCCGTCTCCAGAAGTTCATCTTCTTCCGGTGACATCCGAAATGCTACAACTTTATTTCTCCAACGTCCCTGCTGATCCAGACATTTAGCCGACATTTGCAAGTCCTCCTTCTACTTCATTTAATTCTTCATCCATATTTTCCGCATCCAGCTGCTCTGCCATGTCCTGCTGTACCGACGGAAACAGATGTGCATACCGGTAAGTAATCTTTTCTGCTGAATGTCCAACCCTTTTTCCGATTGCTAGTGCGGTATACCCCATATTGATCAACAGGGATACATGACTATGCCTGAGATCATGAACTCTGATTTTCTTTACCCCACTCGCTTTACAGCCTCTTTCCATCTCATGATTCAGATAATATTTTGTTACCGGAAAAATGCGGTCGTCAGGCTTTAAACTGTAATATAATTTCAGGCAGTCCTGCATTTCATCACACAGAAACTGTGGCATTATGACTGTCCGTACACTGTTCTTTGTCTTTGGCGTACTGATTACATCTTCTCCTTTCAAACGCTGATAGGACTTATTGATCCGAAGCGTTTTCTTTTTGAAATTAAAATCTGTTGGTGTTAAAGCAAGCAGCTCGCCCGAACGAATTCCACACCAGTAAAGCAGTTGAAAAGCATAGTAGGAAAGAGGTTTGTCCATCATTTCTTCTGCAAATCGCTTATACTCCTCTTTTGTCCAGAACAACATTTCCTTGCCTTCTTCTTCTCCCAGTGCCCCAGCTTTTCTTGCCGGATTAATGCTAAGATCGTAATATTTCACTGCATGATTAAAAATAGTGCTTAATTGTCCATGTATCGTTTTCAGATACGTTGGCGAAAGCGGTTTTCCTGTTTTCGTTTTCAGTTTTCTCATCTGGTTATGCCAGTCCATCACATCTTTAGCTGTAATTTCCGATACTTTACGTTTTCCAAGATACGGAAGAATCTTTTTCTGAATAATATTTTCTTTTGTAAGCCAGGTACTCTGCTTCAAAGAAGGTCTGACATCTTCTTCATACATAGTGCAAAAGCTTTCCATTGTCATATCCACGCTTGCTTTCTTCTGTAATTTGAATTGTAATTCCCAGTCCGCAGCTTCTTTTCTTGTAGAAAATCCTCGTTTGCATTTCTGTTTTCTTGCACCTGTCCAGTCCTGATAACGAATCATTACATACCAGGTGCCATTGTCATTCTTGTAAATTGCCATTCCTAATTCCTCCCATCATTCGATCTTGTTCCATAGAACTGCTCATAAAAATACTTCCGGTCAACTTTTCCTGCGATTGTCTGACATCCCATTGCCTGCAATTCCCTGTTTAGCCTTTTCATCAGCTTGTATGCATAGGACTCCGATACTTCCAGGACTTCCATGACCTCTTTCACATTCATAAACATTTTACTCATAGAAAATTTCTCCTTTCTTTTTACTATACTATTTTGTATGGGTTGAATTATACTATACTATTCTGTATGGGTCAAGTACTTTCAATACATTTACCCATACTTTTTTGTATGGATTTTCTTGTCTCTACCATTTGGATATGCTATACTCAACCTATCAAGAAAAAGACAGGAGATATAAACATATGGCAATAGGCGAAAGAATCCACCATTTCAGACTTCTGCGTGGTTTCACGCAGAAATATTTGGGTCAACAGCTGGGATTCAGTGATTCACAGGCTGATGTCCGCATTGCACAGTATGAAAAAGGGGCACGCAGTCCAAAAGAAAAATATCTGAACGCATTGGCTGATATTTTTGAAGTATCCCCTCATGCTCTTGCTGTCCCGGATATTGACAGTTACGTTGGACTGATGCATACCTTATTTACCTTAGAAGACCTTTACGGGCTTCACATTGATGAGATTGACGGAGAACTTTGTCTCCGGCTGGACAAGGCCAAGGGAACCACCTACCTTTCCATGTTCGATATGTTCCATGCGTGGCAGGAACAGGCAGAAAAACTCAAATCCGGCGAGATCACTCAGGAAGAATATGATCAGTGGCGGTATAATTATCCCAAAAACGACAAATAAAAAACCAACGAAAAAGGCCTTACCAAATTGATTTCACTCAATTCAGTAAGACCTTTTTGTTGGTTTCACACATATTACCTGATAACCACAAGATTCCGGATAAATAATGCCAAAATCTCTCGTGTTATCATTTTGTTATCAAATAGAACTTTATCTGCTCTAAAACGCCCTGTTTATAAGGAATTTCAGAAAATTTTTATTACTCAAACTCAATCGTCGCCGGCGGTTTCCCCGTGCAGTCATACATCACTCGGTTCACGTGTTTCACCTCATTGACAATCCTGCTGGTCGTCTTCCCAATAACCTCCCAGGGAATCTCCGCACTCTCGGCAGTCATGAAGTCCGTCGTAGTCACCGCGCGTAACGCAATCGCGTAGTCATAGGTTCTCTCATCGCCCATGACTCCCACCGATCTCATGTTTGTCAAAGCTGCAAAATACTGATTCACTTTCTTGTCCCAGCCAGCTTTGGCGATCTCCTCACGCCAAATTGCATCGGCATCCTGTACCATCTGTACCTTTTCTGCCGTGACCTCTCCAATAATTCGAATTCCCAGGCCCGGACCAGGGAACGGCTGACGAAATACCAGATAATCCGGAATACCCAACTCTAGCCCTGCTTTCCGCACTTCATCTTTGAACAAATCTCTCAGCGGTTCGATGATCTCCTTGAAGTCCACACACTCCGGCAAACCACCGACATTGTGGTGAGACTTAATCACAGCAGACTCACCGCCCAAGCCGCTCTCCACCACATCCGGGTAGATCGTTCCCTGTACCAGATAATCCACAGCACCGATCTTTTTCGCTTCTTCCTCAAAGACACGGATGAACTCCTCACCGATGATTTTACGCTTTTTCTCAGGCTCTTCCACACCTTTCAGCTTGTCGTAAAAACGCTGCTGGGCGTTCACGCGGATGAAGTTCAGCTTATACGGGCCCTGCGGTCCGAATACTGCCTCAACCTCATCGCCCTCATTCTTTCTCAGAAGACCGTGATCTACAAAGACACAGGTCAACTGATCTCCCACTGCCTTTGACATCATCACTGCCGCCACAGAGGAATCCACACCGCCAGACAACGCGCACAGCACTTTGCCGCTGCCCACTTTCTCTCGGATTGCTTTGATGGATTCCTCCACAAAAGAATCCATCTTCCAATCTCCTCTACACTCGCATACATTGTATACAAAGTTTGAAAGCATCTTAGTACCTTCCTGCGTATGCAGTACCTCTGGATGGAACTGGATTGCATAGAGCCTTTTCTCCACGTCCTCCACTGCCGCTACTGGACAGTCTGCTGTATGGGCGCTGACTGCAAAACCAGGCGCCGCCTGAGAAATATAGTCATTATGACTCATCCAGCAGATCGTCTTTTCTGAAACATTTTCAAACAATTTGGAACTGCGGTCAACGGTCACTTCAATTTTGCCGTACTCCCGCACCGGCGCCTTCTCTACTTTGCCGCCAAGCAAATGCATCATCAGCTGAGCTCCATAACAGATGCCCAAAATCGGAACTCCCAAATTGAAAATTTCTCTTGTATAGGAAGGAGAATCTGCTTCATAAGCGCTATTAGGTCCGCCAGTAAAGATGATTCCCTTAGGCTGCATTTCTTTGATTTTTTCGAGATCAGTTTTGTAGGAGTAAATTTCACAGTAAACGTTGCACTCTCTGACGCGTCTTGCGATCAGCTGATTGTATTGACCTCCGAAATCGAGAACTATAATCTTTTCGTTCTTCACAAGTTTTCCTCCTATTAATTCGCGATTATTGTCTGTTTTTATTATAAATTAGCCTTTCTGGAATGACAAGTTATTTTTATTACAAAGTATCATCCTGCCTTCATCTTTTCAGACCAAAGACTTGCCCTTCCATTTTCCGCTACGGTAACGAATAATAAAGCAAATAGCTCTCACAATCCAATCCAAGATCATCGCCATCCAGACGCCAAACACCCCGAATCCCATATATTTGCCCAAAATATAACTAAACACGATTCGACAAATCCACATGGAGATGATCGAAGTCACCATGCTGAACTTCACATCGCCAGCCGCTCGAAATACAGAAGGCAGATTAAACGCAACCGGCCAGATCAAACTAGCGCTTACTCCATGAAATAGTAAAATCCGTCTGGTCTCACTGGCAGTAATGTCTGAAAGGTTGTAAACTTTAAGAATCAACGGAAGAGCCAGCACAGTGATACCAATCAAAACCCACATACACAAATAAGATATCATATGCAGCTTTTTGGTATAATACTGTGCCTGGTCGTAGGCATTTGCCCCAATACATCTGGAAATCACTGTTGTGATGGCCAAAGACATTGCCATACCCGGCAGGATTTGTACAGATGCTACAACGTTGCTGACGGCATTCGCTGCAATCGCATAAGTTCCAAACGTCGCCACTAAGCTAAGCACCATAATTTTTCCAAGCTGAAACATACTATTTTCCAAGCCATTGGGAATACCTATGTACAAAATTTTCTTAATCAGATTCTTATCAAAATGATAATGGATTGTCCTTGGAACGGAGACTGTCAGGTCCTTATTTCCAAGCAGCCAGAGTATCATTATCGCTGCGACCATCCTAGATACCAGAGTCGGAATTGCCACACCTTCTGAGCCGCGATGAAACCCATAAATTAAAATTGCATTTCCCACCACATTGATAATATTCATCACTATGGATACCTGCATGGAAACCTTGGAGTTACCCATGACACGGAAAATCGCCGCACCTGCATTATACAAGGCCACAAACGGGATGGATGCCGCCACAATCAGCAGATATACTTCTGCATAGCTGCGAACTTCAGCCGTAATCTGACCGAATACTGTATGCAGAATAAATCCTTTTGCCAAATACATCAGCGCCATAACGCCAATCGCCAAAAAAGCCAAAAACCAGATGAGCTGCTGCGCTGCCTCCTGGGCTTTTTGAGTATTTCTTTGTCCCAAATATTGACCTGTAACCACCGCTCCTCCCGTGGCCAGCGCGGAAAACGCATTGATCAGCAAAAGCATTACGCTGTCAACCAGCGAGACACCCGACACCGCTGATTCACCCACATTGGCAATCATGATGGAGTCTGCCATCCCCACCAAGACCGCCAGCATCTGCTCAATTACCAGAGGCAATATCAAAGCAAACAACGCGTGATTGTCAAACAGGTATTGGCTCCTGTCCACATTCTGTTTCTTTCCCATACTTTCTTTCCACCCTCTCTTGAATAAACAAGACTTTTTAACACTTTACTATGCAAAATTAAATTCTAAGCAAAAAAATAAGAAGGCCCTGTCTGTGCAGGTTCTTTCCCTTCTGTTACTCGATGCAAATTTATTATATGCCTGTATTTTATTGAAATCAATAGAAAATAAAAATTTCATTAATTTTTTGGTAACTATTCAGCTATGCGACTGATAAGAACAAAAATCCGGAGCAAGCTTGCTTGCAGAGGAGTTTTGCTCTTATCAGGCATATGGC
>ENA-ORTH01002972-ORTH01002972.1-human-gut-metagenome-genome-assembly--contig:-NODE-2972-length-12177-cov-2.383353_pt1 | contig 12177 bp, 9 predicted proteins | sample MGYA00241914_ERZ509192 | MGnify/ENA primary metagenome ERZ509192 (study PRJEB26280, sample SAMEA2338826) | human gut metagenome | biome: human gut; feature: human-associated habitat; material: faeces... | reverse complement strand
GAAAGCTGCTTGAGTTTGCAGGCTCCACAGCAGACTGCCGGGATCCATGGTATTCCGGGGCGTTTGATGAGACGTACAGGGATGTGGTCACCGGATGTACGGCGTTCCTGGAATATCTGGAAAGAGAGGGCAGGATCTGATGGAAGATCCTGCTTTTGACCAGTGGAAGGCCTGCTTTTCTGATCGGAAAGAAAATGGATGGGGAGGTTTGCGCGTATGAAATTCCTGCACCTTTCGGATCTCCATATTGGAAAGCGGGTATATGAGTTTTCCATGCTGGAGGATCAGAGGTATATTTTAGATGAGATCCTGGGGATCGTGGACCAGGAGAAGCCGGACGGCGTTCTCCTGGCCGGGGATATTTATGATAAGACCGTGCCGTCCGGGGAGGCAGTGCAGGTGCTGGACGGATTTCTGACGTCTCTGGCGGACCGGGGGATCCCGGTTTTTCTGATCAGCGGAAATCATGACTCTCCGGAACGGATCGCTTTTGGAGCAGAGATCATGAGCGGCCGCCGGGTGTATGTATCTCCGGTTTACGACGGAACAGGAAGGAGCGTTGTTATGGAGGACCAGTACGGTCCGGTGACCATATGGCTCCTTCCTTTTCTGAAGCCGGCGGCGGTCCGCCATGTGTTTCCGGACCAGGAGATCGGGACGTATGAGGAGGCGGTCCGGACGGTCGTGGAGACTTTCGTGTCTTCTACGCGCGACAGCCTGAAACTGCTCGAAGAATACGAGGCCTCCCGCGACTGGCCGTCGCTCGCCAAGCTGGCTCACCGGATGCTGCCGATGTTTCGTCAGCTGCATGCCGACCGAACGGCGGCCGATCTGGAAGAATTGGAAAAGAGCGGTTCCTCGGTGGAACCGGCGCGAATATCTTTTCTGGTCGAACGCGCGATCGGCTCGGCGAAGCGAATCCTCGGAAGAATGTCCGGCTCGCTATAGCTCGATACCGTACAGCTTGAGCTTGTTGTACAGGGTTTTCCGGTCGATCTCCAGCAGACGGGCCGCCTCGCTCTTGTTGTTCCTCGCGCGACGCAGCGCATCCAGAATCTGCTCTTTCTCGTTGACCTTGCGCAACAGGGGCGAAGCGGGCGGCTCCGGCATACTCTCCGCATCGGCCGTCAATTCTTCCGGCAGGTCGGCTATCGTGACGATGCGCCCCTTGCAGAAGAGAACGGCCCGCTTGATCGCATTGCGCATCTGGCGCAGGTTGCCGGGCCATTTGTAGCGGTTCATCCATGCGGCGGTCTCGGCGTCGAATCCTTCGACCTGCTTTTCCAGCTCGCGGTTGGCGTCCTGCAGGAACGACTCGGCGAAAGCGGGTATGTCCTCTTTCCGTTCCCGGAGCGGGGGAATCTGCACGGTGAATTCGTCGAGACGGTGGAACAGGTCCCCGCGAAACTTGTTCTCGCGGATCGCTTCGAGCAGGTTCTCGTTCGTCGCGGCGATGATCCGTACGTCGACGGCCGTTTCCCTCACGCTGCCGACGGGACGGATCACGCGTTCCTGAATCGCGCGGAGCAGTTGTACCTGTACGTCGTAAGGCAGGTTGCCGATCTCGTCGAGGAAAACGGTTCCGCCTTCCGCCGTCTCGAAGACGCCCTTTTTGTCCGAAACGGCCGACGTAAAGGCTCCTTTGGCATGTCCGAACAGCTCGCTGGCGGCCAGCTCGCGCGAGAGCACGCCGCAGTCGACGGCGACGAACGGACGGGCCTTCCGCTTGCTGTTGGCGTGGATGAAGCGGGCCGCGTATTCCTTGCCCGTGCCGCTTTCGCCCGTGATCAGAACCGACATGTTGGTCGGCGCGACGAGCAACAGGTGATCCCGGAGCTTGGCGGACGCTTCGCTGTGTCCCCATACGATAGCCGTTCCGGGCTCCGAAGCGGACTGCGTTTCCGGCCGTGAACGGCGCTGTTCGTGCCGTGTAACCGCCGCGGTCATTTTTTCGCGCAGTATTTCGGGGTTGACCGGTTTCTCGAGATAATCGAAAGCTCCCAGTTTGATAGCCGCCACCGCCGTGCTGACGTTCGCGTAGCCGGTCATGATGATCACTTCGCTGTGAGGCGATTTGTGCCGTATCCATTCGAGCAGCGTGATGCCGTCGCGGTCGGGCAGGCGCAGGTCCGACAGCACGACGTCGAACACGCACTCCCCCATCCGCTTGACCGCCTGCTCCGCACTGACAACGCTCTCCGCCTCGTATCCGTTCTTGGACAACCATGTCCGCAGCATGAGGGCGAAGGCGACGTCATCCTCTACAATCAGCACCTTTGTCATCGGATTCTTTTCGTAATGTTTTTCGCTTGCAAAGATAGCAATAATCGTATAAAGAAAAGGCCTGTTCGCAAACAGGCCTTCGGCAGGCGGTCCGGTTTCGCCGGGCGACCGTCGGGCTTTCCCCTGCGGTCGGGGCGGGGATTTTCTTTTATGGGACGGACGGGCCGGCACTTCGTTCGACCATATCCATAACCGTTCCCTGAGCGTCGAGAAGGAGAGTGATTTCGGTCCCTTTCGGGTTCGGTACGGTAATTTTGTACAGCCTGATCCCGGCGTTGGCGTAGGCTTTCTCGATCGATGAGCTTGCGTACCGCGAGGCGATTGCGTACCGCACGGCCTGAGGCAGCTCGCTCGGGTCGATCTCGACGAATCCCGTTCGAACGGCCGTTGCTTGCGTCGACGCGTTTCCTGCAAGGGCGTATGCGGAGACGGGGGCCGTCCCTGCGGCGGTAATCAGTGCGGCCACGGTAAGCAATAGCTTGTTCATGAGTTCTTGTCGTAAGGGTTAACGGATGAGATCCTGCGTATTTCGGCTTTCTATGCGCGGGGCGGCTTGGTGCGCGGCTCCTTAGGCTGCCGGCGTTTCGGATGCCTGCCGTATGAAGCCTTCCTTGTCGAGGATGATCGTGGCCGACCAGCCGTCTCTTCTCTTTACGATTACTTTGTAAAGGGAAGCGGTTGCGTCATTGTAGGCTTCCTCGATGAAGCTGCCCGGATATTTTTTGTCCAGCGCGTCGCGGACGGCCTGCGGCAGATCGCTCGGCGCGATGCGGATAAAGCCCTCTTGTGCGGTGATCGGAAAAACGGACGATGAAACGGCTGAAGCGGTTCCGGTTGCTGAAACGATGGCTGCGAGTACGGCAGCCGCGAATACGACCTTTTTCATGGCTTTGGCGTTTAAAAAATTCTTTCTACTTGTTCTTTGCTTTCGACAAAAACAAGGAAGAAAAACCGTACCAGAGCATGATATTTTTGTCGGTTTCGTTTTTATTGTGTTGATTTATAGTTTGTTGGTTTGGCGTTGCGGCGGAAGGGAGGCTTGCCTCGGGTTGGGGAGATTTGTGGAAAGATGTGGAGGAATTCCACGCTTCGCGGGGAGAAAAAGCGCAGAATCGTTAGCGATCGCTTGCAAGATCGCATGCCGGCGGCGTCTATTTCGTTTGCAGGATCTGGCCGCGTTCGCTGTGGGAGATTACGAGCAGCTTGTCGCCGAGACAGAGCTTGCTGCGACCGTTCGGAATGAAAAAGGCGCCGTCGCGCTTGACCGTGACGACCAGTTCGTCGTCGGGAAGCGGAAGGTCCATCAGCCGGTCGCCCGAGGCCAGCATGTCGGCGGTCACTTCCGTTTCCGACAGCGTCGACTTGATTTCGTCGGGCAGTTCCTCGAAACTGAAGCTCAGGGCGGCAGGCTCCGAATCGTCGACCATTCTCAGCTTTCCGGCCATATAGCCTACGGTGGTCCCCTGAATGACGAGCGACATGATCGTGATGAAGAACACGATGTTGAAAATCAGGTTGGCATTGTTGATTCCGGCGATAAGCGGATAGGTGGCGAAGATGATCGGCACGGCTCCCCGCAGTCCGACCCATGACACGTAGGCTTTGGCCCGGCCGGAGATTTTGCGGAAAGGCAGCAGACATAGGTAGACCGTAGCCGGACGGGCGATCAGGATCATCGCGACGGCGATCAGCAGTCCGATGCCTGCGACGGGCAGCAGCTCGGTCGGATTGACGAGCAGGCCGAGCGTCAGAAACATGACCAGCTGGGCGAGCCAGGCGATACCGTCGAAAAAGGTCGTCGTGCTGCGGTGATGCGGCATCTTGCTGTTGCCGATCACCAGACCGGCGAGATAGACGGCCAAATAGCCGTTGCCGCCGATCAGGTCGGTGAACGAAAAGATGAAGAATACCAGCGCGAGCAGCAGAATCGGGTATTGCGACTGGTTGTCGACGTCGAGCCGGTTGACGAAGAAGAGCGATATGCGGCCGAGCACGTAGCCGGCGACCGCGCCGACGCCGATCTGCATCAGCAGTACGCCGGCCGAGTGTCCGAAACTCATGTGGCCGACTTGAATGACCTGAATGAACAGGATCGTCAGGATGTTGGCCATCGGGTCGTTGCTTCCGCTCTCGAATTCGAGCATCGGACGGAGATTCTCCTTCAGCCTCAGACCCTTGCTTCTCAGAATCGAGAAGACCGAGGCGGAGTCCGTCGACGAAATGACGGCTGCCAGCAGCAGCGACTCGTAAAGCGTCAGCGTGATCGATCCGAAAAAGTAGCGCGTGACAAGAAAGATGATTCCTCCGGTAATGGCCGTGGTGATCATCACGCCCAGCGTGGCCAGTATGATGCCCGGACCCAGTACGGGGCGGATTTCCTTGAACTTCGTGTCCATGCCGCCCGAAAAAAGGATGACGCTCAGCGCGATCATGCCGATGAACTGGGCGATCGTCGGGCTGTTGAACTGAATGCCCAGCCCGTCGCTGCCGAACACCATGCCGACGCCCAGAAACAGCAGCAGGACGGGAACGCCGAACTTGGAGCCCGCTTTTCCCGCGAGAATGCTCACGAACAGCAAGACCGCTCCGACCAATAAGATATTTCCGGCGTTCAGCACCATAAGGCTACGGGATGAATGGGACGAACGGCTCCGGTTTCCGGATATGCGTCCGGGGCGAGCCGCACCAAATATACTTCATTTTATGCTCGCGTGCAAAGCGGCTCGCGCGAAAAGTCTTTTCGGATTATAAAAAGGAAGGATCGGCCAGAACGGAGAAGGCCGTCGCTTGCGACGGGACACCCGGAAAGCCTTTTCCTGCAAGTTGCCGTGCAGCCGGGCGAAAGTCCGGCCGTCGGAGTTCGAGAGCAGGGAACGAAAGGCTCGCATGCGGTCCGCCCGGCCGTTTGCCGCCTCGGATAGGCGTCGGATCAGGGCCGTGCTAACGGGCTCATTGTGAAACGACAGCCCGGCGAATTGTGGAACGGATTTTGAAAGGTAGTACGTAACGTACCGCGAAATACCTATTTAAAAACTTTTAATAAAAAGAGTATGAAAAAATTAGTCTACATTCTATTGGCCGTTTTCGCTCTGACCTCCTGCAGGGAAGAGCCCGATCTGTCGGAGCTGAGCAGCGATTTTCTCGTATTTACCAACTACGACAAGAGCACGGAGTTCAGCAACATGAAAAACTATTACATGCCCGACAGCGTGTTGGTGATCGGCAACGAGGACAAGGCTGAATACTGGACGGGGGATCAAGCCGCTCCCTACCTGGAAGCCTATGAGGAGAACATGCAGAGTTTCGGCTATACCCGTGTCGCTACCAAAGCGGAGGCGGCTCTCGGACTGCAGATCAGCTATGTTCAGAGCACGCAGTATTTCGTGGGGTACAGCTATCCCTACTGGTGGGACAGCTATCCCGGCTACTGGGGCCCGGGTTATTGGGGCAACTGGGGCTACTGGTATTACCCCTATAATATCGTGTACAGCTATCACGTCGGATCGCTGCTGACCGAAATGGTCGACCTGCGCGTTCCTCAGGGACAGGAGAAGAAACTTACTGTCGTGTGGAACTCCTTCATGAGCGGACTGCTGACCGGCTCGAACACGATCAACACGGCGCTGGCCGTTCAGGCGATCGACCAGTCGTTCGTGCAGTCGCCCTATCTGAATATTACCTCTTTAGCCCAATAAGCCAATTCATTAACAGACGATAAAACGCAATATTATCATGAAAAACATAAAAAGCAAACTGTTCGGGTTCGTCGCCGCTGTCGTCGTGGCGCTTTCTCTGCCTGCCACGGGGCATTCGCAGATACTTTACAACGGCTATTTCAATATCGACTGGCAGTACAACTGGCCGCTGGGCGACAGCTATGCCGACAAGTCGAGCGGCTGGGGCATGAATTTCGAGGGCGGCTATTACTTCCCGTCGAACGTCGGTCTGGGCGCTTTCATCGCGTTCCATACCAATAACAAGTACATTCCCCGCCAGACTTTTCCCATCGGCGGAACCGGAGCTATCACGACCGACCAGCAGCATTCGGTGTTCCAGTTGCCGTTCGGCGTTACGGGCCGCTATCGCTTTACGCAGGGGCGCGTGCTGGAACCCTACGTGGCGGTGAAGGTGGGTGCCAACTATGCCCGGGTCTCTTCCTATTTTTACGTGCTTGAGGCCTATGAGAAGACTTGGGGATTCTATGTTTCCCCGGAGTTGGGCCTGAACGTCTGCCCGTTCAGCCAGAACCGGATCGGAGTCCATGTGGCCGCGTATTACAGTTATGCGACCAACAAGTGCACGACGCTCAATTTCAAAATGGACCAACTGAGTAATTTCGGTCTCCGGGTGGGTTTGTCATTCTGACACTTACCGCATATTCTTCACGAAAAATTCCCGGAGAGAGAGTCTCCGGGAATTTTTTTGTTCCGCTCGTTTCCGTCCGCCTTCCTGCCGGAAAGGCTATCCTCCGATGCAGTGGTATTCGATCCGCGTGCCGGCGAATTCTTTCTTGTCGTAAATGTTGCGTCCGTCGAAAAGCACCGGGGTGCGCATGACGCGCTCGACGACCTGCCATGCCGGAAGCCGGAATTCCTTCCATTCGGTCACCAGAATCAGCGCATCGGCGTCTACGGCGGCTTCGTACATCTCCTTGGCATAGCGGATACGGTCGCCGATGCGCGCCCGGCATGTCTCCATAGCCACCGGATCGTAGGCGGTTACGGTTCCTCCCGCCGAGAGAATCCGGTCGATCAGCACGAGCGACGTGGCTTCCCGCATATCGTCCGTTTCGGGTTTGAAAGCCAGCCCCCACAAGGCGATCTTCCGCCCCGTCAGATCGCTGCCGAAACGCTTGGTCAGCTTGTCGAAAAGCACCCGTTTCTGCCGCTCGTTAACCCGCTCGACCGCCGAGAGGACCTCCATCGGATAGCCGTGCTTCTCGGCCGTTCGGATCAGCGCCTTGACGTCTTTCGGGAAGCAGGAGCCGCCGTAGCCGCAGCCCGGGTAAAGAAACTTGCTTCCGATGCGCGCGTCGCTGCCGATTCCCTTGCGGACCATGTTCACGTCCGCTCCGACGATTTCGCACAGGTTGGCGATGTCGTTCATGAAGCTGATGCGGGTGGCGAGCATGCTGTTCGCAGCGTATTTGGTCATCTCGGCCGAGGTGACGTCCATGAAGATTACCCGGAAATTGTTCAGCAGGAAGGGGCGGTACAGCCGACTCATCAGTTCTTTCGCGCGCTCGCTCTCGACTCCGACCACTACGCGGTCGGGGCTCATGAAGTCTTTGATGGCGCTGCCTTCTTTCAGAAACTCGGGATTGGAAGCCACATCGAATTCGACTTCGGCTCCCCGGCGGGCGAGCTCCTGCCGCACGACCTGCTGAATCCGGCGCGACGTGCCTACCGGAACGGTGCTCTTGGTGACCAGCAGAGCATATTCCTTGACTGCCGAGCCGAACGTACGCGCCACTTCGAACACGTAGCGCAGGTTGGCGTCGCCGTTCTCGTCCGGAGGGGTTCCTACGGCGATGAATACGATCTCGATGCCGTCCATGCAGGAGGCCAGATCGGTCTCGAAACTCAGCCGTCCCGACTGCATGTTCTTCTGCACGATCGCGTCGAGTCCGGGCTCGTAGATCGGAATTCGCCCGTTCTTGAGCTGTTCGATTTTCGAGGCGTCCGTGTCGATGCAGACCACCTCGGCGCCCATTTCCGAAAAACAGGCGCCCGAGACGAGTCCGACATACCCGCTTCCTACCACTGCTATTCTCATTTTCTGAACGGTTTTTGATGTTCTTGTTCTCGGCCGGGCTCTCTCTGGGGTATCCGTCGGCCGCGAACGGTGAACAAATATAGTCAAATGTTCCGAATCGGCCGTGTCGTGCGTCGGGGTATTTCCCGGGTTCGGACGGCGCGGTGCGTGAGGGGCGGGGCGTGAAATTTATCGCCCGGCGCAAGGCGGTATTCTGAAACTATTTTTATATTTTTGCAAGGCGTATTACAAACCGGTCAATGGAACTGAAAATTTTCGTCATCCTGACTTTCGTCATTTCGGCCTTGTCCGGGTGGCTGACCATACCCAAGATTATCCTGATCTCGAAAAAGAAAAAGCTTTTCGACGAGCTTTCCGCGCGCAAGTCCCATCATGGAAACGTTCCCCGTTTGGGAGGAGTCTCGTTCTTCCCGTCGTTTCTTTTTTCGGTGACTCTGTTGCTGGGCATGTGCTACTATCAGGGGCTGACCGTAGCCGCATCGCCTGTCGAGGCGGCGGCATTCAAAGAACTGTTTTTCGTCATAGCGGGCGGGACGCTGCTTTTCTTCGTCGGTCTGGCCGACGATCTGAGCGGCCTCTCCTACAAGCCGAAGTTCGTGGCGCAGATACTGGTCGGCGTGCTGCTGATTTACGGCGGCGTGGGAATCGAGAATCTGGGCGGACTGTTCGGTCTGTACCACATTCCGTCGTCCGTCGGGTGGGTGCTGACCGTGCTGGTGACCGTCCTGCTGGTCAACGCTTATAACCTGATCGACGGCATCGACGGGCTCTGCTCGGGGCTGGCCCTGCTGGCGTTGGGGGCTTTCGGCGGCTGGTTCTGCTGGAATCATCTGTATGTGTACGGGATGATGGCGATGGGCATCGCGGGCGTGGTGAGCGTTTTTTTCTTTTACAACGTGCTGGGACGCCGAATGAAAATCTTCATGGGAGATACCGGCTCGCTGACGCTCGGCTTTCTGATAGCCTTTTTCGGTCTGAAATTCTACAACCTGAATATCAATACGGATATGTTCGGCATACAGGCGACGCCGGCTGTTTTTCTGGGTATCGTCTTCATTCCGGCTTTCGATACGCTACGCGTGTTCTGTGTCCGGATCGCGTCCGGCCTTTCGCCGTTCTATCCCGACAAAAGGCACATCCATCACAAGATGCTCCGTCTCGGCCTCACCCATTTCCAAAGCGCCATGCTGATCATCGTGATGCAGACTTGCTTCATCCTGATGAACGTGCTGATGAAGAACGTCAATATCAACTTGCTTTTCGGGATCGACCTGCTGTTGGGGGTGCTGCTGGTCTGGCAGCTCGACCGGATGGGCGATCGGCGCGAGCGTAAAGGAAAGGCGTAGCGGTCCGCCGCTTGCCTTTTTTCAAAAAAATGAGAATAATATGCTTATGAACCGGATAGTCAAACTCATGCGATGCGTCGTTTTCGCGGCGGCGCTGTACGCGGGCAGCCTGTCGGCGCAGCAGGTCACGCCTGCCATGATCCAGAGGGCCAAAGCCATGGGGGCCACCCAAGAGCAGATCGATGCCGCGCTGGCCGAACGGAACGAACGAAGCGGCCGGCCTTCGTCGACGCAGGCGCAGGGCAGCGAAGTGGTTCGCTCGGACCCGGACAGGCAGACGAAGGATACGAGGCAAAGCGGCGATCCTGACGGCCGTTTCTATTCCGCAACGGAGCGTGACGGTTATGCTGCGGGCCGTCCGGAAGCGGGTCGTCCCGGTTTTTCGGAGCAGGGGAGATACGCGATGCGCTCGGACACCGATTCGGTGACGCGCCTCGGAATCATGTCCGTCGACCCGCGCGCGTCGGTGTTCGGCCGGGAGATTTTCTCCGCCCGGAACCTGACGTTCGCCCCGAGCTATAATATTCCGACGCCGCCCAACTACGTGCTGGGCGCCGGCGACGAAGTGGTCGTCGAGGTATGGGGAGACGCCGAGTCGACGATGAAGCACCGGGTTTCGCCCGAGGGCAGCATCAGCATTTCCGGCGTCGGTCCGGTCTCCGTGGCCGGTCTGACGATCGAGCAGGCTCAGCAGCGCATCCAGTCGAAAGTCGACCGGATCATGAGTGGACAGGTTCGGGTTTCGCTGGGCGAGATACGGAGCATCAAGGTGAATATCTCGGGCGAGGTCGCCGTGCCGGGGACCTACACGCTGCCGTCGCTGGCTACGGTGTTCAATGCGATCTATTCGGCCGGAGGTGTCAACGACATCGGATCGCTGCGTCGCATTCAGGTTTATCGCAACAGCCGGAAGGTCGCCGATCTGGACGTTTACGACTATCTGGTCAACGGAAAGTACGAAACCAATATCCTGCTCGAGGATAACGATATGATTATCGTGCCTCCGTACGACAGCTATGTCGCCATAGGGGGAAAGGTGAAGCGCGAGCGTATCTATGAACTGAAGAAGGGCGAGACGCTGGGCAAGCTGATCGAGTACGCCGGAGGTTTTACCGGAGACGCTTACGCCGAGCGGCTGACGGTATACCGCAAGAGCGGCCGCCAACGCAGTCTGGTCACGGTGGAAAAAGCCGATCTGGACGCCTTCCCGATGATGGACGGCGACTCGCTCCATGTGGACGTCGTGTTGCCGACCTATTCCAATATGCTGACCATCCGGGGAGCCGTATGGCGTCCGGGGGATTATGAGCTCGGACCGGACGTTCGGACGCTCTCGCAGCTGATCGCCAAGGCCGAGGGACTGCGCGGGAGCGAGTTCGCCTCGCGGGGACAGATTTCGCGGTTCGACAGCACGACCAGTATCTATACCGTTATTCCGTTCGTCGTGAGCGACGTGGCGTCGGGTCGGACCGACGTGGAGCTGCGCAACCGCGACGAAGTATACATTCCGAACGTTTTCGACCTGAGGGAGGATTATTCCGTGACGGTCCGGGGCGAGGTGAACGCGCCTCAGACGCTCGATTACCGCGACGGCATGACCGTCGAGGATGTGATCGTGCTGTGCGGCGGGCTGCGAGAGTCGGCTTCCCGGGCGAGAGTCGAGGTGGCGCGGCGGATCAAGGACCCGACTTCCACGTCCTATTCGCCCCGACAGGCCGAAACTTTCCTGTTCGACATTTCGGAGGATCTGGCGATCGCTCCGGCCGACAAGAGGTTCGTGTTGCAGCCGTTCGACGAGGTGTATATCCGGCGTTCGCCCGGCTATTCCGAGCAGAAGAACGCGGAGGCTGACGGGGAAGTGCTTTTCCCCGGGCAATATGTGCTGGCCCATGGGTCGCAGCGGTTGTCCGATCTGGTGCGTCAGGCCGGCGGATTCACCGAGGAGGCTTATGTGCGCGGAGCCAGCGTGCAGCGCAAGCTCACGCCCGACGAGATGGCGAAAGTGAAGGCTACGCTCGAAATCGCCCGGACCAATCAGGATCGCGACTCGGTCGTGCAGGATGCCGTCGAGATTCCCGAGTATTATTCGATCGGAGTCGACGTGGAGCAGGCCGTGAAGAAGCCCGGAAGCAGCGAGGACATCGTCCTGCGGGAAGGCGACCGTCTGTTCGTGCCGAAATATAACGGGACTGTGCGCATATCGGGCGCCGTGCTGTATCAGAACTCGGTCGCGTACGAGGGGAAAAAACTGAAAAACTATGTGGCTCAAGCCGGTGGTTTCAAGCAGAGGGCCCGTCGTCGTCCGTTTATCGTGTACATGAACGGGAAAGTGGCTTCGACGCGCGGAGGGTTCCTCTGGAAACGGTATCCTGCGGTGGAGCCCGGGTGCCAGATCGTCGTTCCGATGAAGCAGGAGCCTAAAGGCAACGGACTGGCGAACGCGATAGGCATGATGTCTTCGACCGCTTCGCTGGCCGCCATGGTCGCTTCGATCATTAATCTGAGCAAGTAGGGCCGGTTGCGGCGATGCAACGTTTGTCGGGCCGCAGGGAAGCACCCTGCGGCCCGATCTTTTGCCGGCGGTCGTTTCCCGTGAAAAACCGCTTCCGCGAGCCCGCCGGACCGAATCCGTTTTCTCCGTCCGGAACCGGATGCAGCGGGCCATGCCGGATTCCGGGCGGCGCATGGGTCGATCTCCTGCGGTGGTTATTCGTCGCTGCGGGTTCGTTCCTGCCGACGGCGGCATCGATCCGACTTTGTCGAGAGAATAGAA
>ENA-ORTH01002957-ORTH01002957.1-human-gut-metagenome-genome-assembly--contig:-NODE-2957-length-12233-cov-3.426425_pt1 | contig 12233 bp, 11 predicted proteins | sample MGYA00241914_ERZ509192 | MGnify/ENA primary metagenome ERZ509192 (study PRJEB26280, sample SAMEA2338826) | human gut metagenome | biome: human gut; feature: human-associated habitat; material: faeces... | reverse complement strand
GCGGTGTGAAATCAGGCAGTCAGGCGGCTCGCGTCTTGCGCGATAACCAGTTCTTCGTTGGTTGGGATAACCACCGCAGGACGGGTACCTTCTTTGTTGATGAAACCAGATTTGCCGAAACGTGCAGCCAGGTTGCGTTCATGATCAACTTCAAAGCCCAGCACGCCCAGTTTGCCCAGAGACAGTTCACGAACCATCGCGGCATTTTCACCGATACCACCAGTGAATACAACAGCGTCCAGACGACCATCCATCAGCGCAGTGTAGGCACCGATGTATTTCGCCAGGCGGTGGCAGTAAACGTCCATTGCGCGCTTCGCGTCTTCTTTCGTCGCGTAGTTGTCTTCAACATAGCGGCAGTCGCTGGTCACTTCGGTCAGACCCAGCAGGCCAGACTCTTTGGTCAGCAGTTTGTTGATTGCGTCAACGCTCATGCCCAGGGTGTCGTGCAGGTGGAAGATGATCGCCGGATCGATATCACCAGAACGGGTACCCATGACCAGACCTTCCAGCGGGGTCAGGCCCATGGTGGTGTCAACGACCTTGCCGTCCTTGATGGCCGCAATGGAGGAGCCGTTGCCCAGGTGACAGGTGATGATCCGGGTGCCTTTCCCGTCCGGCTTGCCCAGCAGCTCGCAGCAGCGAGCGCTGACGAAGCGGTGGGAGGTGCCGTGGAACCCGTACCGCCGGATGCCGTATTTCTGATAGTATTCGTACGGCACGCCGAACATATACGCCTTGGCGGGCATGGTCTGATGGAACGCCGTGTCAAACACCGCCACCTGGGGCACGTCCTTGCCGAAGGCGGCCACGGCGGCGTTGATACCCTGCACATGGGCGGGATTATGCAGCGGGGCCAGGGAGGAATACCCCTCGATGTCCGCGAGCACCTTTGCGTCGATGCGCACCGATTTATCATACTTGGAGCCGCCCTGCACCACCCGGTGCCCGATGGCGGATACCTCGGAGAGGCTGTCGATGACCTTTCCTTCCCCTTCGGTCAGAGCCAGCTTCACCTGCTCGAAGGCGGCGGTGTGATCCGGCATGGCGACTTCCTTCGTCACCACCCGGCCGTCTCCCGTCTTGTGGGTGAACCGGCCGTCGATTCCGATGCGCTCGCACAGCCCTTTGGCCACGACCACCTCGCCGTCCATGTCGATGAGCTGATACTTGAGGGAGGAACTGCCTGCGTTGATGACCAGAATTTTCATGCTTGTACTCAATCCTTTCGCGGGTTCGCCCTTTCCCGGGCAACTTCCACAATTGCATTTTGCCCCAAAACAACGTATACTATCATAGTACGGTTTTGCTTGTTTTTCAAGGGCTTTTCTGCCCGAAAGGCGGGATTTTATTGAAAGTTGCCGGAATCGTGGCGGAATATAACCCCTTCCATAACGGCCACGCCCATCAAATCGAACGCACCCGCGCCGCGGACAACGGCTGCGGCGCCACCCACGTCGTCGCCGTCATGAGCGGCCATTTTGTCCAGCGGGGAGAACCCGCCCTGCTGCCCAAGGCCGACCGGGTGAAGGCGGCCCTGCGCGGCGGGGTGGATCTCGTCCTCGAGCTGCCCGTCCCCTGGTGCCTGTCCTCAGCGGAGGGCTTCGCCTTCGGCGCGGTCTCCCTGCTGGACGCCCTGGGCTGCGTGGATGTCCTCAGCTTCGGCAGCGAATGCGGCGACCTCCAGGCGCTGGAGCAGGCCGCCGACGTGCTGGCATCCCCTCGCTTCGCCGATCTGCTCGCCTACCATCTGGAAGGCGGCCTCCCCTTCCCCGAGGCCCGGCAGAAAGCGGCGGCGGAGCTGCGCGGCGGCGTCGCCCCCCTGTTTGAGAGCCCCAACAACACCCTGGGCATCGAATACATCAAGGCCCTGCGCCGCCTGACCTCCGGCATGGCCCCCTTCACCGTGCGCCGCTTCGGCGCCGGGCACGACGCTCGGCTCCCCGCCGGAGACATGGCCTCCGCCACCTTCCTGCGTTCCCTCATCGAGGCCGATCGGCTTCTGAACGCCACCGCCTACATGCCCGCCCCCTGCGCCGCCGTCCTGGCCGAGGCCGCGCAGGAAGGCCGCTGCCCCGCGGCTGTTTCCCGGCTGGAACGCGCGCTGCTGGCCCGCCTGCGCACCATGTCGCCGGCGGAATTCGCTTCACTCCCAGCCCTGAGCGAGGGACTGGAAAACCGGCTGGCCTCCGCGGCCCGACAGGCCGGATCCTACCAGGAGCTGCTGGACGCCGTCAAAACCCGCCGATATCCCCTGACCCGGATCCGGCGGCTGGTCTGGTCCGCCTTTCTCGGCCTGTCCGCCTCTCTCGCCTGGGACGCGGCGGCAGGCCGGTGGAAAAAGCCGCCCTATCTGCGGGTGCTCGGCGCCAACGACCGGGGGCTGGAAATTCTCCGGGCGGTGAAAAACCCCGTCCTGCCCCTGCTGGCCCGCCCCACCCATATCGACCGGCTGGACGCGGATGCCCGCGCCGTGCTGGACGCCGAATGCCGCGCCGCCGACCTGTACGCCCTGGCCCTGCCTCAGCCGCCCCCCTGCGGCGGCGAATTCACCGCCGGCCTCATTCGGCCTTAGCGGGCCGGAAACGTCCCTTTTTTCACAGTCTGAGGGCCTGCGGGCCCTCTTTTTTTGCGCGCCGCTGTCGGAATCACAGCGAATTTTCCATCCGAACAAAATCTGCCAATTCCATCGGCAAAAAATTTCCACCGGTAATCCGGGCGATTCGGTTTACACTATAGTCGGAAACCATCATCGATTCCGGTCCTCTCGGCCGTTCGATTTTGATAGGTCAAACCATTGGAAAGGATGAACCGATTATGTCCAACCAGCCCAAAGCTATGCAGGATCCGGCCATGAAGCAATATTTCGACACCCTGCCCACCAGCGTGCAGGAAACCATTGTGCAAAGCGGCGTGGAGGTCAACTCCGTCGAACAGCTCAAGCAGTGCGCCGAGCACTTCATGCAGAAAAACGGATAATTCTCCCTCCCCCGAAGCCCCACAAATCCCGCAAATGCTGAAAAACGCCCGCAGCATTCGCTGCGGGCGTTTCCAACGGAAAACAATCTTATTCGTTGTCGACCTTGTTCATGTGCTCGATGAGGTTCAGCACCTTGTTGCTGTAGCCCCACTCGTTGTCGTACCAGGACACCAGCTTGAAGAAGTTGGAGTTCAGGCCGATACCGGCGGTCGCGTCGTAGATGGAGGTACGGGAGTCGGAATAGAAATCGGAGGACACCACCGCGTCCTCGGTGTAGCCGAGGATACCCTTCATGTAGGTCTCAGAAGCCTCTTTCAGGGTGGCGTTGATCTCTTCCATGGAGGTGGCTTTCTCGGTGCGGACGGTCAGGTCCACCACGGAAACGTCCAGGGTGGGCACACGGAACGCCATACCGGTCAGCTTACCCTTCAGCTCCGGAATAACCAGGGCGCAGGCCTTGGCGGCACCGGTGGAAGAGGGGATAATGTTGCCGGCAGCGGCGCGGCCGCCGCGCCAATCCTTCGCGGAGGGGCCGTCCACGGTCTTCTGGGTGGCGGTGGTGGAGTGCACGGTGGTCATCAGGCCTTCCACGATGCCAAATTTGTCGTTGATAACCTTGGCCAGAGGAGCCAGGCAGTTGGTGGTGCAAGAAGCGTTGGACACGACCTTCATGTCCTTGGAGTACTTGTCCAGGTTGACGCCGCACACAAAGGTGGGGGTGTCTTTATCCTTCGCGGGAGCGGAGATAACCACTTTCTTGGCGCCGCCCTGCAGGTGGGCGCTGGCCTTCTCGGTGGTGCAGAACACGCCGGTGGATTCCACCACATAGTCGGCGCCGCATTCGCTCCACTTGATGTCGGCCGGGTTCTTCTCGGCATACACGCTGATGGCCTTGCCGTTGACGACCAGCTTGCCGTCCTCAGCCTTGACGCAGCCGTCGAATTTGCCGTGGATGGTGTCATATTTCACCATGTACACCATGTAGTCGAGATCGATAAAGGGATCGTTGATGCCCACGACCTCGAATTTCTCGGGCTGGGAAACAGCCGCGCGGAAAACCAGACGGCCGATGCGGCCAAAACCGTTGATGCCTACTTTAATAGCCATGAAATTACCTCCATACGTTTATTCTTGTTCCATTTTAACGCGTTTGCGCCCACTTTTCAAGAAGTTTGTCACCTTTTTAACCAGATGTTCACACTTTTGTGAGGTTCACCAAAAGCCATATGAATTCCCCCAAAAAGGGGTGTAATACCGCCAAACGATTACGCGCGCAAGGAGTCTGAAGCTATGGTTGTCACCGATCCTCCCACCCCGCCCGCCTGTACTGGGGAAACCGAAGGCGAGCTCCGGGAAAAGCTGGCCGCTTACTTTCTTTCCGCCCCGCCTCTGGACAGGCAGGACGACGAACAGAAGCGCCGCCATAAAGCAGCCCTCCGCCGTCTGCTGCGGCTGGAAAACCGTTCGATCCTCCAGGCCGCCGGCCTGCCCCGCCCCCTGTCGCAGGGAGATCTGGCCGTGCTGCTGCGCGCGCTGCTGGACGCCTGCCTGCAAACCCTGGGGGCCGCCCGGCAGCGGGACAGTGCCGTTCCGCTCATGAGCGTGCAGATTGCCGAGGGCTTTCCCCTGCGGGAAGCGGCGGGCTTCGAGCCCCGCCTTGTCCAAGCGGGCGTCGTCGGCCTGCTGCGCGCCGCCTGCCGGGCCAACCCGGCCGATTTGGTGGCCGTGTCCCTGTCCGCCGGAACGGAAGCCTTCATCCTGACCGTCACCGGGGAGCGCCCGCCCGCCGAGGCCGAGGCGCTGGCCGTGGCCGAAGAAACGGCCAGGCTGCACAAGGGCGGCCTGGCCGTCTGTTCCGGCACCGTTGGGCTGTCGCTGTCCACCAGCCTGCCGGGGGACGCGGGGCTGTATGTCGCCCCCACCCCGACCCAGCTGCTGCGGGACACCCTGTCGGCCGTGCAGGTGGGTCTTTATTCGTCGCTGGGATAAAGGTCCTTGAGGATGTCGTCCACCGTGGGCTGCTCCGGATCCCCAGCCGGAACCAGGGCCTCCTCCGACGCCGGACGGTTCTTCCCGAAGGCCTGGACAAAGGCGAACAGCAGGGCGAAAGCCCCCACTACCCCGTCGATCACGCCGGCCAGCCGGCTGGCATTGTAAGCGTCCCCCTGCCCTGTCATATACAGGCACAGCCGGGTCAGCGGCCCGCTCAGGCAGAACAGCGCCGTCATCAGCGCAAAGAAGAACAGCAGCCGGTTTTTGCCCGCGCCCACCCCCGACAGATACCGGGCAAAGGAGAAGAAGAACAGCAGGGCAAAAATCAGCATGACGAAATCGTAAAAGCTCTCACTGACGGCCACCGCGCTGGCATACGACACCTCATACCGCGCCAGCCGCATCCAGACCCATCCCACCGGCGCGAGGGCCCACAGGCGCATCAACCCCGAGCGAACCCGGTTTTCGGTCAGCCAGACGATGCCGGTGCGCACCAGCATCACGCCGCCCAGCAGGCCGAACACGATGGTGAAAAAGAGGGTGACGCCGTCGATGCCGCTGATCACATGCTCATTGGGGGCCGGCGTCTCGCCGAACAGCAGCCAGTTAAAACCGTCCAGCGCCGCCACGATGGTCATCACCGAACCCGCCAGCATGGCGGATAGGGACAGCGGGGTCAGCAGCTTGCCTCCCGGCGGCACCCCGTCGTTCTGCGACAGCCAGGACAGCACCGCCGCCGCCAGCATGGTCAACGCCATCAGCCCGATGATAAGATAGCTCAGATGAAACAGCCCGGTGTCCGGGTCCTGCATCCTGGGCGTCAGCGCCACCCGCAGAATCAGTACCGCCAGCGTCATCACCGCCGTGATAACGGCGGCTATTTTTTTGCCCGCCGGCAGGTAGCCTCCAGCCAGCCAGGCATGTTTCTGTCCGGAATCGTCTCGCATCTTCATGACCAGTCCTTCCGCCTTTCCGCGGGCGCCGCCCGCCTGGAACAATATTTTACAGTATAGCACAATCCTTTGAAAAAAACCAGCCGTTTTCTTTCCCTTGGAAATTGATTATACTCGTCAATTTTGTCATCCAAACCTGCTTATTAATTTACATTTCTTGCCAAACTCGTTGCTATCTAAACATTTTGCAAGCGAGCCATATATAATGGACGTATAGCACAATATATATTTTTATTTATCAACAATAATAAGATATATCATCTAAATTTAAGGCATTTCTTGTGTCCACATACTCATCATACCCTTGGGAGGTGATAGGAAGCACATCAATCCAGCACAAGACTGGGCCTACTCTTCTTCACGTGCTCTGTAGTGTGCCTGTCTCCTCAAAGTACATTCTACTTGCTGCGTTAGAGGTTCATGCGTTTCATTCTCTTTGGTGCCTTGGAGCGCAGCGGAAAGGAATGGTCATACTTATGAATTATTTCGTTCGTTCCTATTACCGCAGCAAAAATGAATTTTTTTATCTGTCGGATGTTGCCATAATAGGAAAGGAGGTAAAATTTAACTGCATTTCCTGTCTCCCGACGCCCTGTGCCGTCTCAACCGCCAACGAGCAACTTACCATCTCGAACTTTACCTTTCAAGAAGAGAGCCGACAGCTGGACTTACAAAAGCTCGAGACATGGGAATGGCTGAATACGCCCTGTTTGTCCTGCCGATACCTGCGGCGGACGGACGTCAACCTCTGGCGTATCGCTTCGGGTTTGCCGCCCTTACCGTTCCATATCCCCGCCGAATATGCACAGTGCGACCTGAGATTTGAGATTGGCGATAAACGAGACTTGATTACGCCTTGCTCCTTTCATTGCCCAACTAGCAGCCGTCCGCTCTCACCGCCCATGGATACGATGCTGCAGGCCGCCTATCGCCTCGCGGGCCGGCGTCTTTTTGAAGAACGGGATTATGGCGTGTTATCCCCGTTACGGGAATATAAACCGGTTAACAGCCCCAGCTTTTTGCTACCGTCCGAGGTTTCGGCTTTTATCAGCCTGATAGACACGGACGATAGGATATGCGGAGGTTCCGCTTTCGATTCTGATCCTGAAAATATACTTAACCCTATTGTCAATCGCACCTGCTGGTGTGTGCCGGTGCGGGATTTCTCCTTGCAGGATTTCTATGGGCAGTTGATGCAAGACGCATGCAACTTCCTGTTTTCTATGGACGCTTCCATAGGAATCTGTGAATATCTGGACGTCGCCTATGGTGCACCCCGTTACTTTGTCACAGGCGATTCTGCTAAAATTCAGGACTATCTGCAGAGAAAGCAAAAGGATAAATTAATCAGGAGAGAAACGTCATGAGATTCTACCTCAGCTCCTATTACCGCTGGAATACCGACGTATTCTACTTGTCCGGCTTTCACATAAAAAGCGGCAGGGCTGTTCTGCATTGGCACCCCTGCGCACGGCAGGAGGTCGATCCAGCAAGTCCGGATGAGACCTTCCTCAAAAACACCTATACAGCGTGCCCAGAGAGAATCGAGTTGCCCAAAGACGCGCTCGGGCAATTGGTGTGGCTCCATACCCCCTGCCTATCCTGCCGGTACTTTTGGCAATACAATCCCAATTTGCTTTTGCAAGGCTCTTTGTCGCCGGAGCTTCTTTCCCCGGAGGAAGAAAGTATGTATATCCAGACACAGTGCCGTCTGCGCTATCTGGTGATAGAAGAACCTTCTGAAACCTTTGCCGCTATGGAGGAAGCCCGCCGCCTGCACGCGACCTTCGAATACAATCCCGCTCTGTTTGTCCATTGCGCATACCGGACCACGGAGCCGCTGGGCTTAGCCCGCCGCGTCCCGCCGGGCCCCCTGCGCGAGCGGTTTGCGCAAGCGGGACATACGCTGTTCAAGGAATACGACAGCGCGTTGGAGCCGATCGGCTTTCACGCCTTTTTGCATGCGCCGGACTACATGTACAACACCTTACTCCCTTCGGAAATTCACAAATTTCTTCAGCTTCTGGATCCCGAGCAATGGATTTTCGGGGGCTCTATGTCCTTCGATCGCACCTGTATTCTGGATCCGTGCGACAATAAAACGGCCTGGTATGTATCGGCCAAGACGATGAACACGGCTTTGTTCTACGAGCTGTTCATGGAGAACCGCTGCGACTTCTTCTTTGCCGAGGACGCGTCTTTCGGCGCGGCGGGAATTCCAGAACAGGAACCGAATCTTTTTATAACCGGCACGCCGGAAAAAGTGCAGGCCTACTGCCGGCTTATCGGAAGCGATAAGCCTCCTATCGGGATCGATTAGCAGCCGCCTGCGGGTTGGACTCTTTTTACAGCTATTGATAAACGCCCCGGAAATCCTTGGATTTCCGGGGTGTTTCTATCGGCTTATCCCCGCTCCGCCAGGGGGATGTAGGGCTGGGGCTTGGCGATGGCCTTGTAGGCGGGGCGGATGATCCGTCCGCCGGTGTAGAGCTCCTCCACCCGGTGGGCGCACCAGCCCGCCATGCGGGCCACGGCGAACAGCGGGGTGAACAGGTCGGGATGCAGCCCCAGGGACTTGTACACCAGGCCGGAATACATGTCCACGTTGGCGCACATGGCCTTGTCGCTGCCCTTGACCTCGGCGAACACGCCGGGGGTCAGCTTCTCCACCGTTTCCAGCAGCCGGAACTCGGGGCCGTAGCCCTTCTTCTCGGCCAGATCCACCGCGTATTTCTTGAGGATGACCGCCCGCGGGTCGGACAGGGTGTAGACCGCGTGGCCCATCCCGTACACCAAGCCGGAGCGATCCCCCGCCTGCTTGTTGATCATCCGCACCAGGAAGGCGCGCACCTCGTCCTCGTCCCCCCAGTCCCGGATCCCCTCCTTCAGGTACTCCAGCATCTCCATCACTTTGATGTTGGCACCCCCGTGCTTGGGCCCCTTGAGGGAGCCGATGGCCGCCCCCATGGCCGAGTAGGTATCGGTGCCCGAGGATGTGAGCACCCGGGCCGCGAAGGTGGAGTTGTTGCCGCCGCCGTGCTCCGCGTGGAGCATCAGGCAGAGATCCAGCAGCCGCGCCTCCTCCTCGGTATAAGCCGAATCGGCCCGCAGAGAGTGCAGGATGGTCTCCGCCGTGGACAGACCGGGGACATTGGGGTGAAAATACATGCTTTCCCGGTCGTAATGGCGGCGCTTGACCTGGTAGGCATAGGCCATGATGGAGGGCAGGCGGGCAATAAGCTCAATAGACTGCCGCAGCACGTTTTCCATGGACAGATCGTCGGGCAGGTCGTCATAGGAATACAGGGCCAGCACCGAGCGGGCCAGCTTGTTCATGATGTTGGGGGAGGGCGCCTTGATGATCATGTCCTCCGCGAAATATTCGGGCAGTTCCCGGTAGGCGGAGAGGATTTCGGTGAACTTCGCGAGCTGCTGCGGGCTGGGCAGGCTGCCGAACAGCAGCAGCCACGCCGTCTCCTCGAAACCGAAGCGGTTTTCCGACACGCAGCCCCCCACCAGGTCGTTGATGTCGATGCCGCGGTAAATCAGGCGGCCCTCCACCGGGGCCTTCTCCCCTTCGTTCATGACATAGCCATGCACGTTGCAGATCCGGGTCAGTCCAGCCATAACGCCGCTGCCGTCCGCGTTGCGCAGCCCCCGCTTGACCTCGTACTTTTCGAATTTTTCCGGTTCAATCCGGTTATTCTTTTTGAATTCGTCGCATAGAGATGTTAATGTGCTGTTGGAAATTCGCATGGTGGTCTTGTCCATCGCTCTCATTCCTTTTTTGTTCGTCTGAAGGCGGACAGGCAGCCCCTTCGGCGTTTGGATATGATTATAGAGTTTCCCCCGGCCAAAGTCAATAGAAACGCGCGAAATCGTTTGAAAAAACGCAGAGATTTTGAATTTCGTTTCTCTTTGTCTTTCATTTTGCTTCTTAAAATTCAAAATAAAGCGAAATAATGCGCGCGAAAATGAAAGGTACGCATGAAGTTTTTGCATGTTCCGCCAATCCCTTCACCAGGGATGGCGCGGGAAAAGAAAGGAGTAGGCTTGTGAAACGGTATTGTGCGCTGGTGCTCGTGGTGTTCGTCATGCTTTTGCTGCTGCCCCTGCCGGCCTTGGGCGTCCTGGAGGGGGACAAGTCCCCCCTGCCCCCCCGCCCGGCTCAGAGCGCCCCCTCCCCCGACGCCTCCTCGCCCTCCGCTTCCGACACCTTCCGGGTGCTGGATACGGACAGCGGGAAGGTGGTGGAGCTGAGCGAGAGGGATTTTCTCATCGGCACGGTGGCCAACGAGCTGTATCCCACCTATCACATCGAAGCCATGAAGGCCCAGGCGGTGGCCACTTACACCTATTACAGCCGCAAGCGCACTGCCCAGCGGGCCAATCCCAGCGCCGATTTGAAGGGGGCGGACTTTTCCGACGTCCCCTCCCGGTTCCCGGAGGGGTACACCACCGGGGGGCTCAAGGAGCGGTGGGGCAAAAATTATGATACCTATTATAAAAAGGTTTGCGAGGCGGTGGACGCGGTGGCAGGCAAGCGGCTGTACTACGACGGGCAGCCGATTATGGCCTCCTATCACGCCATCAGCTTCGGCACCACCGAGACGGCGGGGGTGGTCTGGGGCACCGATTATCCCTATCTCCAGTCGGTGCCCAGCCCGGGCGACAAGCTGTCGCCCGACTATGAGACGGTGGTTTCCTTCAAGGCGGCCGACTTCTCCGCCGCCCTGTGCAAGGAGGTCAAGGATCTGAAGCTGGAGGGGGACGCGGCCGGGTGGGTGACCGGCGATCCCAAGCTCTCCGAGGCCGGCACCGTGGAGGAAATCACCGTGGGCGGCATGAAGGTCACCGGCCGGCAGATGCGGGCGGCACTCTCCCTGCGCTCGGCCTGCTTCACCGTCAAATACGCGGACGGCGCGTTTCAGTTCACCGTCCACGGCTTCGGCCACGGGGTGGGCATGAGCCAGTACGGCGCCGACTACATGGCGCGGCAGGGCTCCACCTGGCAGGAAATCCTCACCCACTACTACACCGGCGTCACCATCGAATAAAGGATAAGAAATTTGTAAGGAAAAATTTATGCGCGTCCGTCCATTCCATGCTATAATAGAAAAACCGGACAACTTTGCCAATTTTCTTGACATAACCCGGTTGTTTGGTAGAATACTAAAAAACAGTATGTTAAAGGAATGGGCTGCGCATGAGTAAAAAGGTTTCGAAATCCAAGAAAAAGATTTACGGACGCAACCGGCGGATCGCCATCGTCGTCGTTCTGGCATCCCTGCTGGTGGTGGCGGTCGGCGCGGTGGCCGGCGTCCTGATATGGGTGCTTATGAAACAGCCGCAGCCGGCCCCTTCCTCGTCCGCCGCCTCCGAGGCGCCGGCGACCACTACCGCCGCGCCCAAGGTGACGCTGCCCGTCTCCTTCCTGGACGCCAACACCGCCTGCCAGAACATCGCCCTGTATGACGCCAGCAGCGACACGCTGCTGTATACCAAGCAGGCGGATATGAAGCAGGAACCGGCCAGCACAACCAAGCTGCTGACCGCGGCACTGGCCATTCAATACACCCCCGAGGGATACGTTTTCACCGTCGGCAACGAGCTGGGTCTTGTACGCGACCAATCCAGCAAGGCCAATCTGCTCACTGGAGACAAGCTGGATCTCGACAAGATGCTCAAGGCTCTGCTGATCCCCTCCGGCAACGACGCGGCCTATACCATCGCGGCCAGCATCGGCCGGGTGACGGCCGGGGACGAATCCCTGTCCGCCGCCGACGCCGTGAAAAAATTCGTCGCCCTGATGAACCAGACGGCCGCCGAGCTGGGGATGAGCAACACCCATTTCAACAACCCTGACGGCTACCCGGAAGCCGCCCATTATTCCACGGCGGGCGACATGCTCAAGCTCGTCAAGCACGCCGACAGCCTGCCCCAGGTGCGCGAAATCGTCAAGCAGGTCACGGTGACCGAATCGCTGCTGAACGGCCGCACCTGCACCTGGAAAAGCACCAACAAGCTGCTGCTTGCCGACGACGAGAAGCACTACAACCCCTATGTCACCGGGATGAAGACCGGCTCGGGCGATACCACCTACTGCCTGACCGTATCCGCCGAAAAGGACGGAAGGCGGCTGCTCCTCGTCCTGATGGGGGCACGCAAGGAGGAAGACCGGTGGACGGACGCCAACGGCCTTCTCCAAATCGGCTTCGAGGCCTGAAGGCTTAAACGAGGCAAGCCCTCCCCGCTGCGCGGGGAGGGCTGCAGCTTGTCAAAGAAGGAGGGAACAAGCAAGGGGTTGC
>ENA-ORTH01002956-ORTH01002956.1-human-gut-metagenome-genome-assembly--contig:-NODE-2956-length-12233-cov-4.363360_pt1 | contig 12233 bp, 4 predicted proteins | sample MGYA00241914_ERZ509192 | MGnify/ENA primary metagenome ERZ509192 (study PRJEB26280, sample SAMEA2338826) | human gut metagenome | biome: human gut; feature: human-associated habitat; material: faeces... | reverse complement strand
CCCCTTCTTTCTTTTTCACGCACGAAAAAGAAAGAAGGGGTGCGGGAGCGGCACAAGTTCAATAGGGACGCGGGGTCCTACCCCGCATACCTACCCCTAACCCGATAGAACATGAACTAGCCCGCCGAGTCAAAGCCTTCCCCCTCAAGGGGGAAGGTGGCGTCCGGCCCCGCCGGACGCCGGATGAGGTGGAAAGCCAAAACAATCTCCCGCCCTTGGGTTTTCCTCCAATGGCTCCCATGGCCGCCCTATACATTCAAATGCACCTTGTGCCTCTTCCCGTCCAGCGGGACCTCCTGCGCCTCCTTGCCGTCCACCGTCAGCCCCTTGGTCTCCTCCCGGGCCACTGTAATGGACAGCGGCGTGTTCAGCAGGGTGATTTTCAGGCTGTACCCCGGCCACCCGACAGGCAGGCAGGGCTGCAAATCCATCGCGTTCCCCCGGGGTCGCAGCCCCAGCAGGTGCCGGAGCACCGCCGTATACATCCACCCCGCCGCGCCGGTGTACTGGCTCCACCCCACCCGGCCCGGGCAGGCCGGATTGGCGTAGACGTCCCCCGCCAGCGCATAGGGCTCGCCCCGGTATTTTTCTCCCAGCCCGTCGGTGTACTTGGCGATGGTGTTCAGCAGGCGGAGCACCCGCGTCCCGTCCTCCGGCCGCCCCGCCTCAAACAGGGCGATGGCCAGCCAGGCCGCGGCGTGGGTGTACTGCCCCCCGTTTTCCCGTACCCCGGCGGGGTAGGAGGAGGTGTAGCCCACCCGCTTGTCCGGCTGTCCGAAGGGAGGCGCGAACAGCTTGAGCAGCCCGTTTTCCCCATCCTCCAGCTGCCGCAGGGCGGTGTCCAGCGCGGTTCCCGTGTGTGAGGCGTTCAGGCCGCAGAGCACCGCGAAGCTCTGGGACAGGCTGTCAATGGCGCAGGCCCCGGCGCCCTCCCGGCCGAGTGGGGTGCCGTCGTCCAAATAGGCCCGTAGATAGCGGTCGCCGTCAAAGCAGCTTTCCGCCGCCTGGCGGTATCCCTCGGCCACAGCCTCGTATCGTCTGGCCCGCTCCTCGTCCTGCCGTCCTCGGCAGATGGGAGAAAACCTGGTGAGCGTCAGGGCCAGGAACATGGCCAGCCAGATGCTTTCCCCCCGTCCCTCGGCCCCCACTCGGTTGAAGCCGTCGTTCCAATCCCCTGATCCCATCAGGGGCAGATAATGGCTGCCGTGGGTGATGGCCTTGTCCAGCGCCCGCACGGCGTGCTCGTACAGGGAGGATCGGTATCCGGCCGTCTCCGGCTCAAAATACCGCTCCTGCTCCTCCTCGGTCAGCGCCGGGCCGGTCAGCCAGGGGATCGGCACGTCCAGAATGCCGGTGTCCCCGGTGAACTCGGTATACGCCGCCAGCACGAAGGGCAGCCACGCCAGATCGTCGGAGCAGCGGGTGCGCACCCCCCGCAGCCGCCGGCCGGGAAGCCGGTGCCACCAGTGGAGCACGTCCCCCTCCTCGAACTGGACGGCCGCGCACCGCTGGAGCTGTCGGGCGGTCAGCTCCGGCCGCAGCCATAGGGCGGCCAGCGTGTCCTGAAGCTGATCCCGGAACCCCCATGCCCCGCCGCACTGGTAAAACCCGGTGCGGGCGAACAGGCGGCAGGTGACGATCTGCCGGGGCAGCCAGTGGCTGCACAGCGCCGCCAGCTCCCTATCAGGGCAGTCCAGCGCCGGTGCCGGCAAGGTCATGGGCTTGCCACCCTCCGCCAGCCGGGGTAGGGCCATGACCCCCTCTTGATGGGCGCCGTAGCCCAGCACGAAGGTGATGGTCTCCCGTCTTTTCGGGGGCAGCCTTCTACGCACGATGACCGCCCCGCAGGGGTCGGGGATGGGCGACAGGGTGCCGCCGCCCCAGTTCCCCGCGAGGAAGCTCCCCCGATCGCAGTCACAGCCGTCCGCCCCTCCCACGGCGGTGAGTATCAGGCCGCCGTGGATGTCGGAAAAGGGGTTGCGCAGCAACAGGGCTCCCTGCTCCCAGCGGGCCACTGTGTGCCGTGCTTGACGGCGATCCACCCCCAGCGCCGGCTCGGTATAATAGGCAGCCTGCACGTCCGTTTCCTCCTCCGCTGTGTTCTCGATCTCCAGGGTCACCCGCTTGACCATGCCGGCCGCGGGCACCGTCACCATCACCGCCGTGCGCAGGCTCCCGGCCCGCCCCTCGTACCGGGCGTAGCCGTCCCCGAATATGGGGGTGGAGCCCCACACCGTGTCGTACACCCTGCCGCCGGCCCGCAGCAGCAGCATCTCACCCCGGTTGTCCGACGACACGTCGTTGAACCAGGGGGTCAGCTTGTTCTCCCGGGCGTTGATCGCCCAGGTAAAGCCCAGCGCCTTGTCAGATACCAGGGTGCCAAAGGTCGGGTTGGCCAGCACATGGCACCAGGGCAGCCGGGGCCCGCCCCCGGCCGGATCGTGCAGCACAAAGCGCTCTCCCTCGAACCGCCCACCTGGGATTTCCAGCAAATTTCGAGGACTTTCTGTTATTTTTCCGTCTCGTTCTACAGGTTGTATAGAAATCGGCATATATTCGACAGGAGGCAGACCGGTGCGCTGGAGATCCCGGGCCCCGTTGTGCACGCAGACGGCGGTGAGCAGGGCGGCGGCTTCCTCCCCGTGCTGCATCAGGTTGACGGTGTGAATGCCGCCCCTGGCCCCCAGCATCTGGATACAGTCCACCGCCTGGGCAGCCTCCCGCAGGGCCTCCAGCACCGGCGCGTCATAATCGCCGCCTTCCCGGTAGAGGATGACCAGCTCGGAGTCCACGCCCCCCAGCTGGAGGGAACGGTGCAGCCGCATATAGGGCTCGGCCCGGGACGCGTCCGCCGCGTTGTGCACCTCCATGAGCACGATGGGGAAATCCCCCGAGATACCCAGGGGCCAAAGGGCCGCCTGTCCCCGGGTGTTTTCCCGGGCCGCCTGGGCCCACTCCCGGGACATCCGGGGCGGGTAAAACAGATCGGGCAGAATTTGGGCCGCCAGCTGGGCCTCCACCCCGCCGAAGGGGGACTTGGCCGCTTTGGCGGCGGTCAGCCGCCCCTCCTGGCGCATTTCCACCAGACGCGTCACCGCCTCCCCCTCGGTGGGGGCGGCGGCCAGCACAAAGGTCAGCGCCGCCTTCCCCTTGGGGGGGACGTCCAGGCTCAGCCGCAGGGCCACGGCCCCGTCGGGCACCCCGCTGCCCGCACTGCTAAAGGGGGCGTTCATGTTGCCGGGCAGGGACGCGGTGCCCAGGGGCCGGGTCAGCAGCGCCTCCCGGTCGGCCTCGTATTCGAAGGGCGCCCCCTCCAAGAAGCCCGCCGCCAGGCACATGGGCGGCTCGTCCCCCCGCCGCCGGCGGGTGACTACCAACGCCTGGGCCGCCTCCTCCTTATAGGCGGAGAGGAACAGGCGGGAGAAGGCCGGATGCGCCTCCACGTCCTGCCGCCGGGACAGGCAGGGCTCGAAATAGAACAGCACCCGGGCCTGCACCGTGGCCGCCGATTTGTTCTGGAGGATCAGCTGCCGCTGTTCCCCGGGCAGGCGGGGATGCACCATCACCCGCAGCCCGGCGCTGAGAATTCCCTTCTCGGCAAAAAAAGCGGCGTAGCCGTCCCCAAAGGTGGCCCGGTGATTGTCCAGCGCCGCCAGATCGGGGGCCCGGGTGAGGGAAAAAGCGCCCTCCCCGCCGTCCACCAGGGTGAATATCCCCTGGGGCCGGCGGAGCAGATCGCCGCTGTGCATGGTCATGTCCATTCCCCGGCAGACCGATACCCCGGTGCCGCTGTCGCTGACGGCCAGCATCCACTCCCCGCCGGACAGCAGATGCACCTGAGGGGAGCGGGGATTGGCCAGAGCGATGTCCTGCGTCACGGCCACGCTGCGCCCCGGCAGCTCAGGGGCCGTCGGCTCCTTGACCATGTCGTAGACGGAGCAGTTGACCGGCGCCTGCTCGTTAAGCAGCTCGCTGGCCCGGGCCATGTCCCCGTCCCGCAAAAAGCGGCGGACAAACACGTCGTCCAGTAGCACGTTGGCGCAGGCCGCCATGCTCATGCCCACATGGTGGGCCATATAGCTGCGCACGACGGAATACCCGCCGCCCGCCGCCCGGCCCTTGGTGAAGTCCGCGGCCTCGTAGAAGCCGCAGCGCCCGGTCATGCCCAGCCGCTCCAGCCGCGACAGGTTGCGCAGCGCCCCCTCCGGATCGGTGGTAAGGGTCAGGAAGGTGGCATAAGGGGCAATGACCAGATCCGCCGCCATTCCCCTCTTGAGGGCCAGGCGGGGCACGCCATGGGCCTTGTATTGATAGTTGAGATTGCTGTCGAAGGCGTAAAACCCGCTTTCGCTGACGCCCCACGGCACGCCTCTGGGCGGCCGCCGTTTCTGGCAGTGGAGGCAGAAGCGCAGCGCCTCATACCCCATGGAGCCCTCGTAAGCCGGCAGCAGCAGCCGGGGCATGAAATACTCGAACATGGTGCCTGTCCAGGACACCGGCCCCACATAGCCGGCGGATTTGGCCAGCATCCGGCCCAGCGCACCCCAGTGCTTCTTGCTCACCCGGCGGGTGGCAATGGCAAAATACCCGGTCATCCGGCTCTCGCTCATCAGCAGATCGTAATAGGACGGGCTGGCTTCCCCGGTATCGGGATCTAGGCCGATATGGAACAGGGCCCGCCGCTTGTTGTACAGGGGGGTGAGATCCACGGCCATGTACAGCGCGCGGATGCGGGCGGCCAGCTCCTCCCCCCGCGGATCCCTCAGCTCCAGCAGCCCCTGCCGCAGGGCCACCAGGCAACAGGCCAGGTTGCCGCTGTCCACGGTGGAGACATACCGGGGCGACAGGGGCCGCAGGGTGCGGGTGTCGTACCAGTTGAGCAGGTTTCCCTTCCATTTTTCCAGCTTTTCCACCGTGGCGACGGTGTTCTCCACCCGGTTCAGCATGTCGGACACGTCGATGAAGCCCAAATCCCGGGCGGCCAGCACACACAGCAGGTACAGCCCGATGTTGGTGGGAGAGGTGCGGTGGGCCACCCGCCAGACCGGGGATTCCTGCAGGTTGTCGGGGGGGAGGTAGTGATCCTCCGGGGTGCACAGCTCTTCGTAGAACCGCCACATGGCGGCGGCATAGGTGTGCACCTGCTCCCGCCCGGCGGCGGACAGGGCCGGCTTTTTGGCGGCCGCCGGACGGGCCGACCAGAGCGCCAGGGGGATAAGCGCCAAGAAAAACAGCCCCGCCAGCCGCAACAGTGCCCCGCCGAAAACCAAGCAGATGGCGGCCGCCGGCAGGGAATACCAGAACCGGCGCAGGGCGGAGAGAAAGCCGCCCCGCCGGCTGTCCGCCTCGGCGGCGGTGACCCATTCCAGCATCCGTTTCCGGCTTTTCAGCCGCCAAAGAGCGATGCCCATGCCCGACAGCCCCACCCACGCGGTGGCGGGCAGCATGACGAAGGTGACGCCCGCCTGCGCCAGGGCGCCCATGGCGCGGGGCATCACCCGGGAGTAATATTTGCCCGTCAGGGTCAGCCAGCCGCCATGCACCAGGGAAAGGAAGGCGGCCAGCAGCTGGCCGCTGACGGCGGAGAGAATGGCCGCCAAAGCCAGAACCCCGCCCCGTTCAAACAAGGGGGAGAGCAGCAGGCACAGCAGGATGAGCGCCGGCGTCAGGGAGCGGCGCAGGTTGTCCAGCAGCTTCCACTTGTCCAGGCGGGTAAAGCAGAGGGCGGGATGCCATAAAAAGGTGATATTCTGCCAGTCTCCCCGGATCCAGCGATGAAGCCGGTCGAGCCAGCCGCCCATGCCGGAGGGAACGCCGTCGGTCATCTCCACGTCGGAGACCAGGCCGGTGCGCAGCAGGCTGCCCTCTAAAATGTCGTGGCTGAGCACCTGCTCGGGCGGGAACACTTCCTCGGTCACCAGGGCAAAGGCTTCCACGTCGATGAGGCCCTTGCCCGCGAAAATGCTCTCCTCAAACCCGTCCATATACAAATCGCCCGCCACCACGTCGTAGGCAGTGATCCCCCCCTGCCCCGCCATCACGCGGGAAAAGGGGGTGCGGTCGGCGGAATCCAAGGTAACCCCCATCCGGGGGGTGAGAATGCCGTAACCGGCCACCACCCGCTGGGTGATGGGGTCGATGACCGGCCGGTTGCAGGGGTGCAGAGCCGCTCCCACCAGCTGGGAGACGGTGTCCATGCGCATGTCGGTGTCGCTGTCCAGAGCCAGAAGGTATTTGGTGCGCCGCAGCCGGTCAATATCCCCCTCCAGGGCCAGGAATTCCCCCTCCTGTCCCCGGATGAGGCGGACAAGCTGGGTGATGGCCCCCCGCTTGCGCTCCCAGCCGGAATAGCTCTGCATGGTGGGACTGAAGGTGCGGGGCCGCACGGCCAGCACAAAGCTGCCGGGGCAGTAGTGGTTGAGCCGCCGGATCTCCCGGGTCATGGCCGCGATGTCGGCCTCGTCCTGGGGCATGGCGGGGTATTTCGCCTGTTTGAGATCGGCCAGCAGGCAGATCTGCACCGCTCCGGTGCCGTTGGTGTTGTACAGGCGGGCCAGATGGGCCGCTACCTTGCTGGCGCTGTCGGCCGTGGGCAGAAGGGTGGAGACAGTAATGAGGGTCCGTCCCTCCTCCGGCACGTCCCCTTCCAAATCCATGCGGGGCAGGCGGCGGGGCTTGAGGCCCATGCGGGCGACGTGCTCCACCACGGGGCGCAGCAGCTCCCACAGCGGGAAATAGAGCAGCGGGATGGCCCAGGGGCTGCCGATAAGCACGGCCAGGGAAACCGCGGCCAGCAGAGGCAGCACCAGGGTGCAGGCCAGGACGGCCCGCCCACGCGCCCGGCGGGCCGCCCGGTCTTCATCCAGCAGCCAGTGGCCCACGTGCCTCTTGCGGCCCTCCGGGGCGGTGGCAGCGGCCTCCACCGCGGCGGCGGCCACCGCCCCCTCCCCGATCTCCTGGCGGATGGCCTTGAGAGCCACCGCCCGGCGATAGTCGGCCCGGGTGTCCTCGTCCATGCGGGTATACAGGCCGGCCGGATCCCCGGTCAGCAGCTTTTCTACCACGCTGTGCTCCTCCGCCATGGCGACAAAATCCAGCTCCGCCATCTGGCGCAGGCCAGTGACCGCGGCACTTATCCACCGCTCCCCCTGCTCCGGCTCCGCCCCGCAGGCGTCGGCCGCCAGCATCACCAGCGCGGCCTTCAGGCACAAGGGCAGCTGTGCCAACTCGAAGACGGTTAGAGGCCGCTCTTCATCGGCCATGTCCAGCAGCCGCCGAATCTCCTCCGCCCCCGGCAGCCCCTGCTCCTTAAGCATCCGGCGGAACAGCCGGTAGGTCACCGGCTCCCCGTCAGCACAGGGCTGCCGGTCGGCGTGGCGCAGGGCGGAGAGGGCGCCTTCGCCTTCACGCAGCAGGAGGTGGTAGTTGTCTCCTAGCCATTCGTCCGCCGCTGTTTTGCCGCATTGTACCGCCCGGCGATAGCTGCGCCGCAAGGTGCGCATGGCCCGGCGCAGCTCCCTGGCCAAGCGCCATAGGCGGGCGGTTTTGGCGGGCTCCGCCAGGGTTTCCCGCACCAGAGACCGGGTCAAGGCCTCCTCTTCCCGTTCCATATCCGCCCCGTTTTCCCTTTGTTTTTCCATGCTGATCCTCCTATGCTCCGATAAGGATAGCATGTACAATTCTCCCTAAAATATGTCAATTCGCCTCGATTTCCTTGGATCACTATCCGCTTTTTTTCGCCCGCAAGCGCTTTGTTTCGCCTGTTTTCTTCCGGTTTCGCCCGCCGTCGCTCTGTCGTTCAGCTTGGCTCAGGGCTAATAAAAAAAGCGCCCTTGGAACGTGTGTTCCAAGGGCGGCTTTTTAGCCTTTCAGAGCATTTCGCAGCCAGTTTTGCAGCAGGGAGAGCAGGACGCCGAGGGTGCAGAAGGCGGCAAGCAGGCCGAATTTTTTCAGCCCGCGGGTATTGGACAAATAGACGGCTGTCGGACCGTCGTCCCCCGATACGACAGCGACCGTCGAGGCTTTTTCATCCCCGGGGGCGATCACCGTCAGGGGCAGCACCCAATGGACGAAGGCGCCGATGACCGCCGCGAGCAGGGAGAGGACGCGGCAGACCTTATTCAGCCGGGACAGAAAAGCGGCAGTCAATCGCCCCGCGCCCCCTCCCATTCCTCCACATCCGGGAGGTTTTTCAGCATGGCCATGACGATGCCGGCGCTGGCACGGGCGGCCTGCTTTTCAAAGGTATCGAAGGACACCACGGCCTGCTGGCCGGCCAGGTCGGATATAGCCCGCACCACCACGAAGGGCACCCCGTTGGCGGCGGCAGTCTGCGCGATGGCGGCGCCCTCCATTTCCACGGCGGCGGCCCCGAAGCGTTCCCGGACGTCCGCCTTGACCGCCTCATCGGAGACAAACACGTCCCCTGAGGCGATGACGCCCTCGATCACCTTCCCGGCAAAGGCCTCATCCCGGGCCGCGGCCTCAAAGGCGGCGATCAGCCGCCTGTCGGCGGCGTAGAGAGTGGGAAGGGAATCGTCCTCCCCGCTCATATAGCCCTTAACATGTCCGAAGCTGGTCAAATCAAAATCGTGCTGCACCGAGGCGGCGCCGACCACCAGATCCCCCACCGCCAGGCAAGGATCCAGGCCGCCCGCAACGCCGGTATTGATAAGCGCCCCCACGTGGAAGCGATCGATCAGGGCCTGGGCGCACAGGGCGGCGCTGACCTTGCCAATGCCGCAGCGGGCCACCACGGCGGGCTTCCCGGCCAGCAGGCCGTAATGGAATTCGAGGCCCGCATGATGCAGCACCGCCCCCTCCTCCATCTGCTGCGTGAGCAGCTCCACTTCCGACGCCATGGCGCCGATGATGCCGATAATCCCCATATTGTCTGCCCCTTTTATTCATTCTGCTTGAGGTAAGCGACGACTCCGTCCATTATTAAACCACAAAAGGACGGCAAAGACAAGCGGCGCTTTACGCGTTTAGTATGCCGGAAAGCCGCCCGGGATATGCCATAAGAAAAACGGCCCGCCGAATGCGGCATAGCCTTAGCAGAGAAGCTGAAATGCGGTGAGCCGCATTCCAGAAATCAGAGCTATTGCTCTGATTTCTCTAAAAAGGCTATGTCCCATAATAGCGGGCCGTTTTTTAGGCGAAATTAGCCGTTGATCTTGCTGACGACGCCGGAGCCAACGGTGCGGCCGCCTTCGCGGATAGCGAAGCGGAGGCCTTCCTCGATGGCGATGGGGGTGATCAGCTCCACGTCCATCTCGACGTTATCGCCAGGCATGCACATTTCCACGCCCTCGGGCAGGGAAATGACGCCGGTCACGTCGGTGGTGCGGAAATAGAACTGCGGGCGGTAGTTGTTGAAGAAGGGGGTATGACGGCCGCCCTCGTCCTTGGACAGGATGTAAACCTGGCCATGGAACTTGGTGTGAGGATTGATGGAGCCGGGTTTGCACAGAACCTGGCCGCGCTCGATCTCGGTACGCTGAATGCCGCGCAGCAGGGCGCCGATGTTGTCGCCGGCCTCCGCGTAGTCAAGCAGCTTGCGGAACATTTCGATACCGGTGACGACGGTCTTCTTGCGCTCGTCGGTCAGGCCGATGATTTCCACTTCTTCGCTGAGCTTCAGCTGACCGCGCTCCACACGGCCGGTAGCGACGGTGCCGCGGCCGGTGATGGTGAAGACGTCCTCAACAGGCATCAGGAAGGGTTTGTCGGTGGTGCGCTCCGGGCTGGGGATATAGCTGTCGACAGCCTCCATCAGCTTGAGGATGGGCGCATACTCGGGAGCGTTCGGATCGGTGGAGGTGCACTCCAGCGCGACCAGAGCGGAGCCCTGGATGATGGGGGTGTCGTCGCCCGGGAACTCATACTCGTTGAGCAGCTCGCGGATTTCCATCTCGACGAGCTCGAGCAGTTCGGGATCGTCGACCTGGTCGACCTTGTTCATGAACACGACGATATAGGGCACGCCGACCTGACGGGAGAGCAGGATGTGCTCACGGGTCTGGGGCATGGGGCCGTCGGCAGCGGACACCACCAGGATAGCGCCGTCCATCTGAGCAGCGCCGGTGATCATGTTCTTGACATAGTCGGCGTGGCCGGGGCAGTCAACGTGGGCATAGTGACGGTTCTCCGTCTCGTATTCCACGTGAGAGGTGTTGATTGTGATACCACGGGCGCGCTCCTCGGGAGCCTTGTCGATGTTGGCGTAGTCGACGAACTCAGCGTCGCCCTTCATCGCGAGCACCTTGGTGATAGCGGCGGTCAGGGTGGTCTTGCCATGGTCGACGTGGCCGATAGTGCCGATGTTTACGTGGGGCTTGTTTCTTTCAAACTTTGCCTTTGCCATTTGGATTTCCTCCTTTTTATAAACCAATCAAAAATGCAGCAGTGCACTTCCCCATTTTAGCAAGTCCCCGTGGGAATTTCAAGTGTTTTCCAAAGAAATTCACCGGGAAGAGGCCATCCTCCCTCCATGAAAAGCGGAGGGCTGCCGGAAAAGGGCGAATTCCGTCCGATACCGGCCAAAGGAAATGGGGAAACGGGATTCATTTCCTCTGCGGGGGGATTCAAAAACGGCAGCGCCGTTTTTGCTGCGGGGGGTATCCCCCCGCGTCAATCCTCTTTCTTGACGCGCTTGGCGATGATGGCTTCGGCCACGCTCTTGGGAACCTCCGCGTAGTGAGAGGGCTCCATGACGTACTGGCCGCGGCCCTGGGTACGGGAGCGCAGGTCGGTAGCGTAGCCGAACATCTCGGACAGGGGCACGAGGGCGTTGATCTGCTGGGCACCGGTAACGGCTTCCATGCCCTGCATCAGGCCACGGCGGGAGTTGATGTCGCCGATGACGTCGCCCATGTAATCCTCCGGCACGATGACGACCACTTTCATAATCGGCTCGAGCAGCACGGGATCTGCCTTGCGCATGGCCTCCTTGAAGGCCATGGAGCCAGCGATCTTAAACGCCATTTCAGAGGAGTCAACCTCGTGATAGGAGCCGTCGTACAGGGTGACCTTCACATCCACGACGTTGTAGCCGGCGAGCACGCCGGACTGCATAGCGCCCTGGATACCGGCGTCGACCGCAGGAATATATTCCTTCGGGATGACGCCGCCGACGATGGCGTTGACAAACTCATAGCCCTTGCCCGGCTCGTTGGGCTCGAGCTTGATTTTGACATGGCCGTACTGGCCGCGGCCGCCGGACTGACGGGCGTACTTGTGATCCACGTCGGCCAGCTTGCGCACGGTCTCCTTGTAAGCCACCTGGGGAGCGCCGACGTTGGCCTCCACCTTGAACTCACGCAGCAGACGGTCGACGATGATTTCCAGATGCAGCTCGCCCATACCGGCGATGATGGTCTGCCCGGTTTCCTCGTCGGTGTAGGTCTTGAAGGTGGGGTCTTCCTCCGCCAGCTTGGCGAGGGCGATGCCCATCTTCTCCTGGCCGGCCTTGGTTTTCGGCTCGATGGCCACGCGGATAACCGGCTCCGGGAATTCCATGGATTCCAGGATGACGGGATTCTTCTCGTCGCACAGGGTATCGCCGGTGGTGGTGTTTTTCAGGCCCACCGCGGCGGCGATGTCGCCCGCGTAGACGGTCTCGATGTCCTGCCGGTGGTTGGCGTGCATCTGCAGGATGCGGCCAAGCCGCTCGTTGCTGTCCTTACAGGAGTTGTACACCGTGGTGCCGGCGTTGACGGTGCCGGAATAGACCCGGAAGAAAGCCAGCTTGCCCACAAAGGGGTCGGTGGCGATCTTAAATGCCAGAGCGGCGAAGGGCTCGTCGTCGGACGAATGCCGTTCCACCTCTTCCTCGGTCTCGGGATTGATACCCTTGATAGCGGGGACGTCGGTGGGGGCGGGCATATAGTCGATGATGGCGTCGAGCAGCTTCTGCACGCCCTTGTTCTTATAGGACGTGCCGCAGGTCACGGGCACCATGGCGTTGGCCAGGGTGGCCTTGCGGATGCAGGACTTGATCTCCTCGATGGTCAGCGTCTCGCCGGCAAAATACTTCTCCAGCAGGGCGTCGTCCTGCTCCGCAACATGCTCCAGCAGCTGCTCATGATACATCTGCGCGTCGTCGGCCATATCGGCGGGGATCTCCTCCACCCGAATGTCCTTGCCCAGATCGTCATAATAGACGTAGGCTTTCATTTCCACCAGGTCGATGATGCCCTTGAAGGTATCCTCGGAGCCGATGGGCAGCTGGA
>ENA-ORTH01002955-ORTH01002955.1-human-gut-metagenome-genome-assembly--contig:-NODE-2955-length-12235-cov-12.889737_pt1 | contig 12235 bp, 8 predicted proteins | sample MGYA00241914_ERZ509192 | MGnify/ENA primary metagenome ERZ509192 (study PRJEB26280, sample SAMEA2338826) | human gut metagenome | biome: human gut; feature: human-associated habitat; material: faeces... | reverse complement strand
TCTGCATTATGCAAAGAAGCCGACCTCAAAAATTCTCTTTTGGGTCGGCCTCTTTACTCATCATTTTTCCGGCAGACCGGGGATACGGATTATCGTTATTTCTTGATGTTGGGCAGTTCCAGGCCGTAGTGCTTTTTACGGTCTTCGAGCTTGAGCCAGAAAGCCAGCAGGAAAGCCAATACGCCGAGGCTGGCGAAAATCAGCATCGGAACCGTGTAGTTGTAGCTTACGTGTTCACCGGCTTTGATCGCTTCTCCCACGCCGGGATTGACCTTGTTGAGAACCCAGCCGATGATCATCGGGAAGGCCATCAGTCCGAGGTTCTGGATCCAGAAAATCGTTGCATAGGCAGAACCCATATAGCGGTTATCGACCAACTTGGGTACCGAAGGCCACAGGGCGGCGGGAACCAGCGAGAAAGAGAGGCCGAGCAGGATGATCGCCGAGAACGCGATAGCGGGGGTGAGGGGAACCAGTGCGAAAGTCATGTGGCAGATGAACATCAGGATCGCACCGATCATCAGCATCGTCGCGCCTTTGCCCTTGTGGTCGAGGAACCAGCCGAGGAGCGGAGTCAGAATCATTGCACCCATCGGGAACCAGCGGAAGATGTCCGAAGCCTGCTGGTTGGTGATGCCCAGATTACTTTCGAGCATACCCGTTGCGAAACGCTGGAACGGGAAAATCGCCGAATAGTAGAGCACGCAGAGTGCCGAAACGATCAGGAAGGTTTTGCTGCTGAAAAGGTTCTTCAGATCGGCGACCTTGAAGGGCTCTTCGGTTTCTCCTATCGGGGTGTCTGCCTCGGTTTGTCTGTCGAGTTTGAAGTCCATGACCGAGAAAGCGATGTAGGTCAGCAGGCCGATGCAGAGCAACAGGCCGACAACGGCTACCGGACGTGCTACGCTCGGATCGCCGCCCCAGTTAGCCACCCAGGGCGACAGGCTGAATACGGCGAATACGCCCAGTCGGGCAATAGCCATTTCCAGGCCCATCGCCAGAGCCAGTTCTTTCCCCGTGAACCACTTGACGATTGCACGGGATACTGTCACACCGGCCATCTCCGTACCGCAGCCGAAGATCATGAAGCCCAGGCAGGCGAGCTTCGCGCTGGCCGGAATGTCCGTGAGGAACGAATTGAGGAACTCGTAACCGAATCCGCCTTCATAGAAGTAGTTGCTCAGCCCGTAGAATTTGATACCGGCACCGAGTACCATCAGCGAGGCCGAAAGAATACCCGTAAACCGTACGCCCATCTTGTCGAGGATGATACCTGCGACGAGCAGGAAACCGCAGACGTTCAGAATGAATTCCGAACCGCCGTACAGTCCGAAAATCGTGGGGCTCCAGCCTCGGGTGCTTTCGAGCATGTTCTGCAACGGCGAGAGGACATCGACGAACATGTAGCCGAAGAACATGGTGAGCGCCACCAGAATCAGCGCGGTCCACCGAGCCCACGCCGAGTCGTTCAGTTTCTTTTGAATAGCTTGTGTCATAGTTTATTGAATTGGTTATTGTTAGTTAAAAAGCTTCTGTATGCTCCCCCGTGTAACGTTTGAGGATTTCGTAGGCCGAGGTAATGCCCAGCTCTCCGGCTTTCGAGAGGTCGAGGCAGCCCTTGCGCGTGTCTTTCATATAGATTTGGGTCATGCCCCGGTTGTAGAACGCTTCGGCGAAGAGGGGATTCAGTTCGATGGCTCTCGAAAAATCTTCGAAGGCCTCGGGGAGTTTGCCTGAAAGAGCCAGCAGCGTTCCCCGGTTGTAGTAGGCTTCGGCGAAGTTCGGGAAGAGGCGGAGCGTCTTGTCCAGATCGGCGATGGCTTCGTCGTAATTGTAGGTGCGTGTATGGGGGTTGGTGAGTTTGTTCGCCGGGTCGGAGTCGATCGAAATTCGCTGATAGGGATTGTCCAGGCCCGAAATGAAGTCGATCATTTCGGCCCGTGTCACGGCCCGGTTGAAGTAGAGGAACGGATTGGCGGCATTGTCTGCGATAGCCGACGAATAGGTGCCGACCGAATTGGTGAATTGTCGGATCAGCGATTGCGAAATGGCATATTGTACTTGCAGGAGCCAGTCGCGCGGATTCTGGCTCAGGATTTCGGTATAGCGGCTGTCGAGCATCGCCAAAGAGTCCGCACCGATGTTCGTAGGCCGGTTGGAGAGGACGAGGTAGGGATTGTCCAGTTTTTTCTCGAAGTCTTTGACCCGTTGCAGGGTATAGCGGTTCGACGCCTCGATCCGGGTGGTGTCGGGCTGCATCAGGGTGAAGCGGAACAGGGGTAGCAGACGCATGTTGCTGCGGCCCAGGCTCGGTTGTTCCGAAATGCGGTCGAAGTAGTTGTTGGTGAATTGGTTGTCGAAAGCCAGCAGTTTGTCCATCCGTTGCGTCGTATCGGCATAGATCGAGTAGGTGCTGTCCTTCAGGTGGGATTTGTATTCGGCGATCTTGCGCTGGGCGATCTCTTCGTCCCGTTTCGCAGCCTTGGGGTTATGCAACGCATAACGCAGGGCGCTGCGGTTCAGGTAGGCGTTGGCGAAGTCGGGGTAGAGTTCGATGGCCCGGGTGTAGTCGCGCTCGGCGCCTTCGAGATCGCCCAAGCGGGTTTTGAGCATGGCACGCAGGTAATAGACCTGGACATTGCCGGGGGAGTAGAGCGCCACGCGGTCGAAGTCGTCGAGTGCGCGGTTGTAATCGCCGATCTGGGTGCGGAGAATCGCCCGGTTGAAATAGGTGAACGAGTTGGTCGAGTCCAGTTGTAGCACCCGGTCGAAATCCGCGAGGGCCTGCATCGGACGGTTGGTGTTGGAATAGACCACCGCCCGGTTGAAATAGGGCGGCAGGAAAGCCGAGTCGCAGCGGATCGACATGTCGAAATCGGCTTCGGCTCGGGCATACTCCTCTTTTTGCAGCAACAAGGTTCCGCGTTGGTAATAGCCGTTGGGATTTTCGCGGTTGGTGCGGATCGCCTGGTCGAAATTTTCCAGGGCCCGTACGGTGTCCTTCAGGTAGAGGTAGGCTGTGCCGCGGCCGATGTAGGCGTCGGCTACCTTGTTTTCCTGGAAGATGAATTTGTCGAAATCCTCGATCGCCTCCTCGTATTGCTTGTTCTGCAGGCGCGTATAGCCCCGGCTGTAATAGGCGTCCGGCAGGTCGGGCCTCAGGTCGATCGCCTCGCGGAAATCCTGCAGCGCGTCGTCGTAGTTGCCCATGCGCGTACGGGTCAGCGCCCGGTAGATGTAGGCGGTCGTGAACACGGGGTTTTTGACGATGGCAGCCGAAAAGTCGGTATCGGCACCCAGCAGGTCGTCGAGGTTGAATTTGGCTACACCCCGCAGGAAATAGCCCTCTGCGGCGTCCGGATCGGCCCGCAACAGGATGTTGAGCACACGAATCGCCTCCTGATATTCGCGGTTCATCAGGCAACGGCGGCTGGCCCAGTAGAAGTAGTCTTTGTTGTATTGGGCGTCGGCAGCGGCAGCGTTGCCCAGCAGCGTCCCCAACAGGATGATTTTCAGGATAAATTTGCGCAATGCCACGACACCCCGATTTGGTTGTGATTATTCTTGTTCGTATCCGAAGCGCTTGAGTTGCCGTTCGTTATCGCGCCAGTTCTCGTTTACTTTGACGTACAGCTCCAGGAAAACCTTCTTGCCGAGGAATTGTTCTATGTCCTCGCGGGCCTGTTGTCCGACTTTTTTGAGTTTCTCGCCCTTGTGTCCGATCAGGATGCCCTTCTGGGAGTCGCGTGCGACATAGATGACCGCCGAAATGCGGTCGATCGTCGGTTCCTCCCTGTAGGCTTCGATCGCTATTTCGCAACAGTAGGGGATCTCCTTGTCGTAGTTGCGCAGGATCTTTTCGCGGATTATTTCCGAGGCGAAGAATCGCAGCGTTTTGTCCGTGAGCGTATCTTTGGAGTAGAAGGCTTCTCCCTCGGGCAGCCGTTCCAGAATCAGGTCGAAAAGTCCCTTGATGTTGAAATTCTCGCGTGCCGATACCGGGACGATCGTGGCGGCCGGCAGCAGCGCCTGCCATTTATCGACGAGCTCTTCGAGCTTTTCGGGCGTCGTGAGGTCGATCTTGTTGATTACCGCGAGGGTGGGAATATCGCTTTGGCGGATCTTTTCGAGGATGTCGTTCGAACGGTCGCTTTGTTCCACCGTGTCGGTGACGTAGAGGATTACGTCCGCATCGTTCACGGCGCCGGTGACGAATTTCATCATCGACTCCTGGAGTTTGTAGCTGGGTTTCAGAATGCCCGGCGTATCCGAGAAGACGATCTGGAAATCTTCGCCGCTGACCACTCCCAGAATGCGGTGGCGCGTGGTCTGGGCTTTGGAGGTGATGATCGAGAGGCGTTCGCCTACGAGTGCGTTCATCAACGTCGATTTGCCGACGTTGGGATTTCCGATGATATTGACGAAACCGGCCTTGTGCATAGGATGTCTGTTGTCTGATTCTCACGAAAAGGCAGTGAAAGCGAGGACCGCATAAAACGAACGAACTTGTTTTTCATGCCGGGCCGCCATGCTGCCTGCTCCAAAAATAGTGAAAGCCGAGAGCAATCGCACGGATTTGCACGCTAAGATTGCCGAACCGCCTCCTATCTTTTACAAAGATAGCGAAAAAAATACCCCCTGCCAAATGAAGCGTCATCTTTCTATGTTCAGAAGGAGTCGGTCGGTGGCGTTTTTCGGATAAGGGGGGGGGCCGAGGGAGGTTGCGGCTCTTTTCGACGCCGCTGTTTTTCCGGGAAAAGCCCGTTATCGGACGGATTGGAAGATCGGGTCGGAAAAAACGCGTTTTCTTCGGTCCTTCGCGTTGTGTTTTCCTCTCCGGTTTTTTCCTATTTCTGTATATTTTTCTTGTACTCGTCTGCAAGGTGTTCCGGACGAATCCGTTCTTCGTGTTTACGGGCGAAGCCTTTCCGGATTTGTCCTGCATTCTGCTTGCCCAATTATGAGCTGACACCGATTTCGGAGAGCATGTGTGAATCGCCTTTTCGCTGCCGGTGCGTGGTTGCAGAGGATGCCGGATTTGCCCGGAAGCGGGTCGATTATATGATAGATGTCATAAGGAAAACCCCTTCGGTTCGGAACCCGAACCGAAGGGGTATAAAGTAGTTGGCGAAGTATTCATCCCGCTTATCTGCGGAAGCCGCGTCCGGGTAATTTGGGCATTTTCATATTGCCTCCGGCGACGGCCTTCATCATCTTGTGCGTGTCTTCGAACTGCTTCATCAGTTTGTTCACCTCGGCCATCGTCGTACCGCTGCCTTTGGCGAGCCTTTCGCGGCGCTTGGCGTCGATGATTTCGGGTTTCTCGCGTTCGAGGGGAGTCATCGAGTTGATGATCGCTTCGGTCTGCTTGAATACGTCGTCCGAGATCTCGACATTCTTGAGAGCCTTGCCCATACCGGGGATCATCGAGGCCAGGTCCTTGAGGTTGCCCATCTTCTTGATCTGCGCGATCTGCCCCATGAAATCGTTGAAGTTGAACTGGTTCTTGACGATCTTCTTCTTCAGGCGGCGGGCCTCCTCTTCGTCGTACTGCTCCTGGGCGCGTTCCACGAGCGATACCACGTCGCCCATGCCCAGAATACGGTCGGCCATACGTTCCGGATGGAATACCTGGATGGCATCCATCTTCTCGCCGCTGGAGATGAACTTCAGCGGTTTGTTCACCACCGCACGAATCGAGATCGCCGCACCGCCGCGCGTATCGCCGTCGAGTTTGGTAAGCACTACGCCGTCGAAATCCAGCCGCTGGTTGAACTCGCGGGCCGTATTCACGGCATCCTGACCCGTCATCGAATCGACCACGAAGAGCGTTTCGCCCGGTTTCACGGCCTGTTTGATCGCCGTGATCTCCTGCATCATCGCCTCATCGACGGCCAGACGGCCCGCCGTATCGACGATCACGACGTTGAAACCGTGCTGACGGGCGTATTTGATGGCATTTTCGGCGATCTGCACCGGATTTTTATTCCCCTCTTCGGTATAGACTTCGACTCCGATCTGTCCGCCCAGCACCTTGAGCTGGTCGATGGCCGCAGGACGATAGACGTCGCCCGCCACGAGCAGCACCTGGCGCCCCTTCTTGCTCTTGAGCATCGCCGCCAGCTTGCCCGAGAAGGTAGTCTTACCGGAGCCTTGCAGACCGGCGATCAGGATGACCGCAGGCGTGCCCTCCAGCTTGATGTCGGTCGCCGTGCCGCCCATGAGTTGTGCCAACTCGTCGCGGACGATCTTGGTAATCATCTGTCCCGGCTTGACGGACTTGAGCACGTCTTGTCCCAGGGCCTTCTGCTTCACCTCGTCGGTGAAGGATTTGGCTACCTTGTAATTGACGTCGGCGTCGATCAGCGCCCGGCGGATCTCCTTGAGGGTTTCGGCGACGTTGATTTCGGTGATGCGGCCTTCGCCCTTGATCAGCTTGAAGGACCGTTCGAGTTTATCGGTTAAGTTTTCAAACATAGTTTCGGTTCGTTATCGTATGCCGGGAAACGGTGCCGCCCGACGCTGGAGCATTTTTCGTTTTGCGGAGCCGTCGTTGCAGTCGGTTTTTTCAGTCCGGACAAAGCTAAAGCGGTGTCGGGCAAATCGTTCTCCCTGTTCGGCCGTTGCAGGTCCGCTCCGGATTTTTCGCTTGCAAATATATAAAACTATTCGCAGAATCGCAACGGAGGTGCTGATTTTCCTCGGTGTCGGCGACAAAGACAACCCCTCCGAGTTTTCGGAGGGGTTGTCTGATGGGGCTGTGCCCGTGTTTTCGGTTTAATAGTGTGCGACGTAGATGAACCGGTTCAGTTGTTGGTAATCGTATTCCGCAGGCTCTACATCCGGATTGACCCGGAAGAGATATTTTTGTGTAAATTCGTATTCGCTCATAGGGCCGTTTTCGTCCGTATTTTCACCCATATACCGCAGTTCCGGTTCGGATACCGTGAAACAGTTCTTGTCGAGCGGAAGCATCGGCATCCAGTGGGTTTTCTGTTCACCGGTCGCAGGATCGAAGACTGTGCAGGAAGGATAGAACACGTCGAATTCCAGATTGACCGTGAAGCAGTTATATTCCAGCGTATAGACGAAACGGTGGGGGGTTATCTCGTTTTCACCCAGCGGAATCTCGTTGAAAGAGGTCGAAACGAGCCGGAAGTTGTCCGCTTCGTCCTGCGTGATGTAAAGGTAGCCTAATACAGGACCTTCCTGAGTCGAGGGATTGATGTTGATCTGCCGATATTCGGTTTTTTCGCTGGTTCTGCCGTCGGACATCGTGCTGCGGATCTTGGCATAGGAGGTGTAGGCGTTTACACCGTACCATTTTTCGTCCGGATTGTCTTCCGAGAATGTATAGGGAAGCGTTCCTTCGTCCACGACTTCCTGTTTGGTCAGGTAGGGGATGTAATCGGGTTTCGAAACGGTTTGGGGACCGTAGTGGAGCGTATATTCCGTGCGCTCGCTGCCGCTGCCGCCGCCGTCCTGCCAATTCTCTTCGGTCACGATCGTGCTGACGCGGCCTTCGGCGTCGAACGTGTAGGTGTAGGTCGTAGTGCTGTTGCCGTCTTGACGGCTGGCGGGCAGGTTCTTAACGGTCGTACCGCTGATGCCGAGCAGCATGGCGGACTCCTCTGCATCGCCGATCATGAAGGCGCCTATATCGATGCCGTTCCAGGGGTTGAAGTGTTCGGTGTAGGAGAATGTCGTTGTTTCGTTATCCCGTCCGTCGATGGTCGAAATGGAAACGATGTTGCCGTCCTGCCAGGTAAGCGTCGAGGTCGAGTTCTCATCGGGATAGGAAGGGTTGCGGTATTCCAAGCGAGCCAGCGTGCCGTCGGCGTTGTAGGTGAAAGTCTGGCTGGCGCCGTCCGGGTCGGTGTAGCTACTTACCAAACCGCTTGTATTCAAGCGGTATTCCTTGGTGTATTCGCCCGAGTTGGGAAGGGGCATTCCTTCGTAACTGCTGCCGTCGATTTCGAACCATTTCTCTTCGTCCGTGATTTTCCCTTCGCTTCGTTTGAGCGTCCTTTCATAGGAGGCATTGATTTTGTCGGTCTGTTCCGAATCGTAATCGTATTGGTCGTAACCGGTCAGAAGACCTTCGGCATCGTATTCGAAGAGCATGTAGCTCTTGTCGGTGCTGGAACCGTCGCTGTAAACCTCGGTGTAGGTCGTTTCTACCCAGGTCAGCCGGTCTTCGGGTGCTACGTCGGGATGTTCGGGCTTTTGAGGATTGTCGGGGTCATTCGGATCTTCCGGTTCGTCTTGTCCCACGCCCCGCTGGGTGATGGAGATATTCGCGGATTCTCCGCCGCAGGAGATAGTGACGACCGCCTGTCGGGATTCGGTCGTTTCGTTTTCGGTGAGCGTGACGGTAATCGTGTGCTTGCCGGCGTCGCCCGAAGTGGGGTTGATGGAGATCCAGCTTTCGGCACGCGAGGTTTCACGTACGGATGCCGTCCAGCTCTGGGTCGTCTCGAAACCGATGGTATGGGACAACGCATCGGCCGAAATCGAGGCCGATAAGTTATCCTGAGGAATCAGAATGTTCTGAAACTCATCTGTTTCGCTGTCGCTGCAACTCCCCCCCCCCCCAGCGCCAGGGTGATGAGAGCCGAGAAAATGAACAGTTTTTTCATACGATAAAGAATTTGAACGATAATTGGTTAAGTAAGTCGGGCAATTTTGTCCGATCGTTGCAAAGATACGAATAAGCCGAGCGCAAAAGCAAGTTTTATTTGCATTTTGCCAAGGCGAAGTATCTAAGACGAAGTCAAAGATACGAAATAAACTGCGTGCAAAAGCAAATTTTATTTGCATTTTGCCAAGGCGAAGTGCTTGAGACAACGTTAAAGAATAGAAAAAAGCCGGGGCGGAAGCAAGTTTATCTGCACTTTGTCGGATCGAAGCGTTTGAGGCGAAGCCAAAGATTAGGAAAATGCCGAACAGAAATACAAATATATTTGTATTTTGACGGAGCGGTCCGGGGATCGTGTCCGCATGGGTATTTTCGTCTGTCGAATGGGAGGGTGGATGGCATTCGATCGTGCCGCCGGTGGCTGCGGAGGTTGCAGACGGACGGAAAGCAGGGGATTGCCTGTGAACGGCGGGCGGATGCGGTTTACAGCAGCCCCGCTTCGTAATAGAGAACGATCTGTTCGAGCACCTTGTCGTCCCCTTCGCGGTCGTATTCCGACTTGAGATTCTGTCCGAAGATACGCGATACGCTTTGCCAGAATCCCGCGACGAAGCCGCCCCGGAACTCCCGGAGGATTTCGTAAGCCGTGTATTCCGTTTCCCGGTCGATCAGCTTCAGAAGCACGCGGCCCTGGGTGCGGGTCATGTGCTTCAGCACGGGTGTGTACTCCTTTTTGATCGCTGCGGCGATGCCTTTGATGTATTGTTTCTGTTCCTTTTTCGTTTCGAGCCGGAGCAGTTCCGCCTCCATTTGAACCATTTGTGCTTTGGCGGCTTGGGCTACGGGATAGACTTTCTTCACCGCTTCGACCAGTTTGCGGTAACGGCGCAGGTCAGCTTTTTTGCTGAATACGAAGACGGGTTTTATGGGGACGACCGAGATCGTGTCGCCGTCGGGTCCGATTTCGAAAGAGGTGTGCCATCGGCCCGGCTGTCCGCGTCGGGCCGAAGCCTGCCCGGGCAGGGAGAGCAGCAATACCAGGGATAGGAAAAACCACTTTTTCATCGGAACCGGAATTTTCGTACCTTTGTCAGGATGAAGCACAGGGGGCGGAGAGGGCGCTTCTGTCCGAAGCGGACGGATTTCGAATCCTCTTCGCAATTCAAAGATAGTGAAAGGTGAGAGCAATCGTGCGGGCTTGCACGCAAAGATTGCCGAACCGAATCCTATCTTCTGCAAAGATAGTGAAAGCCGAGCGAAAACGGGATTTGTTCCCGGTTTTCCGAGGCGCATCCTATCTAAAGCTATGTTCAAAGATACGAATTCTGAATTATTAACGCAATAAAAAACGGTTGTATTATGATGGAAAAAGGACTTTCTGCACAAAGTAAGGTAACGGTCGATGGCGGCAACGTGGCTGCGACGATGGGATCGGGCGACTTGCAGGTATTCGCTACGCCGGCTATGGTGGCCCTGATGGAAAATGCGGCGATGAAGGCTGTGGCCGACCATTTGCCGGAAGGTTCGACGACCGTCGGCGCCGAGATGAACGTGACCCATATCAAGCCTTCGGGCGTCGGTGCCGAAATCGTCGCATCCGCTGTGCTGACCGAGGTCGAAGGGCGCAAGCTCACCTTCAATGTCGGGGCCCGCGATGCCGAAGGGATGATCGGCGAGGGGGTCCACGTCCGCTATGTCGTCGATCGTGAGAAGTTCATGTCCAAAGTTCGCTGATGCGGAATCTTGTCCCGGAAGCAACGGAAGGAAAAAGTAAAAAAGGCTGTCCAACAAGTTTTTTAATCCTTTTAGAATCGCGTATTCGGAAAAGCTCTCGAATAAGCAGTACAAATAAAAAAGGGCTGTCTGAAACTTGTTAGACAGCCCTTTTTTTGTTGTTATGCTCTTTAGCCCAGCAGCAAATGTTCGAGGAAAATAACCAGCATGCCCGCGAAATACCCGGCCAATGCCAGCAGCGTGATTTTACGCAGGTACCAGCCGAATTCGATCTTTTCCAGTCCCATCGCCACTACGCCTGCGGCCGATCCGATAATCAGCAGGCTGCCTCCCACGCCGGCGCAGAAAGTCAGCAGATGCCAGAAGATACCGTCCTGTACGAACGCCTGCATATAAGCCGGATCGAGGCTCGAGGCCAGGGCAGTCGTATCGGCGACGGGGTACATGCCCATACAGGCAGCCACCAGCGGCACGTTGTCGATTACGGCCGACAGCAGGCCGGTGATTCCGGCGATCGTATAGACTTCGTGTATGTTTTTGTCCAGGAAGTCGGCGAAGTCGGTCAGCAGACCGGCGCTCTGCAATGCTGCGACCGACATCAGAATACCCAGGAAGAAGAGGATCGTGGGCATATCGATATGTTTGAGTACTTTCGACACCCGGTTTTTGATCGATTCCTCCATGTTTTGTTTGTGGTCATAGACGAGCTCCGTGAAGACCCACAGCACACCCAACGATATCAGCATGCCCAGGTAGGGCGGCAGGCCCGTTACAGCCTTGAATATGGGCACGAACAGCAGCCCGCCGACACCGAGGACGAGAACGAAGTGGCTGAAGCGCGGGCCGACGAACGGCGGTAGCTTGGGCGCCGTGTCTAATTTTTCGGGATGCGCGTTTTCGTCGGGAATATAACGGCAGGCGATGGCCGTGGGAATGATTACCGATACCAGGGCCGGGAGGAACAGTTTGGCCACGAGCAGGCCCGAGGTGACATTACCCCGCATCCAGAGCATGATGGTCGTTACGTCGCCGATGGGCGAAAAGGCTCCGCCGCTGTTGGCCGCGATGACGATAACGCTGGCGAAGATCCATCGTTCTTTCTGTTCGCTGATCATACGCCGCAGCAGCATGATCATAATGATCGTTGTGGTCATGTTGTCCAGCACGGCGGACATAAAGAAGGTGATGATCGATAGCAACCAGAGCAGTTTGCGTTTGTTGCGGGTTTTGATGTGGTCGGTGATGACGTGGAATCCTCCGTGCCGGTCGATCAGTTCGACGATGGTCATGGCGCCGATCAGGAAGAAGAGAATCTCGCTCGTATCGCCGAGTTGCTCGATCAGTTGCGTGCCGATCCGGGCGTCGTTGCCCAGCAGGCTCAATACCGTCCATAGCGCACCGCACATCAGCAGGGCGATTGCGGCCTTGTCGATGCGTAGTTTGTGTTCGAGCGCGATGCAGAGGTACCCGAGCACAAAAATCAGAATCATGGTTATAATCATATCTTACTGCATTGAATTTTCGATTTTATCGATGGAGTCGGAGCGCCGCAATCCCTGTGCCGTAGTGGGTGAGTTCGGTGATTCGAGCCTTTATTTTTCACTTTTTTCGTGGAAATTTTTTGCAGGCTTACCATTCGCGGAGGATTTTTTTTGAAATTTCGATTCTTTGCCGTACCTTTGCACCTGCTTTCGAGCATCGGATTGAACTATGGTGTAATGGTAACACAGCAGATTTTGGTTCTGTCGTTCCTGGTTCGAGTCCAGGTAGTTCAACACTGTCGTTCGTAGCCGAAGTCGCTGCGACGGGAAAGAGGCCGACCCAAAAGAGAATTTTTGAGGTCGGCTTCTTTGCATAATGCAG
>ENA-ORTH01002952-ORTH01002952.1-human-gut-metagenome-genome-assembly--contig:-NODE-2952-length-12239-cov-2.516415_pt1 | contig 12239 bp, 10 predicted proteins | sample MGYA00241914_ERZ509192 | MGnify/ENA primary metagenome ERZ509192 (study PRJEB26280, sample SAMEA2338826) | human gut metagenome | biome: human gut; feature: human-associated habitat; material: faeces... | reverse complement strand
CTACACCACCGATGCTGCCGTCAGCCCGGAGCTGCTGCAAAAGGCACTGCGCGCCGTTGTGCCCACTACCTACAACCAGATGAGCGTTGACCTGGATACCTCCACCAACGATACCCTGCTGCTGCTGGCTTCCGGCCTGGCGGGCAACGAGCCTGTTGTGACCGAAGGCCCGGAGTATGACAAATTCCTGGCTGCCCTGGGCGCTGTGGCGGAGCATATGTGCGCCTTGCATGCTTCTGACGGCGAGGGTGCCACCCACCTGATCACCTGCGAAGTGACCCACGCCCCCACCCACGAGATTGCCCGCGCCGTGGCAAAGAGCGTTGTCTGCTCCAACCTGTTCAAGGCGGCGGTCTTTGGCCGCGATGCCAACTGGGGACGCATCCTGTGCGCCATCGGCTATACGGACGCGGAGTTTGATGTCAGCCGGGTGGGCGTGACGCTTTCGTCCGCCGCCGGCAGCGTGCCCGTCTGTTCGAACGGCGCGGGCGTGCCGTTTTCCGAGGAGCAGGCCGCCAAAATCCTGGCGCAGCCTGAAATCCGTATCGAGATCGACATGGCCCAGGGCGGCGAAACCGCCACGGCATGGGGCTGTGATCTCACATACGATTATGTGAAAATCAACGGCGATTACCGCACCTGACGGCGGGGGAGGGATTCAAGTGCAGATTGCAAATCAGGAGAAGGCGCAGGTCCTCGCGCAGGCTCTGCCGTATATCCAGGCGTACAGCGGCAAGGTGGTCGTCGTCAAATATGGCGGAAACGCCATGATCGACGGCCAGCTCAAGGCGGCCGTCATGAGCGATCTGGTTTTGCTGTCGCTCGTCGGCATCCGCATTGTGCTGGTGCACGGCGGCGGGCCTGAGATCAACGAGGCGCTGCGCGCCGTCGGCAAAGAGAGCCGGTTTGTCGGCGGGCTGCGCTACACGGACGCCGAAACGCTGCGCATCGTGCAGATGGTGCTGGCCGGAAAGACGAACAAGGACCTTGTCAACCTGCTGGAGCGGCAGGGGGGCCACGCGCTGGGGCTGTGCGGCATCGACGGCGGCATGATCCATGCGCAGCGTCTTGCCCGTTTGCGCGCCGATGGCGATATACACCGCATCGTAGGTTTCCGCGATCTCGCCCATTTCATGCAAGCCGACGGGGCACTCGCACCGAGCCGTAATGGATCCGGCAGACAGAATCCCTCGAATGTCCTCGTCAAGCCGTTCGCGCGGAAAGCGATATGCAGGGATGCCGTAGCGAAGCATGCCGCCAAGCTGCTTGCGGGCTTCGAATACCGTCACCCGATGCCCCATGAGCGCAAGGAAGTACGCGCAGGTTAGGCCGCTCGGCCCCCCGCCAATGATCGCAACCGTGCGTGCCGTGTCCGCGCTATGGACAGGAATGGGCACCGTGTCAGCCGGCGCATGGTCCACCGCATACTTCTTGATACCGCGGATATTAAGAGGCGCATCGATGAGCGTGCGGCGGCAGTGCGCCTCGCAAGGATGCTCGCACACGAGAGCGCAGGCGGTCGGGAACGGATTGTCCTTGCGCACCATGCCGACCGCACCTGCATAGTCGCCAGCTTCGACAAGCGCGATATAGCCCGGTACGTTGACATGTGCGGGACACAGCGTCTCGCACGGCACCGACTGCTTCACGCCCTCGCGGCAACCATGAGACCGCACGTGGCTTTCGTACTCGGATGCAAACGCATCCATGCCCTCGAGCAGTGCCTGCGCAGCTTCGTAGCCGATTGCGCAATCTGAGGTGTCGCGCACCATCTCGGCGAGCGACCGGCACGCCCGAAGCTCGTCCTCGCCTGCTTCACAGGCCGCCACCCGCTCGATCATTGCCACGAGGCGCGGCAGCCCGTCTCGGCAGGGCACGCACTTCCCGCAGGTCTGGGCAGCGGCGGCCTGCAGAAGTGAAAGCTGGGCCGCCACCGGGCAGATGCCCGGCGGCATCGCCGCGATACGGCGCCCATGCCGTTCGAGGAACGCGCCCAGCAGTGCATCATCTTCGACCTTGGACGCAATCGATAGTTTTGCCAACGTTTCCCCCATGTCGATGCAGGACGGCGTTCCTGGCCGTCCTACAAACGCCGTTTCATTGCCTCAAGCGTCTCATTTTAGCGCATCCGCACCCCGCCTTCGCCGTCAAACGAAACCGATGAAAGACGAGAGGCTGACGCGCGGTGACAGGCGCTTATGCGTGCGCCCGCTTGATGGCATCGAGCAGTTCGGCGTACTCCTCGTAAGCAGGCAGCTCCGGATGGTCGGCCTTGATAGCGTCGGTGCTCTTGAACAGGAATCCCGCCTTGCTCGCTTGTATCATGCCGAGATCATTGAAGCTGTCGCCCGCCGCAATGGTGTCGAACCCGCACGACTGCAGAGCTCGCACGGTGGTAAGTTTGGAGTCCTTGCAGCGCATCCTGAAACCGGCGATCTCGCCTTCCGGCGTCATGGCCAGCTCGTTGCAGAAGATGGTCGGCCAGCCGAGCTTCTCCATAAGAGGACTTGCGAACTGGGTGAACGTATCGCTGATGATGATCACTTGGGTGAATGCCCGCAGCTCATCGAGAAACTCTCGCGCCCCAGGAAGCGGATCGATCTTCGCAATAGTCTCCTGAATCTCCTTTAGCCCGAGGCCGTGCTCGCTCAGAACGTTCAGACGAAAGCCCATGAGCTTGTCGTAGTCAGGTTCGTCGCGCGTGGTGCGCTCAAGCTCCGGGATGCCGGTGGCCTCGGCGAACGCGATCCAGATTTCGGGAACGAGCACGCCCTCCAGATCGAGGCAGGTCAGATACATCAAAGCTCCTTTCGTCCGGCCGCGTCAACGCGGGCTCCGGCCTTCGTCTGCAACTTGGTAGAGCCGCGCACCGACTACGGGGCCGCTCGTTCAATCGGGATCGGGATGCGGATAGGTGTAAAACCCGCCTGCAGCGCAGCCGCAGGCAGAAACCCGCCGTTCGCGTAAGCATCGCGATCGCGCGCATAGGATAGTCCATTTTTCGACGGCGTCACACACAGCATCCGCCGTTTGCCGCCACTCGGTCGCCCTCGTCGGAAAACGGATCGACGCAGCCGACGCCATGCGATCCGCGAAGCACCGGCTTGGAGGGGCAATCTGAAGGCACGCAGTCCGTTGCAGCCGCAAACGGCGTCCGCCGCCTATCTGATCTCGTAGCGGCCTTCCTTGCGCTTGATCGGACGCGCCTCCATGTCCGGGTATCCCAGCACGATCCCGCCGACGAGCTTGCCCTTGTCCGGCGCGAACCGCTCATGCAAGGCGTCTCCCGCCCGGCAGACCACCTCGACCCAGCACGAACCGAGGCCTTGCTCATAGGCTGCTAGGCACAGGTTCTCCATGGCAGCTGCCACGCTTTCGATGCAGCTGGGCAGCAGATCCTCGCTGTAGGGCTTATGAAGGAACGCGAGAACGATCGTCGAAGCACCGCCCATCGCGCTCACGAACTCCATCGTCTCCTCGACGATCTCAGGGTTGTTCTTGAAACGCGCCTCAAGCTCTTTGCGATGAGAGAACGCCGTTGTCCCAAGCTCAGAGAACACGAACGCAAGATCCTCTTTTTGCGTGAGCGCCACGAAGTACCACGGTTGCAGGTTCTGCCCCGAAGGAGCCCAGGTTGCGGCCTCGAGCAGATGCTCGATCGTTTCCCGTGCAACGGGTTCGCCGGTGAACTTCCTTATGCTCCTTCTCCCCTTGATGGCATCCATCAACTCCATTGAAGCCTCCTTCGTTCTTTCGCTGAAACGCCCCGCGCCCAGCGATGAAATGCCGCGTTCCAACGCCGCAGGCCTCATTTCAACATACCACCCCGACGGCCCTCCCGCCAGCCCCAGAGCGCGACGCCGCAGAAACAGCGAGCTTCATCGGTTCAGAAAGCTCATCCATGCGCCGAGTTCCGCCTGCGCCTGGCGGCGGCCCCGCTCGTAATTGGCCGCCAACTTCGCCTCGTCGCGCTCGGTGTTCGCTACGCCTTGCTCGTTCGCGTAGAATGCATAGGCGCGCCCCTCGGCTTCCAGCTTGGCCAGGTAGTCCAGCTCTGCATTATAGCGCTGGCTCCACGAATCGAGCGCTGCCCTCATGCGCGGGCGGCGCCAGAAGAATGCATCGTAGAGGCGCCGAGGCCGCTCCTTTTTGCGGAACCCGCGCGGGCGCGTGCACACCACGAAGAAGCGGCGCAGGCCGTCGTCCATCGCGCGTGGCAGCATGATGCCGCCGCCGGCGCCGATGCCGCCGTCGTACTGCGCGCGCCCATCGATCACAGTCGGGGACATGATGATGGGGTAGCTGGCCGAAGCGCGCACTCGCTCCATAAGCATTCGCTCGGTCGGGAAATCGCGGCGCGTGAAGTACGTGGTCGCGCCCGAGTCGCGATCAATGGATTGCAGCGTCAAGTGCGCGGGGTTGGCTGAAAACGTCGCGAAATCGAACGGCAACGAGCATGCCGCCCGTGCGCGCCGATGCCCGTGCAGCTCCGCATCGAGTCCGTCCGCGTGCACGAGCGGTTCGAGCCAGCGGCGGAATGCGAGGTCGTCCAAACACCTTGTGAATGAAGCCTCCGCGCGGCGGACGTCGCGCGAGACGTAGTCGATCGCGTTCGTCGCCCCAGCCGAAAGACCGTACACATCATCGAAGTACAGCTTGTTTTCCAGCAAGACGGACACCGCCCCCGCCGAATAGGAGTTGCGCATGCCGCCGCCTTCAAATACAAGCGCCACGCCGTGCACGGTGCTCACCGGCTTTTCGCGTTCTTCGCAGGCCTCGTCCGAAGCCATGCCCGCCTCCTTTCTCCCGACGGTACGCCGCTTCGGACTATACGGCCATCCGTTGGCACGACGAGGAGTCGAAGCGCGATCGTTGCAGCACCGTTTCTTCCGCTTGGACAACACGCCGGAGAAGAACACCCGGACACGCCAATTCGCGCGATCCAGGAAAAGATCAGCGGTTCTGGGTCCTCAACTCCCAGAACGCCACGGCGCTGGCGGCTGCTACATTGAGGGAGTCCACCCCATGGTCCATGGGGATCTTGACGGTCATATCGCATCGCATGATAGTGGACGCCGACAGCCCGTCGCCCTCCGTTCCCAAAACAAGGGCCAGCCTGTCGCATGAGCGCAGGCGTTTGTCGTGCAACGGTATCGCATCATCGGAAAGCGCGAGCGCGGCGGTCTCGAATCCCAGCTCATGAAGCAGCGGTACACCTTCGGCAGCCCAGTCGCGCTCGCTGCCGATGCGCGTCCACGGCACCTGGAATACCGTCCCCATCGACACCCGCGCAGCACGACGGTAAAGCGGATCGTGGCAGGATGGCGTGACGAGCACCGCGTCGATGCCGAGCGCCGCCGCCGAGCGGAAGACGGCGCCGATATTGGTATAGTTTACGATATCCTCGAGCACTGCCACCCGTCGCGCTCCTGCAAGCACCTTCTCGACGCGGGGAAGCGCGGGCCGCTCGAACGCAGCCAGGGCCCCGCGCGTCACCTCGTAGCCCGTGAGCGCGTGGAACTGCTCGCGCGTGGCGACGAGTACCGGAAATGACGGATCAGCAGCCGTCAGACGCTCGACGAGCGGCATGCTCTGAGCAAGCCAGCGCTCCTCCATGAACAGCGAGCGAGGAGAAACGCCCGCATCGAGAGCCCGCTCGGCAACTTTGCGTGACTCCGCAATGAACAGACCGTTCGGAGCGCTCGGGCTCAAGCGTAGCTGCGCATCGGCAGCGCCTGAATACGGCGCGAGGCGCGGATCGTCAAGATTGTCGATTCGAATGATCGCCATGTGCGATCACACTCCCTACTCGATTCCAAGGCCCATCTGCAGCAGGTAAACCTCCTCGCGCAGCGCGCGAGCGCGGTCGCGGGAGAGACGGTCCTGCTCCTTCATGCTCTGGATCTGCTCAAGCTCGAGCCTGAGCGCCTCTGCCTCCAATTCAACGATGCGCGTCCTCTGCCCCTGAGACGGCTTCCGCAACCCGGCCATGCTCTGAAGGTCGGCGACCGACGCCGCCAGCGTGCCCAGTTCCTCGGCATCGCGCGTCTCAAGCGTGCGAAGCGCCGCATGATGTTCGCCCAAAAGGTACCTGACAGCCATCGCTTCGTCGGCATCGGCCTGGTTCCCAAGAGATGCCAGATACTCGACCGCGCAGCGCTCCGCGCCGACCGCGATGCGGTACCGTTCGACAGCCTCGGCAGCAACGGTTTCCCCCGAAGATCCTAGCGCCCCTTTCAGCGCGTCGCGAACGCGCAAAAAAGCCCGTCGCTTCAGGTACTTCTGCGCATGCCGCTCTGGCCGGCGCCCTCCGAGCATCTCGGCCATACGATCAAGGCGCTCGCTGTAGCAATCGCAAGCCTCCCGGGCGAAGTCTCCACGTTCGCCGGCCTGCTGCACGTAGGCCCGCTGGCGCTCGACCACCTCACGGCGCAGCTGAAGAAGACGCTCCGGCGCCACATCGCTCTCTACGATGCGCGCGATGCGCTCCTCGTAACCTTTCGCAACGACACGCAGTGCCGCATCCGACTTCGAATCGCGCTCCCTCGTCAGTTCCGCTATTACGTTGCGAAGTATGGCGACTTCCGCCGCACGATCCGCCGCATCGTCCTCTTCGGCGGAATCCTCCTTCGGAGCTAGCAGGGGCACAACGAAGTTCGCCAGCAAAAGCGTGCACACGATCACGCCCGACGCCAGAAAAATAAGGTCATTGCGATGAGGAAACGCGACGCCTGTCGAAAGATAGTAGGGGATCGTGAACGCAATAGAGAGGGTTACGGCGCCTTTCGGACCCGCAAGCGTCGTGACCAGCAGGCTTTTCACGGCGGCCTTCGTCAGGCCGAAGCCCGTGCGCTCCCTCTTGGCTCTGGCGCGCCATGCCTCCATACCGAGCACCCACAGAAACCGCACTCCCACCACGAGCAGCGTGACCAGCATGACGCATCCGACAAGCATCGACCGGCTCATACCGCTGCGGTCCCAGGTCGGCGAGACGAGAAGGGCCAGCTCCATACCCAGAAGCACGAACACCACGCCATTGATGACGAACACGAGCACGTCCCACACGCTTGAGGAGACGATCTTGATGCGCGAAGAGTCCGAGGTTGTCTTGCGCGGGAAGAAGGCCATGAGCAACCCGGCCGCAACGACCGCAAGGATCCCACTCACTCCGAGATGCTCGGCGGTCAAGAACACGAAGAACGGCATGCAAACCTCGAACACGACGTGAAGTGTCGTGCTTTCCAGACCGCGACTGCGCAGGGCGCGAAGCACGATCTCAGCGGCCAGACCGAGGGTCAAGCCCAGAATAATACCGCCGAAGAACGAGAACGCAAACGACGCGCTAGCTTCCACCAGCGAGAACGCGCCCGTTGCCGCAGCGGCTATCGCAAACTGGAACGAAACGACACCCGAAGCGTCATTGATGAGCGCCTCGCCCGACAGCAGCGTCTTTTGCCGCTTGCTCAGCCGGATATCCTTCGAAAGCGACATGACCGCCACAGCGTCGGTCGGTCCGAGAGCCGCTCCCAGCGCGAAAGCCGCTGTCAAGGGAATGGAAGGCTTAATCCAGTGCAGGACGAAGCCCACCACGAGCACGGTGAGCAGCACGAGGCCCACGGCCAGCGAGACAATGGCCCCTCTGTTGTCCCACAACGCGCGCTTGTCGGCGCGGCGCGATTCGTCGAATAGCAGCGGCGCGATGAACAGCACCAGGAACAATTCGGGATCGACCTGCACATCGAGCGGTTCCGCCCACGCCACCGCGACGGCCGCGCCAATGGCTATCTGCACAAGGGGAAGCGAGACGCGGGGTATGATCTCATCGAGAACGGCGGAAACCAGCACGGCGCCGAGAAGGAGAAGCACGAGTTCGAACAGTTCCACGCGTCGCCCCTTCCGTTTGCTTCGCTTCTTTCAACCCGTTTGACCACGATCGCAAGACCCTTCGCGCCGTATTGTACCGGCGCGGCCGACCGCCCGGCGAAACCACATGCGACTCACAAGATCGCCTGCCGGTTGAAGCGAACTTGCTATCTGCGGCGGAACATCCTACAAAAGCAGCTCGGCGCTCTTATGCGCAATGCGTGCAGCCAGCTCGAAGCGCGGTGCCCGTCTGAGTGCGGCAAGCTCGTCGATCATGCTCTCGAGCCGCAGCCGGGCCGCATGCGCGTCGTAGGCGGCGCCCTCTCCCGATGGTTCATCGGTTTCAAGCAGCAGCAGATCCTCGGGGATCGAGCGCGCGTAGGCGCGCCCGCGCTTCGAAGCCAGCATTTTCGGATTGATCGAGAAGCGACAACCCAACCTCACGGCACGGTGAAGCTCATCGGATGTGCCCGCGAACCGATGGAAAATGCAGACGTTCCCTGCCAGCGCGCTTCGACGCTCGAGCACATCGAGCGTCGCACCCGCTGCCCGCACGGCGTGGATCGAGAGAACTTTCCCTCCATCCGCGCATGCTGAGACCACCCGATCGAACGTTGCGAGCTGCGCTTCGCGGCGCGCCGCATGCTCCCGCCCGAAGTCGAGTCCCACCTCGCCGATGAAGCGCTCGCAGGGCGCCAGGCGCTCGAACAGGGCCACCTCGTCCTCGCACGTCCCGTCCGCAATCCACCAGGGATGCAGCCCCAGGCCTACGCGCACGCGCTCGAAGCTGTCGAGCTCGCGCGCGGCACGCACGTAGCCGGCAGGTGACACGGTGACCGAAAACGCACCCGCCAGCTGCTCCTGCGCATCAGCGCCCGCCTCATGCACGTCGGGTGCGAAATCCAGATGGCAATGCATATCGAACACCGCACGAGGCGCCGGCTCCTCTCGCGCGTTCAAGGCCGACGCTCGGTCCGTCGCCTCCATCACGCCTGATCCAACCCGGCCAGTTCGCGGAGAACCGCGCCGGCTATCATCTGCCCCATAATGGGCGGCACGTATGAGGCGGTACCTAAATTTGAGCGCTCCTTGCGCGTCGCGCCCTCGCGGACGGGCACCCGAACAGGCTGCTCGCAGGAATACAGCACGCGCAACCGCCGGATGCCGCGCTTGCGGCCTTCCTTGCGCATGATGCGGCACAGCGGGCAATTCACCGTATCGTAGACATCGGCGATTCTCAAGCATTCGGGAAGCAATTTGTTCGCCGCTCCCATACTGCTAATGAGCCGCATACCCGCACGATCCGCATATTCGGCGATTGACAGCTTCGTCGAGATCGTATCGATGGCATCGATCACGTAATCCGCCCGACCGTCGTATGCGTCCAGGAGCGCGGGGACGTCTTCCGCGAGCACGAATGCGTCGAGCGCCTCGACCTGTGCGTCCGGATTGATATCAGCCACCATTGCACGCACCACGTCGGTCTTCTTCCGCCCGATCGTGCTTTGGAAGGCAATGGCCTGGCGATTGATATTGCTTTTCTGCACCACGTCGTGGTCGACGACAACCAGCCGCCCCACCCCGCCGCGTGCAAGCGCCTCGACGCAGTTCGAACCCACGCCGCCCAAACCAAGCACCATCACGGTAGACGATGCGAGACGCGCAAGCCCTTCGCATCCCATGATAAGCTCGAGTTTCGACAGGGCGGTCTCGGTGTCGTCGGACACCGAGTTGTCACCCCCGAAGCTGGGTGCGACGTCGAATCCAATGGCATCTCGCGTGTTCATGGAAGCCATTATACCTGCATGACATCCGGCAAAGCACGCACATGCCATATCGTGGCGATTTCGACGTTTCCGCGCTTCGTCGTCAAACCGTCGCCATGAAGGTGATGAGCGCGGGGATGAACGCAAACGAAAGCGCGGTGCTGATGATGGTACCCTTCGCTGCAAGCACCGGATCGCGACCGAACCGCTCTGCCCACATGGGCACAAGCGTTCCCACCGGCGTAGCCATCATGAGCACGAACACCCCGACAAGCAACGGGGATGCGACAACCAGCCTGAGCGCCAAGAACAGCCCGGCGGGGACGATTAGCTGTTTGACGGCCGTGTAGAGGTAGAGGCGCCATTCGGAGACCACCGCCTTCACGTTCACCTGGGAGATGATGACGCCAACGAGCATGAGAGCCAGAGGCGTCGTGAGGCCGCCCACCAGATCGAACGTACCCTGGATCACCGAAGGCAGCTTGACGCCGCCCAGGAACAGCGCGATGGCGAGGATGCATGCCACCATTGCGGGATTCATGATGGCCGACCAGGACACCTTCTCTCCCCCGCCTTCCTCCGACGAAAGCAGCATGAAGCCAAGGCTGTAGAGGAACACGCCCTGCATCATGACGAAGATGCTCGACAGGATGATGCTGGCGTCGCCGAATACGGATGCGATCACGGGAATACCGAGGAAGCCCATGTTCGAGCAGACGCTCATAAACAGGTACAGCCTGCGGTCCTTGCGCGGGACGCGCAACAGGAGGTTGCAGACGAAGCCAACAAGGAGCAGCGTAAAGAACAGCACCGCCCCCAGTATGAAAGCGCCGCCTATCAAGGTGCCCGAAGCGTCGGCGCCCGCGCCCTCCGCCGAGGCGATCACCATGCAGGGAAGCGTCACATTCATCAGCAGCTTATTGAGCCGCTCCTTGGTATGGTTGTCGAGATAGCCGAGCTTCGCCGAACCGAACCCGACGCACGCGACAAGAAAGAGCATGACCATCTGCTCGATGGCGGTTGACAGGTCTGTCATGGAAATCCCCCGGCGTTAGCGATGCACGGCCGTCGCCCGCCCAATGCGGCTAACGGCATGCATGCCAGTCTACTCCATGGACCGCACTCGAAGTCAAGATGCAGCGAGGAGGCTTACCTAAGATCCGGAAGGCCCATAGGGACCTATTCTCGAGCAACGTCGTACCCGAGGACCTTCGGCATTATGAAGCTGCGCTGCCGCCGAAGTCGGATCCGACGGCCGCTTGCGATTCCTGCTTGGAGCCCGAGCCGGACGAGCCGCCCGATGAGGAACCGGAGTCGGATCCCGAACCGGAATCGGAACCGGAGTCCGGCTTTGAGTCCGTACCCGACCCGGACGAGCCCCCATTCGGCTGTCCGCTCGAGTCCGAGCCGGATCCGCCGTCTTGGGATCCTCCGTCAGCTCCGTTCGATCCCTGGTCTTGGGAACCGCTCGAATTTTGCGAATCGCCCGACGTGCCCGACGAGGAGTCGCCCGATCCGGCATCGCCCGAAGTCGAGTCGTCCTGCTTGGAGCTGTCGGAGGAATCCCGCGCGTCGGCCGAATCGTCCTGAGAAGCCTCGTGCCCTGACGACCCCCGATCGTCCGACTGCGCGCCAACGAGCGGCGCTGGCTTTGCGCCGACGCCTTGGCCCGTCGTGGCGAAGTCCACGATGAGCGCCGAAGCTCCCACAGCCAGAAGCGCCGATACGATAGCCACGATGACAACGCCTCGCTGAACCTTCTTCTTATGCGCTCTCCGCGCTCGAGCGCGTCGAACCTCGACATCGACGCCAAGCTCAGCGGCTTCGGATCTCTGCGTCGACGAGCGGCTGGATGCGACTGTGCCTTCCTTGGCGGAAGACGTCGAGCCGTTGTCGGCGGCAGACTTCCCGTCTTCGTCGGATGCGCTTTTTGCAGCACCGCCCGCAACGGAGCCGCCTGAACGCGATCCTCCCAGATGACCGGTCTCGCCCGGTTTCAGCTCCTGAATTTTCTCGGCCGAGGCCTGCAGGAATTTCTTGTACAACTGCGAGGCCACCGCCGACACGACGGAGCCCACGCCCACGCCGATCACGGATCCGTATATCCCAATTTGAGAGGCCAGCAGCATCGAGGTGACAGCCGCCAACGCACCGGCGGCAACCTGCGCGATCGACAGGTCGTCGAACAGCCTGCTTTTGCCCTTGCCGGCCTTTTCAGCCTTGTCACCGCGTGCGTTTCGAGCCATATCGGTACCTCCTGTTCGCCCCGCATCCGAAGCCGTAGCCGCTCAGAACATACCGTACGAAGATGTAGCCTCTGCGTACTCCATTCAATCGTTAACGGCACATCACAGAATGCGCATTCGACCCGCCGCCGCGTTCGAACGGTGCATATCGGGCAAGCTGGACGCACGTGAAAAGCCAAGGGGTTGCCCTGATGGCAAGCTCCGTCGGAAACGACCGGCGCGAGCGTTTCATAGGGTGCGGGCGCATGAGGGGAAACGCAACCACGACGGCGACGATTGCGGATGGCGGTCTCTCTCCGCGTGATCGGACTAGGAAGCGCCTGCGAACACGGATCCGAAATCACCCTATCGTGCGAACGGGGCC
>ENA-ORTH01002933-ORTH01002933.1-human-gut-metagenome-genome-assembly--contig:-NODE-2933-length-12329-cov-4.543507_pt1 | contig 12329 bp, 9 predicted proteins | sample MGYA00241914_ERZ509192 | MGnify/ENA primary metagenome ERZ509192 (study PRJEB26280, sample SAMEA2338826) | human gut metagenome | biome: human gut; feature: human-associated habitat; material: faeces... | reverse complement strand
TTTTCAGCGCCTCTTGAGAGGCTTGCCGGTAATATGCCCTTTCAGGGCTTACGCAAGCCCCGGGCTTTTCCGGGGGGCCTGACTGTAATAATGCAAGGGTTGCCTGATACGGCCCCGCGCAGAGGGCCTGCGGGGCAAAGGGCGCGGTGGATGAACCGTCCGGCGCCCTCTGTGGCGGGCGCCCCTCTGAGCGGCAGCCCCATATCGGGGCGCGGCGTAAGATTTCGATTTCCAATTTGGATGCCGGGCTGCTGGCACACACCTGTACCGGGCTGCTGCAAAAGCCGGGCCCGTGCAGGGCCTGATCTGCCTGCCCGCCGGGCAGGCGGGCGTGATTTATGTGCGGCGCGCCGGAATTGCCCGCCCAAAACCGGCTTTTTCCTGCACAGGCACGTCTTTTTGCCGCGCTGCTTTTGCATGCATGCGCCCGCATAACGGAAAACAGGGCCTCTGCCGCAGCATGTCTCTCTGCGGAAAGGCCCTGTTCCCCGTAAGAAAGGCCAGCTATAAAAAGTCAAGAGAAAAAGAGCAAAATGAAAAAATGAAAATGGCAAGAGGCGGGTAGCGGAAAAAGGCCCGCAGAAAGCGAGCCGGCAGAAAACATTGAAAAGGAGCAAACCATGTCACTGTGCCCGGCCAAAGCGGGTATAGAGGTATTCGTTCAGCAGCCGGATGCCGCCCAACGCGGCGGCGAGGTAAAAGCAGGCGCCCACAGCGCCGCCGGGTGTTTGGAACATGGCGGCTGTGTGGAACAGCGGGTACACGCTGAGCCACTTTGCGCCTGTAAGCCCGCACACGCACAGCAGAAGCGGCAGGCACAGCGGCAGCGCCGCCGCGAACATGGCGCCAAACGTGCTGCCTGTGCGCTGGCCCAGCGCCAGCACGCACCCAGCCATGAGGCGCAGCGCCGCATAGCGCGCGCCCAGCATCAAAAGAATAAGCAGAATAAGCGGAAGCTCCGGCATGGCGGCATAGGCGGGCAGGCTGTACAGCGGCGCAAACGGGCAGGCAAGGCCGTAATCCCGCAGGGCCACCCAAAAGCGCGGCGCACATCACGCGCGCCATGCCCGTCTGCTTTTCCATGGCAAACAGCCCGGCAAAGCACACGCAGTACAAAAGCGCCGCGGCCAGCGCGTCTGCGGCGTCGCGCGCATCCGCAGTATCAAACAGGCGCAGCCATCCCGTGCCGTATACAAGCTGGCAGCGCGTAAGCTGCGCGGCGCGCTGTGCCTCGGCCAGCACGCGCTGGTAGGTGCCCATTTCGCGCTGAAGGCTGTCATAGCCCATCATCAGGGCCGAATATTCCGCCTGAGAAATGCTGCCCGCGGCCAGTGCGCTTTGCAGCTGCACAAGCGGCTGAAATTTTTCACTCTCGCTCTTCAGCCAGCCCAGCGTTTCGGCCCGCAGGGGGCCCTGCATATTCTGCATGTAATAGCGGTAATAAATTTCGTCCGCGTCAATATAGCTTTCCGTCTGCACGGCGTCATACACCTGATAGGCGCCGAACAGGCACAGAATAAGCGCCGCGCCGCCCACACAGAACAGCTTGAACAGCTCGGTGCCGAAGGGCGTGGTGCCCGCGCGGGCGTGCCTGGCCCAAAAGCGCCGCAGGGGGGCGGGGGCGCGCAGGGCCAGCTTCTGCGCGGCCTGCAGCCTGCCGCGCGTGAACACAAGGCAGAACAGCGCGCAGAACGTCGTGCAGCACACCACCGCCGTGATGGCCGTTACCACGGCAAGCGCCAGAGGCCGCCCAAACCAGTATAAATTGTGGTAGCGCCCCAGAAACTCATTGGTGCGCAAAAGGCTTACAAGGTTTGCATATTTCAGCACGTTCCAGCGGCTGGTGGCGGGCACAAGGCTGCGCACCAGCAGGTTCAGCGCAAGAAACCCGCCTGCGGCCAGCGCCCCGGTGAACAGCCGCTTTGCCGCCAGCATGGCCAGCATCACCCATGCGCCCGCGGCCAGCGCCGCCGCCCACTTGGTAAGCAGGAACAGCCCGATATACTGCCCTACGGAAAGCGAAAGCGTGGTGCGCATTAGCGCAGGCACAGACTGCACGCTGCGCGAAAGCGGCCCCAGGCCATAGCACGCATGGCAGTAAATAAGGTTTACGCCGTATAAAAGCACCAGCACGGGCGCAAGGCTGAGGGCCAGCGCCGCCAGCTTTGCCAGCGCCGTTTTGCAGCGCCCGGCCCACGCGCTGCGTATCAGGGCCAGAAGGCCGGTGTCGCGCTCAAAGCGCACCAGCACCGTGGCAAGCAGCAGCATGGCAAACACAGCCACCACGTCCGTCAGGGCAAAATCCAGCGCCGTCATAAGCCCGCGCTGGGGGTAATATTGAATGGGGATGCCCCGCATGCCCTCAAAGGCGCGGGCCGTGGCCTCGATGTTGGCAAGGTCGTACCCGTCGGCGCTGTTCGCAAAAATGGAAATGGACGAAAGCTGCTGCGCCTTCTGGGCAATGGAATCCAGAAAGGCGTCATAGCCGGCGGCCTCGTCGTACTCATACACAATGGTTTTCAAAAATGTGTATTCACGCGGCAGGGTGTCGCCGTAGCGCAAATAGCCGCCCGCCGCATATTCCTCGTAAAATTCGCTGAACTCCTGCGCATACTGTGCGCGCATGTACTCGTCCTGCCTGCCGCCATTCCACGCCTCGGTGCGCAGCACGTTTTCAATGCGGCTCATGGCCTCGGCACGGCGCGCACGCGGGGCGGCAGTTACACCCAAATAGGGAAAAAAGATTATACTTATGGCTCTGACTGGACATTTACGGTGTACGGCACCTTTCAGGTAAACCAGGGCAGCAGCGTTTCGTGCACGACAAGCAGCTACGGCACTTCCATTGGCAATGCAAGCTGGCGCTGCACGGGCGGCTCTGCCACGCGCAGCGGGGCCACCGCCACGGCGCGCGGCACTATGTCTCGTTACCGTTTGGGAAGTGTGACACAAACGGAATACCCCTCGGTGTCTGTGCCCTGCGATAAATACGGCAACCTTTCTTAAAACAAAAAAGCAGCCCCGTGTGCATAAAGCACACGGGGCCTTTTTGCCTTTTATTCTGTTTTTTCACTCTGCCGGGGGCATGCGTGCGGGCAGGCGGTGCAGCCGCCCGCACATGCGCCGCAGCCGCCGCGGCGCTGCACGCGCCGTATGGCGCGCACGGCCAGCGCCGCACATATGGCCACGCAGGCCAGCACAAGCCAGCTGAAAGCGTTCATCTGCGTCACCTCACTGCTTCACATAAACAGGCTGCCCACCTGAAACACGGCGCAGGCGCACAGCCAGGCAACGGCGCACTGGGCAAAGGCCACCCACGCGGCGGCAAGGCCGGAGTGCATTTCGCGCTTTACGGCGGCAATGGCCGCCACACACGGCGAATACAGTAGGGTAAAGGCCAGAAAGCTGGCCGCCGAAAGCGGCGTGAAAATGCCCTGCAGGGCCGCGCCCAGGTTGGAAACGCTGGTGCCCGTAAGCACGGCCATGGTGCTTACCACGGCCTCTTTGGCCGAAAAGCCGGTGATAAGGGCGGTGGCGGCGCGCCAGTCGGTAAAGCCCAGCGGCGCAAACAGCGGCGCCAGCATGCGGCCCAGCCCCGCCAGCATGCTGGCGGAGGAGTTGGCCACCACGTTCAGCCGCGTGTCGAACGTCTGCAAAAACCAGATGATGATGGTGGCAATGAAAATGACGGTGAACGCGCGGGTAAGAAAATCCTTGGCTTTATCCCACATCAGCAAAAGCACGCTTTTAGGGCTGGGCACGCGGTAGTTCGGCAGCTCCATCACAAAGGGCACGGGGTTGCCCTTATACAGCGTGTTTTTCATCAAAAGCCCGGCCAGCACGCCCACGGCCATACCGGAAACATACAGCAGAATCATGACAAGCGCCCCGTGCTGCGGAAAAAACGCCGCCGTGAACACGGCGTAAATAGGCAGCTTGGCCGAGCAGCTCATGAACGGCGTAAGCAGAATGGTCATTTTTCTGTCCCGGTCGCTGGCCAGCGTGCGCGTGGCCATAATGGCGGGTACGCTGCACCCAAAGCCTATCAGCATGGGCACAAAGCTGCGGCCCGAAAGGCCTATTTTGCGCAAAAGCTTATCCATCACAAAGGCCACGCGCGCCATATAGCCTGAATCTTCCAGCATGGAAAGGAAGAAAAACAGCGTCACAATAATGGGCAGAAAGCTGAGCACGCTGCCCACGCCCGCAAACACGCCGTCTATCACAAGCGAGCGCACCACCGGGTTGATGCCGTAGGCGTCCAGCCCGGCGGCAGCGGCGGCCGTGAGGGCGTCGATGCCCGCGCTTAACAAATCGCTGAGGAAGGTGCCTATCACGCCGAACGTAAGCCAGAACACCGCCAGCATAATAAGCAGAAAAATGGGGATGCCCGTATATTTGCCCGTAAGCACCTTGTCCAGCCTTACGCTGCGCGCGTGCTCGCGGCTTTCGCCGTGCTTTACCACAGTGGCGGCGCACAGCTTTTCAATAAAGGTGTAGCGCATGTCGGCCAGGGCGGCCTCGCGGTCTGTGCCAAGCTCTGCCTCCATCTCGGTGACGGAATGGCCAATTAGGTCCAGCTCGTTGTCCGTCAAACGCAGGCGCTTTTGCATAGGCTCATCGCCCTCCACCAGCTTGGTGGCGGCAAAATACGGCGGCACGCCCGCGGCCTGCGCGTGGTCTTCTATCATGTGGGCAATGCCGTGGATGCAGCGGTGCACCGCGCCGGTGCAGAAATCCTGCCGACGGGGGCGCTGCTTGTGCTCGGCCGCGCGCAGGGCATGCTCTATCAGCTCGTCAATGCCCTCGTTCTTCGCGGCGGAAATGGGCACCACAGGCACGCCAAGTTCTGCCTCCAGCCTGTTCACGTCCACGGTGCTGCCGTTTGCGCGCATTTCGTCCATCATGTTCAGGGCTATCACCATGGGGATGCCAAGCTCGATAAGCTGCATGGTAAGGTACAAATTGCGCTCGATATTGGTGGCGTCCACAATGTTGATGATGCCGTCCGGCCTGCCGTCTATCAGAAAATCGCGCGTCACAATTTCTTCGCTGGTATACGGCGAAAGCGAGTAGATGCCGGGCAGGTCCACCACTGTGGCGGGCGCGCGCGGGGGTATCTCGCTGCGCTTGTGGCGCTCGTGCCCCCAGGCGCGCGGGCCAAAGTGGTGTTCGCCCGTGGTGTGGTCGCGTATCACGCCTTCTTTTTTATCCACCGTCACGCCGGGGAAATTGCCCACGTGCTGGTTCGAGCCGGTAAGCTGGTTGAACAGCGTCGTCTTGCCGGAATTCTGGTTGCCTGCCAGTGCAAATACCATCAGCCGCGCGCCTCCCCGCCCTGCGGGGCATCGCCCAGCGTGATATTCTGCGCGTCCTCTAAGCGCAGGGTAAGCTCGTAGCCGCGCAGGTGCAGCTCAATGGGGTCCCCCATGGGGGCAATTTTGCGCACCATCACCGCGGTGCCAGGCGTAAGGCCCATATCAAGCAGCCTGCGGCGCAGCGCGCCCTCGCCGCCCACGGCCGCAATGCGCGCGCTTTGCCCAACGGGAAGCTGTGCCAGTGTCATGTTTTCTGCCGTCCCTTCCGTCCCTGCCCGCGCCGCCGTGCCGTCTGGCCGGGCGCGGGCGCTGTGCATTGTGTTAGCGCAACCTAACAATCTGCCTTTCAGTTTACGCGCCGCCGGGCGGGGTGTCAAGAGAAAAGGGCGCGCTTTTTGCCGCCGTTCCCCGAAAAAGGGAAAAAACAGCCCCTTTGCGCGCGCCGCGCCGGCCATTATAATAAGGTAAGCGGGCGCTGTGCCGCCCCCCCTGAAGCACAGGCGGGCCGCCTGCGCCGAAGCCGGGAAAAAGCGGCGGCTTACGGCAAAAAGAAAAGACACCCCTTGGCATAATGATAGCTGTTATGTTATAGTTATGCCAGAGGCAGAAAGGCCGCCGGGCCGCGGGCCGTTTGGGCCTGTGCCGGGCGGCAGGAAGGAGAATGAGTATGAACTTTGAAGCACAGCTTGATAAATATGCAGAGCTTGTGGTGCGCGCGGGGCTGAATGTGCAGCAGGGGCAGGAGGTGCTGATAGAGGCAGATCTGGAGGCCGCGCCCCTTGTGCGCCTTGCGGCAAAGCACGCCTGGGCGGCGGGCGCGAAAAGCGTTACCGTGATGTGGAGCGACGAGGCCACCACGCGCCTGGAATATGAAAACGCCGGCATGGAGGTGTTTCAGCAGACGCCCGCGTGGCGCGCCGTGCTGGAAAACGGCCTGGCCGAGCGCGGCGGCGCCCTGCTTAGCATTACCTCAGGCGACCCGTACGCCATGGCGGGCATAAACCCCACCCTGCGCGCCGAGCGCCGCAAGGCCGCCTACCGCGACTGCCACGCCTTCTATTTGGGCATGGAGACGGGCCGGGTGGCGTGGAGCATTGTGGGCGCGGCCAGCCCCAAGTGGGCAAAGGCGGTGTTCCCCCAGCTGCCGCAGGAGGAGGCGGTGCAGGCGCTGTGGCAGGCCATTTTCAAGGCCGCCCGCGCCGACGGGCCGGCCCCCGTGGCCGCATGGCGCGAACACCAGAAGTCGTTCCGCGCGCGCGCAAACTGGCTGAACGAGCAGCAGTTCAGCGCCCTGCACTACAAAAACAGCATCGGCACGGATATCACCGTGGGCCTGCCCAAAAACCATGTGTGGTGCGGCGGCGGAAACGAGCTGGCGGACGGCCGCTGGCAGTTCTGCAATATGCCTACCGAGGAAATTTACACCTCGCCCGACAAGGACAGGGTGGACGGCACGGTGCATTCCGCCATGCCGCTGAACCACGGCGGCAGTCTGATAGACGATTTCTCCATTACCTTCCAGAACGGACGCGTCACCAGCTTTTCCGCCGCAAAGGGTTATGACGCGCTGAAGGCCATCATCGAGACGGACGAGGGCGCGCGCCATTTGGGCGAATGCGCGCTTATCCCGGCGGCCTCGCCCATCAGCCGCATGGGCATCCTGTTTTACAGCACGCTGTTCGACGAAAACGCCTCGTGCCATTTCGCGCTGGGCAAGGGCTTCGGCGACGCCATCCGCGGCGGCCGTGAAATGAGCGAGGAAGAGCTGGAGCAGCACGGCGTGAACCGTTCGGCTACGCATGTGGACTTCATGCTGGGCACGCCGGACCTTTCCATCACCGGCATCAAGGCCGACGGCACGCAGGTGCCCGTGTTCCAAAAGGGAAACTGGGCGTTTTAAGCGCGCGGCCCGCTGTGCTGCAATAAGCCGAATACAAAGGGCGCACCCGCAGGGTGCGCCCTTTTTCTGTGTGCGGCGCCGTCAGGGCCCGTTGGGAAACCAGTTCCATGCGCCGTAGTAGCCCATTTTTTTTGAAATATCCTCGGCGGCGCGCAGCAGAAGGCGGCGGTAGGTGCCCTGAAATTCATCCATGCGCGCCGTGCTGCACACGATGCTTACAGCACAGCAGCAGGCGCCCAGATGGTCGAACACGGGCGCGGCCATGTCGCTGTGGCCCAGAATATCCTCCTGCTGCTGCTCTACAATAAGCTGGCCGCGCAGAAGGTCCAGCTGGCTTTGAAACGCGGCCCTGTCTGTGATGGTGTACGGCGTGTGGGGGACAAGCACCAGCTTCTTCAGAATGGACGCCTGCATTTCACTGGACAGGTTTGACAGCAGCAGCTTGCCGTTGGCATTGCTGTGCGCGTCCATCTCATAGCCCACGCGGGCGGCAATGTGCCCGGGCTCGCTGCCCTCTATCAGATGTGTGACGATGACGCGCCCGTTCGTGTTCAGCGTGCTGAGGCACACGGTTTCGCCCGTGGCGGCCTGAAGCCGCGCCAGATAGGGCGCGGCCACATCGGCCACCGTCTGCCGTTCGGCCACAAGGTTGCCGTAGTTGGTGAATTTGATGCCAAGACGGTATTTGGCATCGGCTGTTTTAATGACATAATCGCGATGTTCCAGCGTATAAAGCATTTTGAACACGCTGGCCTTGTCCAGCTTCAGCAGGCGGCTTATTTCGGCAACGCCGATGTTGTCGCGCACGCTCAAAAGGTCCAGTATTTTCAGAGCGTTGTTTACAGAGCTTAACAGGTACGGCTTTTTTTCTTTTCCTGGCTGCATGGGGCCCCTCCTTTGTGCGCGCGGCGCGCTGTTTTTTTCAGTATAGCACACGAGCGGGGCGTTTCCAAGTACCGTTTACTATAAAACAACAAAAGACGTTTGCACAGCGGAAACACAACAGGGCCATTTTTTGCGCGGTTTTGCTATGGCGGGCGCGGAAGTTTTATGGACAAAATAGAAAAAAGCCGGATATAAAGCGAAAATATTGACATTTCACTTGAAAAAGTGTTAAGTGGAAAGCAGAAAAAGCGCGCTTTGCAAAACAACCTTCAAAACCTGAAAGCATTTACCATGAAGAAATGTATCTGGGAGGAAACATTGTGAAACAAGAAAGAAATTACACCATAGAGTTTTTCCGCTTTATGTTTGCGGTGAACTTTGTGCTGCTGCATGTGTTTATTCTGGGGCCCGTGCGCATGGGCGGCACGCCCAGCTTTGCAAACGGCTTTGACGTTATCATTCCCTTTATGGCCTTCTCCGGCTATTTCCTGATGGGTCATTTCAAAAAGCAGCAGGCAAAGGGCCTGACGGCGCAGGTGCCGCCCAGCCGCCAGGCGTGGAATTACCTGAAGGCGCGCCTTCTCTCGCTGCTGCCGCTGTTTATTACTGTGATGGTTGCGTGCATTGTGGCAAACTGCATGTGGTTCGGCATTCCGGCCATGGGCGGCGTGATGTACCTGATTAACGGCGTCACGGAAATATTCGGCCTTCAGATAGGCGGCTTTTACGGCAACACCGTCATGGGCTCTGTGGCGGAAAAGGGCATTTCCGCCGTCACCACGGCGGGCCCGCTGTGGTTCATGTCCGGCATTTTTCTGTGCGGCTATGCGGTGTATTACCTGCTGGCAAGGCACGACCGCCACTTCACCGGCTGGATAGCACCCGTCACCATCGTGCTGTTCTACGGCTCCTCCTACCTGACAGACAACATGCCCATGTGGAACAAATTTCTCACTGCGGGCGAGTTTGCGGTGGCCAGCGGGCTTCTGCACATGTTCTGCGGCCTTTCCATCGGCGTGCTGCTGTGGGTGGCCTGCGACAACCTGAAAGGGAAAGAGTGGTCCCGCGGGATGAAGCTGCTGATGGCCGTGGCACAGGCGTTCTGCATAGCGGTGGTGTTTTTCAAATCGTGGGTATCCACTGCCTCGCCCATCGGCCAGGCATTCAGCATCGGGTGGGGCGCCTCCTTCTTCTACACCACGGTGTTCAGCTTCCTGTGCCTTTTGAATGTGGATGCCGTCACGCGCTGCCCCATTTTCTCCATCAAAATATGGCGCATACCGGGGCGCATGGCCATGTATATTTACATGATACATTACCCCGTCATGACGTTTGTTTTCCTGGCCATGGGCTGCCGCCCCGGCACTTACGAGCAGAACGCAGGCAAAGTAACGCCCGCCTACTTCATCACGCTGGCTGTCAGCATCGTGCTGGGCTATCTTGTGATGATGTTTGAAGAAAAGGTACTGATGCCCTGGCTGAAGAGCAAGCCCTGGTATACGCGCGAGCAGGCAAAAAAAGAGATGGAGGCCGTATGAGCGAAGGCATGGAAAAAAAGGTGTACCGCATTTTGGCGCTGAACTTTGGCTCTACCTCCAGCAAGCTGGCCTGTTTTGAAAACGACGTATGCAGAGCGGCCAGCACGCTTTCGCACCCTGCAAAGGAGCTGGAGCAGTTCCCTACCTTCTGGGCTCAGGAGGAATACCGCCTGAATGCGGTGGCGGGCTTTTTGCAGCAGAACGGCATCCGCCCCTCTGACATGGACGCCTTTGTGGCGTGGGGCGGGCACACCCAGCCGGTGACAGGCGGGGTATACCGCATCACGCCCAAGCTGCTGGAGCAGTCCGCCAGCGAAAAGTACGGCCATCATCCGGGCGACCTGGCCCCGCGCGTGGCGTGGCGCCTTGCGGGCGGGCGCGTGCCCGCCTTCAGCGTAGACCCGCCCACCATCGACGAATTCAGCCCGCTGGCCCGCTACACCGGCCTGCCGGAGATAACGCGGAAAAGCCGTATGCAGACGCTGAACCAGAAGGCTACAGCCCGCCGCTTTGCCCAGGACACGGGCCGGGCCTATGAAGAGCTGAACCTTATTGTCATCCATATGGGCGGCGGCATCAGCGTGGCGGCGCACCGGCACGGCAAAATGGTGGACGCGAACAACGGCCTGGACGGCGACGGCCCCTTTGCCAGCAACCGAAGCGGCACATTGCCCGCGGGCGATTTGATAGACATGTGTTACAGCGGGCGCTATACGCATGCAGAAATGCGCCGCCGCGTGACGGGCGAAGGCGGGCTGAAGGCCCACCTGGGCGAAACAGATCTGCGCGAGGTGGAAAAGCGCATCGCCGCGGGCGATGCCCGCGCCAAAGAGGTGTGCGACGCCATGCTGTACCAGGTGGCGAAGGAGGCCGGCGCCATGGCGGCCGTGCTGTGCGGCCATGTGGACGCCATTTTGCTGACGGGCGGCATGGCGCACTCAGAATATGCGGCGGCGGCCCTGCGCAGGCAGGTGGGCTTTCTGGCGCCGGTAAAGGTGTACCCCGGTGAGCTGGAGATGCAGGCGCTGGGGCAGGCGGCCTGCCGCGCACTGCTTGGGCTTGAGCCTGTGAAAGAATTATAAAAGGGGGAGACCGGGTGTTTCGTACATTTGATGAAATAGAGCACCACATTCTAAGCAGCGGCGTGAAAAAGCGCATTGCCCTGACGGGCGCGCACGATTCCTACTCGCTGGAGGCAGTGGTGCATGCAAAGCGCAGGGGGCTGGTGACAGCCGCCCTGCTGGGCCGGGTGGACGAAATAGCGTCCCTGCTGCGCAGCATGGACGAGCCGCAGGACGGCTATGAGCTGATAGGCTGTGAAACAGAGGAGGAAAACGCCCGCCGCGCCGTGGCCATGGTGCATGAGGGCAAGGCGGACATGCCCATGAAGGGCCTGCTGCAAACCTCTGCTTATATGCACGCCGTGCTGGATAAGAACATGGGCCTGCTGCCGCAGGGCGGGCTTTTGAGCCAGTCCACCTTGGTGGAATGGACGAAAGAGGGCCGCATGTTCCAAATTACAGACTGCGCCATCAACATTGCGCCCGATGTGCAGCAGAAGAAAAAAATTGTGGAAAATGCCGTGCGCTTTGCGCACAGGCTGGGCTGTGAGTGCCCGAAGGTGGCGGTGGTGAGCGCCGTGGAGGTGGTGAACCCCAAAATACCCAGCACGGTGGAGGCTGTCGCGCTGAAACAGGCATGCCGGAACGGCGAGCTGCCCGGCTGCATCGTGGGCGGCCCGCTAGGGCTGGACAACGCCGTCTCCTTGCAGGCGGCGCGCCACAAGGGTGTGACGGACCCCGCCGCAGGCAGCGCCGATATTCTGGTGATGCCGGAGCTGTGCGCGGGCAATATTTTCACAAAGAGCATTACGTTCTTTGCGGGCCTTCGCTCGGCCGGTGTGCTGCTTGGCACCATCACGCCGGTGATAGCCACCAGCCGCACCGACACGCCGGAAAACAAGTATCACGGCATTTTGATGTCGCTGCTGAACGCACTGTAACAGATGCGGCGCCCGCGCGCTTTGGCCGGGCGCCGTTTTGAATGGAGGAAATGATGGGCTTTTTCGATATGCCGCGCACGGAAAGCGCGGAGGACATGCTGGAAAAATTCCGCGTGCGGGAGCTGGTGGAATACGAGCGTTTCTGCCGCGACAACGCCCTGTGGGACAGCATGCTGGCCTGCTTTGCGCAGGATTCCCGCGTGGAGATATCCTGGTATCAGGGCAGCGGGCAGGGCTTTGTGGAGGCCTCGAAAAAAATGAAGGCGAAGGCGCCTCATAAGCTGAACAACACCCTTGTGTGGCTGAACGGCGCGCACGCCGCCAGCGTGACGATGGGCAGCATCCATATCCGCCGCCGGATAGGAGGGACGTGGGTGGACCTTGTCTCTCAGGTGCTCTTTTTATATACGGCGCGCAAAGAGCAGGGCGTGTGGAAAATTGTGACGATGAACTGCATTTATGAGCAGGACAGCCTGCTGCCCGTGTGCGCTGTGCCGCCCGCCCGGCAGCCGTTTGTGCGGCCGAGCTACCGGCACCTGGCACAGGTGCTGCAGGAGGATGGATTCTCCATCAGCGAGGCGCTGCCCGGAGACGACCAGCCGCCCGCCGTGCAGGCGCTGTATGCCCAGGCCGCCGCTTTTCTGGCGCAGGGCGCGCATGCATGAGTGCAGAGAAAAGGCCCCGGC
>ENA-ORTH01002932-ORTH01002932.1-human-gut-metagenome-genome-assembly--contig:-NODE-2932-length-12331-cov-3.726132_pt1 | contig 12331 bp, 10 predicted proteins | sample MGYA00241914_ERZ509192 | MGnify/ENA primary metagenome ERZ509192 (study PRJEB26280, sample SAMEA2338826) | human gut metagenome | biome: human gut; feature: human-associated habitat; material: faeces... | reverse complement strand
AAAATCGGCCCCGTCTTTACAACGAGACCGACCTGGTGCGGATGAAGGGACTTGAGCCCACATGAAGTTGCCTTCACTAGAACCTGATGGCAATGCAACCTTGGGGAAACTTGAATTGCAACAAACGCATTGATTACTATATGCCCATATTTCTCTTAAATGTAAAATTTTTGCTTTTCTTTCTTAGCAAAACATTTCTCCCATTCGCCAACTGCCGATTAAAGAATCCGTTGAAAACTTTCCGGACGGTGAAAATCCGGCTCAGTAGTCTGAGGCGGAATCCAGCACGCGTAATGTTCCTTTCCCGGACAATCTCCGCATTTATAAAAATTAGCCCGAATATTCCGAATATTTACCGTCTCGGCCAAACCGTAAATTTTTTGCGCAAATAAAAACGGCACTTCCAGTTTTACGCCCCATTTTCTCGCAGCTTGAAACGGAACAACTTTGGGAAACAGCGCATCCGTTCCTGGCCTTAAAAAGCGTCTGTCGTGCCTCCCCTCGCCAAACTGAAGCAACAGCGTTCCCAATGCATTCATCTCAAAATTGATGTAGCCCTCTGTATACTGCGGATAAAACATGACGAACGCTTCCAGACAACTATCCAGATAAACCGGTCCGTTTGCCTTTTTACAGGCAGGCGTAACAAACGGTTCTTCGCACCAAAGTATGATCTCGAGTGTTGTTTCCGTCGCACGGGCAACCGCAAATGCCCTAGGGCGGTATTGACCGCCCCAGGGATATTGTCCGATATTGAAAATTTGCGTCCATTTTGTTGATGACATCGGGATCATCCTTTCACGCTACCTACCACGATGCCTTTGATGTAATACTTTTGCAGGAACGGATATACACACATGATGGGCAGAGCCGCCAGGAAGATCTGTGCTGCTTCGATGGTCTTCTGGCTGATTTGCGACAATCGCGCCAGCTGCTCCGGCGTCATAAGCGCCTCCACATTGGTTTTGGATTCCATCAAAATTGTAGCCAGATATGTCTGCAACGGATACTTGTCTGGTGTATTCATATACATATAGCCGTCCATCCACACGTTCCAGTTCGCCACAGTAGCAAACAGGATAATCGTGGCCAGCGAGGGCAACGACATGGGCAGATAGATGCGGAACAGCACCTGCGCTTGATTCGCGCCATCAATGACAGCCGCTTCCTCTATCTCGTTGGGGATCCCCCGGAAGAAGTTCATCATCAGAATCATATACGAAACATTCATCGCCCCAGGCAGCGTCAGCGCCCAGATGGAATTGATGAGTCCCAGCTTGCTGATGACAATGTAGCCAGGTATCATACCTCCATTGAACAGCATCGTGAAAACAAAGAACCAGGAAAAAAATGTACGGCCATGGAAACGGTTGTTCGATTTCGACAGTGGATAGGCTGTGAGGATTACAAGTATGATATTGATGGGAACACCAATGGCTACTCGCATCAGTGTCACGCTGAGCGATTTCCAGAACTGCGCATCCTCCATTACATATTGATACGCCGCCAGATTGAAGCCCTTGGGCCAGATGCCCACGTTGCCCGCCACAGCCTCGATTCTCTCCGACAAAGACGTTGCGATAACATGCAGGATGGGCACAAGACATATGACGATCAACAGGGAGAGCACCGCATAGTTTACGATGGTGAACCACGACCATTTTTTACGTGTCATAAACAATGCCTCCTCCCTTTAAAACACTTGGTAGTCAAAGCGCTTTGTTGCCACGCGGTATGACAACACCACCAAAATAAACGATATGACCGATTTCATCAAGCCAACCGCCGCCGAGAGCGACCACTGATGGTTCACAAGACCAAGACGGTAGACCAGCGTGTCGATGATATCTCCGCTCTCATACACCATCGGATTATACAGCAGCATAACCTGATCCAACCCGGCACTGAGTACCGACCCCAGCGAGAGTACCAGCAGCATCACCACAATGGGCCGTATCGTAGGAAGTGTGATGTTCCAGATCTGCTGCCACCGGTTCGCACCGTCCAACGCAGCCGATTCATTCAACGCCGGATCCACATTCGTGATGGCCGCCAGAAAGATAATCATGTTGTAGCCCATGTCCTTCCAGACATCGGAAAGGATAACGATAATGGGGAACCAGGTGTTGCTTCCAAGAAACATGATGCGCTCCATCCCCAGAGAGGTAAGCACACTGTTCACCATACCATCATACTGGAACAAACTGCGCAAAATGCCGCCCATAACGGCCCATGAAAGAAAATACGGCAGAAAAAACACCGACTGTGCTACGCGCTTGAATTTCTCGTTTATTACCTCATTGAGCAAAAGCGCGATGACGAGCGGCACCAACAGGCGCAGTACTATCTTACTGAGAGAGATTACCAACGTATTGCGCACCACCGACCAGAACGTCGGCAGCGCAAGCATATCCCGGAAGTTCTGCAGTCCCACCCACGGCGAATTTTCGAACGACTTGAGCGGCGTGAAGTCCTGAAACGCCATCACAAGCCCGAACATTGGGCCGTAGGAAAACACAAGCGCGAACAGAACGCCCGGTATCAGCATCAGATAAAACGGGAGCTCCCGCCTAAAGATTCCCTTATTTTTGGATAGCCCCAAGGGCTTCACTGCTTTTTGTGCCATATGAAAAACCCGCTCTTTCTATGGAAGTATATAGGTTTGAAATGCAGAGGAGCGGCGGCTGAATGCCGCCGCTCCTCTTTTCGTGCTGTCAGTCAATGTCCGCACTGGCAATGGCGCACACATCACTGGGTGATGCTGGCGTACTGCTCGTTGACCTCGTTGGTCCAAGCTTCGCCGCCCATTTTATTCCAGCTCTGCTTGAAGCCTTCCCAGTCGGCCTCAGTCTTCTGGCCCATGATGTATTCGATTATAAACGAGACTGCCATATCGGTGAGCGTGGAGGACGCACGCTGCTCTGTGGCCGTGGCCGGGCCGTAGAAGTAGCTCTGCTCGCCAGTACCGCTTTCCTGTATGGCAAGGCCAACACCGATACCCATATCCTCGGTCAGGCGGCTCGCGTACATACCCCATGCGGTGGCCAAGTTTTCGGCTTCATTGCCGTCCTCCATCCAGTCGCACATATATCCGTACCACTCGCGCTCGACGTCCGTAATCAAACCGGAATCGTCCTTTGTCTCATAAGCATTCCAGATGCGTTCGCGGTAATCGTGCCAAGGTGTGGCATAGTACATATAAACCGGCAGATAGAATATAGATGCGCCGTTTTTCGCCAGATCCTTTCCTTCAAAGACGGCTTTGTCAGACGTAGAGTTACTGTTTGCCACCAGCGACAGGTTCAGCAGCTTGATAAGGGCTTCTTCCGCATTCTCCGGGGCATCCTTTGTCACGACGTTGAAATGCTGAATGCTCACCTGGTTAATGGCAGGGTTGGACTTGCCATCCAGATTGGCGAGATTGATCTCGGCCCAGTCGGATTCGGGCGTCATGTTCTTGCTCTCGTTCAGCGGCCATGCGGGAATGTAATATGTGCCAAACGCCGCGCCCACCTGGCTGGAGGCCACACGCTCCACAAACTGGTCGGAATTCCATGTTGCGAAATCCGGAGCGATGGCGCCGTTGTCGTACAGCGTCTTCAAGCCGTTGAGCGCATCCAGCATCTCGTCCATCACAATGCCGTTCATAAGTTTTCCGTCGCGCATGACCCACTTGTTAGGATACGCGCCGTACATCTGGAAATAGGCACTGAGCGCAAAGTTCGTGCTCAGCACACTGGAAGTTGTACCGAGGCCAGCTGTGTCCTTGCCGCCATTCACGGTGGCACCATGCTCAGCCAGCGCGATGAGCATTTCATTCACACCTTCCACAGTGGTGGGCTCTTCCATCCCCAGCGCATCCAGCCAGTCAGCTCGGTAATACAAGCCCGCCACGCTCTCGGCAGTGTCCAACTGTGCCGGGATGCCCAGCAGCTTACCATCGCGGGAAGAATAATCGATGGGTGCCTGGCCAAAGGCTTCCACTGTATAACGCAGATCCTCGCAGGCGTAAGTCTCATAAGCGTCTGTCAAGTCACGCAGATAACCGCTATCCATGAACTCATAGAAATCACCGCTCTGCAGCATGAGGATGTCGGGAATCTCACCGGAGCTAATCTGCAGGGCAAGCCGCTCCTCAAACTGATCATTGGGAACCATCCACAGGAAGTTCAGCTCGATATTCAGCATATCCTTCGCAAGTTCCGCCAATGCGTTCGTCTCAGGTGTCGTGCCTTCTTTTACCGTGGCGTCTGCATCCCAGCCCACTACAACATCAAGGGTAACAGTCTCTTCAAACGGAGTCATCCAGTCGTTCTCTGTGGGCTCTGCCGCTGAGGTGGAGCCAGATGAATTGGCCGTGCTTGCCGGCTCGGAAACGGGGGTGGAGCTGCTTGCGCCGCCGGAGCAGGCAGTCAAGAGCATTGATAACATCATCAGAGCAGCCATCAATACAGCGCCCAGTTTTATCTTTTTCAAAGTGTCTCCTCCTTCTTCACAATCAACATTTTCAAGCGCGCTTTCGATAATTTTATTGTACCTTTCGCACAGTTTATTTTCAATCAATTACTATTTACATCAAATAACGCCCTATTTACTTCTGCTCCTCTTCGGCCTCTTTTGATGCCGCGGACATCGGGGTGGTTGTTCTCTCCTCGAAAAACTGACGCGGCGTCTTTCCCGTGTTGCGCTTAAAAAACAGGATAAAGGCGGACGGCGACGCAAAGCCTGTGCGCTCGGCCACATTTTTCACCATCGTACCCGACAGGATCAGCTCCTGCGCGTGGCGCAGCTTAGCAGCATCAATCTGCTCTGAGAGTTTTCTGCCTGTGTGCATACGGTACAGACGTGAAAGATAAGAGGGGTTGAAGCCTGTCATACGTGCAAGCTCAGTCAGGGAGAGGTTGTAATCCTCGATATGATCTTCTATATAATGGTTGATCCGATTGATAATAGACTGTGTGTTATGTGCCTCATTCTCCGCGCGCTGCCGGCATAGTGCGCTGCAAAGAGCGGTCAGCTCCTTCACAAAGTGCTGCGGCATCGCCCGATTTTCTCCTCTCAGGGCACCGTCGAGCAGGCGTGTCAGCATTCGGTCATAAGGAGCGCTCAGCTCGTTCTCCCGCAGGAACGTGAGCAGAAGTGTGAACAGCGTGAGAAATCGTTCGGATTGCAGCCGTTCACAATACAGCAGCGCCTTTCCATCTGACTCCATTCCAAAATACTCATCGAACAACGCCTCGACGGACTCTGGCGTGCCCACACGCATATTCTGGCCCAATCGGTGGATGAAGGCGGAAAACTGGAACTGTTCCTGCAACACCTGTCCCCCACGGCTCAACAATGCCTCCGAATAGTCGCTCTCATCCACAATGATAAGGCGGCCCGTATCCCGCGCCACCATCGCCCAGATATTATTCAGCCTCCCATACTGCTCCACAATGGCGTCAAAGCGACCAACACTTCCCACGATGAGCCCCACCGCACAATCGTAAACATCGCTCATCTGCTGTTGAATCGCCTCAAACAGAGCGTGAATATATTTTTCCGTCCCCGGGCGCGCTGTGGGCGCTTTTTCCTGCAAAAGCCACACCAGTGTTCCTTCTTCCGGCAGCAGCGCCTCGAATGAAATCCCCGGCGCCTGTGCCGCCAGCACACCACTGATTAGCTGCATGCTCTGCATGCCCGTATTCAGAAAATTTCCGATGCTGATGATCAATAACACAAAATAAGTTGGTATCAGATGCGGCACTGTAATATGCCAGATTCTCCGCATACGGCCCGCACCTTCCACCATCGCCGCCTCGTACAATTCCGGGTCGATTCCAACGATGGCAGCCAGGTAAATGATTGCGTTCCAGCCCAAATTTTTCCATAGCTGATACAGGCACTGTACAATCCACACATGCTCCTTACTGGCCAGAAAGTCTATCGGGGCATCGATCACGCCCAAGGAAAGCAGAACATTGTTGACAAATCCGCCGTCCACCGCAAACATCGCAAACGCCAGAGAATACATGATGACCCAGCTGATGAAGTACGGCAAAGTGCTCACTGTCTGCACCACTCGCCGTATCTTTGATGAGTGCATTTCATTCAAAAAAATGGCAAATATCGCGCTCAACGGGCTGAACAGATAACCGATACCATGAATTGCAAATGTGTTGCGCAGCACTTCAAACAGGCGTTGGCGCATGACCGGATTGGAAAAAAGATATGTAAAATTCTTCAGGCCGACAAATTCGCATTCGCTCAAAGGCCGCCCGGGCTTATACTGAAAAAAAGCATACGCCCAGCCCCACAAAGGCAGATAGCTGAATACAAATACAATCAACAGACACGGAAGCAATAAGAGAAGAAGCCTGCCTCCCTCCCTGTGCATGCTTGAATGCCTTCGCCGCAATCCGCGCGGAGCTCTTAATATTCCTTCCGCATTTTTCATGGATACTCCTCCTATATTATAGTCAACCACATTTTCATCCGTACTTTTACAACTTTCTACCGGACGCCTGGCGTTGAATCTGCTTGTGTGCGCTTTGCTCTGTCTTCATTGTAACCAGCATCAGCGTCGAAGTATATGAAAAAGATTTTAGAAAATAAAAACAATTCCAGCTTTATGCTCAAAAACTACACCATAAATATAAATAATTATAGTTATTTTTTAGATATAATTGACGCTGAACAGTCGGCTATATTATGATTAAAGCACATCAAGTGAATTCTCTGCGGTGTGAGGAGATCCTACATGTACAACGCTCTGATTGTCGACGACGAAAAATCCATATTGGAAAATATCCAAAAAGCCATCCCCTGGGAAGAGCTTGGCATTGAGACTGTTTTTACAGCGCAGAATGGTTCCGATGCCCTTTCTCTGCTGGAAGCATATCACATTGACCTTCTGATCAGCGATATTCGGATGCCCGGAATGGACGGTCTCACTTTACTGAAGCATGTGCGTGCCGTTTATCCCAATATCCGCTGTATTTTATTGTCGGCATACGGCGAATTCGAATACGCGCGCACTGCCCTTACGCTGGGCATCGAAAACTATCTGTTGAAGCCGCTCAGCGTGGAAGAGCTTATCGCCTCGATACAAAAATCTCTGGATAACCTCGCGCAGAGCAAGCATATTGATCAAAACCTTTTTCATGACAACATTCTGTTGCGCTGGATTACGGGCACGATTTCCGAAGACGAACTGGTGGAACGCACACCTGTGCTGAATATCAACCTGTATTCCCGTAACTACAGCGTCATCCTTTTACATCAATCGCAGCATCATAATTTGCTGCCGCTTTCCAGCAAACTGGAAACGGAGCTCAAAAAGGATTACACCGTCTACAGTCTGGCGCAAGACAACGACAACCGCATCCTGATTCTAGCCTCTCATGAAATAAACGCCATACGGCTCTGCCGTCAGGTGCAACACGTTTTCGACACGGCGAACGCCTCCAAAGATGTTATAGCCGCTGTCGGCTCCGTTATTTCCGGCAGCGCTGAATTGAGTCGAAGCTATTCCGACGCGAAAAGCACGCTGCAATATACGATTCCGGCGACACTGAAACTGCAGACGTCATCAAAAAGCTTTCGCAGTTGTTTCGTAGCTTTATCAATAAAAAACGATTTGTCACCATACAGGATGAACTGGCTTTTTGCAGTTCTTATTTCTCTTTGTTTCATTCTCCCAGCAGCGATAATCTTCAAGTGGTTTACGATGTGGATTCCAGTCTTCTTTTCTGCGGCATCATCCGTAATCTGCTGCAGCCGGTGATTGAAAATTATTTTGTCCACGGCTTTGACCCCAGCAGTTCGCAAAACCACATTATCATCCGCTGTGCGGAAAACGGCCCAGAATACATAAAAATTACAATCATTGACGATGGTTTTGGCATCAACGCGAACCGCCTTGAGGAAATCCGCGCCGCGATGAACGCTTCGGACGACTCCGGAAAGCAAAGCTACGGATTGAAAAACCTGGCAAGGCGCATTCAACTTTTTTACGGACCAGAATGCGGGCTTTCCATCGGCAATAATCAGGAGCGCGGCGTTTGTGTCTCCTTAAAAATCCGCAGACTCAGTTGTGAACAGCACGAATCGCTTTTTCAAGAATTATCCGATGTGGGGGCTGCACACAACCAGTTCCCAACTATTTAAAAGGAGGCAACCGTCATGACAGACGCAGGAGTCCGTGCTTTTGAGATGGTCGCCGCATTGGATTACGAACGCACTGCCGGCAGCCCACAAGAGGCCCAGGCGGCTCGTTCCATTGTGTCGGCACTTCATTCCATCGGCCTTTCTCCTCATACGCAGACGTTCGAAATTCCCCTTTACCAAATTACCCGGGCCTCTTTTTCTGTAACTTCACCCGCTTCAAACGCCCTTTTCTTTGGCGTGACTGGATACGGTCACTCCGGCAATACACCGCCGGAGGGCCTGGAAGCTCCATTCATATACATCGAAAACGGCGAAGATTCCCTTCTTGCACAAGCCTCCGGCTGCATTGCTCTGCTGAATATACACCCCACTCCGACGCTGTATCATAAAATGGAAGCAGCAAATGTTGCCGGATTTGTCAGTATTTCCGGTGCCATAGACGATGACCGCAGAAGCACAGATTTGGAAAGGCGCAGTCTACGAATCGGTCGTCACGTCACTTCCGCCGAAGGAGGAATTCCCGGGCTTTGTATCCGGGCCGAAGATGCCGCGCGCTTATTAGCAGCCAAGCCCAAGCGCTGTAAAATCATATTACAGCAGCAAACTTTTTTCGGGCAGTCCGCCAATATCATCGCGGACATTCCCGGCACAGGACATTCCGAAGAAACCATTCTTTTCAGCGCGCATTACGATTCTGTTCCTTTCAGCCACGGTTCCTACGACAACGCTTCCGGCAGTGCAATCCTCCTGGAGCTTTGCCGCTTTTTTAAGGATAACCCCCTGCGCCGTCCTTGCCGCTTTGTATGGTGCGGAGCAGAAGAAATCGGACTCGAGGGCAGTCGGCATTATGCGCGTTCCCTCAGTCCTGATTCACTCCGTCAAATTGTGCTGAATATCAACATTGATTTGGCGGGCCAACTGATTGGTGTGAATCACGCCGTCGTTTCCGCCGAGGAATCGCTTTGCCATATTCTGCAGTTTCTCGCGGCACATTCCGGAATCGGGCTTACGGTCAGACAGGGAATTTTCCCCAGCGATGCCAGCAGCTTTGCTGATGTTGGGATTCCCGCTGTAACCCTGTACCGCACCGGAGCGGGCGGCCACTCCCGCAAAGATACTGCCTGCCTGCTCCATCCTCTGGCTTTGCAAAAAACGTACGACCTGGCTTTGGAACTGACCCGATATCTTGGCGACAGCATGGTTTTCCCAGTTTCCCGCGCCATTCCCGAAAATGTTCGTCAACCCCTAAATGATTACTTTGCCCGTACAGCAGGTTCTTGATCGTGTCACAACCACTTGAACGCCTATTCGCTCAAGCGGCGGATGCCTGTGCCTGTTTTAAAGATGTGTGCGGTTTTATTAACAGCGGACAGGAGAGAAGCAATTGTAATGAAAAAAAGCAAAAAAGCTACATTTTTTATGATTTGTTTTGTCATGGTGGCATTGGCTTTTATCGACGGCATTTTAGGTGTTTTCCTTCCTCAGATCAAGCCGGAGCTCGGTATCAACGACACACAGGCCTCTGCCATTTTTGTGGTCAATTTGCTTGGGTTTTGCGTTTTCACTTCAATCGGCGGGCACCTTTGTGATAAAATCGGCAGCCGTAAGAGCTTCTTTCTCCTGCTTGGCACTCTTCTGCTTTTTTGTCTTGCCATGCTCTGCGCCCATACCTATGCCCGGCTGATTCTATTGAGTTTTATTCTATATTGCGCACTTGCCGCCCTTACTGTAACTGTGAATTCGTTTATCCCTTCCCTGTTCACCACTTCCCAGGCTTTTTTCATGAGCTTTTTTCATTTGGTCAACTATGGCGGTATTGCATTGAGCAAAACCACAGCAGGCTTGCTGATCCGGCACAACGTCAATTGGCGCTTTATTTATCTCATCATCGCCGCTATTCTCATTATCTGTCTGGGACTCTGGCATTTCAGCTTTTTCCCAGCGCCAGTCGTTCCAGACACGGAGAAAAAGCCGGAGAGGACACTTCCGCTGAAGCACATCTTCAGCACTGCTTTTTTCCTTTATGTAGCGGCTGTCGGCGGATACCTTTCCAGCGTTACCGCCATGCACAATTGGTTTGTCAATTACGCGGTCATCTCATTTCATATGAATATTGCCAAGGCCTCCTCTGTCTTTTCTCTGTTTTTTATTTTTTCTGCACTGGGAAGCGTGTTCCTCGCCCGGTTCATCAAACGAGTTGGAGAATTCAAGATTGTTTTTCTTCTGTCGTTCGCAGCCTTTTTCTTGTTTTTGCTTGGCCTTCTCTGGCGGCAAACCGGCCTATACCTCATTGCTCTTTGCGGTTTCTTTCTTTCTGTAACATACCCTACCACACTTGTTAATATTCATACTTCTTTTCATCTCAGGCCCTGTTTTATGCTGGGATTGATCGTAACCGCTGGCAGCGCAATCAACCTCATTTTTACATTTGTTCTGGGCATCGCCAACGATGTTTTCGGCGCCCACGCCAGCTTTTATCTGGTGCCGCTGGGGCTGCTCGTTTTTTCTGTTTCCAGCTTTTTCATTTATCTGCGGCAGAATACTTCCCTATCCGAAAATTGATTCGGTAAATCCGATTTTTCATTCAGCACAAAGGAGCTTCTCTATGTGTACCACATTGTTTAAAAACGCGCGGCTTATTCTCCCAACCGGCATTTTCCTCGGTGAACTGCTTGTACGGGATGACAAAATAGAAGCCGTTTCCATCAACCATGCTCTGCCTCATTTTGAAGCACAGCATACTGTTGATGTCAACGGCAAATACCTTTCTCCCGGCTTCATCGAAACGCACACGCACGGCGCGGGCGGGTTTGACTTTATGGACGGTGACCTCGACTCTATCTATGGCGCATGCCGGTCTCATCTTTGTCACGGAACCACAAGCATCGTTCCAACCACCATCACCAGCACCAAAGCTTCCCTGCTGGAGTTTATCCAACTGTTCAATCAGGTAGAACTTACCCGTCCTGACATGCCCAATATTCTGGGACTGCATCTGGAAGGCCCTTATTTCGCATACGAACAGCGCGGCGCGCAGGACCCAAAATACCTGCGAGCTCCCGATGAACGAGAGTACAAAGAGGTCCTCTCCAAAACCAATCGCATTCGGCGCTGGTCTTTTGCTGTAGAACTGGATGGAGCCGAACGTTTTTTACGCACACTGCAAGACCACGGAATTGTCAGCTCCCTCGCGCATTCCAATGCCACCACCGAACAGGTATTCCGTGCTTATGAAAACGGGATGCGTGCACTCACTCATTTCTACTCGGGCATGTCCGGTGTCCGGCGCATTGATGCGTTTCGGGTCGGCGGCGCCATAGAGGCAGGATATCTGCTGGATGATCTGTTTGTTGAAGTGATCGCTGACGGCTGCCATCTGCCCAAAGAGCTTTTGCAGCTGATTTACAAAGTGAAAGGCGCAGATCGGATTTGTCTGGTGACTGACTCCATGCGCGGTGCCGGCATGCCTGACGGCCACTATGTCTTGGGCAATAAAAACACCGGCCTCGATACCATTGTGGAAGACGGTGTGGCTAAATTGCCGGACCGCTGCTCCTTCGCCGGCAGTGTGGCGACCAGTGACCGACTGGTGCGTACATTCCGTAATTTGACTTCGGCACCTTTGTACGAAGTAGTAAGAATGGCAAGCTTGACGCCGGCCAAACTTCTAGGCATCAGCCACCAAACCGGCTCTATCGCCAATGGAAAAAAGGCCGATTTAATCATATTTGATGAACACATTAGTGTCTCGTTCGTCATGGTCAATGGGCGTCCACTTATTGCTTAATACTACAAGACATCGTTGACGCGGCTTTCCGAAGGGATGGCGTCCAGTAAATCGATGCTGGGCCGCATCGATTCTTTTTTCGCTTCAATGCTTGCCTGAGTATTGCATTATCCGGAACTTCTCCTCATATTGTTTTTAATATACAAGCATCTACGCTTGCTATATTCAGCATATATGTTAGACCGAAATAAAACAATCAGCAGAATTCATCCTTACAGCTATGTAAAAAGCGCATTTGCTTTTGCGAATTTATTACACACAGTGTGACGAATTTGCGTCGAAAACCAAAATGTTTTTTGACATCAAGTTCATGTGACAAAAAAGATATCAGTCGGTTTTGTCGCATAAAATCAAAGGAAAACGGGCTTTTAGGAATTATTCCTAAAAGCCCGT
>ENA-ORTH01002929-ORTH01002929.1-human-gut-metagenome-genome-assembly--contig:-NODE-2929-length-12337-cov-2.941133_pt1 | contig 12337 bp, 10 predicted proteins | sample MGYA00241914_ERZ509192 | MGnify/ENA primary metagenome ERZ509192 (study PRJEB26280, sample SAMEA2338826) | human gut metagenome | biome: human gut; feature: human-associated habitat; material: faeces... | reverse complement strand
GGAGCAGCGGAACGATACAAGAGCCCGTTAATCACATTGCGCATTTTTCTTCAGTAATCGGCTCTTCCCCACGCGGTACTTCACAGCCGGATACAAGGCCCCGTTCAGCGGAACCAAATTTCTCGGCTATAATCGGTTAAATACTCTGCGCCATGGGCCGTTACAAGGATTGTATCCGTCAGCCGGGGCCCGCCGATATTGGGGACATAGATGCTGGGCAGGAGCAAGTCAACCACCATGTTTTTTTCAATGGGGACCGCGCTTCCCTTTGCGATGATGGGATAGAACTCTGACTGCCGGATACCCACACCGTAGCCAATGTGTTCCATCACCCAGTGTTCCCCGTATCCGGCTTTCTCCACACAGTCGGCAGCAGCCTGATAGAGCGCTCCGCAGGTCACGCCGGGGCGCAGTCTGGCGACTGCGGTTTCCTGAGCCCTCCGGAGCACCCGGTAGATCTCCACACATGCCTCCGGCGGCGTACCCAGAAAGACCGTACGGCACATTTTTGCGGTGTAGCCCTCCACCGACGCTCCCAAATGAATCACCACCGGTGCGTTATCCTCCAGCAACGCAGCGCCGGCATAGGGATGCTTCTGCATCTGTCGGCTATGGGTCAGCACCTGCATCCGGAAAGGGGAGCCCTGACTTCCAGCTTTCCCCATTGCATACTCCGCCTCAACCAACACATCCCGTTCCGAAATCCCCGCTCTGACAACTGATAGTGCCGCATCCATTCCGGCCTTCAATGCCTTGGATGCCGCACGGATGCGCCAAATCTCCTCCGGGCACTTGATGCTGCGCAGTTGGTAGCAGACCGCCGCAATATCCTCCACCTTCATCTGCGGCACGGCCTCCCGGAGGCACTGGTAGTCCTTCAGGCTGATAAAATAGCGTGTAAATCCCACACGGGGCCGCTCCAATCCCAGCTTGTGGAGCCATTTAGCCGCCATGGTGCTTTGAGTGTCCGCCGGAAATAGGTAGCCTGTCACCTTTAAGCCGCTCTCCCGGCGCATGTGCTCCGCCTCCATCCAGAGACAAAACAGCTCCGCCGTCCCGTTTGAGGGAACGCAAAGCACTCCTCCCTCCAGATCCGAAATCCCCGCGAAGTAGATCAGATTTTCCCGGTCATAGATCAGGGCAGCGTCCAGTCCACGCTCCCTCAGCTTATCCTGAAGCGCTGCAATACGGCAGGGAATATACTGTTTCATATGGCGTTTTCCTCCTCAAAGTGCCGTTACCGCCGGATGTTTCTGTAGAGCAACTGGTGGTGTCCGCATGCTGTCCCTTCTCCAGTATACCTATAGATAGATATACCTGAGGCTCAACCGGCCTGTTCAACCACCGCCGAATCCGTCTTAAAGTCTTTCCGGTCACATATTGCAGAGACAACCACGCCCGCCACCAGTGCCCAGAAAGCTGAACCAATCCCCAAAAATGAGAGGCCAGAGGCGCCAACGCATAGCGCAAAGAAAGCTCCCGTTTTGTATTTCAAGGTGCCGAATCCCTCATTGAATGCCTGAATCAGTACATTAAGCATGGCCAGACCTGCCAGCACGTTAACCAGTTCAGAGGGAATAAAAGATACAAATGCAATTGTAAAAGAACCCACCAGCCCAAACGCTGCGAATGTGACGCCATTCCAAAAAGAGGCTGCATAGCGTCCCTCCTTGGGCCCAGCCTCCTCCGATGCGCAGATAGCGGTCATAGGCCCTGCAATATTTGCATTGTGCGCACCCACTAGGCCGGAAATGATACCGCCGATACCGGATGCTACTGTCATTGCATTGGCCGGTACATTGTAGCCTTGGGCCTTTAAAACGCCCATTGCCTGCGCGTTTTCTGCTCCAACTACCAAGGCTGCAAGCGGCAGGGAGCATGAGAGAATCAAATTGGGGTTAAACTGCGGAACAACAAGCATAGGGGGAGTATATACCAGTTCTCCTACCTCACCGGCAAAGGAGTTTGTGACAATCGCCGCAATGACCCCTACCACGAGAGCCGCCAAGACTCCAGGAAACCCTTTGATTACGCGTGGTACCAACAAAAATGCCAACACGGCCAACCCGCATACGATGGGCAAGGTATTTATACCCGTTACGATTTGTGTACCAAACTTGAGCATGCATCCGCCAATCATTCCCATAACGATTGGCAGCGGAAGCCAGCGCATCACTTTTCCTATTAAGCCCGTCACGCCTAAAAGCAACACAATCACGCCAGCGATGACAAATGCGCCAGCCGCCTCCTGAAAACTATAGCCTGCCAGTGCTGTCCCCATCAATGTGGCACCTGGTATGGAAAATGCTCCGGATATGGGCATCTTATAGTAGAGCGACATAATTGCCCCCAATAATCCGCCGAAAACATATATTCCAAAAATCCAGGACACAGTCTCTGCCGTGGTAAAGCCAGCCGCCTCGGAGGCCACAATCGTCACGAGACAAGGACCTGTGCAGCCAAAAATAGTAGAAATAATCGCGCTGGAAAGGGTCGACCCGTTGGTATATTTGAGCAAGTCCTTTGCTCCCGCTCTAAATCCGCATCCCTTTTCAAACAGTCGGAAACCGCTCTTTTTTTCAGTAGTGTCTGCACCCATGCTGTTTTCCCTCTTTTCTTCTCTTCAATATCCAGTACGGTCCAGCGGCCATAAGGCACATATGCCACCGTAGCGTTTGGGCCGTACCTCTCCAGCAGGCGGTAAATACCTTTTGGAGATCTACTGATCCATGGGCTGCCAAGCCCATATCATGGGCAATTTTCAGATCACAGTTACAGGGAATGTGCTCTCAGCACACTACAACGTAACACACTTTGTACCAGGCCGGGACTCTGGAGCGGCAGGATGACACCCAACTGTTCTGCACCTTTAAAAGGTGCCTGGACAGTTGCCGTTATAACCCTCATTCCTACAGCAGAGTACCATGTCCTTTCCATGTTCCGAGTTGTCTGCTTACTCATTTTTGAGCCAGGCTCTTAAGAATGGAGACATCCACGCCCCGCTGGCGGAACCACTTGGGCATGAGAATTTCGTCCACCTCTTTGCTGACCTCCGGCGCCTTTGTGATGAGAAGATCCGCCAGGGACTCTGAGCAGTTCAGCCCGCCCATGGCACCGTCAAAAATGATCACCTTATCCGTGCCTGTCGTCTTATAGGCGAAGTCCATGGCGCTCTCCGTAGTCTTGGCTACCACCGCGTGTGACATATACTCGATGTTCATAGGCTCCATGTCGAACAGGTCAGCCTGCTCCTGCCCCACCACCACCGTGGGAATGTGGTCGGAGAAAAAGGCGGAGGGGTATCCGGTCCACGCGTAGTTGTGCACGCACATCTTGATGGCCGGGTTCAGCGGCGGGATATCGTTCAGGATCGGCTTGCCGTTTCTCTTGTAAAAGGCCTCAGTGTACCAGGTATAGGGCGGCAGGGGGGTGCCCTCCATGTCGTAGAGATCCTGGTTGGCCCCAGTGAAGTTGGCGTAGATGACGCCGGCGGAGAACACGTATGGTACCGGGCAGGGGAAGTCCAGTACGGCGATGCACTCGTCAATCTTGCCGAATAGGGTCATCACCTTTCCATAAAGCTGGCAGCCAACAAAGGTGGCCCGGTCGTTGACGGCATAGAGGTCGTTATCCGCATCTACACCGATGACGCCATGGGGACCCACGTTCAGGAAGGACGCAAAGGCAAATTTGCTCTGGACAAAGGGACTCTCAAAGATGGCCCGGGCGGTGAAGTTGGCGGCCCGGGGGCCCAGGTTCTGATGGTAAGTGGAGCGGGTCTCGATGCGGGCATAGGACATGCCGAAGGGCTTGACCGCTTTGTCCACCTGCCGGTGGAAGTGGACCTCCCGCACATCGGTGTGGTGGCAGTGGACAATCCAGTCGGCGTCGTAGACAGCCTTGATACCGTAGAGGGTACCCACCTCCGTCTCGATAGGGATGCCCTCATCAATAGGGGCCACGCCCTTGGTCTTGCCGGGGCCGAAGTACTCGTCCAGCTGATAGCGCCTGATATACTCCTCCGTCTCCCGGAAGCGCATACCCACGCCGGCCCGCAGGCGCACGTCCCTACAGCCGGTCTTTTCGATGATGGCATCCCGGGTGGCCTTGATCAGGATGGCGTAGGGCTGGCCGCCCAGCAGGGTGAAGCCGTGGTGAGAAGCCAGGATGTTGACCGACTGGCCGGGCTTGATGAAGCTCATGTCCACCTTCCGCAGCTCCTCCATGGCCACCTGGTAAAGCTTGTCCAGTGCATCCTGCCCGCCCGGATAGATCACCGGGGGCAGCTCTGGAAACAGTTCGGCCAACCGGAGGGAACACATGCCGGGCAGTTCGGCCACGCGCCTTTTCACCAGGGATGGATCAATACCATACTGGGAGGGTTTAGCGGCAATGGGCATAATGGGGGCGTGCTTCAAATTCTCGTTGCACATGGGATTACCTCCTCTCCTAAATCTCCTGATTGGTGGCGGCCACCTGGTCCAGCAGCTTCCGGTCCTCGTCAAAATAGAAGCCTCGGCTGGCATATTTCTGCTTGACCTTCTCCGGCATGGTCCAGGCGGTGACCGTCTCTCCATACCATTGCCAGCCGTCCGGGTTGGGTTTGGGCTGGATGCCGGCGGCCTCCAGCAGACGTAGAATGGGCTGGATGCACTCGATGGTACAACCGGTACGGATTCCGGTGCGGGACGAGATTTCCTCCGGCGTGTCCGCTCCATCCAGAATGGCAGCGGCCACTTCCTCCGCCCGGACGCCGACGCAATAGCACAAACCCTGCTGTGGATGGAAGTGGGCCTTTTCACACAGGGCGAGGATCTTCGCCGCATCAAACCGGCTCACATCCACACCAACCGTAAAGGGCTCTTCCCGCTTGACCATGGTAATCGCATGGAATGGGCATCGGTCCGCACAGTTGGCACACCCCCGGCAGTCGGGTTCCTCCACCGCCGCCTTCCGATGGGTGACATGAATGGCATAGACGGGACAGACTTTTTCGCAGACCCGGCATCCACGGCAGATGTCGGGATCCACATGCGCCATGATGGTTACCCGCTTCATATGCTGGTCTCTCCTTTTTCAATTCGATTTTGCCACTGTCCTTTCGACAGATTCAGCACTCTGTTTTTGCCAGAGAGAGGGCATGGGCCACGTCGATAATCATGTCCTCCTGGCCGCCTACCATGCCGCGTCTGCCCAGCTCCACCAAAATGTCCCGGGGATTCAGGTGAAATTTTTCTGCGGCACGGTAGGTATGCAGCAGAAAGCTGGAATACACGCCCGCATAGCCCAGCATGAGCGGCGCGCTCTTGATGATCTGCGGCCGCTGCATGATAGGCTCCACCACGTTTTCCGCCAGATCCATATAGCTGTAGAAGTCCAGGCCGGTCGAGTAGCCCAGCCGCTGGAATACCCCGGCCACCACCTCTGCCTGGGCATTCCCGGCGCCCGCGCCAAGCCCCCGGCAGGTTACATCAATGTAATCCGCGCCGCACTCCGCCGCAGTCAGCGCGTTGGCCACCGCCAGCCCCAGATTGTTGTGGGCATGGAAGCCCACAGGAATGGGCAGCTTCTCCACCAGCAGAGAAATCCTTGCCCGCACATCATCCGGGGTCATATAGCCTGCGGAATCGGCAATGTTGACGTACTCAGCGCCTGCGTCCACAAAAATCTGTGCCTGTTCCAGTATCTTTTCCGGAGGCGCCATATGGGCCATCATCAAAAAGCCTACCGGCATCATGCCGAGCTCGCGGGCGGCCTTCAGATGTTGGATGGCAATGTCCGCTTCGGTCACATGGGTAGCCACACGCACGACCTGTGCCCCATTGGCCCTGGCCTCCTTCAGATCCTCAATGGTCCCCACGCCTGGCAGCAGCAAAACGCCCAGCCTGGCGCGCCTGACCACCTGGCTGGCCGCCCGGATCAGCTCCATCTCCGGCGTGGCGGAAAATCCGTAATTGATGGAGGAGCCGGCCAGGCCATCTCCGTGGGAGAGTTCGATGATGTCCACTCCCACCTTGTCCAACCCGGAGGCAATGGCGGTCACCTGCTCCACCGTGTAGCTGTGGCTCACAGCGTGGCTGCCGTCCCGCAGGGTAGTATCCACAATATGTATTTTTCTGTTCTTGTCCAGACTCATGGCTCACTTGCCCTCCTTCCGCATCCTGGCGGCCACCTTTTCCGCGGCGGCCACCGCAGCAGCGTTGATGATATCGAGGTTTCCGGAGTATTTGGGCAGAAAATCTCCAGCCCCCTCCACCTGCACAATCACCGTCACCTTATTGCCATCTACAATGGGCGGTACGCGCAGAGAATAGCCGGGCACATAGGCCTGTACCTCCCTGACGATCTGGTTGACCGACTCCACAATGGCCCTTTCGTCCGGGTTTTTCACAATGGAGTAGATCGTGTTGGACATCATCAGGGGCGGCTCCGCCGGGTTCAGGACGATAATGGCCTTGGAGCGGTCTGCTCCGCCCACCACATGGAGGGCTTTCGAGGTGGTCTGGGTAAACTCGTCGATATTGGCCCGTGTGCCAGGGCCGGCGCTTTTGGAGGAGATACAGGCTACAATCTCCGTATACTCAGAGTCCGCCGCCCGATTGATGGCGTAAGCGATGGGAATCGTGGCCTGGCCTCCGCACGTGACCATGTTGTAGTTGTCCGTATTCAGCTCCTGCAAATGGTCCAGGTTAACACAGGGCACCACAAAGGGGCCTACCGCCGCAGGGGTCATATCAAACACAATTTTGCCCGCCTCTCTGAGGATGGGTGCGTGCTTCATATGTGCAGCGGCTCCCGTAGCGTCAAAGACAATCCCGATTTCCGGGTCCCTCGCCACTGCCTCAACGCCTTCGATGGAGGTCTGAAACCCCAGGCCCGCAGCCCGCCGGATTCCCTCCGACTCCACGATGCCCGTCATGGTCTTCATCTCCAGGTTCCGGCTGCGCATTACCTTGTACATTAGGTCCGTGCCAATATTGCCGGGCCCGATGATCCCAACTTTGACTCTCTCCATGCTGATCTCCTTTTCTGGTTTTCCATCTATTTGTCATACACGCCGCCCGACGGCGTGGAATGGCCCGGTTCATCCACAAAGCGCACAGTGACGCTGCCCATCCCCTGGAAGCTGACCGTAAACACGTCTCCCGCCTTGGCCGGGACCGCCGCAGTCACCGCACCTGCCATGACGATGGAGCCCGCCTTGAGGGAAATGCCGAATTGCCCCAGCTTGTTGGCCAGCCATGCCACAGAGGCCGCTGGGTTGCCCCACACCTCCGCCGTGGTACCCGACGACACCAGCACCCCGTTCTGCTCCAGGGTCATGCCGGTCAGGCGCATGTCCACCGCACCAATGGGCATCATCCGTCCCCCCAGCATAAACCGTGCGGAAGAGCCGTTGTCCGCTATGGTGTCGGGCAGCCTGATCTTCCAGTCCTTAATGCGGGAATCCACAATCTCAATGGAAGGGGTCACCCATTCGGTGGCGTCGTACACATCCGCCACGGTGATCCCGGGCCCCTGGAGGGACTTGCCCAGGCAGAAGGACAGCTCGCCCTCCACCTTGGGCTGGATCAGCCCTGACACCAAGCAGGGCTCCCGCTCCAGCAGCAGCATATTTTCAAACAGGTGGCCGTAATCCGGCTCATGCACATGGAGCAACTGCTGCATTCCCACGCTGGTCAGGCCGATCTTCATGCCCACCACCCGTTCCCCGGCGGCCTCCCGCCGGCGGACATTCTCCAACTGGACGGCATAGGCATCCTCAACCGTCATCTCCGGATGGGTCTGCGTGAGCATGTCAATCTGGTACCGCCCCTGCTCCGCCTCCCACAGCATCTGCGCAGCCTGTTTATGGTCCATATTCTTCATCCTTTCTCCTGTCCACGGTTGTGATGGTGAGGCTGCCCCATCCCTTTCCGCCTCCACTTGTCTGCCAGCGCCGCCGCCAGCCGGTCCGCCAGAGTCTCCTTATCCCAGTTTTCCTCCAGGCCCCGGAGCAGAACCGGAGCCGCGCACATTACCTCGTCGTGAGGCCCGGGCAGCGCTACCATACGGCTGGGACCCACTACGCCCACACCGATGCGGACGCCGTCCTTCACATGCCGGCCAGTTCCCTGCTGAAACTTTACAATATACGGGGTTGCCGCCGTGGGATCCATGCGGCAGACCCCCTCTACCGAGTGGTCCTTGTCCTCCGCCCCTACGCCGCCGGTGGTAACAATCAGGCCAAACCCCTGGGACAATGCGTCATCCAGTTTCTCCACCACATCCTCCACATTATCCTCCATGACCTCCCCCACTGTTACGTAATAGCCCCGCTCTTCCAGCTCATGCTTGAGAAATGGGGTGTTGGTGTCCTGAATCATCCCCTGTTTCAGCTCAAATCCGGTGGGAAAAACAATTGCCCGCCTGGACACCTTTTCCTGAATTTCCCGCGTCATATTGGAGACTCTGTCCAATACGGCTTCAGGCTCCTCCACATCCACACAGATGAGGCCCAGAATCCCGTTGGAGTGAATATAGGATTTGTCTGTCAGGCACACCCCGGGCAGGGCGGCCAGCGCCGACAAAATTGCCCGCTCCTTTCCCATAATCCCAGCCTGCGGGACATTCCTTTCCAGCACGTCAAAGGTGATGTGGCGGGGCCGCACATCCACTACCATCACCTTTCCCTTGTCCAGACCAAGCTGCTCCGCCACCGCGTCCGCCATATCGCTCAGATTGGCGTTGGCCAGTGTAATTTCATTGACCCAGAGCTCCGTCTTTTCCAGCAGGTTCAATCCCATGCTTCAACACTCCTCCCCCATCACATCCAGCTTCCAGTCCAGCAGCGGGGCATCTACAATTTCTTTCCCAATGCAGAGGATGTCGGCCCGCTCCGACAGCTCCGGAATATCCGTCAGCTTTACATTGCCGGCAAATGCCACTTTTATGTGTTCCCGACAGCCCATAGCCGCCAGTTCGGACAGGCAGCATTCCAGATCCTCCCGTGCTCCGGTATCCACCATCAGGATATCAGCTCCTCCCCGGACAGCAGCCTGCGTCTCCCAGGCAACCGTGGCGCTCTCTCCCCGGAGCTGCACCACCTTTGTATACTCGTGGAAAGATGCACAGGCGGCCAACGCCTGGGGGATGGAGCCCAACATACGAATATAGTTTTTATCCAGATAGATCATCGGCTGCTCTGCAATCCGGCAGTTGGCTCCACCCGTCAAAATAGCACCGCGTACAAGCTCCTTGATCTGTGGCGGCATCTTTTTCCAGGAGCCGGACACAATTTCGGCGCGTCCATCCGCCATCAGGACCGCTGTACGGGCCGCAGTAGCAATCCCGCTTGCCTTCGCCAGGGCGCCGATCATGCGCTCCTCCGCCAGGGCCACCTGCTTGGCCGCCGCAACCAGAGTGCCGATGCGCTCCCCGTGCATCAGTTCTTCTCCATCCGCCTTGCAGAGCTCCAGTTCGATACCCAGCTCATCCGCCTGGGCCTTTGCAGCTTCCGTGCCGGCCAATACGCCAGCGTGCTCTGCGGTCAGAGCTGCCCGGAACCGTCTTCCGTATATGCTCCGAAAAAGATCATCCCGGATATCTCTCATATCCCTCTCCTTTTCGTTATTACCGAACTATGTTCGTAATTATAGCTATTTTTGAAGGGAACCGTTCGTTCCCTTCAAAATATTCATGCTATTTGTTATTTAATGTACCCGAGGCGCTCCGATGTCTGCTTAGCATAATATAGGACATCCCGAACGGCCTGCTCCCAATCCAGATCCCACATCCTTCCGTATGGAAAGGACATCGAAATCGCCATCTGAGGCTGGCGCTTGTGATTAAAAATCGGAGCTGCGATACAGTGAAGGCCGGGCTCGATCTCTTCATCGTCTACCGCATAACCCCGCTCCCGTACCTGCTCCAGCTCCTTCAGCAGCCGATCTCCTGTCGTAATGGTATGCTCTGTCATCTTTATCAGGGGCCTGGACAGGACATATTTTTCCATATACTCCTCGGGCAGAAAGGCCAAAATCGCTTTGCCTACGCCCGTGCAATACATGGGGGCCCGCTTCCCAATCTGTGAGTAGACAACAACCGAGCTGTTGTTATCCACTTTGTCAATGTAGATGATCTCTCCCTCAGAATGGGTAGCCAGGTGGACCGTGGTTCGGTATTTGTCCGCCAGCAGCTGGCAATAGGGCCGCGCCTCCATGCGGACATCCATGCGGGACTGAACAAGATTTCCCAGCTCAAAAAGCTTGAGACCCAGGCGGTATTTTTTGTTCTCTGTCTGTTCCAAGTATCCAAAAGCCGTCAATGTATTGACCAGTCCGTATGTCGTACTCTTGGATAGATCCATCCGTTCTGCAATTTCAGAGATACCTAGTTCCGTATCATTTGCGAAGCAGGAGATCATTGTAAGGGCACGTGCGACCGATTGTACAATTACGCCTCTCTTTTCTTTCCCTTCCATTGTCTATCACGTCTCTTTCTGCTTCTGATTATAGGTCCACCGCATTTCCTTGTCAACATTTTTCGTTATTACAAAACAATATTTGTTTATATAGAACAATTATCCGCCTGCATTTTTTACCGACCGATAAAAAAGCCTGGCTTTCCCGCCCACTGGCCATTGCTGCCCCAACTTTGTATCGCTGAAATACACACTGGTTTCCATCTCTGCCCAGCCTGTTGAAATCTTATGTTCAGGCGCGTGCGATGCCCTGCTCTCTGGCCTCCTGTGCGACGGCGCGGGCCACGGTGTCGGCCACGGACTTGTCCAGGGCGGAGGGCAGGATGTAGTCGGCGCTGAGCTGCTCGTCGGTCACCAGGGCGGCCAGGGCTCTGGCCGCGCGGATTTTCATCCCCTCGGTGATCTCCCGGGCCCGCACGGCCAGCGCGCCCTTGAAGATGCCGGGGAAGACCATGACGTTGTTGATCTGGTTGGGGAAATCGCTGCGCCCGGTGCCCACCACCGCCGCGCCGCCCCGCTTCGCCTCGTCCGGCATGATCTCCGGGGTGGGGTTGGCCATGGCGAACACGATGCCGTCCTTCATGGTGGACACCATCTCCGCCGTCACCAGGTTGGGCCGGGACACGCCCACGAAGGCGTCCGCCCCCCGCAGGGCGTCGGCCAGAGCGCCGTGCTCGTGATTCCGGTTGGAGATGTGGGAGATCTCCTCCTGTCCGGCGTTGAGCCCCTCATCCCCCTCGCAGATGATGCCGTTGATGTCGCACATGACGATATTGCCGAAGCCCATGGAGATGAGCAGCTTGCCGATGGCGATGCCGGCGGCGCCGGCCCCGTTGATGACGATCTTCATCTGCCCCATCTGCTTGCCGGTCACCCGCATGGCGTTGAGCAGGGCGGCGGCCACCACGATGGCGGTGCCGTGCTGGTCGTCGTGGAACACGGGGATGTCGCACACCTCCTTCAGGCGGCGCTCCACCTCGAAGCAGCGGGGGGCGGCGATGTCCTCCAGGTTGATGCCGCCGAAGCTCTTGGAGATCAGGGCGATGGTCTCCACCAGCTTGTCCACGTCCTTGGTGTCCACACAGAGGGGGAAGGCGTCCACCCCGCCGAACTCCTTGAAGAGGGCGCACTTGCCCTCCATCACCGGCATACCGGCGGCCGGGCCGATGTCCCCCAGGCCCAGCACCGCGGAGCCGTCGGTGATCACCGCCACCAGATTGCCCCGGCGGGTGAGGGTAAAGGACTTCTCATAGTCCTTTGCAATTTCCCGGCAGGGCTCGGCCACGCCGGGGGTATACAGAAGGGACAGGTCGTCCCGGGTCTCGATGTGCCTGCGGGCCACCACTTCGATCTTCCCCCGCAGTTCCTCGTGCAGCTTGAGGGATTCCTGATTGACGTCCATAGTACGTTTTTCTTCCTTTCTGCGGCCCGCTCAGACCATCTCTTCGGGGTGGAACACCTCGTCGAACCGCTCGGCGGTGAGGAAGCCCAGGCTGACGCAGGCCTCCTTGAGAGAGATGTGCTCGGCGTGGGCCTTCTTGGCGGTCTTGGCCGCGTTGTCATAGCCAATGTAGGGGTTGAGGGCGGTGACCAGCATGAGGGAGTTGTGCAGGTTGTGGCGGCATTTCTCCCGGTTGGCCGTGATGCCCACGGCGCAGTGGTCGTTAAAGGAGCGGATGCAGTCGGTGAGCAGCCGCGCGGACTGGAGGAAGTTGTAGATGCACACCGGCATGAACACGTTCAGCTCGAAGTTGCCCTGGGAGGCCGCCAGGCCCACCGCCACGTCGTTGCCCATCACCTGTACCGCCACCATGGTTACCGCCTCGCACTGGGTGGGGTTGACCTTGCCGGGCATGATGGAGGAGCCGGGCTCGT
>ENA-ORTH01002920-ORTH01002920.1-human-gut-metagenome-genome-assembly--contig:-NODE-2920-length-12391-cov-8.139916_pt1 | contig 12391 bp, 9 predicted proteins | sample MGYA00241914_ERZ509192 | MGnify/ENA primary metagenome ERZ509192 (study PRJEB26280, sample SAMEA2338826) | human gut metagenome | biome: human gut; feature: human-associated habitat; material: faeces... | reverse complement strand
AAATGCTAATAAGCTATCCTATATTGCTAATGAGTGTGAACTTAAATCTTCTAGTCTCGGTCCTACAGCACCATCTATCGGTGTTGCTATTTGTGCTTATTTTGATAAGCTGGGAGAAGATATTAATTGGAATTTCTGATCTGTCCCTTCAACATCAAGAGCCGCGATCTCGCGCGGCTCTCCTCTATCACAAGTTTCCAATTAGATTCTTTATCTGAAAACGTCAAAACACAAGTGTAAGCATTTGGGTCTGCCCCTGTTAAAATGGCGGTGTTACTGAATGAAAAAGATTATTATAAATTTTGCACTGCCCAATGCTATGCGGGGTCTGATCGTGCGTCCAGCTAAGGGTATATAGTCCGGTGGGTGGAAGCCCCATCAAATAAGCTGTTAACCACAGCATTTGAAGCGAGTCTTGAGTCTGTTACGGTAACGTGCAGGCTAAGCGTAGACAGCAAGATAGCAGGGATAGCTATGGAGCACCGAAATCCCAAAGTATCAGAGGGTCGACACCGTGGTCAGGGTGGAAGACAATATATGCACTTATCGTTATGGTGAGATTTTGCATGCCTCTGCGGTGTTGTTGAAACTATTCATGTCAGACAGGGACTATATGTCAACTGGAGAGGACCTGCATTTTCTTTTCAGAGTGTGTAAATGAAAAGTATGTCCGCCAACCAAAAGAAGAAAGACAAACGAAGTGCAGGTAGTCGGAGGCCCGAACAGTACCGGTGAAGGTATGAACAAAATAAATACTGGAGGGAAGTCGAGAGAGAACTGTGCCTCGCAGTTCTGGCCTGCGAAACTATATCAAAGAGGAAACATTAGCTATACACAGAGATAGGGGAACTAATGGAAACGAAATTGGCGAGAATATCACAATTATCAAAAGAAAACCCAGATATGGTCTTTACATCACTGGGGCATCTTATCAATAAGGAGATGCTTGAGAACTGTCATGTCCAGATGGATGGAACGAAAGCCGTAGGAATAGATGGAGTTACCAAAGAAGAATACGGAAGAAATCTGGAAGAAAATCTAGAAGCCCTTATAGAAAGTCTGAAGAAGAAATCCTATAAGCCTAAACCAGCAAGACTGGTAGAAATACCAAAGGACAATGGGAAGATGCGGCCACTTAGTATCTACTGTTATGAAGACAAGCTGGTACAGGAAGCACTGCGCAGGATACTGGAAGCAGTATTCGAGCCAATGTTTTATGATGAGATGATGGGATTCAGACCCAACAGGGGCTGCCATAAAGCAATCCGCAAACTAAACATAATGCTGGAAAGGAAACCGACGAATTATGTTCTGGATGCGGATATAAAAGGATTCTTCCAACATCTTGACCATGAATGGATTGTGCGTTTTATAGAATCAAGGATTAAAGACCCGAATATCATCCGCCTTGTCAGACGAATGCTGAAAGCAGGAATTATGAATAACTATGAATTTGAAGCAACAGAGGAAGGAAGTGGACAAGGTTCCGTCTGCTCTCCGATAATTTCCTGTATCTATATGCACTATGTGCTGATATGGTGGTTCAGAGAGGTGGTAACGCCGATGTTAAAGGGATATGCAGGTCTGGTGGTCTATGCTGATGATTGTGCGCCACGAAGGCGGAAACTTGTGACATGATGTCAAACAAGTATAGCCATGCTGTGTGAATGATGATGGCAGGCCCATCGGAACCGCTATATAGGTGGAGGTTTCAAATCACTCTGAGGTGCTGTAGTCAAAAGCTATGGTACTGAGCGTCAGAGAAAAGGCTGTACAAAACAGTCAGGTGTGGACAGTGGAGATGAACGAAGCTGTGAACCACTTACGAAAACGTCGAAAGCGTAGAGACTCCATCAAAACCAGGGGGTCAGTCGTTAACCTGGGATAAGCATAACGGGAGCCTATTTACTGGTTATGCGGTGGACGGCGTAAAGGTGGCATGAACACTGTTCAGGCATTCATATGGAACGTGGGAACCTACGGGCTGGTGTTAAGGGAGAGTGCCAAGTGGACGAACCGCAAGGTACAGAGTACTGATACAGTCATAGGGGCAGAGTGGCTTGTAGTAGTGAAGAGGGTTTCTGAAAAGAAAACAGAGCGAAGAAGCCACAGTATCCAAGCAGAGTAAATAAGTCAACTTAGGAATAAGGAGGAGCTTATGAGCGAAGCAAAACAGTTTGATATTTCAAAGAAGGCTGTAATTGCAGCTTTTCAGGCGGTAAAGGAAAACGCAGGAAGTTACGGGGCAGATGAACAAACCATAAAAGAGTTTGAGGAGCATCTTAATAACAACCTGTATAAACTATGGAACCGGATGGCATCAGGAAGTTATTTCCCGAAGCCTGTAAGGGCAGTAGCAATACCCAAGAAAAATGGTGGAATCAGAATTTTGGGAATTCCAACAGTAGAAGACAGAATCGCACAAATGGTTGCGAAGATGTACTTTGAACCGCTGGTTGAACCAATGTTTTACAATGACTCATATGGATACCGTCCGAACAAATCTGCAATTCAGGCAGTAGGACAAGCAAGGGAAAGATGTTTTAAAAGAGACTGGGTATTGGAATTAGATATCAAAGGGCTCTTTGATAACATCAAACATGGATATCTGATGTACATGGTTGAGAAACATACGCAAATAAAATGGCTGATACTTTATATAAAACGTTGGCTTACAGTGCCGTTCATCATGAGTGATGGCTCGGTTGCTGAACGCAGGTCAGGAACACCTCAGGGTGGAGTTATCAGTCCTGTGCTTGCAAATCTATTTCTTCACTATGTATTTGATGACTTTATGACAAAAGCATATCCGAACATCTGGTGGGAAAGATATGCTGATGATGGAGTACTGCACTGCCAATCGTACAAGCAGGCTGCATTTATAAAGCAGAAACTGGAAGAACGTTTTCAGCAGTTTGGATTGGAACTGAATAAAGAAAAGACACGTATTGTCTACTGCAAGGATAACCGAAGGCCACAAAACTATAGTTGTACCCAATTCACTTTTCTGGGATATACGTTCAGACCAAGGCTAAATAAGAATAAAGAAGGAAAGTTCTTTGTAGGCTTTACGCCTGCGGTCAGTGAAAAAGCCAAAACTGCTATGAAACAGAAGATCAGAGAATGGAAGATACAGTTAAAGGCGGATCTCTCATTAAAAGATATTGGGAACATGATAAACAAAGTAGTGCAAGGATGGATTAACTACTACACACACTATTATAAGTCAGAATTTTATGAGGTGTTGCGTTATATCAATCAATGTCTGATTAAATGGGTACGACGAAGTTATAAAAAGAAAAACACGAGAAGCAGAGCCGAGCACTGGCTTGGTGCAGTAGCCAGAAGAGACAGAAACTTGTTTGCACACTGGAAATTTGGAATATTACCATCTGTTGGAGAGGGAGCCGTATGAGTCGAGAGGCTCACGTACGGTTCTGATGGGGACTCAAGGGGAGGTTCCTTGGGTCTACCTACTTTGTGGTGACATTCCAATACAAATCAGATGCAGTATGGTTCTATGAACACTTAAAACATAGAATGGGACACTTTGGATTAAGCCTTGAAGAAGAAAAGAGCAGGCTGATAGAGTTCGGACGATACGCAAAGGAAAGATGCAGTAAAAGTGGAACGAAGCCAGGTACCTTTACTTTCCTAGGTTTTACACACTACTGTTCCAAAAGCAAGAATGGTAGATTCAGAGTGAAGAGGAAAACCAGTAAGAAGAAGTTTGCGAAGAAATGTAGAGAAATAAATCAACTGATGGGACACATGAAAACATGGAAACTGAAAGAGATTACTGCTAAACTCAATCAGATACTGACTGGTTATTACCATTACTATGGAATCACAGACAATACAGAAAGAATAACAGCATTTCGATACCACGTAATGAAAAGTTTATTCTACTGTCTAAATCGGAGGAGTCAAAAGAAAAGCTACAACTGGGTAGAATTTCTGAATATGATAGATAACAGCTATCCACTGGTAAGACCCCGAATATATGTCAGTGTATATAATTGATAAATGTGAACGATTCGTTTCGCAAAGAGCCGGATGCGGGAAAGCCGCAAGTCCGGATTCTGTGAGGGGCGTACGACCGCAAGGGGTGCGTCTACTCGACATCGAAAATAACCGCAACTGGTTACGATGTAGTACTTGGAACTGGATCCAAGAAAGAAAACGGTGAGACACGTCCATACCAGTATGGCAATCACAAGAAACTGAACCTCAAAGAAGGTACAGTAACAGCAACATTCAAGAACGTACCAAAGGGAACATGGGTAGTTGGAATGCATGCATTCAACAGAACATCCGAAGACGGAAAGAAAGTCTTCAGCCCATGGTCAAACCTGAAAAAGGCTACTGTTAAGTAATCCTTTGGGTAAAGAAATATATAAATAAGAAAAACTATTGCTAGGCTTTTAAATAAGCCAAATACAGTACTTCCCCTAGATGAGGGAATATAATAACAAACCAGCATCTAAGGGGGAGAACTGTATTTATACAGCAATAGTTTTTCTGTTCTTCTCAAACTATTACTGTATTGTGATTCATTACAAATATTTTCTGGAGGAATTTATATGATGTTTGATTATGAGTATTATTTAAAAAATATTAATAATTATGAAAGTGTTATAAATAATATGCATAATAATCTTTCAAGAAGTAATGTTGATAAAATACAGAATATTAAAAAAACTCTTTTTAAATTCAGAACTGCAATCATAGACTCTGAGTTTGAAATTTTTCATACTAACAGTCTTTTAGAAAAGATAAATAATCTTCTAACTACAATTACTGAGCTACTGAATGGAGCATATCTTTATCGTATTTTTACAATAAAAAATACTAAATATAAGATAGGCAAAGTCTCTTGTATTTGGTTTTATAAGAGCAATGAGAAAATTATTCAAACCATTGATAATATAATTAATGAAAAAATCATTAACCATGATAATGAAAACAATATTGTTATTGAATCTGAGAGTAATTGTGAGATAGTTATAGGAAACTGGATTGAAAATAAATATTTAGCAAGCCAGCAAAAAGAAATGGAACTAAAAAATTTAGAATTATTAAACTATGAGGGAAACCCCAAAGATACATCTGATGAATATACGGATACTGATTTTATGAGGAAAATTTTAAAATGCGTTGCTAATTCTTGAAGGTTGTTAATTTCTTAGTTTAGCATTGACTAGACTGTTCTGTTTTTGGCATTAGTTCTTTTTGGCAATTCAGTAGTTTTCTGCCGAATTGTTTAGAATCCCTCCCTAAGAATCTGACCATCTCCTAAAAGCCACACTGAAACAGGATAACGGAGACTGTGAGAAAAAGTCTGTAAATAAGATTCTTCTATGATATGTAAGGGTGGTAAGCCTGAAAATCAGGCTTACCAGAAATAGACAAAATTCTTCATTTTATACTATTTCGTATTTTGTACCCCTTCCCAGATCTCTTTTCTGAATCATTTTTTTCTCGATCAGTCTATTTAACCCCCGAATTGCTTTACTTTTGTCAATTTCTGCGGCTTTTTCAATCTCGTTTCTGGTCATACTGCCGTTAATTTTCAATATATTCAACAGTTTTTTCTCCGTCTCATTTAATTTGTAGTCACTCTTAATAACCGGAAGTATAATCTGGATAGAATTAGAAAAAATATGATAATCAGGTTTTATCAGAGCATCCTTATATGCATAATTAATACGCATGATTCCCGTGCCAAATTTTTCAATATATTTTAACCGGAAGAAAACGTTTCCTATAATGGGATTTCTGAGCAGTGAGATCTGCCCATTCAGGTATTCATCTTCACTGATTCCTGCCGGAAGTCCGCCTGGTGAACTGATTTCTATTTTATCAGAGTACATACTGATTTTTATAGAAGCAGGGATATCCCACATACGATGAACAAGTGCATTGGCAACTGCCTCCCTAAAATCCCTTTCAGGAATCTTATCAACACTTTTTCGATCCATACCTTCTATTTTTTCATATCTATAATACTGGTGGAACATTTGAATGCATTGTTCCATCTGCAACAATATGGAAATATTTTCAAGAGATTTTCGTTCCATGATCTCATTTATGCTGTTACCAAAACGTATGATATCAATTCCTTTAAAACTATTAGTATCTGCAAGGAGAGCCGCAGCATTATTGAAACCATTCTGATCAGAGTATAATTCCAATGTTTTTAAAATATCCCTGTTTAGTTGTTCAATTCCCAATACCCGAATAAGTTCTATTGATAATTTTGAAAAAGTGAGCTGCTGATCTATAGATGGAAGTTCTTCAAATGACTGATTACATCCTCTTGCCATTTCCATAATTTGCATATGCACTGATCGTTTTTAAAAACGTATTTGATGTCGTATTTTCTTTATACTCTAAATTTTTGTTTTCCCTCATTTTGCTTATTCCTCCATATATTTAATATAAAATTGTTTCACTTTAAATGCAACGATTTATTTATCGTATCAATTAGAATGCAACGATAAAATTTTACATTTTATTTAACAAAGCTTAGCAAGAATTCTTCTACCTCTTTAGGTAGTGAGATGAATTGGGTAATCGGGAGGGGGCTGAGTACCGAAAATAACCTATAACACAGAATTCCTTACCCACATATAAAAACATCCCAGCTGTATGAATAATATACATAGTCGGGATGGTTTTAATTTTCAAAATCTGTAAGATTTAAGTGACGGGAGTATGTCGCATCCAAGTGCCGTTTATCTAACTCAAAATATCAAGCCTTTTTGAAATAAGTTCCTCCATTTGCTCTTTTTGCTCTGCTGACAAGCAAGAGTCTTCTATCTGTGTAAAAAGTTTTGCCTTTAATGAGCATACTTTTTTCATCATACGTTCCGCAGAATTTAATGGAATCCCACAGGATTCTGCCAGTATCCGAAATTCTTTCTTATGAATATTACGTTTTTTGCCATTTATTGTGAGTGCCAGCTGTTCTTTATCTTCTGGCATGATCACATTAACAGGAAGCATATCGTATGCTTTTGATAATTGGAAATTTCTACTACCAGGCTCCGTTTCCTTTAGCGAAAAGTTTTTCAAATGCATATCTGAATTTCCCATAACGAAAGATCCAACAACACGCAGAAACAGCTCTGACAGGTCTAAGCCCGGTGTTGCAGAACATTTTTTTATGATTCTTCCGCATTGTTCATAAGAACCTTTATATTTATCCTGTGTCAGCCTGTAAGACAGCTGGCAGAAATCTTCCATGGCATATAGTTTGGTCTCTTTTTCTGATATTTCCCGGTCTATCCTTTTAGTAATATACGCGTATTCATCATTCATTTTTATAAGAGCATGGGGAACCGTCTGGATTCCCATAATTTCTGCGAGACGCATTGCCAGATCCTCAAATTCCGGCATATTATCAAATTCTTCCGTTTGCGGCTTCAGGATATATCCTGTCGGATAGTCCACAATTGTAAGTCTTGCATTAAGATCTGTTGATAAATGCAGGGAAAGCTTTTTCTGAACTCCCGGCACAGTAAGTCCCTCATTTACTATTTCATTTGCCAGGATTTCCAGTTGCTCTTTCGTAATATCCAAGATTGGTAATTCATCTGTCTGAAAAAATCTCTTTACACACTTTTTATGCCAGCACCATTCTTTTTCCACATTCGTTGCACTATTTGTTATTGGCTTTCCACAACACAAGCATTTCATACCTTTTCTCTCCTGATACAAACATCGCCAATGCAGTCTCTGCAGGCAGATAACAGTAATCCAAACCGGTCTTTCTGGTTGATTTTCCAGTTTCGGCTGACCACCCCCAGAAGCCATCCTTCTGGAATCAGTCCGTCAAAAAAAGGAAACAATATAGTTGTTTCATAAGGCTCCTGACGTAATGGAAGTGTCAGGCTTACTGCCACTGCATGTTCTCTGTCCAGATAATCCTGGTCATAAGTAAAAATATACCCTTCTTCAGTTTCTGCAATAATTCCGGAAAAATGATTTTGAATATATACATATCCCTTTCTATATTCTGACTCCACCTGCTAATCCTCCTTTTTTCCTGGTACAGCTTCTTTCCCAAACATTGCCAGTGCCTGATTCACTTTGTCCAGACGCACAGTTTCTTTTCCCTGTTCCAATTCCCTTACAAAACGAAGTCCAAGTCCGGAACGGATTGCAAAATCCTCCTGCGTCAGCCCTGCTTTTTTTCTTTCTTCTTTTATATAATCTCCAATTGTACTCATATTAAACATATTAATCCCGTTCGGGTATAATTTCAAGCGAATTATATATAAAAATCCCGTTCGGGTATAATTTATATATTTCTATATCAAATCATCCCGAACGGGTATAATACTATTTTTATGTTTTGTGACCCGGGTTCCGATTTATTGTGGCAATAGGGAAAATACAGACACGATTGTTGAAATCTATTTTCGCTGATCCGACACCGTCAGTTTTTTAGGTAGATCCCCTGGATATTTTATATTTTATGAGTCTCATTATATACTGTTATTTATTGCAATCAGCGTAAAACAAGAAGAGTTTTTTCAATACATCATCAGATTTATGTGCAATAACTGCCTGTTTTTACTGCGACTGTCAACAATTATCCACTTATAAATCATAAAATCCAGATATTCCTCAAGTCTGAAATCAATTCCCCATACGAAATTTTCTCCAAAATCAACCTGTCCACCACCCAAAGGGGAACTATAATCATGACAAAGATTAAAAACACAAAGAAGGGCATGGCAAAAAAGACATTAAGTATGTCACTTGTTGTTGCAATGCTTGCTACTTCTAATGTGCCGGTATGGGCTGCTGAGTTCAGCGATGGTTCTGACGATGTGGCTGTAGCTACGGAAGCTCCGGCTGCTGAAACATTCTCTGATGAGACTGTAGAATCTCCGGTTGTAGAAGATACAGATGCTACTGCTGCAGAAGCTACAACAAATGGCACAGGATTTGATATTACAGCTACAGATTTTACAGGAATTACAAATAATGCCATTGTATGGGGAAATGCTGTTTCTACTACAGTAACTGTAACAAAGAAGACAGATAATACTGACACTGTAGATTATTATTATGTTTGGAAAGATAATGATGGACAGATTACTACTGAAACATCACTTCCTGCTAATGGACAGGTTAGCTATACCCCAGGTGCTGCACAGAGCGGAAAAGATATTACTCTTTTTGTATATGCAAAAAAAAGGTGATACATTAGTATGGAGTTGGACATCTGATTCTTTCAAAGTACAGCCAAAACAGCTTAGTGATGTTATCAATATGAAAAGTGATACTACTAAACTTAAGTTAAAAGATGCATTCAAAAAAACTTATACTGGAAAAGCTATTGTACCAACTGTAGATGATATTGATTTTACAAATCTTGCAAACACTAAAGATGCTAATCATAAGGCGATTTTCGCTGCATCTGATTTTGTTATCGGAAGTACTGAAGGTGATACTGTAAATGTTACAACCAAGGGCGTTAATGTATATCTTACAACAACAAAAGTTGGTTACGCAGGCAGCGTTGTAATTAATTATACAATTTCTCCTTTAACTTTAACAGCTGCAAATGTTTCTGATTACTTAGAAGCAACCTTTGTAACTACATCCAAACAATATACTGGAAAAAATATTACACTTAAAAATACAGATGTAAAAATTGTAGATAAAAAGTCAGGTGTTGATCTTTCTTCTTATGTTAAGGGCGAAGATGTAATTCTTATTAGTGGAGCAAATTATATCAAAGCTGGAACTCAGTTTAATACTGGAAAAGCTGGCGATGCTGATTTAACATTCCCAATTGCAACACCAACTGAAAGCAAATATAAAAATTATACCATTACAGACGGACTTACGCTTAAACCAACTAATAGTTTTTCTATTACAAAACGTGATTTAAGCACTGTAAATGTTTCTATTCCGGAACAGGCTTATCAGAATGGAGCAATTGTAACAGTTGCACCTTCAGTTGCAACATATACAGATAAAACAACTGGTGAAGTATTAGAATTAGCAGGTGATGTAGTGATTACATCTACTGCAACAACACAGGGAGTTCATGATGTAACAGTTTCTCCAGCTACAAATAATACAAACGTTGAGGGATCTACAACAGCAAAATTATCTGTTGCAGCAAGTTCTCTTTCAACAGCAAAATTTAGCGGTCAGTCTTATGCAGAGCAGGCTGAAGAATATACTGGCGAGCAGATTACTAAAGATTTAAGTAAGTTAGGTACTGTTAGCATCACAGATGCTAATGGAGCAACTACTGGAACACATAATCTTGTAAAAGATGTTGATTATAAAGTTGAATTTGGTAAAAACATTGATGCCGGTGTCGGAACCGTAACAATTGTAGGTCTTGGTAGCTATGTTGGAAGTACAAAAACTTATACTTTCACAATCAATCCAGCCGTTGTAGATACAAAAACTGTTACTGTAAGCAAATATGTAGAGAAAAAAGACACTACAACACCTTCCGATTATAAAGATGCAATGGGTCTTGTTGTTAAGGCAAAAAATGCCAACGGAAAAGAATTTGCTTTGACTGAAGGTACAGATTATGTAGTTGAAAAATATAAATTTACAAATAGCGCTGATGCTGATACAACAACTGGAGAAGTAGACGGTAAAGTAAAAGTTGTATTGAAAACGACTACTAAAAATGGTCATAAGTATCTGAAAAATACAAACTTCATTGTAAAAGATGGTGAAGATGCAATCTATTCTTCTACTATCACAAAGACAACTTTAAAATCAGAGAATATTAAACTTAAAAAGACATCTTATACATATACAGGTGCCGCAATTGAACCAGAATTTGATGTAGTTGTAGACGGCAGAGTTATCAATCCAGAAGAATATAAGATTAAATCCCTGACAAATAACGTTAATGCTGGTACAGCAACAATGGTTATTACTGGTAAGGATAAAACATTTACATCAAAAACAGATGCAAGTGTAACATTCACTATTGAAGCAGCAGATGCTTCCAAACTTGTTGGCGTTGTACCAAGTCAGGTATATACTGGATATAGTATTCAGCCAACAATTGATAGTCTCACTTTAAATAATGTTGCTATCAATGTAAAAGATAACTTCACAGTAACATATGGTGAAAATGTTGCTATGGGTGAAGGTACTATCATCTTAACACCAAAAAATAAAAACTTTACTGGCACAAAGACTATTACATTTAAAATTACAGGTCAGATGCTTAAAGGTGGCGACTTCAAATTTTATGATGCAAATGGATTAACAACAACCCTTTCTCATACATATGACGGAAATGCATACGCACCTGCAAAAACAATATTTGATACTACATCAACTTCATTAACAAAGTCCAATGGTACAACTGTGACTAATCCAAAATTAATAGAAGGAACTGATTACGAAATCAAGTATGTAGACAATGTATATGGCAAAAAGAATGTAACTGACGGAAAGCAGTATGGTATTGTTCTTGCTATTGCTAAAGGAACTTACGCTGGTAATTATAATCTCAATGGTGTTACAGATGGTATTTACACTGATGCTTCTGGAAATAAAATTGAAAATGTTATTTACGCAGAGCAGTTTGTTATTAATACATTAGAAATTAAGAATACAAATGTTTCAGTAGCAAATGGTATTTATGCAGGTGGTCTTCCTGTTAAACCAGTTGTCGTAGTAAATGTTGGAGGAAAGACTCTTGTAGAGGGAACAGATTATGATCTTAAATATGGTGCTAATGATGATCGTACAAAAGTAACTACAACCAAGTCTTTAACTGTGAAAATTATTCCTAAAAACGGATATCGTCTTGCTACTACTGAAGCAATCAAGATTGGTGGTTATACAATAGTTCCAGCAAAAGAAATTCCTATTGAGCTTAACTGGGGAATTGATAAATTCAACCTTGCAAATGCAGATGTAACTGTAGACGGTGACAAAGTTACTGTTAAATGTGGTCGTGTTGATGTTGAAACATCTGAATACACTGTAGAACAGAAAGACGGTAAAGTTACTGTAACAGCTAAGAAAGACAGCAAGAACTATACTGGTTCTAAGACTGTTGATACAGCAACACAGGATCAGAAACCAGCTGCTCCAATGATCAGCAGTGTTAAAGTTGTTGGCAACAAAGCAACTGCAATCCTTTCCGGTGATTCCGAAGGTGCTGCAGGTTACGATTATGTAATCTCTACAGACCGTGACTGCATCACAAACAAAGATTATGATTCCGTAAACAAGAATCAGGTTCAGACTTCTACTACATTTAAATATGTACAGCAGGGAACCTACTACGCATACTGCCACGCTTGGAAACGTGATGAGAACGGCAAGAAGGTATTCAGCGACTGGTCTAACGCATATCCATTCGTTGTATCCGCAATCA
>ENA-ORTH01002919-ORTH01002919.1-human-gut-metagenome-genome-assembly--contig:-NODE-2919-length-12394-cov-3.365670_pt1 | contig 12394 bp, 10 predicted proteins | sample MGYA00241914_ERZ509192 | MGnify/ENA primary metagenome ERZ509192 (study PRJEB26280, sample SAMEA2338826) | human gut metagenome | biome: human gut; feature: human-associated habitat; material: faeces... | reverse complement strand
CGGGCACGACGTGAACGCGCGCAGGCGCTCGGGCACGACCTCCACGGGGTCGAGCTGCGGCATGCCAGTTGCCCCGTCCACGCCGAAGCCGTCCACGAGGTGGAGGTTGTAGGCGCGCCGCACGCGGTCGTGGCGGTCGGCCTTTAGGGAGGAGGCTCTTCCGTCCTTGTCGGTTGCCGAGGTTGCTGTGGTTGCCGATGTTCCCTTATATATTATTCTCACCCTCTCTACCCCCATATGTACCATTTATTATTTATAGGGAAATTCATGGCAACCATAGCAACCGGTTTATATGATGCCTGTTCAAACGCTACTTTCGTGGTTGCTGAAAGGTTGCCGTGCGGTTGCCATGGTTGCCGATGCTAGCCGCTTTCGACAGTTCGCTGGTACGCGATCTGGGTTCCGTATCCTTGAATCTTCGCTTTCGTCGGCAACCTTACCCATTCGTGGAAATGGCGCTTCATGATGTCGTGCACGTCGTTCGTGTGATGCTTCTTCTGTTGCGGCCTGTCTATTCCAAGGGCTTCCTCCGCTATCTCGGACGCACACACCCTTTCTCCCGGCATCGTCCTATCGAGCCATTCCCCTATCTGCCCTATCCTTGGGTCATCGAGCGACGCCTCTTCTTGCATCTTCGAAGCGGCTATCGCCACGTCGCGGGGCAGTACGAGCGGTAGGCTTCCGACCTCGCGGTACTCAGCAAGGACTTCGGCCCACGCCTGCTCTATGACCGCCTCCGTATCGATGCCGAACAGGTCAAGCTCCGGTTCTTTTGCGCCGCACTGTACAGGGAGGAAGCGGCGGTTCCCGCTTGGGTCGCTCAGGAAGCGGTCGGAGTTCGTGGTACCGATCATCACGAAGCGACGTGGGTGCTTCTCCGCGCGCCTCCCGTAAGGAGGCCGATAGTCATCGGATACGCGAGAAATGAATGCCTTGGTGGTTTCGAGGTTCTTCCCCTTCAGGGCGTCAAGCTCCGCCACCTCGACAATGAGGTTCCCCTGCACCAACTCAGCGGCCTCTCTCGTCCCTATTCCCGTGACGCTGTCCGTGAAGAACCTGTCATCGAGTGCTAGCTTCCTGACGAACGTCGATTTGCCGATGCCCTGCCCGCCCACCAGCACGGGCATGTAATCGAACTTCGCCCCCGGGTGGTACGTCCGCATGACTGCGCCGTTCATGAGCAGCCGCTCCACCGCTTGCGTATATCCACTGTCGGGAGCGCCAAGAAACCAGGCGAGCAGATGGCCCGCGCGGCTCTGTCCGTCCCACTGCGGCAGCGCGTCAAAGCGGTCTATAAGGGGATTGAACCGCGTTCGCTCGCAGACGATGGAGAAAGCGTGGACCACCGCCTTCTCGTTCTTCACGCCGTATTCTGTTTGAAGGTACGCGAGCAGTTGCGAATCGTCGGAGTTGCGCCATGGCCTCGTCTCGCACTTCGCGCTCCAAGGCAGCACGCCACGCACGTAGGGCGCCGATTCGAGTTCGTTGAAGCCTATGGCGTCTCCTAGCCGCGCATCATTTTCGATTGCCTGCGCTATTGCGTCAATCGTTCCAGCCGTATGCGGAGCGTCCATGACATCGGCTTCGGGTGCCGGAACCGTCGCCAGCGCCCCCGCCTTACGTGCCTCCTCCTCCCAGGTTTCTATCGCGTCGCTCATCGCGCCACCCGCTTGGCGCGCAGCACGTCTGCGGTGTCCTTCGCGCCGTCCGGGTAGGGCGGCATCGCCGAACAGGTAGCGTCGATCTCGGCGAAGCCCTCTCGCAGCGTCTCAGCGAACCTGCGCCCCGCCTCGTCGGCGTCAGTGGCGATGACGTAGACGGGCCGCTCGCTTGGCGGCGTGTCGGCCACCACGTCGAGCACCCGGCCCGTCCCGGCCCCGCACATGGCGCACGCGGGCACCCCGAGGAGCGCCGCGAGCGCCGCGGCGTCGAAGACGCCCTCCGCGATGTACACAGGCGCGCCGCTTCGGCGCAGCAGGTGCTCCCTCCACACCGGAGATGGCATGCCCTTGGGCTTCCACTCCTTGGGTTTGGCCTCCACCTCGCACGGGCGGAACGTCGCGTAGCGCACGGCGTCCCAGCCCTCGCCCTCCGGGAAGGGGAGGCAGATATAGCCCGCCTCCACTTCCGGCGCACCCTCGAAGCCGGCAGGGAACACGTCGCGCGGATGCCTCACCCAGCCCCAGCCGTTGCGGCATATCTCCTCATCGGTGAAGCCGCGACGACGCAGCCAGTCCAGGGCGACGGCCCCGGGTTCCTCGTAGAGCGCCGCGAACGCCCCCTGCACGGCTGGGAGCACGTCCTGGCCCTCTATCTGTCGGGGCGCGCGCCGCGCTGGCTTCCTCGCCGCCCGTCTGGGCCGGCAAGGGGAAGTGCACTCGCCTAGATCGATGCCCGCGCCCGACGCCGCCGCCCGCACCTTGTCGGGGAAAGCCTCGGCTCCGGCGTCCCATCCCGCGACCTCGAACACGTCGCCGGACGCGCCGCACGAGAAGCACTTCACCCTACAGGCGCGCGCATCGTAGCCCATGGAGGGGTGCCTGTCCTCGTGGTCGGGATGGATGCACCGGAAGTTCCTCCGCAAGTCCGTCACGCCATGGACGTTCGCCAGGTAGTCGGGCATCGCCTCGCGCACCGCTTGGAGCTGCGCTTCGCCGAACCCGTCCATCACAGCGCCTCGTCGAACATGGAGGGCTTCAATACAACGAACGGGCGCACCTCGGGATGTTCTTCGATCAGGATGCGGGCGAACGCCGCTGTGAGCGTGTTGCTGAACTCGGAGGGCTTGCCGTGTTTGCCTGCGAAGTCCTTGCGGCGCGCCTGCTCCGCAACCCACTTCACCGAAAAGGGGCGCTCCGCCTCGACCTCGTGCAAGGCAAGACCTTCCATGTAGTGCCATGCGTCGGGGTTCTCCGCAATCCACGTGAGAGCGCGAGAGCGCGCACGCGCCGCCTTCTGTGCGCGCTTGGGCGTGGTAGACTTCGGGGAGGGCTTCGGCCCTGCTGATGGCGTCCGGCTCGCTGCTTCATGCTTTCCAGGGCTTGCGGCGTGTCCGGGCGCTTCTTTCGGCGTTTCCTCGGCGTTCGCACCGAACGAGCATCTAGCGGCCATCGGCGGCACCTCCCGTCGCGTACTCGACAAAGCGGCACTTAGGGACGAACAGCCGGCGGCCAATGCGGCACCCCGGCAGCCTCCCCGCGTTTATCTCCGCGCGGATGGTCTGCTCCGACACACCGGTGAGGCGGTGCATATCCTGCACGCTCAGCAGCTCCGGTTCTCCCGCGAGCATTTCCGGCGTATCGGCGGGCGGTTTCTCGGAGAGGTACACCATGCGGCATTTGCCGCAATCTGCGCTAGATATCGGTAAGGCCATCCTGGGACACCTCCTTCAGTAATGAGCTCATTTCCGCTTTGTCCATGCCGAAAGCGTTTGCGACTTTAGCCAGTTGACCCGGGTAAAGTTGAAACCCTCTATTTTCTGCATAAGAGATTAAAGAAGCGTCGATGCCAGACCTTCTTGCGAGTTCGCGTTTGCTCCATCCAAGCATGATTCGTTTTTGCTGCATTTCGATCATAATGACCACCTCCAAGCTTATTTGTTGTTCATTGCACTTTGTATAATAGCGTTGTAAAATACTCTATAATAGAAAAATTAGAGGTTATTACTTTAGAGATTACGGAGTATCTACAAGTGAATGAGTACAAGATAAAAAGAGTCTTTAGTATTCACGAGGTTTTCAAACCGCTGCCGTGGTATGTCCGAGACGTAATTCCCATATTGAGAAGCGACGGCGAGCCAATCGCTTATTGCGAAGTGGACGGTCATAGTAGGCTTATGCGAGAGCTTCCGTGTGAAATTTTTAATCACGAATTGAAACGGCTTAACGTTTTGAATGGCGAAGAATTCGCCTCTTTCATGTCCGAGTATGGACTTGTTGGATGTTTTGAGAAAAACAGAGAATTATTTTCTTCGTCTCTCCTGAAACTCGACATTTCCGATCGCAGCCAAGTTCTGAGGTTTGAGGCGGATATGGATTTCCTAGCGTTACTTCCGAAAAACCCTTCTGATTACTTTATCTCTCGGCAAGAAATTGAGACACGCTATTCGGAACTTCAGGAAGGAATTGCATGTGTGGCAAAAGATCACAAGGTGCTTAGTGTCGTGTCTGCCGCAGAGGCGGCAACAACTGTTTGGTCTTTGCTGAGCAGTGCGAAAACAGTAAAGGCAATTATGCAGAGTGACGATCCTGAGACAATAGCCAAGCTTGCGGACATCAGCGTCGATGGTCTTTACGATGAGATACAGGAGGATGATGAATACCTGAACTGGCTCATGAGAGGGATTTCTCCCCAGATAGGAATAGTGATAGACATGCCGGACGGCACTTGCGGGAAGCCGTCATTCGATGACTTGATACTTGAATATAAGCGCGGGTGCTTTGAGCAGGCCGTGGCTTTGCAGATATGGGAGTTCTCTCTGCATGGCGAAGGGTATTCCGTATGCTCCGAGTGTGGCGAGGTTTTCGTCAGGAAGCGGTCAACCAACAGGAACGGCTCGCCTCGAAACACGAGCTTGTTTTGCTGTGATAAATGCAAAAATCGATATACGCAGAGAAAGTACAGAAAAAGCCCCGCATACCAGTTAAAGCAAGAAAAAAAGAAAGCCAGCAAACCAAGTTCATCCAATGTTGATAAAACGCACTAGCTAATCCCGCCCGCTGACCCGGGCGCGTTGGGTATAGCCAAGCAAGCGCGGATCACAGGAAGGAGGTAACACCATGGCAAAAGGAGACGGAAGCATAACGGAGGTGCGGCGCGGCGTGTGGCGCGTGTGCGTGTCTTTCGGCACCGATCCCGTGACGGGGAAGCGGATCAAGGTGCAGCGCAATGTACACGGCACCAAGGCGGAGGCTCGGAAGGAGCGCGACCGGATACGCAGAGAGCATGAAAACGGCTTGTCGGTCGATGCGGACAAGATGACGTTCGGAGAGTTCGCCGACACGTGGCATTCCGCTCGCGTGGATGCGGGCGAAGTGGTGCGCACGCGCCTTGAACGCGAAGGAACGCTCATTAGCACGCTGTCAAGCTATATCGGCACTGTCCGCTTGCGCGATTTGACGCCGCAGACCGTCGAATCTCTGTATGCGTCCATCAAGCGCGACAAGACGGCAGAACGAGGCTCGTGCAGTGGGACTACGCTTCACATGTACCACGCCCTTTTGAAGCAGATACTGCGCAAGGCGGTAAACTACGATCTAATCTTGCGCAACCCGTGCGACCGCGTGAAAGCCCCGAAGGCCGACGAGCCAGAACGCCGCTCGCTCACCGTGGACGAAGGGGCGCGGCTGCTCGAATGCATCGAAGAGGCGGAGCGCGCCGCATACGCGTGGATGGCGGAGAAAGAGGCGCGGCAGACCGAGTGGGGCAATCTGTTCGGGCGATCAAGCCTTTTGGGGCTGAACACGATCAGCTACGTTATGGCGGCGCGCATCGGCCTTGCCACAGGCATGCGGCGCGGCGAGGTGTTCGGGTTGTGCTGGGGAAGCGTTGACCTGAACCAGCCGTGCATCAAGGTTCGCCAATCCCTCACGTCCTACGGCGAGGTGAAAGCTCCGAAGAGCAAGGCGGGCGTGCGCACCGTCGCCATCGATGCTACCACGGCGGCGCATCTTCGGCAATGGAAGGAGCGCCAGGCGGTGGAGTTGTTGAAGCTCGGCATCAAGCAGGACGGATGCACGCCGGTATGCTGCTCGGCGGTGGGCGGTTACTGCGAGCTTCACAGGTTCACGCGGTGGTGGGTGGGGTTCCGCAAGCAACACGGCTTCGATGATCTCAAATTCCACGAGCTGCGCCACACCCAGGCTACCCAGCTGCTGGCGAACGGCGTAGACGTGAAGACGGTGCAGAATCGCATGGGGCACTCTACGGCCTCTCTCACTCTGAACCAGTACGCTCACGCGATACCGGAGAACGACGAGAAGGCCGCGCAGCTCGTGGGAAACCTGTTCGCCAAGAGGGCTGACGAAACGCCGATAATCAAGGTGAAAACTGCCTAGTTGTTTCCGGTTGTCCCCTGATTGTCCCCTGCGACGATTTTTGAAGCATCAAGAGAACAGGTCACCGGCTGCGAAACCAACCGATGACCTGCGAGTTCCAATGGTGCCCCCGGCGCGATTCGAACGCGCGGCACCCGCTTTAGGAGAGCGGTGCTCTGTCCCCTGAGCTACGGAGGCGCGGACGTTATTGTAGCATTAATCCTCGCGCGATCCTATGCGGCCTTCGTGTCAGAAGCCTGCAGCACCTACGCTTCCTGCGGAGGGGTGGGTGGATTCGATGTCTGCACCTGCTGGAACGTCACGTTTACGGTCACGTTCGCGCCGATGTTGCTGATCGTGTACGTGCCGCCCGAGGCTGCAACGCCATCCAGGCCTTTGACGGAAGCCACTTCGTAGCCGCTGTTCGGCGTGATGGTGATCGTCACGCTTCCGCCTTCGTCCACCGTCGATGCGCTCGACGACACGCTGCCTCCACCGTTGGAGTTCACGCTCACGCTGTAAGTGGACACCTGCTTGCCCAGGCTCACCACGATATTGACCGTTGTTCCTTCCTGATGCTTGCCGCTGCTCGGATTCTGGCTGATGACGAGACCTGACGCTACGCTATCGCTGTAGTCGTAATCGGCGGCCACGTTGAACCCGGCGTTCTCGAGCGTCGAAGTTGCCGATCCCTCGCGCTGCCCCACGACGTTCGGCACGTCATTGCCTTCGGGGCCCAGAGAGAGATAGTAGGTGATGGTGGTGTCCTTCGCCACTTTCGTGCCGGGGGCGACGTCCTGCCGTGCCACACGATCCTTGTCGACCGAGTCGGAGTACTCCGCTGGCCCAGCCGAGTACTTGAGCCCGTTAGCCGTCAGCTCCTTGCGTGCATCGTCGGCCGTCATGTCCTTCAGGTCGGGCACGGTGATCTCGGCCACTCCGATGGATACGGTCAAGTTGATCTTCGTACCCTTTTCACGTTTGACATCGGAATTCGGGTCTTGTCGAATGACCTGGCCTGATTCTACTGTGTCGCTGTTCTCCTCGGTGACGGTTCCCACCTCGAAGCCCTTTGCCTCGATTTCTGCAACGGCGTTTTCGCGTGTCATGCCCACTACGTTGGGCACCTGGATGGCGTCTTCGCTGGGGGATCCGCTCATGAGCGCGAAGGCGATGCCTCCGATGACGGCGAGCGCAGCGATGATGCCGAGCACGATAGCGATCGTTTTCTTGTTGCTTTTCTTCTGGGATCCGTCGTCGCTGCGGTAGGATCGCGAAGACGACGTGGTGTTTGAGGCGCCGGGGGCGACGGGCATGACGGCGGTGCTATCGGGCCCGATCGGCGCGACGCCGCCCATGACCCTTGTCTCGGCGCTCGTGAAATCGCCGAGGTTGACGGGCCGGCCGGCCAGGTAGTCGTTGAGCACTTGGCGCATATCCTTGGCCGTGGCGAATCGTTCCACCGGGTTCTTGGCCAAGGCTTGCATGATAATGGCCTCGAGCGCGGGGTCGATGTCGGGGTTGATTTCGCGCGGCGGCACCGGCAGGTCGTTCACCTGCTTCATGGCTACGCTCACGGCGTCGGGGCCGTCAAAGGGCAGCTGGCCCGTCGTGGCCTCGTAGAGCACCACGCCAAGCGAGTAGATGTCGCTTGCGGCCGTCAGCTCCTTGCCCTGCGCCTGCTCGGGCGAGATGTAATGCGCCGTGCCTAGCACCGAGGAGGTCTGGGTTTTGACCGAGTTCTTCGCCCGCGCGATACCGAAGTCCATCACCTTCACGTTGCCGTCCGGCTGAACCATGATGTTCTGCGGTTTGATGTCGCGGTGGATGATATCCAGCCCGTGCGCGACGGAAAGCGCCTGGCACACCTGCGAGCCGATCTCGGCCACCTTGCGCTGGTTGATGGCGCCGCGCTCGAGGATGGCTGTCTTCAGGTCGGAGCCGCGTACGAATTCCATCACGATGTAGTACGTGCCGTCGTCTTGGCCCCAGTCGTACACGTTTACGATGTAGGGGCTCTGCAAGTTCGCCGCCGCTGCCGCCTCTTGCTTGAAGCGCTGCGTGAAGCTGGGATCGGCAGCGTACTGCGGAAGCATCACCTTTACGGCAACCAGGCGTCCCAGAACGTTGTCTTGCGCCCGATACACCTCGGCCATGCCGCCGATGCCGATGCGCTCCGTTATCTCGTAGCGGTTGTTGAACACCCTGCCTATCATGCTTCCGGTCACGTTTTAGCTCCTTTTGGGTACATGCTGGGCTCGCTGTGCGTTGCGGTGTGATACACGAGTCTTCAGCATACCGTATTTACAAAAGCCCCTGCACTTCTAAGGCTGTTTTCAACACATTCTGCGCTTTTTGCGCCGCTGCGCCCGAGCCGCCGTTCTCGATGATGAGCGCCACAACGACGCGGCTGTTTTCGGAGGGCGCCATGCCCACAAACCAGCTGTTGTCTTTGCCATTTGCGTTCTCCGCCGTACCCGTTTTGCCAGCTACGGTCACACCGGAGACAGCGGCTGCAGTGCCCGTGCCATTCTCCACGACGCCTTCGAGCACGGTGCGCACGCGCTCGGCCGTGGTCTTGCTCACGGCCTGCATCAGCTTGGAAGGCTGAGCGGTGAAGCTGCGCTCGCCGTTTGCGTTGTATACGCCGTCCACCAGGTAAGGCTGCATGATGGCGCCGTCGTTGGCGATTGCCGACCCAACGAGCGCCATCTCCAGTACGGTCGCGTTCGGTCCCTTCTGGCCGACGGGTTCGCCGGCGGCAGCCCACGCCGTGGTCCACGTCGACATGGCGTCGGGGTCGGGCATGAGAGAGGTGTAGAGCGGAAGCGGGAAGTCGACGTCTTTATCGAAGCCGAACGTCTCGGCGCCCTTCACGAGCGCTTCTGGCCCCATTTCTACGCCAAGCTGGCCGAACACCGTGTTCGACGACACTTCCGTGGCCCGTGCGAGTGTGATATCGCCGTAGTCCACGTCGCCGTAATTCGACACGGAGGCTCCGCCTATGTCCATGGAACCAGGGGAGGAGAACACGGTGTCCTCGCTGGCCGTGCCGTTCTCAAGCGCGGTGGCGAGCGAGACGATCTTGAACGTGGAGCCGGGCGCGTACAGCGCGGAAGTTGCGCGGTTCACGAGCGCCCCATCAGCGCCGCTGGAGTCGGTGCTTGCCTGCTCAAGCAGGCTCTCGATGTCTGCCGCGTCGTAGGTGGGCGCAGACGCCATGCCCAAGATGGCGCCCGTCTCAGGATCCATGACTACGCACGCCCCCTTCTGGCCTGCGATGGCGTCCTGCGCCGCTCGTTGGATCGTGGAGTTGAGCGTAAGGGCGACGTCGTTTCCGGTCGTGCCCGTGCCGGCGAGCGAGTCCAGCACGTCGGTCCACGACGCGAAGTTCTCCTGGCCCTTGAGGGTGTCGTTGTATGCCCGCTCGATGCCCGAAGTGCCGAAGCGCGAGGATGCGTAGCCCACCACGTGGCTGGCAAGGTCGCCTGCGGGATACACGCGCTTGTAGGTTCCGTCCTCCTCCTGAACGCTTTGGGCGAGGACGGTGCCGTCGTAGGTGGAGATGGTGCCGCGCTCTGAGCGCGATTCCTTGGCGATGGTGTGGTTATTGCCCGCCATGTTCTGGTAGTAGTCGGCCTGCACTACCATGATGAGCGTGAGGTTGGCCACGAGCGCTGCGAACAGCACAGAGCAGAACAGCATGCTGTGCGTCAGGCGCTTGCCGAGCGACACGCGCCCGAGCACGCTGTTTGCATGGAGCGACCCGGTAGCGCTCGACATTTCCGTATCGACGCCTGTGCCCTCGTCGCCGCAGCGCAGCAAAAGGCCCACGGCGATGAAGCTCGCCAGCAGCGATGAGCCGCCTTGGCTGATGAAGGGCAGCGTGAGGCCCGTCAGCGGGATGAGTCGCGTCACGCCGCCCACGATGATGAACGCCTGCAGCACGATCAGCGCGGTCAGGCCTACGGCGACGAACGAGCTGACATCGCTTTTCGCGCGCGCCGCCGTCACGAAGCCGCGCACGGCGAGGCACAGGAACAGCAACAGCACGCCTGCCGCGCCCAACAGCCCGATTTCCTCGGCGATGGCCGCGAAAATGAAGTCGCTTTCCACGACCGGGATTTGTTCTGCCAGCCCGCGTCCGAGCCCGGTGCCAAACAGGTCTCCGTCGGCCATGGAGTAGATGGCCTGGACCAGCTGGTAGCCCTTGTTCTGGGCATCGGCGAACGGATCGAGCCACGTGGCCACGCGAATCTGGACGTGATCGAAGGCAAAGTAGGCGCCCACGCCGCCGATTGCAATGAGGCCCAGGCCGATGACAAGGTAGAACTTCTTGCCCGTCGCCACGTACAGCATGAGGAGGAACACGAAAAAGAACACGAGGGCGCTTCCAAGATCCTTCTCGAACACGACGATGAGCATCGCGACGCCCCACATGAGCAGCAGCGGCAACAGCGTGCGGATTTCGGGGAGGCGGAACGGACCGATGCGCCAGGTGAACACCGAGAGCATCTCTCGGTTCTGCGCAAGGTAGCCTGCGAGGAACAGCACGATGACGATCTTGGCGATCTCGCCCGGCTGGAACGAGAACGTGCCGACGCGCAACCAGATTTGGCTGCCGTTGATCTCGGTGCCGATGCCCGGCACCAGCGGCGAGAGCAGCAGCAGGAAGCCGACGATCATGAGCGTGTACTTGTAGTTCGCCACCTTGTCGAGGTTGCGGATGGCCACGAGCGCGACCACCATGCACGCCACGCCCAAGAATAGCCACATGACCTGGTTAACCGCCAGATCGGGAGCCAAGCGCGTCACGAATGCGATACCGGTTCCCGACAACACGAACACCAAAGGCAGGATGGCCGGATCGGCTCCCGGCGCGAACTTGCGGACGGCAATGTGGGCGATGATGAACGCGGCGAAGACGCCTACCGGCACGCCGAGCGTGTTCATGTTGAGCGATTGCCCCTGGTTCAGGGCGATCATCGCGAACAGCAGCACCACGAGCGGCGCAGCCACGCACAGAAGAACGAGCTCTATGTTGCGTCGCGTCATGACACTACTCCTGTGCTGGGGCGTTTGGGGTGTGATCTGTGCCTGAACGCTGATCGGCCTGGTCGGAGCCGTTGGGCTTTGCGCCCTGCGTGTCGTCGGCCCCGCCTTCCGGCTGCTGTCGTGCGGCTGCCTCCGCTTCGTATTCGGCGACGAGGGCCTCGGCGGCAGCCAGGTCGTCCACGCGGATACCGGATTCGAGGCGGTTCGCCACGCCGGGCTGGAGATCGTCGACGGACACATCGGTCGTTCGTTCCAGACTTGAGAACGACATGCCGAGCACCGCGCCGGGAACGCCACGGTAGATGGCCACCTTGCCGTTGTCTGCAGCGAGGTAGGCCGCCGTGTTCAGGTAGGCCGTCGTGCCCCATGCCGCTCCGGCTACAAGCGCAGCGAGCAGCACGAGTATCAAGGCGATAGAGATTTTCGTTTTGCGCGCCATCTTCTTGCGACGCACGTCGGCAAAGCCGGTCACGTCCGCTACGATCACGGTCACATTGTCGTGGCCGCCGGCCGAGATGGCTTCGTTCACGAGCTGTGTCGCGCACCGCTGCGGATCCTGGATGCGGCAGAGTGTGTGCTCTATGTCCGCATCGCGCAGCATGGTCGAAAGACCGTCGGAGCAGACGAGCAGTCGATCGCCCGTTTCAACATTGATCTCGTAGATGTCGGGGTGCAGGTGCTCGTCGCTGCCCAGCGCACGCGTGATGACCGACCGGTTCGGATGTGTCCGCGCCTCTTCAGGGGTGAGCTGGCCCGCTTCGATCATGTCGGCCATGAGGCTGTGATCGCGCGTGAGCTGTTGCAAGGTGCCCTGGTGCAGCAGGTAGGCACGCGAATCCCCTACTTGGGCGATAACCAGGCGCTCGCCTTCGAGCATGGCAGCCGTCATCGTCGTGCCCATGCCCTCGCGGCCGCGTCCTTCGCGCGCCGCTTGGATGACGGCGCGATTCGCATCCTCGACTGCGCGGGCGAGCTGCTCGCCGTCAGGATGCTTCGGAGCGCGTTCGGCCAGCACGTCGACGGCGATTTCGGATGCCACCTCGCCGGCCGCATGGCCGCCCATGCCGTCGGCGACGACGAACAGCGGCGGTGCGACGATAAGGCTGTCCTCATTGTGATCGCGCAAGCAGCCGATGTCGGTTCGGCTGCCGAATGTGGTGACGGCTCCGCGGCGCGTGCGCGCCGCCCCGTCCATAGCTGTCGCAGCGGAACGCAGTATATTCATACGTGTAGAGCCGCCCCTCAAAACGCTGCTTCACGACCACCGTTCCAAGGCCAAAGGCACGTTCCTACACCAAGAATTC